>Ga0058702_10000340_pt1 | contig 21542 bp, 15 predicted proteins | sample AgamicOrSfe_FD_83781 | JGI IMG/M metagenome (GOLD analysis project Ga0058702, IMG submission 83781) | Agave microbial communities from Guanajuato, Mexico - Or.Sf.e | ecosystem: Host-associated > Plants > Phyllosphere > Phylloplane/Leaf | place: Guanajuato, Mexico | collected 2012-05-30 | reverse complement strand
GGAGGAGGGCGGCCGCCACACGCCGTTCTTCACCAACTACCGCCCGCAGTTCTACTTCCGCACCACGGACGTGACCGGCATCTGCACGCTGCCCGAGGGCACCGAGATGGTCATGCCCGGCGATAACGTCACCATGGACGTGGCCCTCATCGTCCCCGTCGCCATGGAGGAGAAGCTCCGCTTCGCCATCCGCGAGGGCGGCCGAACCGTCGGCGCCGGCGTCGTCGCCGCCATCAACGAGTAAGCCGCCGGGAGTTCCCGACGCACGAAACGAACGGCAGCGCCCGCGGATCGACACACCGATCCGCGGGCGCTTTCGTGTCCGCTCCCAGACCACAGGAGGATCCGCGATGCTCGTCTCGACCACCAACGACATCCCCGGCCACCGCATCGTCGCCCATATCGGCATCGTGCGCGGGATCACGGTCCGCTCGCGCAGCGTCGTCGGCAACTTCGTCGGCGGCATCCAGTCGATCTTCGGCGGCAAGATCGGCGTCTACGTCGAGCTCGCCGAGGCGGCGCGGCGGGAGGCCTTCGTCCACATGACGGACCACGCCGCCGCCGAGGGCGCCAACGCCATCGTCGGCATGCGCTACGACGCCACCGAGATCATGGACGGCATCACCGAGGTCCTGGCCTACGGCACGGCGGTCCGCGTCGAGCCCGCGTGATCCTCGGAGAACGCCGAGGAGCGCGCTTGTAAGCGGCGCCGATCCTGTATAGAGCATCGGCCGCGCCTAGGAGTGTAGCTCAACTGGTCAGAGCGCCGGTCTCCAAAACCGGAGGTTGCGGGTTCGAGTCCCTCCACTCCTGCCATCCATCGGCATCGCCTCTTCGAGCGGTGCCGCCCCGCGCGAAGCCATCCCTGTCGACAAGCCGGCGGAGTTGCGCTAGAGCGACCCCACTCCGAGATCGATGATGGCCGTCGATGCGGGCTTGGCCGAGTTCCGGCACCAGCCCCGCCGGCCTCCCGTTCCCGGAACAGGCATGTCCCGGTTTTCGCGCCGCGGTAGTTGGTCAAGATGGCATCGAACGAAGCGACGAGAAAGATGGACGTGGCGCGCGGCAGCAGTTCCCGCGGGCCGTCCTCGCCGGTGCCCCCGCCCAGGCCGCCGCAGAAGCGCGTCGGCCCGGCCGAGTTCATCGCCCAGGTCCGCGACGAGGGCCGCAAGGTCACCTGGCCGACCCGCCGGGAGACCACCATCACCACGATCATGGTGTTCATCATGGTGGTGGCGGCGAGCCTGTTCTTCACCGTGGTCGATCAGGCCCTTCGCTATGCCGTCGGCCTGATCCTCGGGGTCTGAGGCCCGCCCAAGAACCGAACGTCCTTCCGGGGCCGCATCGCGGGTCCGGGATGCCAGGAGCCGAAGAGAGCCGTGTCGAAGCGCTGGTACATCGTCCACGCCTACTCGAACTTCGAGAACAAGGTCGCGCAGTCCATCAAGGACCAGGCGGCCCAGCGCGGACTGACCGAGCTGTTCGACGAGGTGATGGTGCCGACCGAAAAGGTCGTCGAGGTCCGCCGCGGCCGCAAGGTCGACGCCGAGCGCAAGTTCTTCCCCGGCTACGTGCTGGTGAAGTGCGACCTCACCGACGAGGTCTACCACCTCATCAAGAATACCCCCAAGGTCACGGGCTTCCTCGGCGCCGACAAGTCGAAGCCGGTGCCGATCCCCGACGCCGAGGCCGAGCGCATCAAGGGCCAGGTCGCCGAGGGCGTCGACCGGCCGAAGCCCTCCGTCTCCTTCGAGATCGGCGAGACGGTCCGCGTCGCCGACGGGCCCTTCGCGAGCTTCAACGGCACCGTCGAGGAGATCGACGAGAGCCGCTCCCGCCTCAAGGTGGCGGTGTCGATCTTCGGCCGCGCCACCCCGGTGGAGCTGGAGTACGGCCAGGTCGAGAAGGCCTGATTTTTTGAGTTTCGACGTAAGTCACTACTGACTTGCGTCAGCGCGTTCGCCGGTGGGGCCCGTCCGCTCCGGTGAAACCGGCGGGCCTCCCCGAGGCTCCGCCGTCATCCGCGGGAGATCCGCCCGGTTCGCCGCCGGGAGCCTCGGATCGCACCGCGACCTGCAACCGCCCGCCCGCCGCGCCTAGGCCGCACGGGGGAGGGCAAGATTTGGGAGCAGTCCCATGGCGAAGAAGATCACGGGCTACGTGAAGCTTCAGGTCCCGGCCGGCGCCGCCAACCCGTCGCCGCCCATCGGTCCCGCGCTCGGTCAGCGCGGCCTCAACATCATGGAATTCTGCAAGGCCTTCAACGCGAAGACCGCGCAGATCGAGAAGGGCACCCCGATCCCGGTGGTCATCACCGCGTATCAGGACCGCAGCTTCACCTTCGAGATGAAGCAGCCGCCGGTGACGTTCTTCCTCAAGAAGGCGGCCGGGCTGAAGATCGGCAAGAAGCCGGCCTCCGGCTCCAAGACCCCCGGCAAGGGCCCGACGGTCGGCAAGGTCACGGAAGCGCAGCTTCGCGAGATCGCCGAGAAGAAGATGCCCGACCTCAACTGCGATTCGGTCGAGTCGGCCGTCGCGATGATCCGTGGCTCCGCGCGGGCCATGGGCCTCGACGTCGTCGCGTAAGGGGAGGGCAGCATGGCACACGAAGGCAAGCGCATCCGCTCGGCCCGCGAGGGCATCGACCGCGAGAAGCTCTACCCGATCGCCGAGGCGATCTCGCTCGTGAAGCAGAAGGCGAACGCCAAGTTCGACGAGACCGTCGAGATCTCGATGAACCTCGGCGTCGACCCCCGCCACGCCGACCAGATGGTCCGCGGCGTCTGCAACCTGCCGAACGGCTCCGGCCGGACCCTGCGGGTGGCGGTGTTCGCCCGCGGCGCCAAGGCCGAGGAGGCCAAGGCCGCCGGGGCCGACATCGTCGGCGCGGAGGACCTGCTCGAGATCGTGCAGGGCGGCAAGATCGAGTTCGACCGCTGCATCGCGACCCCGGACCTGATGCCGCTGGTCGGCCGTCTCGGCAAGGTGCTGGGCCCGCGCGGCCTGATGCCGAACCCGAAGGTCGGCACCGTCACCATGGACGTGAAGGGTGCGGTGGCCGGCGCCAAGGGCGGCTCGGTGGAGTTCCGCGTCGAGAAGGCCGGCATCGTGCATGCCGGCGTCGGCAAGGTCTCCTTCGACGCCGACAAGCTCGTCGAGAACATCAAGGCGTTCGCGGATGCCGTCTCGAAGGCGAAGCCCGCCGGCGCCAAGGGCACCTACATCCAGCGCGTCGCCGTCACCTCGACGATGGGCCCGGGCGTGAAGGTCGAGCCGGGCTCCGTGCTCACGGCCTGATCGGCCTGATCCCACGCGACGACGAAGCGCCCGGCCCCGCGAGGGACCGGGCGCTTCGCGTTTCGAGAACGGGCTTCCTGAGACCGCGCGCCCGTCAGGGCAGCAGCCGCAGGCGGCGACCGGCGAGCAGGGTCGCGGTGGCGCCGAAGAGCATCGCCGCGGCGAAGACCCAGCCGGATACGGCGCCGGCCATGATCCCGGAGAGCAGCGTGCCGACGCTGCATCCGAGCCCGGTCATCGCCCCCCAGCCGAGGAGCAGCCCACCGAGAAGCCCGCGCAGGACGTGCCCGCCCCCCGGCAGGGCCGGCCTGAACTGCCCGGCGACGAGCGCGGCGGCGAAGGCGGCGAGCACGAGGCCGCCGACGAAGAGCCCGTTCGGGGTCAGCAGGGCGTCGCGCACGGCGGTGGCGCACCCCCGGAAGGCATCGAGCCCTTCGAGCCGATCCGGCAGCAGGCCGAGGGAGGCGGCGGCCGCCCGGCTGCGGCCGCCGATCTCGGCGGTGACGCCGAGGGGACCGACCCGCAGGTAGGCGAGCGTCCCGATCGCCCCGACCGCGAGCCCGCCGAGCCAGGCCGGCCAGCGCTCGACGAAGACCGCGCGCAACGGCTCGACGCGGGCGGGGCGCGTCTCCCGCTCGGGCAGGAGACGCAGCAGCGGCACCGCGAGGGCGCCGATGACGAGGAGCGTCAGGGCGAGGGTGCCTCCGTAGCCGAGATGGCGCGGCAGCCACGCCACCGGCGCCTCGGAGATCGCGGCGAGGTAGAGGTCGTTCCAGGTCGCGAAGCCGAGCACGAAGCCGAGCGCCGTGCCGAGGAGCGCGAAGGGCGCCGTCGGCGAGCCCTCGCCGAGACGGTAGAGATGGGCGCTGATGCAGGAGCCCGAGACCGTCATGCCCGCGCCGAAGGCGGCGCCCGCCAGCGCCAAGATAGGGCTCACCGGGCCGATATGCGCGTCCGGCGGCAGCCGTGCGCCGGAAGGGTCGGGGAGCCAGCCCCCGAACACCACCGCGTAACCGGCGGCCCCCGCCGCCAGCGCCGTGAGCACGCCCAGCGCCCCGCGCGGGTCGCGGCGGTCGAGAAGGTCGCGCCACAGGCAGAAGAAGCAGAAGCGGGAGCGTTGGAGCACGAACCCGAACAGCGCCCCGAAGGTCAGCGACAGGGCGAGCCGCGTCCCGCCGGGCTCGGCGGCGAGGCGCTGCGCGGCGACGACGAGCCCGGCCGCGATCACCAGCGCGACCCCGCGCGCCAGGATCGGCGCGCGGTACCGCTCGGCCGCCGGGGCGAGCGTGGCGCCCGCCCCGACATCGCTCGCCAGGCTCACGGTCGAGCCCGTTCGGAGGCCCGCGGCCGGCGGATCACTTGCCGCCCCAGACCGTGCCGGCGACGTTGGTGATCGGCACGCCGACGGCGTTGCCATACTCGGTCCAGGAGCCGTCGTAGTTGCGGGCGTTGTAGCCGAGCACCCGCGTCAGGATGAACCAGGAGTGGCTGGAGCGCTCGCCGATGCGGCAGGAGGTGATGATCGGCTTCGAGCCGTCGATGCCGGCCTCCGCGTAGAGCTTCTTCAGCTCGGCCGGCGACTTCAGGGTGCCGTCGGCATTCACGGCCTTGCCCCAGGGCACGTTGACCGAGCCGGGGATGTGGCCGGCGCGGATCGCCAGCTCCTGGATGCCGGCCGGCGCGATGATCTTGCCGTTGAACTCATCGGGCGAGCGGATGTCGAGGATCTGCTCGTCGCGCTCCTTCTTCGCCACCGCCAGCACGTCGCCGAAGCGGGCGCGCAGGTTCGAGGCGGCCTGCGTCACCGGGAACTTCGAGGCGGCGACCTCGGGGGCACGGGTGTCGAGGGGGCGCTTCTCGGCCTCCCACTTCTTGCGGCCGCCGTCGAGGAGCTTGACGTTGTCGACAAGCCCGTACTGGGCGAGCACCCAGGCACCCCAAGCGGCGAACCAGTTGTTGTTGTCGCCGTAGAGCACCACCGTGGTGTCGCGGTCGATGCCAAGGCGCTGGGCGAGCGCGGCGAACTTCTCGGGGCTGACGATGTCGCGGGTCACCGTCTCCACGAGGTCGGTGTGCCAGGAGACGTTCGAGGCGCCGGGAATGTGTCCGCGCTCATAGACGCCGGGATCGACGCTGACCTCGACGATGCGGACCTTCGGCGAGGCGAGGTTCTTCTCCAGCCACTCCGTGGAGACGAGGGCGCCGTCATGCGGGGCCTGCGCCGCGGGGGGCGCGTTCGCCAGGGCCGGCAGCACGGGCGCCGCCGTCGCGAGGAGCAGGGCGAGAACGGTTCTGGACAGCACGGGGCGGGCACTCCGGGATCGCGGCGCAGGCCGCGGAAGGCTTCGTCGAGCCGGCCGGCAAAAGCGCGTAGCGAATATTGCCGACCAGCCCGAAAAGTATTGATGATCACAATGTCGTGCGTCAACGAAACTGTTTTTCTTAATACAATCCTTTGGAAGAACAGATTTGTTGATCAGGGCCTTGTTCGAAGAACGCTCATCCAGAGCCGTCGGATCGGAAATCTCGAACCGGGCCCGGCGCCGCCGCGAAGGCCCCGCCACGCGGCATCGCGACCCGCGCAAAAAGCGGATCGGAGGGGGCGCCATCGGCAACGGCCGTGCTACATACCGGGCCATGCGATGCTCCCTGCCGGTCTCGTCCCGCCGACGCATCCTGTGCGTCTTCCCCGCCTACACGCCGTCCTTCGGCACCTTCTCGCACGCCTATCCGCTGATGGGCGGCGTCAAGGCGTTCATGCCGCCCCAGGGACTCCTGCTGATCGCGGCCTACATGCCCGAGAGCTGGGAGTGCCGGTTCGTCGACGAGAACATCGCCCGCACGAGGCCCGAGGAGTTCGCCTGGGCGGACGCGGTGTTCGTCTCAGGCATGCACATCCAGGAGCCGCAGATCCACGACATCTGCGCGCGGGCCCACGCTGCCGGCAAGCCGGCGGTGCTCGGCGGCCCCTCGGTGTCGGGCGCGCCGGAGAAGTACCCGGATTTCGACTACCTCCACATGGGCGAGATCGGCGACGCCACGGACCGGCTCGTCGCGATCCTGGACGAGAGCCTCGCCCGGCCGGACGCCCAGGTGCGGCTGGAGACGAAGGACCGGCTCGGCCTCTCCGACTTCCCCGCACCCGCCTACGAGGCGGTGCCGCTGAAGCGCTACCTGATCGGCTCGCTGCAGTTCTCCTCGGGCTGCCCCTACCGCTGCGAGTTCTGCGACATCCCGCAGCTCTACGGCCGCCAGCCACGGCTCAAGAGCCCCGAGCAGATGTGCGCCGAGCTCGACGCCATCATCGCTCAGCCCGGCCACCCGGCGGTGGTCTACTTCGTCGACGACAACTTCATCGGCAACCGCAAGGCGACGCGGGACATGCTGCCCCACCTCGTGGCGTGGCAGAAGCGGAACGACTACCCGCTCCAGTTCGCCTGCGAGGCGACGCTCAACATGGCCAAGCAGCCCGAGATCCTCGAGCTGATGCGGCAGGCGAACTTCATGACCGTCTTCGTCGGCATCGAGACGCCGGAGGCGGAGGCGCTGAAGGGCATCGACAAGACTCACAACGCCGCCGTGCCGATGTACGAGGCGATCGAGACGCTGAACGCCTACGGCCTGGAGGTGACCTCCGGCATCATCCTCGGCCTCGACACCGACACCGACCGCTCTGAGCAGAACCTGATCGACTTCATCGACAAGTCGGCGATCCCGGTGCTGACCATCAACCTGCTCCAGGCCCTGCCCAAGACCCCGCTCTGGGACCGGCTGGAGCGGGAGGGGCGCCTGCTCCACGACGCGAGCCTCGAATCGAACGTGCTGTTCAAGCGTCCGCATGACAGCGTGGTCTCGAGCTGGCGGCGCGCCATCGCCCATGCCTACGCGCCGGAGAAGATCTTCGAGCGCTTCAAGCACCAGTGCGACGTCACCTACGGCAACCGCATCAAGACGCCGACGGCCGGCAAGCTCACGGCCACCAACCTGCGCCGAGGGCTGATCCTCGGCTTCAACATCATCACCCGCGTCGGGCTGTTCTCGGACTATCGCAAGCCGTTCTGGAACGCCGCAGGCCACGCCCTCCGGAAGGGTCAGATCGAGGCGGTGTTCAACATGGGCTTCGTCGCCCACCACCTGATCCGCTTCACCCGCGAGGCGCTCCGGGGCGAGCACAACGCCTCCTTCTATGCGGCCAAGGCCGCCGAGCGGGAGGAGGCGGGCCGCCGGAGCTGGTGGGAGAACGCCCGCCGCCGGATCGCGCCGGAGCGCGAGGCGGCCTGAGGAAGGCCCGCCGAGGAACCGGCTTGCCTGCGACCGAAAAGTCGCGCGGAAAGTCGTTCTTGGGGACTTGGCAGGGCGGGTGACAGGTTCTATACACCGCGCTCCACGAATTCACATGAGAACAAAGGAGGACGGCTGTCTGGCCGTCATCCAAACGAGATGCCGTCCGGGCGACCGGGCGGCGATGGCCGGAAGGACCCGCATGCCGGAAGGTGCGTGGGGCCGCTCCGGCCGTGTCCTGTCCGAGACTGCAGGCGCCGGGCGACCGGCTTAATCCGCAAAGCCTGCACAGACGGGGAAGACCGAATTCATCTGTCTCGCGCCGGTCCCTGTCGGGCCCGTCGAAGGCATCGGTTCGAACCATCTCGCCCATGGCGTCCGCGCATCCGCGCAGGTTCCAGGGGACAGGGCCGTGAAGCGTCGTCCAGGACGTTCCGGCTGTCTTTCGAGCGCCGAGTTCCGTCCCGGGCGGCATGTGCAACCGGCGGCACCCTGCACGGGTTCCGCCAACCGGAGAGAGCCCCAGTGGACAGGACAGCAAAAGCTGATCTCGTCTCGACGCTCAACGGCGTGTTCTCATCGACCGCCGTCGTCGTCGTGGCCCACTACAAGGGCCTCACGGTCGCCGACATGCAGAAGCTGCGTTCGCAGATGAAGCAGGCCGGCGCCACCGTGAAGGTCACGAAGAACCGCCTCGCCAACATCGCTCTCGATGGCACGGACGTCGCCTCCATCAAGCCCCTCCTGAAGGGCCCGACCCTGCTCGCCTATTCGAGCGATCCGGTCGCGGCCGCCAAGGTTGCGGTGGACTTCGCCAAGACCAACGACAAGCTCGTGATTCTTGGCGGCGCCATGGGAACGACCGCCCTGAACCCGGACGGCGTGAAGGCTCTGGCCTCGCTCCCGTCCCTCGACGAACTGCGCGCCAAGATCGCGGGCCTCGTGCAGGCTCCCGCGACCAAGATCGCCCAGGTCGTCAACGCGCCGGCGGCCAAGCTCGCCCGCGTGTTCGGGGCCTATGCCAAGAAGGACGAAGCGGCCTGAGGCTGTTTCGCACCCCTACCGAACCGATCCCTTCGAACCGATATAAAGAGGAACTGAACCATGGCTGATCTTGCCAAGCTCGTCGACGACCTCTCGTCGCTGACCGTTCTCGAGGCCGCCGATCTCGCCAAGATGCTCGAGGAGAAGTGGGGCGTCTCGGCCGCTGCCGCCGTCGCCGTGGCCGCCGGCCCGGCCGCCGGTGGTGGCGCCGCTGCCGCCGCCGAGGAGCAGACCGAGTTCACGGTCGTGCTCGCCGCTGCCGGCGACAAGAAGATCGAGGTCATCAAGGAGGTCCGCGCGATCACCGGCCTCGGCCTCATGGAGGCCAAGGACCTCGTCGAGGGCGCCCCGAAGCCCGTCAAGGAGGCTGTGGCCAAGGACGAGGCCGAGAAGATCAAGGGCCAGCTCGAGAAGGCCGGCGCCAAGGTCGAGCTCAAGTAAGTCCCGATGGGCCGTCCCCGGCCCATCAGCTTCCGCGCGGGCCTTCCCGGCACCGCGTGACCGCAGCCCGCGGGTGTTCGCACCCGCGGGCTAAGGCCGCTTCAGGCGGCAGCATCCGAACCGCAGGCAGGTTGCCGGCGGCAAGGGGCACGAACCAGTTTCGGGTGGCGCGGTCCGGCGGGGCGCGCGTCACGGCCCGGTGCGGGAGGCGACTTCCCCGGGCGACCAGGACGCGAAGATGGTGGAGCGAGGTCAACTCATGGCCAACACGCTGGTCGGTCGCAAGCGCATTCGCAAGTTCTTCGGCAAGATCCGGGAAGTCGCCGAGATGCCGAACCTCATCGAGGTTCAGAAGGCGTCCTACGACCAGTTCCTGATGGTGGACGAGCCCGAGGGCGGGCGCGGCGACGAGGGCCTGCAGAGCGTCTTCAAGTCCGTGTTCCCGATCTCGGACTTCTCCTCGACGGCGCTGCTCGAGTTCGTCCGCTACACGTTCGAGCAGCCGAAATACGACGTCGACGAGTGCCGCCAGCGCGGCATCACCTTCGCGGCCCCGCTGAAGGTGACCCTGCGGCTCATCGTGTTCGACGTGGACCCGGACACCGGCGCCAAGTCCGTCAAGGACATCAAGGAGCAGGACGTCTATATGGGCGACATGCCGCTCATGACGGACAACGGCACCTTCATCGTCAACGGCACCGAGCGCGTCATCGTCTCGCAGATGCACCGCTCGCCGGGCGTGTTCTTCGACCACGACAAGGGCAAGACGCACTCCTCGGGCAAGCTGCTCTTCGCCGCCCGCATCATCCCCTACCGGGGCTCCTGGCTCGACGTGGAGTTCGACGCCAAGGACATCGTGCACGTGCGCATCGACCGGAAGCGCAAGCTGCCGGCGACCTCGCTGCTCTACGCGCTCGGCCTCGACGGGGAGGAGATCCTCTCGACCTTCTACAAGCAGGTCACCTACACCCGCGACGGCGCCGACTGGCGCGTGCCGTTCGATGCCGAGCGCCTGAAGGGCCTCAAGGCCTCGATCGACCTGATCGACGCCGATTCCGGCGAGGTGGTGCTGGAGGCGGGCAAGAAGCTCAACGCCCGCAACGCCCGCCAGATCAGCGAGAAGGGCACCAAGTTCCTCAAGGCGACCGACGAGGACCTCGTCGGGCAGTACATCGCCGAGGACCTCGTCAACATGAAGACCGGCGAGATCTGGGCCGAGGCCGGCGACGAGATCTCCGAGAAGCTCCTCAAGAGCCTCGAGGATGTCGGCGTCAGCGAGCTGCCGCTCCTCGACATCGACCACGTCAACGTCGGTCCTTACATCCGCAACACGCTGGCCGTGGACAAGAACTCCGGCCGCGAGGGCGCGCTGTTCGACATCTACCGCGTCATGCGCCCCGGCGAGCCGCCGACGCTCGACACGGCCGAGGCGATGTTCCACTCGCTGTTCTTCGACGCCGAGCGCTATGACCTCTCGGCGGTCGGCCGCGTGAAGATGAACATGCGCCTCGACCTCGACGCCGCAGACACCGTGCGCACGCTCCGCAAGGAGGACATGCTCGCCGTCGTCAAGGCGCTCGTGGACCTGCGCGACGGCAAGGGCGAGATCGACGACATCGACCACCTCGGCAACCGCCGGGTGCGCTCGGTCGGCGAGCTCATGGAGAACCAGTACCGTCTGGGCCTGCTCCGCATGGAGCGCGCCATCAAGGAGCGCATGTCGTCGGTCGACATCGACACCGTGATGCCGCAGGACCTCATCAACGCGAAGCCCGCGGCCGCCGCCGTGCGCGAGTTCTTCGGCTCGTCGCAGCTCTCGCAGTTCATGGACCAGACGAACCCGCTCTCCGAGGTGACGCACAAGCGCCGCCTCTCGGCGCTGGGCCCGGGCGGTCTGACCCGCGAGCGCGCCGGCTTCGAGGTGCGCGACGTGCACCCGACCCACTACGGCCGCATCTGCCCGATCGAGACGCCGGAAGGCCCGAACATCGGCCTGATCAACTCGCTGGCGACCTTCGCCCGCGTGAACAAGTACGGCTTCATCGAGACGCCCTTCCGCCGCGTGCGCGACGGCGTCGTCACCGACGAGGTCGCCTACCTCTCCGCGATGGAGGAGGCGAAGTACCACGTCGCCCAGGCCAACGCCGTCACCGACGAGAACCGCCGCCTCACAGAGGAGCTGGTGGTCTGCCGTCGCGCCGGCGAAGTCATCGTGGTCGGCCCCGAGCGGGTCGACCTCATGGACGTGTCCCCGAAGCAGCTCGTCTCGGTCGCCGCGGCGCTGATCCCGTTCCTTGAGAACGACGACGCCAACCGCGCGCTGATGGGCTCGAACATGCAGCGCCAGGCGGTGCCGCTCGTTCGCGCCGACGCTCCCTTCGTCGGCACCGGCATGGAGGCCGTGGTCGCCCGCGACTCCGGCGCCGCCATCGCCGCGCGGCGTTCGGGCATCGTCGATCAGGTCGACGCGACCCGTATCGTCATCCGCGCGACGGAAGAGGCCGACGCCAACAAGCCGGGCGTCGACATCTACCGCCTGCAGAAGTTCCAGCGCTCCAACCAGTCGACCTGCATCACGCAGAAGCCGCTGGTGCGCGTCGGCGAGCCGGTGAAGAAGGGCGAGATCATCGCCGACGGTCCCTCGACCGAATTCGGCGAGCTGGCGCTCGGCCGGAACGTGCTCGTCGCGTTCATGCCGTGGAACGGCTACAACTTCGAGGACTCGATCCTGCTCTCCGAGCGGATCGTGAAGGATGACGTGTTCACCTCGATCCACATCGAGGAGTTCGAGGTGATGGCCCGCGACACCAAGCTCGGGCCGGAGGAGATCACCCGCGACATCCCGAACGTCTCCGAGGAGGCGCTCAAGAACCTCGACGAAGCCGGCATCGTCTACATCGGCGCCGAGGTCCATGCCGGCGACATCCTCGTCGGCAAGATCACGCCGAAGGGCGAGAGCCCGATGACGCCGGAGGAGAAGCTCCTGCGCGCCATCTTCGGCGAGAAGGCGTCGGACGTGCGCGACACCAGCTTGCGGGTGCCACCGGGCGTCACCGGCACGATCGTCGAGGTGCGGGTGTTCAACCGCCACGGCGTCGACAAGGACGAGCGCGCCCAGGCGATCGAGCGCGAGGAGATCGAGCGGCTCGCCAAGGATCGCGACGACGAGCAGGCGATCCTCGACCGCAACACCTACGCGCGCCTCGCCGAGTCGCTGATCGGGCAGGCCCCGATCGCCGGCCCGAAGGGCTTCAAGAAGGACACCACGCTCACCCGCGAGGTGCTCAACGACTACCCGCGCTCGCAGTGGTGGCAGTTCGCCGTCGTCGACGACCGTCTCATGACCGAGATGGAGGCGATGCAGAAGCAGTACGACGAGTCGAAGAAGCGCCTCGAGCAGCGCTTCCTCGACAAGGTCGAGAAGCTTCAGCGCGGCGACGAGCTTCCCCCCGGCGTCATGAAGATGGTCAAGGTCTTCGTGGCGGTGAAGCGCAAGATCCAGCCCGGCGACAAGATGGCCGGCCGCCACGGCAACAAGGGCGTGGTGTCGCGCATCGTGCCGATCGAGGACATGCCGTTCCTCGAGGACGGCACGCATGCCGACATCGTGCTGAACCCCCTCGGCGTGCCCTCGCGCATGAACGTCGGCCAGATCCTCGAGACGCATCTCGGGTGGGCGGCGGCCGGCCTCGGCCGCAAGGTGTCCAAGGCGGTCGACGCCTACCTGAAGACCCAGGACATCGGCCCGCTGAAGGAGGAGATGCAGGCCATCTACTCCCCGGCGGAACTGGAGGGCCTCTCGGACGAGGAGTTGGCGGAGGTCGGCAACAACGTCCGCCGCGGCGTGCCGATGGCCACCCCGGTGTTCAACGGCGCCAAGGAAGCCGACATCGAGCAAATGCTGGAGATGGCCGGGCTCGACCGCTCGGCGCAGTCGACCCTCTACGACGGTCGCACCGGCGAGCCCTTCGACCGCAAGGTCACCATGGGCTACATCTACATGCTGAAGCTCCACCACCTCGTGGACGACAAGATCCACGCCCGCTCCATCGGCCCCTACTCGCTCGTCACCCAGCAGCCGCTGGGCGGCAAGGCGCAGTTCGGCGGCCAGCGCTTCGGCGAGATGGAGGTCTGGGCGCTGGAGGCCTACGGCGCGGCCTACACCCTGCAGGAGATGCTGACGGTGAAGTCCGACGACGTCGCCGGCCGCACCAAGGTCTACGAGGCGATCGTGCGGGGCGACGACACCTTCGAGGCGGGCATCCCGGAGAGCTTCAACGTTCTCGTCAAGGAGATGCGCTCGCTCGGCCTCAACGTCGAGCTCACCTCCTCGAAGAAGGCCGCCAACGACCAGATCGAGCCGCCGGCGGACGCCGCCGAGTAGGCTTCGAGCCAACCTCCCGTGCCGGCGTGACCCGCCGGCACGGTTCGAGCGGGGAGGGGCGGGGCCTCCGACGAGTTGGAAGACGGCCAGCAGCGCCCCGGCCGGGCGCGGCGCCGAACGGAATCGGCACGGGGGCCCAGGCGCGGGGCCGTCCCGTCAGAGAAGGAGCGGATCATGAACCAAGAGGTCATGAACCTTTTCAACCAGCAGGCCCAGCCGCAGAGCTTCGACCAGATCAAGATCTCGATCTCGTCGCCTGAGAAGATTCTCTCTTGGTCCTACGGCGAGATCAAGAAGCCTGAGACCATCAACTACCGGACCTTCAAGCCGGAGCGCGACGGCCTGTTCTGCGCGCGCATCTTCGGGCCCATCAAGGACTACGAGTGCTTGTGCGGTAAGTACAAGCGCATGAAGTACAAGGGCGTCATCTGCGAGAAGTGCGGCGTCGAGGTCACCCTCGCGCGCGTCCGGCGCGACCGCATGGGCCATATCGAGCTGGCCGCCCCCGTCGCCCATATCTGGTTCCTGAAATCGCTGCCGAGCCGCATTGGCCTGCTGCTCGACATGGCGCTCAAGGACCTCGAGCGGATCCTCTACTTCGAGTCCTACTGCGTCATCGAGCCGGGCCTCACCCCCCTGAAGGAGCGTCAGCTCCTCTCGGAGGAGGAGTACCTGCGCGCCCAGGAGGAGTACGGCGAGGACTCGTTCACGGCGATGATCGGCGCCGAGGCGATCCGGCGCATCCTGCAGGAGCTCGACCTCGACGGCATCGCCAACAGCCTGCGGGAGGAGATCGCCACCACGACCTCCGAGCTGAAGCCGAAGAAGCTCCTCAAGCGCCTGAAGATCATCGAGGCCTTCCAGCAGTCCGGCAACCGGCCGGAGTGGATGATCCTCACCGTGGTGCCGGTGATCCCGCCGGACCTGCGCCCGCTCGTTCCCCTCGACGGCGGCCGCTTCGCCACGTCCGACCTCAACGACCTCTACCGCCGCGTCATCAACCGCAACAACCGCCTCAAGCGGCTGATCGAGCTGCGGGCGCCCGACATCATCATCCGCAACGAGAAGCGGATGCTGCAGGAGGCGGTCGACGCCCTGTTCGACAACGGCCGCCGCGGCCGCGTCATCACCGGCGCCAACAAGCGCCCGCTGAAGTCGCTCGCCGACATGCTCAAGGGCAAGCAGGGCCGCTTCCGCCAGAACCTGCTCGGCAAGCGCGTCGACTACTCCGGCCGCTCGGTCATCGTGGTCGGCCCGGAGCTGAAGCTGCACCAGTGCGGCCTGCCGAAGAAGATGGCGCTGGAGCTGTTCAAGCCGTTCATCTACGCGCGCCTCGACGCCAAGGGCTTCTCGGCCACCGTCAAGCAGGCCAAGAAGCTCGTCGAGAAGGAGAAGCCCGAGGTCTGGGACATCCTGGACGAGGTGATCCGCGAGCATCCCGTGATGCTCAACCGGGCGCCGACGCTCCACCGCCTCGGCATCCAGGCCTTCGAGCCGAAGCTGATCGAGGGCAAGGCGATCCAGCTCCACCCGCTGGTCTGCGCCGCGTTCAACGCCGACTTCGACGGCGACCAGATGGCCGTGCACGTCCCGCTGTCGCTCGAGGCGCAGCTGGAAGCGCGCGTCCTGATGATGTCGACCAACAACATCCTGCACCCGGCCAACGGTCAGCCGATCATCGTGCCCTCGCAGGACATCGTGCTCGGCCTCTACTACCTGTCGATCGTGGCCGAGGGCGCACCGGGCGAGTTCAAGCCGGGCAACACGAAGAACCCGATGCAGGGCGTCTACGGTAACCTCGGCGAACTCGAGCACGCGCTCGCCGCCAAGGCCGTCTCGCTGCACTCGAAGATCAAGTGGCGCTGGAAGGGCATTGGCCCCGACGGCGAGCCGCTGACCAAGACCTACGACACCACCCCCGGCCGCGTGATCCTGTCCGGCGCCCTGCCGCTGCACGCCAAGGTGCCCTTCGACGTCGTGAACAAGCTCATGACGAAGAAGGAGATCTCGGCGATGATCGACACCGTCTACCGCCACTGCGGTCAGAAGGAGTCGGTGATCTTCTGCGACCGCATCATGGGTCTCGGCTTCACCCACGCGTTCAAGGCCGGCATCTCGTTCGGCAAGGACGACATGGTCGTGCCGGACAACAAATGGTCCATCGTCGACGACACCCGCACGCTCGTGAAGGACTACGAGCAGCAGTACAACGACGGTCTGATCACCCAGGGCGAGAAGTACAACAAGGTCGTCGACGCCTGGGCGAAGTGCTCCGACAAGCTCGCCGCCGAGATGATGGGCCGCATCTCCTCCGTGCAGAAGGACGAGCACGGCGCCGACAAGCAGGTCAACTCGATCTACATGATGAGCCACTCCGGTGCGCGCGGCTCGCCGGCGCAGATGAAGCAGCTCGCGGCGATGCGCGGCCTGATGGCCAAGCCCTCCGGCGAGATCATCGAGACGCCGATCATCTCGAACTTCAAGGAAGGCCTCGACGTTCTCGAGTACTTCAACTCGACCCACGGCGCCCGCAAGGGCCTCGCCGACACCGCGCTCAAGACCGCGAACTCCGGCTACCTGACCCGCCGCCTCGTCGACGTGGCCCAGGACGCCGTCATCCGCGAGAAGGATTGCGGCACGACGAACGGCATCCGCATGCGGGCCATCGTCGACGCCGGCCAGGTGGTGGCGACCCTCGCCACCCGCATCCTCGGCCGCGCCGCGGCGGAGGACCTGGTCGCGCAGGACGGCACCGTGATCGTGGCGACCGGCGAGACCATCGAGGAGAAGCATCTCCCGGCGATCACCGCCGCCGGCATCCAGGAGGTGAAGATCCGCTCGGTCCTCGTCTGCGCGACGAAGAGCGGCGTCTGCGCCACCTGCTACGGGCGCGACCTCGCCCGCGGCACGCCCGTCAACATGGGCGAGGCGGTCGGCGTCATCGCGGCGCAGTCCATCGGCGAGCCGGGCACCCAGCTCACCATGCGCACCTTCCACATCGGCGGCGCCGCGCAGATCGCCGACTCGTCCTTCATCGAGTCGAGCTTCGAGGGCACCATCAAGATCCGCAACCGGGCGCTCGCCCGGAACTCGGACGGCGACCTCATCGCCACCGGCCGCAACGTGGCCGTGGTGATCGTGGGCTCCGACGGGGCGGAGCGCGCCGTGCACCGTCTCCAGTACGGAGCGCGTGTGCGGGTCGACGAGGGCGACAAGGTGAAGCGCGGCCAGCGCATCGCTGAGTGGGACCCCTACACCCGCCCGATCATCACGGAAGCCGACGGCGTGGTCGCCTACGAGGACCTCTACGACGGCCAGTCCATCACCGAGACGACCGACGAGTCCACGGGCATCGCCAAGCGCGTGGTCATCGACTGGCGCGGCTCGCCGCGCACGTCGGACCTCAAGCCGGCGATGGTCATCCACGACGCCTCGGGCAAGCCGATCAAGCTGCCCCGCGGCTCGGAGGCCCGCTACTTCCTGCCGGTCGACGCCATCATCGGCTACGATCCCGGCGGCAAGGTGAAGGCCGGCGACATCCTCGCCCGCGTCTCGACGGACTCCGCCAAGACCCGCGACATCACCGGCGGTCTGCCGCGGGTGGCGGAGCTGTTCGAGGCGCGCCGCCCCAAGGACGCGGCGATCATCGCCGAGAAGTCGGGCACCATCGCCTTCGGCCGCGACTACAAGAACAAGCGTCGTCTCACGCTGACGCCGCATGACGGTTCGGAGGCGGTCGAGTACCTGATCCCGAAGGGCAAGCACATCCACCTTCAGGACGGGGACGTGGTCGAGCTCGGCGACTACATCGTTGACGGCAACCCGGCGCCGCACGACATCCTGGCCATCAAGGGCGTCGAGGAGCTCGCCGCCTACCTCGTGAACGAGATCCAGGAGGTCTACCGGCTCCAGGGCGTTTCGATCAACGACAAGCACATCGAGGTGATCGTCCGGCAGATGCTGCAGAAGGTCGAGGTCACGGACGGCGGCGATTCCGACATCCTGTCGGGCGACCAGATCGACCGCACGGAGCTGACCGAGATCAACGAGCGGCTGATCGCCGAGGGCAAGAAGCCGATCGAGGGCGTGCCCGTCCTGCTCGGCATCACCAAGGCCTCGCTGCAGACCAAGTCGTTCATCTCGGCGGCCTCGTTCCAGGAGACGACCCGCGTCCTCACCGAGGCGGCCGTCAACGGCAAGGTCGACCACCTCGAGGGCCTCAAGGAGAACGTCATCGTCGGCTCGCTCATCCCGGCCGGCACCGGCTCGCTGGCCGCCGACATCCGGGCCGTGGCGCGCCGGCGCGACGGGCTGATTCTCCAGCAGCGGCAGGCGGAGAGCGCGGCGAACACCTTCGAGGAGCTGCCGCCCGCCGCCGAGTGAGTCGCGGACGGCGGAGATCGCGAGAATCGAAAGGGCGGCCCGCGAGGCCGCCCTTTCTTTTTGGGCGCGCAACCCGCTTCGAGACGCGCACCGGCGTCCCCGTCGGCGACTGAAATCCTTCGATGCGCTTATCGGGGCACGGAAAATCCCGTCGCGGCATTGACGATGACACCGGTGCCGCGTAGAAGCGCGCCACTCCGATCGCTCGTGAGTCTCCGACGACGCGAAACCCCAGGGTTTCGATATCCGTCGCAGGCCGACGCCGGAGCCCACAAACCTGACGTGACTGTCAGAACCGATGACACGAGCGCGTGCGAGCGTGCTCCTCTGTCCTCACCACGCCAGAGGCCGCCAGCGGCCCATGGCGTTATTCGTTTTTGCGATCGGCCGCCTTCGGGCCGTTCGGAAGAGGAACCAGGATGCCGACGATCAACCAGCTGATCGCCCAGCCGCGGAAGGCTCAGAAGGCCCGCAACAAGGTGCCGGCGCTCGACGCCTGCCCCCAGAAGCGCGGCGTCTGCACCCGCGTCTACACGACGACGCCGAAGAAGCCGAACTCGGCGCTCCGCAAGGTCGCCAAGGTCCGCCTCACCAACGGCTTCGAGGTGATCGGCTACATCCCCGGCGAGGGCCACAACCTTCAGGAGCACTCCGTGGTGATGATCCGCGGCGGCCGCGTGAAGGACCTTCCGGGTGTGCGCTACCACATCCTGCGCGGCGTGCTCGACACGCAGGGCGTCAAGAACCGCAAGCAGCGCCGCTCCAAGTACGGCGCCAAGCGTCCGAAGTAATTTCTTCGGACAGGCCGATACGAATTTCCACGGCCTCGTAAGGATGCCGCTGCTCTCCGGAGAAAGGCGGCCTGCGCGAGGTGCTTCAGACCATAGTTTTCGAAGGTCGAAACAATGTCCCGTCGTCACTCAGCCGAGAAGCGCGAGATCATCCCCGACGCCAAGTACGGCGACGTGGTGCTGACCAAATTCATGAACTCGATCATGTACGAGGGCAAGAAGCGGTCGCCGAGCGCATCGTCTACGGTGCCTTCGACATCGTCGAGAACCGTGCCCGCGCCAACCCGATCGAGGTGTTCCGCGCCGCCCTCGACAACGTCGCCCCGGCGATCGAGGTGCGCTCCCGCCGCGTCGGCGGCGCTACTTACCAGGTCCCGGTCGAGGTCCGCACCGAGCGCCGCCAGGCGCTCGCCATCCGCTGGCTGATCCAGGCGGCCCGCGGCCGCAACGACCGCACCATGGTCGAGCGCCTCTCCGCCGAGCTGCTCGACGCCGCCAACAACCGCGGCAACGCGGTGAAGAAGCGCGAGGACACCCACCGGATGGCCGAGGCCAACCGCGCCTTCTCGCACTACCGCTGGTAATTCCCGCAGGCGCAGCCACCGGGCCGCGCCCTGTCCGCCCTATCCGGAGAGACCCCGATGCCCCGCACGCATGCGATCGAGGACTACCGCAACTTCGGCATCATGGCCCACATCGATGCCGGCAAGACCACGACCACCGAGCGGGTCCTGTACTACACCGGAAAGTCCCACAAGATCGGCGAGGTCCATGAGGGCGCCGCCACCATGGACTGGATGGAGCAGGAGCAGGAGCGCGGCATCACCATCACGTCCGCCGCGACGACGTGCTTCTGGCGCGAGAAGCGCCTGAACATCATCGACACCCCCGGCCACGTCGACTTCACCATCGAGGTGGAGCGCTCGCTCCGCGTGCTCGACGGCGCCGTCTGCGTGCTCGACGGCAACCAGGGCGTGGAGCCCCAGACCGAGACGGTGTGGCGCCAGGCCGACAAGTACGACGTGCCGCGCATCGTGTTCGTCAACAAGATGGACAAGATCGGCGCCGACTTCTTCAAGTGCGTGGCCGACATCATCGACCGCGTCGCCGGCAAGCCCGTCTGCCTGCAGCTGCCGATCGGCTCCGAGTCGAACTTCCAGGGCGTCGTCGACCTCATCAAGATGAAGGCCATCGTCTGGTCCGGCGAGGCGCTCGGCGCCAACTTCTCCGAGGAGGAGATCCCGGCCGACCTGAAGGATCAGGCCGTCGAGTACCGCACCAAGCTGATCGAGGCCTGCGTCGAGCTCGACGACGACGCCATGTCCGCCTATCTCGACGGCAACGAGCCGGACGAGGCGACCCTGCGCACCCTGGTGCGCAAGGCGGTGCAGCTGCGCGCCTTCCATCCGGTGCTGTGCGGCTCGGCCTTCAAGAACAAGGGCGTCCAGCCCCTCCTCGACGCCGTCGTCGACTACCTGCCGTCCCCCGCCGACCGCGGCGAGATCAAGGGTATCGACTTCAAGACCGAGGAAGAGACCGTCCGGAGGCCCTCCGATTCCGACCCGTTCTCCATGCTCGCCTTCAAGATCATGGACGACCCCCATGTCGGCACGATCACCTTCTGCCGCGTCTACTCGGGCAAGGTCGAGTCGGGCGCCAACGTCATCAACTCGACCCGCGACAAGAAGGAGCGGGTGGGGCGGATGCTGCTGATGCACGCCAACAACCGCGAGGACATCAAGGAGGCCTTCGCCGGCGACATCGTGGCGCTGGCCGGCCTTAAGGACACCCGCACTGGCGACACGCTCTGCGATCCGCAGAAGGCAGTGATCCTGGAACGGATGGAGTTCCCGGAGCCCGTCATTGAGATCGCCGTCGAGCCGAAGTCGAAGGCCGACCAGGAGAAGCTCGGCATCGCGCTCTCGAAGCTCGCCGCCGAGGACCCGTCCTTCCGCGTCTCCACGGACCAGGAGTCGGGCCAGACCATCCTTCGCGGGATGGGCGAGCTCCACCTGGACATCAAGGTCGACATTCTGCGCCGCACCTACAAGGTCGACGCCAATATCGGCCAGCCGCAGGTGGCGTACCGCGAGAAGCTGACCCGCCGTCAGGAGATCGACTACACTCACAAGAAGCAGACCGGCGGCACCGGCCAGTTCGCCCGCGTCAAGCTGGTGGTCGAGCCGAACGAGCCGGGCGCCGGCTTCTCGTTCGAGTCGAAGATCGTCGGCGGCGCGGTGCCGAAGGAGTACATCCCCGGCGTCGAGAAGGGGCTGAACTCGGTGCTCGGCGCCGGCATCCTCGCCGGCTTCCCGGTGGTCGACATCAAGGTCGAGCTCGTCGACGGCGCCTTCCACGACGTGGACTCTTCGGCGCTGGCCTTCGAGATCGCCTCTCGCGCCGCGCTCCGCGAGGCGCTCCAGAAGGGCGGCTCGGTGCTGCTCGAGCCGGTGATGAAGGTCGAGGTCGTGTCGCCTGAGGACTACACCGGCTCGGTGATCGGCGACCTGAATTCCCGGCGCGGCCAGATCCAGGGCCAGGACATGCGCGGCAACGCCAACGTCATCAACGCGATGGTGCCGCTCGCCAACATGTTCGGCTACGTGAACAACCTGCGCTCCATGAGCCAGGGCCGGGCGAACTTCACCATGCAGTTCGACCACTACGAAGAGGTGCCGCGCGGCGAGGCGGACAAGGTCATCGCCAAGTACGCGTAACCCCTTTCGGCAGACATCAGCCGCGGAAGGCGGCCCGGTGACGGGCCCTTCCGCGAATTCTCGGACCCTACGGAGGCTACCATGGCCAAAGAGAAGTTTTCGCGCACGAAGCCGCACTGCAACATTGGCACGATTGGTCACGTTGATCACGGCAAGACGTCTCTGACGGCGGCGATCACGAAGGTTCTTGCGGAGTCGGGCGGG
>Ga0058702_10000339_pt1 | contig 21603 bp, 23 predicted proteins | sample AgamicOrSfe_FD_83781 | JGI IMG/M metagenome (GOLD analysis project Ga0058702, IMG submission 83781) | Agave microbial communities from Guanajuato, Mexico - Or.Sf.e | ecosystem: Host-associated > Plants > Phyllosphere > Phylloplane/Leaf | place: Guanajuato, Mexico | collected 2012-05-30 | reverse complement strand
GTACTACCTGCTTGTGTCGTACAGAGCTTGTCTTTGCGTTTGTTGCGGTTGATGCATTTGCTAACGCAATCAATTCTTTTCCTGCATCATGTTCTGAGCTGGTGTCATGATGGTAGTTCTCTGCGAATATACTATCTCGCTCTGACAATTGAGGAGTCTGAATCAGTTTTGCCTGCTCTTTCGCCGAAATAGACCTCTTAGGTGATCCCTTACTTATGGGAACGGTCCGGCCAGGGTTGAGAATACTGTTGTCAGTGGACGACTGTGCTGCCTGTGGCTGTAGCTGAAGATTGTGTGAGGACGAGGAAGTGTGCTGTCCTTCCTCGAGCTTAGGACTGCTTCTTGTGGAGTTGTCATCGTTATTGTTCGAATTGGAAACAATCTCTTGATTCCGGGGCGCGTTTGTCGATGACATGGGAGGGACATAGGCTCAGGGGTGGTCCCGGAGGACAAGAAACAAGGCTAAGCTAAACCTGGCTGCAAAGGAAGCTGCAACGTGCGGCAGTCGTGGTAGACGATTCGCAACGTTTGTCGAGCGCCGGAGCTTGATTCCATGCGAGAAGCGCTCGATCCTGTGGATTCCCTTGAGTGGTGCCGGGGAGAACGGATTGCGCCTTAGACGCCGAGACTTTGATATGATTCCGGTGCTCCTGATGGAATAATGGATTGATGTCAACGAAGGCGAGAAGATTGCGATCAGCAGGGCCGAATACGCGCAATGTTCAGACGACAGCCAGCCAGGTCACCACGTTGCTGCGAGAATGAGCAGGGTGTCGCAGTATGTTCGCGGTGAGAGCTTGGTGGGCGTACGGTGATCGAGAGGCACGTTTCTCGATCATTGGCCTTCGTGCAGCAAGCAGTGATTTCCCGATACATTTTGGGCACCTGCAGCTTTCGGCTCTTCTGACGCTTACCCTGCCGGGAATCTAATAGCTAGCACGTCTCGCTCAATTCGTCTCCTATGCTGCCTGGCGTATTGCTTGGCCTTCGATCTGTCTGCAACATGCATGTTTCTAGTAGGCTGGATCAGTACATTGCAGAGTACATACCCTGATCTAATCTCAATAATAGGATACATCGTCTGGGGATGTGGCTTAACCCGCGTGGTATTAAGGTCCTGTACCTGGAGTCCTGCAGGGCGAGTGTGGATTTCGTTCCACCGATCCACAGTATCTTTATTTAACAACATGAAATTACAAATGACAGGATGACTTCGCACCATTGGCAGACCAGCTTGAATGGAGTATGAGTATGTGACCCGTGTCACGATGCCGCTCCAGCCTTTTCATGTTCTCCGTATGCAGCGTGATGTAGTCAAGAGTAGCATATCGGCTCAATGCTTTCAAGCACTTGAAGTCATTTGTGGCGGGAAAGATAGGGAGAGAACCGTAAGTAGGCAGGATCCAACGACAGTACTCCAAGCTGGAAGCCATGGAGAGAATAGGCATCATGATGCATCTGGCTGCTATTACCACGCCTTGAAGCTGAAATCACCATTTGCCCATCTCACCACGGAGCTCCTCCTCTTGTCGCCCGTTTCCTCCTCTGTCGTCGCCTCCTCATCCGCACCTCGCTCAATAGCAATCGGTGCACTCCCATTGCTGCTCGCCACATCTTCTTGCTCCTGACCGAGTCTGCGCGCTGCCACACTCGCAGTCGTCCCGTCATGCACACGTTCGCGTAGTAACGGTGTGACTTCATCATCGCCAGCAGCCTCTCCAGTCTCAGCACTATCCTGATCATCCGCGGTTCTTTCCCTCGCCTCAATGTTGCGCGCCTCAAATATGACAGCCATCACCAACAACAACCCCTGCAACATTCCTGCAACAACGTACACCACCCATGCACTCCACCCTTTCCACCCTAGCCTCATCCCGAGACTCGCCGCGAGTATGAATGCGCCTGGCGTCTGCAACAGCATCATTGGGATACTCAAGCTGCCAACGTGTTTCAGTCGGTATGTCGTGTAGATTTGCGGCAGATATTGTATGCTCGTGAGGACGGTGCAGGCGAGTCCGAGGATGTTGGCCCATGCGGCGAGGCGGTTGGGAGCGCGGGCGGAGATGGCGACGGTGGCGATGAAGGTAAGGAGGAGGTGGATGATGCAGATGCCGACGACTGTGACGGCTGTGCGGAAGGATGGTGGTGGTGGCTGGGTAGACGAGGTTGTGCTGGTGTTGGTTGTATCTGTGGTTGGAATGACAGTGCCGAATCGCGGTGTGAAGGTCAGGAAGAGTAGTGTACTGTTGAGCATATGAGTCCATATTCACTTCCCAGACTATGATCCTATCTTACATGACAAAGAAGCATGCCCATTGAGCCCCGACTTGCGCAATCCCGAGCAGTCCGGCGGTGCAAGCGAACGACCCTATGCTTTTGCAACATGCCATATCTTCGCGACTCGTTGGCAATGCTAGGATATTTGCGATCGCGCATGTTCCTGATGTGGTCCCGAGTAGCACGAAGTATGGTGAGATGCCCTCTGAAGTTCGTCTTTGAATGATGCGCATGTGCTGTGGAAGATACGAGATGAGCATGCCGAGGAGGAGAAGACTGCATTCATGTCAGCGAGGTGGTGAGAAGCAAGACAATACAGATTTACTGACATACTCAACACAAAGTTGCCGATGTTTGGCGACGTGAGCTCTTCGCATCGTCCATCGAGGGCTGCCATGGTAGTCGAACTGCTTTTAGCGGTGGTGAATGGATAGCTGGACAACGTTGTGATAGACATGCTGCTCATATTGCGGTAGTGATCATCGCGTCGCTGTTATCGAAGGAGAACCCGAGGTGGGAAACACCGTATGTTATCACCAAATGAAACACGAAAGAGTGACGGAAAGCGAGGGTCACGAAGTACGCCGGCGTTGGCTCCGTCAACGGTTATAATCAGGTTCACATAATCACTTTGGGAGGTCTTTCAGATGAGGCACCGCAAGAGGGAATTGCTCGAGACAAATATACAATTAAATAGTATGAACGACATATTCATGCGAAGCCAACCCTGCACCCTTTCATAATCATCAACGTAAACGACCGTTCAGAACCTGAAAAAAAAACACATCCTCAAACGATCTAACCACCGATCATGGCAGCACCGTTCAGTCTGATGCTCACAGTCTTGGTGTGGGTATAATTGTCCTGCGAGGGTCAGAGAAGACCCAAAGGAAGAAGATAGTGATCACTTACAAGTGCAGCTTCACCCAGCTCACGACCAATACCGCTCTCCTTGAAACCACCGAATGGTAGTTGCCAGTGGAGAGTGTTGTATGTGTTGACCCAGACAGTACCTGCCTTGAGAGCATTGGAAACCCTGATGGCAGTGTTGAGGTTGGTGGTGTGGACAGCTGTGACTGTGTTAGTCTTTGCTGATTAGAAGCTTTCCCTGAAACGCGAGACGTACCAGCAGCGAGACCGTATGTGGTCGTGTTGCCGACCTTAATGGCATCCTCCTCGGTCTTGAACTTGGCAATGGAGCAGACTGGGCCGAAGATCTCCTCTTGCATGATCTTCATGTCCTCAGTGACATTGGAGAAGATGGTAGGCTCGATGAAGTATCCGACATCACCCTTGCGCTTGCCACCTGTCTCGACCTTGGCACCGGCTTCCTTTCCAGCATCGATGTAGCTCATAATGCGGTCAAATTGAAGCTGGCTGACCTGAGGACCTTGGAATGTCTTATCATCGAAGGGGTCACCTGGAAATTTTTGGGGTCAGCGACTGAGCTTTATGATATTGAGTCCGAGAACATGAGTTTGAGCAATTAAAGAGAGTGCCGTGGATCCTCTGCTCGGGTCCGTGTTCTGGTACAATCACTGCATGCAGAAGACTTACCAACAACGTTCGCCTGGGTCCTCTCGCGGAACCTCTGCAGGAACTTGTCATAGATACCCTCCTGGACGTAAATACGAGATCCAGCACAGCAGCATTGGCCGTGGTTGTAGAAGATTCCGAAATTGACCCACGAGATAGCGTCATCAATGTTGGCGTCGTCAAAGACAATGTTTGGCGACTTGCCACCAAGCTCAAGGGTGACCTTCTTGAGGTTGGATCCAGCAGCAGCCTTCATGATCTGGCGACCAACGACGGTAGAACCAGTGAAAGCGACCTTGTCAACGTCCATGTGCGACGCGATGGCAGCACCAGCGATCTTGCCGAAACCTGAGATACGTCACATGCATGGTCAGCTGATATATTTTTAACACATCTTGTTTGCAGGCTCAACTCACCGGAGATAACGTTAATCACACCAGCGGGGAAGCCAGCTTCCTGGACAAGCTTTGCGGCGTAGAGACCTGAGAGAGGGGTTTGCTCGGCGGTCTTCAGGACAACAACGTTACCGCAAGCGACAGCCGGGCCGATCTTCCATGCCCACATGAGAATAGGGAAGTTCCATGGGATGATCTGACCACAGACACCAATCTGACACCCCAGTCAGCATGTACTATTCTCTGCCAGTCTGGAGAGCACCGTAGCTTACAGGCTCCTTCCTAATGTAGTTGAATGTGTCGTCACCAGTGTCGACGGTCTTTCCCTCAATCTTGTCTGCCCAACCACCGTAGTACCTGATGCAGCCAGAGGCAGCACCAATGTCACCCTTGGCCATGGTGACAGACTTTCCGTTGTCGAGAGCCTCGATGGATGCAAGGATCTCGATGTCACGGTCGAGGAGGTCGGCAAGCTTTGTGAGCAGCTTGCCTCGGATCTGTGGTGTCACTGCGGGACAGTTAGCATATTGTGGTAGACGTGCTTCATGAGTGCGGCAACACGAACCTTTGCGCCATTCACCCTCGAAGGCCTTGCGGGCAGTTGAGCTTGTATGCATCAGCAAGGTAACACTGTCACATGCAATGGACTCGACTCACACTGCGATGTCGACATCCTTCTCTGACGCCTCTTGGACTGAACAGATGGGCTTCTCTGTGCTGGGGTTGATGGTCTCGAAGGTCTTGCCGTCAACAGACTTGACGAACTCGCCTCCAATGAATAGACCAGTCGGCTGCTCGTACTTGTTGCCATTAGGCAGGGAGATGGTTTCGGTGAGCGACATTTTGAAAAGGTAGTAATCAACGTTGAATCAATTATTGTCGGAGGACAGATGTAGGGAAGAGAAGAGTAAATAGCAGACGAGTTGATGTTAGGTGCTGAGAAGGCGGGGCTCCACAACCCCTCACTTGACCATTCGCCCGTTAGCCGAGGACGTGATTCTGGACAAAGGATACAGTTACTTCGTACTTCTGTATATTATTTGTACCTTTGTAAAGAGCTATGTGGCGTCTGGACATTTGGACCGAATGACCAATGATGCTGTGCTCCAATCTATGCTTATTATGCTTCACCTCCGCATTCCCCTCACCCCAAAAACCTTACCCCGGGTCTCGGTTGAGCCTCATATCAAGGTTCCAGACCCTTTGCCACCCATGTTCCATAGCGCTTCATACTGTACTATACTAGGACACAAGTCTGAGCAGAATCGAGAGACCTCTACGGCACTCTCCCCTAGGATACTTCGAAACTTTGATCCTACAACTGTACACCATCATCAGGTCATATGTACAATGCTGCAAACACCTCGGATTCCTCAACTCGTGGAGCACTTCATTCAAGCATCTTGGCGCTTGGCCGATCAGAAGTGCGGCTGCGATAAACCCAGTAGCGAGTCACCATGCTGTGCAATGGCGTCAAGATCGTAAAGCCCGTCCCCATCCTCCTCGGCCTGCGACTGGTCGACTGCTTGTGATGGCACTTCCGTGATATCGGCGAACCTGAATATGCTATCACCGCCAGCCGACTCTGGCATCACAGGACTGAACTTGCTACGCAGTGGCTGACCAGGCCGTTTGGCCAGCGAGAAGAAGCTAGCTGGCGTAACAACGTCGTTGTGTTTGAGTCGCGGGCTAAGCGGCGACTTCTCGAAAGCAGGGGACATGTGCAGGCTTGATCTTGATAGTGCGGAGTGCATGCTTTGAGGTGAACTGTCGTCCGTGAGACCACCAAACTCAGCAAACATTGCTTGTGTGTTCGCGGGTGCCGCATCTTCGCTTCGTACAGAATTTGAGGAACGTGGTATACTCGTAGGCGGGCCCATGGAGCCAGGTGTGACGCGTGGCAAAACGGTCTTTGCGGCGGATGTCGTCGACGCTGCGGGTGTGACCAATGCGGAACTGGGTGGAAGAGCTGGAGACTCCAGCAGACTTGAAGATAGGTCTACACCACCCTGCAAGAGTATCTGCGTCGAGACCACCTCGGCTGATGATGGCGCATTGATCTGGCTGGACTTTCTTTTGGAGCTAGATATCCATGTCTGTTGACCAGGAGCCTCCACATCGTCGGAAGTGTTCCCGGGCTCGATCAACTCAGCAGGACTGGTCAGTGCGGACACCATGATCTCTTCTTCCTCAGCAACGTCGGGTCGGACTGGAGACACTGATCGTACTTGCACAAGCTCTTGAGGCGGTGTAGTGAATGGCGCGTCCTGCTGAAGTAGCTGTTGTCTTTGTGCTGTGACTTCTCCAGCGTCACCGGCAGACAGCTTATTTCTCAGCTTACTGGGTGGTGCCTTGACCGTGGTCGGGCTGTCAAATGTCATGATCCGCTTTGCCTTTGGTTTCCTCAGCCTCTCTGTGGGCATTGCCAACGCAATCTCTGGAATATCGCTTTCCATCCCTCTTGATGTCCCTTGCGCACGTACACGAGTAGAGCTTAGCTCTAAACGATTCGTGACATGACTTGCAAATCCATCATCCAATAACGCTTTGAGTTTGTCGATATTGGCAAGGTTCATAGCAGTCCTGAGTACATTAGGACCATACATTCGGTCTAGGACATGCTGATGTGGGGACACGCCAAAAGCCAGACTCTTCTTTCTTGCGCTAGCTGGCACTGGTGTTTGGCTCGAGGGCCCGTTCTGCATTGTATCATAGTTGTCTGCCAGGAGCGGCGGAATCGCCAATGAGTATGTAGGTTTTGCCGCCCTCGTCAGCCGCTCTTTGCGCGGTGAAAGCACACCAAAGCTATGAGGAGTATCCTGAAGATGAGGTGCGAGGTCGAGCGTAGGCCCGTGTTTCTTTGTGGCGGTCTTTGTCTTCTTACTGGTCGCGTTAGTGGCCGTGGCGGTGGCCTGCTTCTTATTCTTATTGTACCACTTCGCTCCACACTTACTGCATAGAGTCGCACTACCGGCTGGACCTCTACGCCATCCCTTCTTTTGTGTGATACCACATTCAAGGCACGACTTTTGGGCTGCAATTCCGGACGCTTTCATAGCACGTTTGACAACCTTTGATTTCGGTGCTGCTATAGGTTGTGCTCTGGCTGGCACGGATGCTGCTGGCTCGGATCGTTGTTGTGGGACTGCAACAGGTATCACGGCCGCTTGAGCCATACTGCTGTTGACCGCTGTGAACCCAAAAACAGGAAGGTCCACAGCCAAAGGTGGTGGATTTGGGGTTGCGAGAGGAGAATCAGCCGCGCCATGACTTGGACTGCGGCTAGTGCTGACTTTGTTCACCACTGGTGTGAAGTCCTCGATATCCTCTATTTCGTTGTGACAAGGAGAGATTCGTGGACTGATAGGTTGTGCCTGAGGTGCTTCTGCTTCGATTGAAATGCCAGACGGACCAGTCTCGGCAAAGGTATCTTCGACGTATATGACCGGATCGGAACGGGCAGTCTCATCACTATCGTCTGGGGTGATCAGGCCGGACTGCGGATTTGTTTCAGCCGGTCGCTCACCATGATGTTCCGCCACTTCCTGCAGTAGATCAAGGTTGCTGGCTGGATCGTCACGAGTCTTTGACGGAGTTGGTAGTTGAACCTCATCATCAATCGATACCGCAGGATCTTTGCTTGCAATCTCCAGGATCTCGGCTGGAGGAGCCGCGACTGGCAGCTCTCCAATAACGACCGAGCCGTCCGCCAGCTGGAGGATTCCTTCAGCATCGGCATTCTCAGCAGATTGCGATGGGGATGACGCGGTGTCGAACTGTTTCGGCTGCAGTCCATCATGAGCTGTGGCTTCTTCTTCTTCAGGCAGATTTTCGATAGTCGGTGAGCGGGATGCAGCTCTTCCTGCTTCTACGTCTACTGGTTGCATCGCAGAGCGCAGAGACATGTGTGAAGTATCAATATGTAGTTGCACAGAGCTGTTATTTTCGGTGTCCTTTGCAACACGACGTATTCCACAAGTGGCATGTTGGACCTCCTGTCGGTAATCATCAACAGACTCTTCAGCTTCAAGACCTGGATGTGGAATATGCGCTTGAATACTATCTGTTCTCTGTGGTATCGAGATGAGTTCTGCGGTCCGATCATCTTCCTCTCCCGGTTCGGTGCCATCAGGTTCCCGTTCCTCTTGTGACAGTTTTCGTCTTTTTAATCTGGGCTGTGCTTTCTGGATTAGATGTGAGATAGCTTGGTATGAGCGCGCTTCCTGGATTTGACGTGAGGTAGCTGTGACTGGCTGCCTTTCCCGAGTTCGAGGTGCGATGACTGGGACTGGCAGCGGTATCTGCGTTCGACGTGAGATAGCTAGGACCAGTTCCGCTGCCTGGATTTGCTGTGTGGTAGTCGGGACTGGCTGATTGTGCGCACGACGGCCCGTCCTCCTCTCTGCTCTTGACTGTTCACCCAGCGGGACTTTTGACCATCCTTGCTCGAACGGGCCCTTCAGCAAGGCGGTGGAAATAAAAATTGGTCGTCCTAGTTTCATGTTGTCATAGGCTCTCTTGACATTCTCTCGTGCCTTTGGATCGTCATAGTCGGTGTCCCCAGGGTACGGTTCGAACACATAGTCGCTGACGTAAGAGCGCTTGAAGTCGACCATGATGGAATCTTTCCTCTTCCCAGCCGGTTGTGCCCAAGTAGCCAAGCATATGTCGCGGAACACTAGCAAGCAAGCAAATGGAACGTGGTGACTGTGTCTCGCATCTCGTCAGTGAAGCGCAGACACACTTTCGACAACTCGATGTAATCGCAACGACGGCAAGAAACTTGTGGAACGACTGTGAAATTGAAGATGATCGAGGTTGAACACTTACAAATTCACAACTCGGAGTGTGGGGTCAACTGTGAATCGAGCTCAAGCTTCGCGCATGACGCCACAGAAGTCTGCTAAAACGCGTCGAATATGATATTCTCTCGTGATCTCACGCGCATTGTGAGACACCTACGATCCAGATCCATCTCAGGGCATCATAAGCGCTCCTGATGGTCGTGGAAGGTGTTGAAGTAGTGTAGATGCAGTGTCTGCGGTCGATTAGGCAACCAGAAACCTGGGGAAGTTCATAACACCAGACACGTGGATAACACTCTTTAGTACTCCAGCTGTATTGCTTGGATGGCTCTGTCTCTATCTAGTTGTGCACCACCGACGTCCCCCTCATACTGGGTCCCATTCTTCTGCTATTTGTCCATACGTTCGCCTCATCTCAATAAATGTATCGCTCATGTTAATCATAATCACTGCTTGAGGCACGCGTCAGATCGCGAACTCACTGTCTGCCTTTTGTCAGGCTCAACGCAACCAGTACCTGTCGCAAAGCATCAGGACCCCCGGAGAATAGATGGCGACACCTTGGCTTGATGCATTATCCGAGGACTGGGAAGCAGAAGCGCGCTCATCTCCGGAGGGCTCGCTCCCTCGTGGCAGCCCTTCTGCTTCGGTTCGACGCTTGGCGCAAGATTCATCACTCGTCCAGCACCATGATAGTCCTTCAGAACCCGTCCGACAGCAAGAGAATACTACTAGCCCCCCAAGATATGTGCCGTCAATACCACGTAGTCATCGCAATACCTCCAGCAAATCACTGAAGCAGTCATTGAATGGGCATTCAACAATGTCCTCTAATGAATCTGTAGTGATTCACTTCGATAAAGTGGAACGAAAGTCAAGAAGTAGCTCTCCGCCGAAGAACAGAAATGGGCCCGAATCAAGTACACCAGACTGGAAGAAGCTATTGATGAAAGGTCCGGGCGCGTTGAACATCCAGCAAGATCTGTTCAGCCCGATCGGACTGGAAGGTATCTTCCAGCAACCAGAAGACGATGGAACTGGAACATTGGCAAGAAAGATCCCAAAACTCTCTTTCATGCAGAAATATGAGAACCTTTCCTCGAGTCCACCCTCAGGGCCGAAAATGGACAAGACAACCTCAGTTCGATTTGCAGACTTCCCTACCATCCGTGAGGCACCGAAGCCGCTATCAGACTGGGAAGAGGAGGATGAATCAGAGCAGCAGGAGTCTCAAGAAGGATATGATGACAGTCTCGAGGAGGACGGTATTCCTCGGAACGACAGCTCCATGGGATCTTCACCTAACAGAACACCAGCTTGTGACATGAGCTCGGCTTCGCCCAGCCTTAACGGATACGCAAGACCTGCCAACGACAAGTCATCTCAGTCTGAGCCAGTGTCCCCTACGGAAAGGACTACTGGAAAAACACAACCTGCAAGCACACAAGGGACCATGCGGTCGGTGATAAGTCATGATGGAACATCTGCCGCAAGTGCTTTCAGTCCCGTAATGATCTCGAAATACAACACAGCAGATGGCGAGACCGAATATGCTCCGCTGAGTATGGATAGTCGGCTAAATGCGCAATACGACCCTAAAGCTCAGGTTGAAGTTGACGGCAGTGTAATATCAAGTCCACAAGCTCAAGCTGAAGCTGACCATAGCATGGACCAGTCATCTCTCTTACCATCTGACTCCATGTCACAAATCTACGTCTTTCGCCACAACGAGACTGCTCCACAGCCACTCATGACAAGTACTGCCGCACAGATTGCAACAAACGGACGTGCGAAATCTGTTGGACTTAGCGATCAGTCCCCGCACACTCCAGAACAGGCTCAGAGTTCGCAAGCAAACCGGAAGACAGCGCCTGCCTCTGCAAGTCCTTTGAAGCTGTTTGCAAACAATGATACTTGGACAAACGGCAGACTGCTGGACCGCATGACCAAACTTCGTGGAGCACCCGAGGATCATAAGGAACAGGACCAGACTACAACCAAAAGCAGTCCATCACGCCGTACCAGGAAGGGAGATTTTAGCTTCAGGACTCCATTGCCTGAGACTCTTTCCACTCCACATCTACCAGAGGGTACTCTACGAAACTCGCCAGTTCGATCGAGATCGCCGTTAAAAACAGCGATGACACCCTCTGGCACAATACCACTTGACACTCGACCGACTACTCCTGAAGCGCATGACGACAACGACCCTTTCATCACAAAGCGTGGACCCTCTCCGCCATCCAAGCATCCCACACCGAAGCGACAGCGTACATTGCATCCAATGGAGATGGCAATTGGTGGGCAAAGCATGGCTGACGTTGTCGGAGATGAGCACCGTCGTATGCAAGCTACTACAGAGGCAGCGACTGTCGGCTCAGAGACGCCCCCTATGGCAACGGCAACGACGCACTTCGCAACAGATGGATTCGATGGCACACCAGTCGTTGAGTTCAACTACAACGCGGCAGAGGGAGAACAGTTCAGTGTGCTACAGAGTCGAATAGAGGAAGCCGAAGTGTCAGCTGAAGTGGAAGATCCAGGCACAGTGAAAGCCCTGGCTACAGGACTCGCTCGATTTCAACTGAAGTCCATTGCAAATCTCAAAGACAGTGCACGCAAACCGTCCGTATCGACGCAAGACTATCTCAACGAAGCCATGAAGATCATGGATATCATCAGAACAGCTCGGCCAGCACCACACAGTGAGCTTACAGGTCTAGAAGAGAAGGACTTCATACCAAGTGACGACAGCCAGGAGCACAGTACTCTTGCGCCTCAACAAGTCTCACGGCCGCCCAGTCGTGTTGGTATGGCAAGTGTTTGGCGTACTCGCAATGACAATGAACTCGATCCGAGAGTGGTCAGCAGGCTTGAAAAGTATGCCGAAAACGGGGACGACTCGCATATGATGTCCTCGCTCATGAAGTCAATGCGCATATCGCAACCTGAGAAAGTACCTGCCGAGCACGACAATGGTATCCGGACTGTCGAGACAGACCTTCCCAACATTCGAATCAGCGGACCGCGAGCAGCCGGTGGCCACAGGGTGACGAGCTCGGGAGCTCATTCGACAAGCCAGGGTCATTCGAGAGTACAGTCCTTGGAGGACTCAGCTGCGTCCACATCCAAGACTGTCACCACAGACACATCCGGACGAGCCAAGAGCGTTCCTACAATATCACCTGGCAAAGTTTCCCATCTCATCAGTAGTATCGAAGACGCAGCGGGTATGCGATATGATCGTGAACGACAAGCTTGGATCAAGGATAAAGCTGCCCGACGACGAGCCAAGTCTGGTGAACCAAGCAGCTCAACTGGGACGGAGGATCCATTTGAGCAGATCTCCGATTTGAGCACACACAGTGTAGAAGACCAGTCGAGTGGCGCAATCGTTCAAGACAGCCGGACTGGCAGCGCTAGTACGGCACCGAGCTTGTCGCAATTTCCTCTTCCTGGTCGACGCGGAATATCACAGCCAGATGCTGCGGCAAGCAGAGAGCCGACAGTGGAAGTGCACCCGGAAAGAAGAAGGGTACCGCCGCTCTCTAATCTCGATGTCCTGTATGAAGAAAGCGTACTAGTAGATGACAGCGAGCATCTTATCGAGGAAGCAGGACATGAGATGGACGAGCTGGACTATTCGACGGAAGTCGAGAATCTCCCACCCACACCAGATCGTTTCGCAAAGGTTCCAGATGGCACCATCAGAAGCAAACGTCGTGACGTGTCTGTCATGTTCTCATCACCTCCAGTATCGCGGCAGTGGGATCCTGCCGCCTATGAAAGAGCTAGCAGTGGCAGTCAGGTCGATATCGATGAGCCAATCGAAATCTCTGCCAGTACTCATGGTCGGGCACAGCAACCTCCAAGTGCTCCATCGAACGACCTCCGAAGACAAGCACTCAGGAATATATCAACCGCACAGGCTAATCGCATGCTATCCTTGGCGAAACGTGATGATTTTCGAGAGATGTCTATCGTTGAGCAACGACCAGACGGAAGAACTCTAAGCATGACCTTGAGTGTGGCAACCCCTCGCCAGCTGCAACGACAGGCAGTCTCGGCCGCATTGGACGCGCAGAACAAAGACAGCAGTGAGCTTCTGCAGTCACTTAGTCCCTTGTCGGAGTACACAATGCATCGCGACAACATACGACACTTGGAGAAACGCAGCTTGATGCCCAGCACAAATGCTACGCAATCATTACACCAGCAGAGTGGAACTGCAGTAGTGGTCACAAAGCTTGTGGAGAAGCTGACCGACATCGAGCCAGAGGAGCCCTACTGGGACGAAATGCAGAATCTGGACTTGAGTAACAAAAGCATCTCAGACCTTCATATGCTCGATCATTTCTGCCCTGAGATCGAAAGCCTGGACGTATCCAGCAATCAATTGCAGCAGCTCGGTGGCATTCCACAGTATGTCCGGCAGCTGAGTGTGAGAAATAACAGCTTGACTAATCTGACAACCTGGGTACAATTGCAACATCTGCAGTATCTCGATATTTCTGGCAATGGTCTGGATAGCCTCGATGGCTTATGTGATCTCCTGCACTTGCGAGAGCTCCGAGCTGACAACAATAGACTTGCAAGTCTCGATGGCGTCTTCGACTTGGACAGTCTGCTCGATCTTAGTGTCAAAAACAACAAGCTTGCCATGGTCGACTTCCAGACTGCAGACATGAAGCGCCTGGAGCGGCTCGATCTTTCTGGCAACGAGCTAGCTGATGTGCGCGGACTGGACTCGCTACCTGCTCTCACCCATCTGGATTTGAGTAACAACATACTGCAGAAATTCTCCCCATCAGATGCTCAGCCATTCACAACGTTGATGTCCTTGGTGCTCAGCCACAATCATTTGGACGCTATTGACTTGACATCAGTGCCCAATTTGCAAGCAGTTCGTTTGGATGGTAACAAGCTGAGCCGTTTACCGATAGTCCACTCGCGGCACACCATCTCCACGCTGAGTATGCGCGATGAAGCACCCGCCAGCGCCTTTGACCTTGCCTCCTCCGATCTCAAGCTATTCTCCGACCTCGCCCATCTTGATCTGTCTGGAACATTACTCTCCGCCTTTCCCATCGATACACCATTCCTCAACCTCCACAGCCTCGGCCTTGCCCTCACCGGACTACAAACACTCCCCGGCACTTTCGGCAAGCTGGCCCCAAACATTCGCGACCTCAATCTCAATCTCAATGCCATCAAAGACCTTCGTCCACTCCGCGGCATCGCTAAACTCAAGAGGCTCTACGTCGCTGGAAATCGACTCAGTCGTCTCAGGAGGACAATGGACGTCGTCCACCTGCTTGCGGCTGGTGGCAACCTCACCAGCGTCGACCTGCGTGACAATCCAGTCAGCGTCGGGATATACGGTAGTGTCGCCACACCTGCATTTCAAGCGTCGATCACAACCATGCCACAGCCCCATTCCACCTCCGCTACCGCAACCATCGAGGAAAGGACAACATCCTATCTCCTCCCCAGCGGCAATGCCAAACTGGACCGGATGTACAATGATCGTCTAGACGAAGATACGAAGCTCCGCCGTCGCGTCTATGAGCTCCTGCTGGCGACGAAGTGTGCGCAATTGGAGCATGTGGATGGACTTGAGTGGAGTACTGGGCGAAAAGAGGAGGTGCTGAGAAAAGATGTCACGTGGCAGCGATTGAGGGAGATGGGTGTTGTGGCTGAGAAGTCGTAGTGTTCGTAATGTCGCGGTAAGAGTGAGGAGGGGTGGGTTCGAGCGTTACCGAGTTTCAGCAGGGAGGGGTTCCTTTTGCTTTCGTATCTCAGGCATGGGAGTAGGGAAGTGGGTTGCAGGAATGGGAGCAGGGGAGTGACTTGAAGGCCAACACGACCAGAGCGGTCAAGGCATGTACAATATGGTTGGATAGGATGGGCGAAAGCTGTTTTATGATGGGATCACTTGTTAGAAGACTACGTGCTGTACATGTAATATGCAGGAGTTTGTGATCGCTTCGCGGTCGCGGAATATCGAGATTTGAGATCTGAAAGGCAGACACCGCTCCTTCCTTTATACAAAGACAAGAAGCACGTCCACCTGCCTCGCTTCGTCCGCAAAGCCTATGACGAGGAGTACGACCTCGAGCATGTTGGAACGCACCCACCTCATCCATCTCCCCAAGTGCGTCGGCCCCTCTGTCTATTTTATTGTTGTGACAGCTACGGTACCCTCCAAATTCAGAGCAGGGTGGTCACAATGTTGTGAATTTCGTGCCTTTCTCTTAGCCCTCTCGTCCACTTCCTATTGATAGTTGCTCGCTCAATATTGCTCAACCCGCTATCGGCACTCTCCACACCTGTACAGTGTTTAATTAAGTTCTTTAATATAGTACGTTTTTGCTGATAGCCTCGTCGTGAAGAGGCTTCATATTTTGCACTTTCGTGGTTGATAATCTCTTCCGTACTCTCCACACAACATTTACCCTGACTTGGAATTTCCTTGAAATCGACTTCTCTTGCTGTCAAGCTTGCGATATAAACAATATGGAGACAGTGATTTTGAGGTGGCACTGCGCATACCTTTCGAGTCTCAAGTCAAATCGGCAATTTCTAGTCGGATCCATCCACGCATTATTCTTCATTACCTTTGGACTCCCAAGTCTTGGCTGGATTCGCAGCATGTCTGCGCCCGCCGCCGCCGCCTCGATAGACGACACTCAGTGCGGACTGGAAGGAGCGGTTGACGACCTTCGAAGACTTGTCTGTTCCGCTACTGTGAAGAGTGATCCAGGATCTTCGGCATGCTATCGGAAGCAGTTCCGTCCATCCGCATGCGGAAATTATCGACTTCATTCCTTGCCTCAATACGATTCCTCCGAAATCACCACCTCGTATTACCCAAAGCTTCGCCGAAAGCGGCCATTGGCGGGGCTCACCTTTATCCTCGTGGCGCTCTCGTGCTTGTACTATCGTTTGCAGATCGTCTGCGATTGCTTCTTTGTCTTGATTTCGCATCTATTTTGACTTGCATTTCTGGTCGAAATGCGTGTTTTCTGTGTGTCTTGCTTCGGGCAATGGATGATGTGAGGGATGGCAGAAAGAATAGTGCGAACTAGTGATGGATGTGCGGGCATAGAGACCAACAGGGCGATACCCTCTCCTGCTGTTGCCGTTCGCAGATCCTCGTTCCGATCGCTTGAGGCTGCCTCTTTGTTCTTGACTGGCATTCCTTCTCGATGCGCGATCTCGCGATGGCATTCTTCGCATGCACTTTATTGTCTTTTGTTTGACATTCCAGCAAGGCCAGGTTTATAGTCGCGTTGAGCCTCCATGGCTTTTCGTGGCTTGAGAGTCGGTGCTCGGCCAGCCAAATGCGGGGCATGTTTGTAATTTCGTCGTTTCAAACCTTGTCGCGTGTATAATGCTACGAGAACAATGAAACACTACCTCTGCATAAGATCAACAGCGTCCTCCCTCCCGTGCCTCGTGCCTTTTTTGTCGTAACAAGTAAGGCTAAATCATACTCTTACCTTAACATGAAGACAACAACATTACTTGCTGCCATTGCAGCATGCAGTCTTCCATCCACGAACGCCTTCTGGCGCATGCAATGCAGCACGTCCCAGACTGGCCGCATCGACCCCATCATCTCTCCCGGTCAAGTCTCTAGTCATGTTCACCGCATCTCTGGAGGCTCGAATATCAATGTCAACTCGACATATGAAAGTATGCAAGAATCCGCCTGCACCACTTGCGAGATTGGTGCGGACAAATCTGGCTACTGGACTCCGCTACTCTACTACGAACACGCGAATGGTACCTTTGAAGAAGTGCCAAATGGTGGTACCGTCGTCTACTACCTAGGCCGTGGGTCTGATATTGCCAATGCCGTCCCGTTCCCGAAAGGCTTCCAGATGGTGTCCGGTACTCCTCTAGCAAGATCCTACGACAACGAGACCATGACGTGGGGCAACTCGACGAACCCTGGCCGTCCAGTGTCTGACCGTGTGAGTTTCGTCTGTATCGGGGATTACTCGGCACCAGCCAAGGAGCAGCTCGTTTCCATGGACTTTGAAGCATGGGGTGGCAATCAGGAGTGTGTCAACGGTAAGCTTTTGTGATCTCACTTGTAAATACATTTTGAACTAACGTACGATAAAGGTATGCGCGCGCAGATCCAATTCCCGTCCTGCTGGGACGGTGTCAACCTCTACAAGGAGGATGGCAGCCACGTTGCCTACCTATCACAGATCGACAACGGAGTCTGTCCACCTGGCTACCCAGTCACTTTCATGCATCTCTTTTACGAGATGTACTACTCTGTCGCACTACCGCAATTTGTTGGAGGCCGCTTCGTCTTTGCTTTTGGTGATCCCACCGGATACGGATTCCATGGCGACTTCCTCAATGGATGGGACCTTGATGTCCTCGAAGCAGCGATCGATCAGTGTGCTGTTGGCAACCCCTTTGGAACCATTGGCACTTGTGCGCCTCTAGCTGCTTCGGACACTGCTGTTTATGCACAGATCTGTCCAGAAGATGCTCCGTATGGGTCCCCTGTCATCGACGAACCTGTCCACGGCCTAATCGACAAGCTCCCCGGCTGCATCAATATCGTCGACGGACCTGAGGACGCAACATTAGATGACTTTACATGCCCTGCCGATGCTCCTTCTCCAACCATCAACAGCACTCCCGAACAAACCCCCTACGTCTACCTCGAGCCCATTCCTGCCCAACCAATAGGAGTTCCTGGCTGGAGCTACGTTGACTGCATCAGCGACCTCGTCAACTGGACCCGCTCCCTTACACAGGACACCCTCCAAACCTCTAATATGACCATCGAAACCTGCCAATCTTTCTGCTCCTCAAAAGGCTGGCGCTTCGCCGGCCTCGAATACTCCACGCAATGCTACTGCGGTTCCGTATTCCCCTCCAACCTCGGCAACCAGAGCTGCACCATGCCCTGCGCCGGCAACACCGCCACAGGTCTACAAGAAATCTGCGGCGGTCCCAGTCTCCTCTCTGTCTACAATAACACTCTCTCCACCGCCGCATTCGCTGCACCAGGAGCTGGACCGACGCCCGCCGCCGCTGGTGTGTATGTGGGTTGTTACAGCGAGGGTACCAGCGGGCGCGCCCTCAGTGCCGCGTCTACCACATCTCCCAACATGACGCTGGAGTACTGTCGCAGCTTCTGTACCGCGAAGGGATATCTCTACGCTGGGACTGAGTATGCTGATGAATGCTACTGCGGAAACAGCTTCGTCAACGGCGGCGCGCTGCTCGCGAGCAATGCTAGCTGTGATATGATCTGCGCGGGGGACAATATGCAGACGTGTGGTGGGCCGAATCGCCTGAGCGTGTTCACAGTACCTGCTGCGCCGGCGCTCAAGTGCCCGTCTGACAACGGCACGCAGATCAGTGTGGGAAATGACACATTCCAGCTCAATTGCGCGACCGACTACGCTGGCGGAGATATGCAGATGTCTTACACGGCGAGCGTGAACGACTGTGCTGCGGCTTGCTCCAATACCACTGGCTGTATCGCTTCGAGCTGGGTCCCCGGCAATCCAACAGGTCCGTGCTACATGAAGGGCGCCCTCGGAGCAGCCGTGCAGAACAGCAACGTCTGGGCTGTCAAGAAACTGAATGCAGTTGCAACGCACACATGCCCTAGTGACAACGGCGCCAACATCACTGTTGGTGCTCAGGTCTTCAGCTTACAATGCAACACCGACCATGCTGGTGGCGACCTTGCTGCCACTTCCGCTATCTCAGTGGATGCATGTGCGGCGACCTGTGCAGCGACGAGCGGGTGTGTGGGCGCTAGCTTTGTGCCTGGGTTTCCTGGAAGCTGCTATATGAAGAGTGTGATTGGGCAGGCGATTGCGAATGGGAATGTCTGGGCTTTGGTGCCAGCGAATGGTGCTATTTCTGCTTCGAGCAGTACCACCAGCAGCAGCAGCAGCGTGACGACATCGACATCAGTCGTTCTGGCAACCAGCAGCGCACTCTTCGTCAATACCACTTCGACCGCCGCCACCTCTGTCACCACCACCAGCACCTCATCCTCCTCTTCAACCACATCCTCCGCCACCAGCGCACCGACACCAACAATCCTCTGCCCCTCCTCCTCCAACCTCACCTACACCCTCAACACGACCTCTCTCCTCCCCTCCAACTCCTCCGCTCTCACGAACCTCACCCTTCCTTCCTCCCTCAACACCTCCGCCCACGTCAACACAACAACATCAACGACATTCCTCCTCCAATGCTCCACCGACCATCCCGGCAACGCGGGCATGCTGTATACACCGACCATGTACGCGTGCATGGCTGCGTGTGCGAACATGACGGGCTGTACGGATGTCAGTTATGTGGCGGCTGGGGGGATGGGAACGATGGCGCCGTGTTATTTGAAGACGGGAAGCGTGGATGGGGGAATACAGAATGGGGTTGGAGAGGCGAGTGGCGTTTGGGGGGCTGTGGTGGTGAATAGTACTGTGAGTTTGACGAATTGAGAAGGAAGAGGAACAGGAAGAATGTCGTGCTGGTCATGATGTCTATGAGAAAGTGAAGTTGAAGAGAGAGATTGAGAAGGAGAACAGCGGGCCTGTCCTGTCCTTAGAAGCAAGCGCTATGATGCGATGGTATGCGGAATAATAACATAATAGTAATGCTAATAATACTTGATACCCATACAACACCTTGCCCGTCCAAAATCTGGGAGACCCTCTGCACGAACATGAGACAACATCAGCCAGAATCAGCGAATGAGATTAGACAAGAGGTGAGTTGAAATGTTACCACTGTTCCCTTCCTACATACTCTGGCTCCTGCACATCACTCCACACACCCATCTCTCATGTTCTCCTTCCATGTGGCAGCCGTAGAGCTACAGTATATGCCTACTGGACGCCCGTGTCACCTCACCCTCATGCTGTCACTGTAGAACCACATGCTTTGCGGTTATCTTGATCGCTGGACATAGGTGTTTCACTGCCACGGTTTCACCAAGACTCATATGCAGACCTCAGGCTCGGGCTCGGAGCTGCTGAGTACATGTGCTGTTTGGCCTCCACTGCAGCACAATTACCGTGTCCACGCAACTACGAGTACTCCAGACCGGTAGAAGGAAGTTGATATCGAGATGATGATGTTCTTGATATTAGATCAAGGACACTTATTTCGGTCTGCCACTCTTCTGCTTCGTGCTCTGCTCTACTCTCCGCTCCTCTCCTCTCCTCTGCTCGCACACTATGCTGCACTCGTACTGCACTCCGCTCACCACCGCTTCACCACTCTCGCTATGCCATCCACCTCCACTCCAAAGACCAAACTTTTTGGCTACGACTAACATATATGATATCACAAAGGGCTGTAGGACACCCTGATGTTGATGATGTGCTCACGTAACCTGCAATGCTCGACGAACGACTGCTCTTGCTAAGACTCTCCATGATACCACCCATGCAATCATAACTGGACAGTCAAAAGCTCATTGCAATGGATTTGTATTTTCATCAAAGTTATCACTATCTACAAACTCTGCTCTCTTGTTGCATGATCTGTAAAAACATAGACAATAACAACCCGAATAATTCCTGCTCTTGTAATATGCACCCTTAAGTTTCCATCCTCCCAGTCATGAAGACGACATCAAGACACAAAAGACATCAAGCAAGGCTGCGAAAGCAACCATCACTCACGCAAATGTGCTTTCATGCATCCTTCGACTCCAAAAAGAGTCCATCCCAATCATGTGTACTCATACCAGAAAACTCAAAACTTCCTCTTCGCATCAGCAAGCTCAGCAGGTGGAGGAGATCTAGGAGTACCATCCAGCTTTTTCTGCAATCTAGAGCGGATGCCAGCCTTCTTCTCAGGACTTCCAGGAACCCTGATGCTGTAGGAACTGCTGCGAAGCATGTCCATGGCAGCAGATGCAACGTTTTTGATCGGAGAGTTGCGCGATCGAGGTGAAAGGCAGACTGCGGCGTCCAGAGAGCTGGCATGCTCGTCAGTGCTGGCAGTGGAAGCTTGAGCTTTGCCTTGAAAAGATGTCGTGCGAACTTGTGGACCGGTAAAAGTCACAGTCTTCTTGGCAGGGTGAGGAGTGCTGCGGCTGCTGCGAGTACGATTGGCAAGGGGTGAAGGTGGGTCCGGATTGCGGACAGTGAGGTTCTCAGTCTGGACGCGAAGCTCACGCCCAGCACTGCCAGTCGAGTTGATGTTGACATTCGGGCGTGACATGAAGTCGCCTGCTGCTTCGGGTGAATAGATAAAGCTTTGACCAGAAGATTTCTCAGAACGCTGCGGTGTGGTTGTCGTGGAGTTTTGAGGTGCACCAGGGGGACTTGCGCCGCTGATGGAGGACTGGCTTGCGTTTTGTGAGATGGTCGGCTTGCTTTGTGAAATCACCGGCTTACGGGCAAAGGCGTCTGGTTGAAGGCCAGTATAAGATGGAACAGGGCCATCACGCACAACAGCAGAGACTGGCTGGTTGACGAGCGCGGCAACAGATTGGAGCATGCCATCGCGGTAGCCAACAAGGTAGTCTGGGTCACTGTTTGGAGCCATAACAGCCTGCTGTAGACCAGTCTTGAATCCCTCCC
>Ga0058702_10000338_pt1 | contig 21676 bp, 29 predicted proteins | sample AgamicOrSfe_FD_83781 | JGI IMG/M metagenome (GOLD analysis project Ga0058702, IMG submission 83781) | Agave microbial communities from Guanajuato, Mexico - Or.Sf.e | ecosystem: Host-associated > Plants > Phyllosphere > Phylloplane/Leaf | place: Guanajuato, Mexico | collected 2012-05-30 | reverse complement strand
CTCCAACTCACCGCCACATCTCCGACGTCTCCTTCTCGCCCCTCCCCGCCCCTTCCACAACCACAAACACAACGCCCAAACGTCCCACCGCTGCTCCGCTGGGCCGGCATCCCTCCATCGTCGAGCGCATGTTTTCCTCTTCCTCGCACACCTTCCGCGACATCTCCTCCTCGCTCACGCTGCCATTGACGCCAAGTCTGGGACCATTGACAAGTCCGCTGAGTAGTGGGCTCAGCGTCGTGGTTGCGAGTAGTCTGCGCGGACTCCCTGCTGGTGCAGCACCAGGCGAGAGGGACGTGGGCGCGCAGAGTGAGAGTCGGAGGAGAAGAGGGAGCGGCAGAGATGTGGGAACGGGGCCGGGGACGGGCAGGGATAGAGGCAGGAGTAGCGGGCATGGACCGAGTGTCAGTGCGAGTGGGAGTGGAAGACGGCCGAGCGCGCTGCCGGATACGAGGAGGAGTAGTTTGGCTGTTGTTGTGGATGATGAGGAGGGAGATGAGGATGAGGATGGTAGGAATATGAGCGTGGATCAGAGTGGGGGCAGGAAGGCGTCGAGTGTGGCTGGTCGCGACAGAAAGTGACGATGCTGATGTTGACGCTGATGAGATGAATGGAGGATTGATGATTTTAATGCTTTCTTGTAATGAACGGTTTGGTGCATGAGAATGACGACTACGACAAAAATGATAATCAAGTCGACCATGAAATCGACCTTGCGACACTACCCACGATTCACCATGGACTGTGTCAGGAACTCCAGGTTGATGATTTGATTAGATTAACATCAGTAGTCTATAGGTCGTAACAGGTTCATACGCCTTGGGTATAATGTACAAAACTTTTCCATGTTCAAAGGTCTGTGCGAGATGCCCTTTTTCCGTCGCGCTGTGGCCATGCTTTCCCCAACGCCGTCCCATGCCCTTGCTACCATCTATGCTTTCATAATCACTCAGCTGTCTGTTCGGCCTCGGTGGACAGCTCCGTAAGGTACTTCTTCATATTCTCGTAGACCAAAAAGGTGGTGCAGGTCGCGGGAAGGACGCGGATAATGTTCGGGCCCAGCCTACTACTCGTTAGCATCATATCGGTTGAGGAGGCAAGTGAGACATACCCTTTGTAGAATCCAGCAACACCTTCCTTCATGTAAACCTTCTTGACCACATCCCGTCCATTCTTGTACTTGTCGTTGGCGTCGTAGAGTTGCAGGCGTGCTCTGACGATCTGGTAAGGGTATGTAATGCTTCCCGCGAAGATCTTGCTGATCGCGCTGAAGACCAAGTAGTCGAAACTGCCTAGTTCGGCAGTAGCCTTTGTTACAGCAGCGCCAGCACTCGTGATATCCTCGACTGATTGCCCATCTATGGTTGACAAACGCCAGATCTTGAGGCGTTCGTAGGTCGAGAACTGGATAGATCCATGTGTCACACCGAAGAAAGAGGGCAACAGACCGCGGTAGAAACCTTTGAGGCCTTCGGTTGTCCAGATGTGCTTAGCGCCGTGGGTAATGGACTGGTAGGCGCCGGGAGTGTCCTTGCCCGTGGAGAGCATGCGAGTCTTGATGACCCAGATCGGGTTCGTGGCAACCCCAGTGAGGATTCCTTAAAAAACGATCAGACTAATGTCCCTTGCTACGGACCTCGAAATACTAACCTGCTGCGCCAGCCGCGAAGAAGGTGTCCGTACCAGTCAATTTTCCATCCGGTCTGTAGGTGCCAAACAAATCCTTGATGTTCTTATACCACATGAAGTACAGGCCCCAACTGATCGAGTTGCCGATGATGTTAGGCGTCAAGCCGCGGTAAAGACCTTGTAGAGCGCCATCCTTGCGAATGATGTCGCGTACAATGGTGATAGAGCCACCGATATTCGCACGTGCGCCCTGATTCACTAGACAGAGTTTCAGCTCAGATCTTTGGACTCGCGCCTGTAGAATCTCCACGACTTACCTTGTAATCTTGTCTTGACGATATCGAATGGGTGAACTGCGAGAGTCGATATGGTCCCTCCGGAGAATCCGGCGATCGACTCGATGAGCGAAGGCGAGAGTTTGGTGGTGGCATTGGTGTCGACACTGGCTTTGGCGGTGGATGGTTTCTGTTCAAGCGGCGGATAGACGCGGGGCATCTCCTCGCTAGCGTAGCATGAGGGTTAGTGGAATGATAGTAATGTTGTTGTGAAACGAATGTGGTGTGGATCCGGGAGATGTCTGAAAAGTATATGTGCAGGCCGCACACTCGCGAACGCAAGCTCAAAGATATTGAGGTCGCGTGCTTGAGATGACGGCAGTAAAGGAAGGAGCGGATGGTGAAATTGGAAAGTCGATTGATTGTGATAGATCCCATCGGATTGCAGTCCGCCGAGCGTGCTTAGCACGTGGGACCGGATTGCGTAAGGCTTGGGGCTGGAGAAGGACGAACGTACCTGAATGCGACAGCGACAATGCTAGCACTGGTGGTCATCGCCATCGTATGTGATACCTTCGACTCGCGGCGAACTCTCAAGTGTTGAACACACAAGGCGGTTACTGGTTTGAGGACGGCGTGAACGAGAAACGTCTTTGCTGAACAAGTTGACGGAGGTTAGCGACGCATCCTCTTCAGCTATATACTCAAGGCATCTGCTCTGAGCGCAATCTGAGCGCAATCTGAGCGTAAGAGCAAACTTAGAAGCTTCACCTTGGTCACTGGTTGAGCAACGCATTGGTGGCCCCTGCTTGAGATCACCACGCTCACACGAGCGTGCACCACAACAACACCATGAACTACCTCCTCTACAGCTTCTGCTTCTTCCTGATCGCGGCCAGCACTGGTACACTCCCCGTCTAATTTACACCATATCGCACACTCTAACGTTCCATACACAGTCGCCTTTGCAACACGCACCTACTGGATCCCCCTCCTCCCCTCCCATATCCGGTCCCAACTTCCTCCGATCCCCTCATCCTGGTCCCGTCGCTTCTCCCTCCTCACCCCCAGTTTCTCCATACACACGTCGCCCTCCCTCGGCGATCCCTCATCCTCAGATTCCCGCGCCTCCTGGACGCGGCGTTTCTCACTATTCAAGTATCAGCCAGTGGGCTCGTTTCAGGACGATGCCGCGGCAGGGCTACACAGTAGTAACTTTGATTTGGCGGCGAACATTGAGGCAGGGGATAGTCGGAGTGGGTTGGATGAGCAGGGAAAGAAGGAGGTATTGAGGATGATGAAGACGATGGGTGTGGGATTTGATGAGGGCAGAAGATTGGTTATGCAGGAGAAGTTTAGGAAGGCTGGGGTGGGTGAGGATGGGAGGCCACGGGATCCGAAGTTTGTCAGTTTTTCATGAGGGTGTCCGTGACGGTGCACCGAGCGTAGTACGCGAATTGAGCGGGCGGGGTGAGACAGAGGGTAGGAAGGGTGGACACCAGGGCAGGGCGCATATGTGGAAGGTGTATGAGAGATTAGCAACAAAAGCTGCAGCAGGTCTGATGTCTTGGCATCTTGTTATTTTGGTATTTCTGAGGGGTTCATATTCCGGCTATATATCCGTGTTTAGAATTATTACCATGTTAACGTCGGGCTTCCGGTATCTCTGTGCCAACAGAGCCTACCATAAGCTCAACAGCATCTTACATCTCCTGATACTATCAAGCATCTTGCTTGCAGTGTCTCATGTCTCACTGAGTACTGCATGACCGGATCTCTATCCTCGGACTCTCGCTTCCTGGTGGAGACAGCGAGTGCCTGCCACATCTTCATTCAAGATTCGCAGAAGCCTCACGGAAAGGCCTTATCCAGACGGAGGGTCTAGTGACAGTGGCCTTCAGAGGGCGACCAGTGCTCGAACGCTCTATTGCAGTCGGTGCCGCGACATACTTGGTACAGTCGGGACGACCTCTGGTTCACCGCAAGTTCCGCTGTCGCAATACACTAACTTCCTGCATGCTGCAGTTTTGATTCGAAAAGATACGCTCCTCTAGATCATCTTCCATAAGCTTGCGGATAGCCAGGTGGAGGCATGCCAGGCGGACCACCCATTTGCATATGCAAGCCTGGCGGTGGTGCTCCAAATCCAGGTGGCTGCTGCGGTGGATACCCACCATAACCAGGCGGCATTTGACCAGGAAACCCTTGTGGTGGTGCTTGTTGGGGAAAGCCGGGAGGTGGATTCGCAGCAGGACCTCCATATCCAGCCTGGCTCGGTGGAGGTCTCGAAGGCAGACTTGACGGTGGTGGCGGGAGTGGTGTTGTCTGCATCGTTCGTTGTGGCGGGCCTCCTCCGCCCCCGAATCCAAGTGGCATTGCGTTAGGCGCTCCGTTTGCCATTGGGGGAGGTCCAGAAGGTCCTTGAGCTTGGAAGAGTTGCGGGTTGAGTGGTTGATGGTTGACCTGGACGTTGTTTTTTCGTGCTTGAGCTGCGAGCATACGCTCTGCCTCGTCACCGTGGCGCTCCCCCTTTCCGTCTTTCTTGTAGGCGTACTGTACACTGATCTCTTTGTTCATGAGATATTGTCCGTGCATGTTTGCGATTGCATTGTCGGAGGCATCGAAGTCTGCGAATGATACGAAACCGTAGCCTTTGGATAGATTCGCGTCGTCTCGTGCAACCTACACAGGCCTGTTAGCGTTGCGATATACATCTCAGCGTGGCAACATACCTTCGGCGGGTTGATCAATGTGCCAAATCTTGAGAACGTCTCATACAAGGTCCGCTCGTCCACCATAGCATCAAGGTTACCAACGAACAACTCTGCGCCAACCTCCACACTTTTTTGCTTGTCCGCGCTGGCCTTGTTTACTCTGATTGGCTTTCCGTATAGTCGTACTTGGTTCATGATCTTTGCAGCGTAGTCGGCGTCTTCTTCGGAGATGAATTCCACGAAGCCATAGCCTTGATGTATTTGGCTAACGCGATCTTTCGGTAGATGGACATTGACAATTCGCCCAGCCTGGAGCATCAGCTCCCAGACGAGGTGATCAGTGACGCGCTCATCGAGATTACCAACATAGACAGTGGCTTCTTTGTCTTGTTCCCTATAAAACGTTAGCGACAACTGCTTGAAGTGTACGACCACTTTTATGGCCGATTGTCTGCTTACCAGTGTCTGCCGCTGGCCATGATGCTTGGTTGTCTTTAGCGACACAATGAAGTATTGGAAACAAGATTTAGTGATGCTGATGCTGTTCTGAAACGCCGCAAACTCCGCCAGCAGTTTCAAGAATTCAAGAAAGTCACCGCCGTCTTTCCTACCACGCAATCAACCACAACAATGTACAAGATGCAGCTTTCAGAAGAGACCAAGGTATGCGCAATTAATGGCAACATAGATTAGGCTCTGGCTGACATGTAAATAGGAGCGAATCTCCCGCGTGCTCGACATCTCCAGAGTTGCCGTGCACTAGTATGTTCATCCGAACCTGCTCTTCGCAGAGAAAAGTCACTAACGATGTGCTAGCGGCTGGCTTCCACTCATCATCTACCTCGGTATGCGCGACCGATCCCAGAGCCTTTGCGGTGCACGCGCAGTATACTGACTTCCGACCAGGCTTCACCCGCAGCGAACCGAGACCATCTCTCATCAGAATGCTCCTTCCCTTGAGCTAGACTACCAAGTCCGAAGACACGAATAAGACTCAACTAGGGTGGATGTACGAAGTACGAAGATGATACCACAAGCCACACGGTCCTGCGTCAATCAGGCCCAACCCGCTCGGAAAGGATATCATGGCGAAGGCAAGCCGGGAACACACATTATGGTCGATCAGACCATATCAAGCAGGTCTAGCAAGTCATTGGGGCTGGCCATGTATTTATATACTAAACATCAATGACCACCACAACCTCATCTCCGCCTGATACTAGGTTTTGGAAATACCAGCGGCAATACTAGCTTCGCATTCTTATGTGTCGAAGCCTCCGCCTTGCTCAGGTTTTTCGCATTTCGTTGCGTCTCGGTCATGTTGGTCAACTTCGCTACTCCAACTTGATTGTAGTATGTCCTCATGCTAAAGAATCTCGTCAGTATTGTATTCATTCCCCGCCTGTGAACTCATCACTCACTCCACTTCACTTATCCCAAGATCATTTCGCAGGTCGTGGATATCGGTATTGAAGTTGTCCACGATCAGGGAAAAGACACATATGTGTGTTATCAGGTTGTCGACATGCCATTTTGTCATTGTCCTGCAGCACAGTTAGTACCTGGCCTTCCATCCTCTACGTTTCTACACACCCATGTTCCGTGAATCGCCTCTTTATCGTGTCTAGTAAGGGAGCCTCCTCAGCCATATCCGTCCTCAGCTTTTCCGGTGGCGGCAATTTCTTTCCTTTCTTTGCAGGCAACAGAAATTGATAGAATTTGATCAACGCATATGTGAAGCGTAGGACCTTCAATAATGGAATGTCGTCGTTGTGAACCAGATCGTTGAGACGGCTCGCAACGAACCTGCTCGTTGTCTCCACGGCCTCTCCTGCCTCGACTGCCTCAACCCAGGGCTTAACTCTGACCTCTCTTATGGTCTCTGCACCCATGATACTGGTTATAGGGTAGACGTCCTCTGGTGCTTCCGCTTTCTCGTCCGCTTTCGGGCGAGGCTTCGCGTCGTCGATGGCGGATTGGTTGGAATCCGCTGTAGGTGCAGATGCTGCGGCTGCGACCATTGACTCCATGATAGCCGCTTGTGCAGGATCTGCCTTTATTGCTCTGCGCACCTCATCCGCATCAAGATCTTCTGACTGCACTGGTGCAATTGCATTGTCTTTCAACGACGCGATAGCTTTCTTCGCCTTTTTCGTTCCAAACGTCATACCCAGATCGTGACGAAGTGATCGTGCTCCTCCAGCCTTGGCTACCTCTGCTGCGTTCTCATCTCGCGCTTCATGCTCTTCTGATCGTAATGTGTTTCGTACAGAGACCTTGCGCGCTTCGACCACTTGTAGTGTTTTGGTGGCCGGATCAAATACACCAACGTAGTGCTTGAGCAGAGACTGTGCTCCGACATCTTGGTTCTGCCGCGCTGTGTAATCAATCTTTGAGTGGTCTGAGGAGTGGAGGAGAAGTTCCGATGTTGCTCTTGCGCTCTCATCTAGTGATCTAGAGAAAGCTTTGTATTTGATCGTGCCGGTAGGTGCAAGGCCTGCTGAAGTGGCAATAACAGGTCCTTGTCTGTGATCTGCATCCAAATGCTGGATTCTGATGAGTGAGGAAGGTCCGGCGACTACACGCGTCTTGCTGGGTGTAGCATCTTCATCAGCACCTTCAGTGTGTCTCTTTCGCTTCTTGTCTTTCTTGTCTTTCTTGTGCTTCTTCTTCTCCGATCTCTGTTCCACGTCCGACATCTTTGTTCTTGGTTAAGCTTTGTAGACCTGGATGACATTGCCGATCACGAAAAAGTTCAGAAACTGATATAGCCGTTGGACGGAATGACGTTCCGGAACCAATGCGAAACTAACCTGGAACCGTGCCAACTTTATTATGCAATAATGTATCAACCTCCATGGCTGACATGTTAAAAGGAGCTGTTGGCTCGGCCGGTGACGCCGCAAAAGGCTATGCGGTCGGCGAGGGAGGAAAAGCCATCAGTGGCGCTGTATCTGACCAAGCGCAGGGATTGATGAACCAGCAGATGCCGGCTGGTATTGACGTGGGTGACATGGCAGGCGGGGATCTGGCAGGGACTGCCACTAAAGCCGCCACTTCTGCGGTCAAGGGTATAGCTGGAGATAGCGCCAAGCGACTGATGGACGCTGGTGGTAGTGTTATGCAGGCTGGGGAGCAAGCTGTGGAACAGGGAATGAAGATGATGGAGAATGTCATGGATACTGCCGAACTGGCAGAACTTACTAAGGAGATGGGCGACTTCGCTGAGAAGCATCCCAAGCTGGCCGTATGTTGATTTCCTCTGTTGTTTCCGAAATGCTTACAAAATATTCAGATTCTTGGTGTACCACTGAAAGTTCTAGGAGTACCTGGCCTCCTGCTATTCAGTTTCCTCACAGTCCTCGTCTTCGTCCTGTCTCTCATTCTCGCCCTGGTCCTTGCGCTCGTGGTCGCCCTCCTCTTTCTGGTTGTATTTGTGCTTTTAACCCTTCTCGTCATTTTTCCGCTCTTCTTCATCATCCTTTTCGTCGGCATTTTTGGAGCATTATTTGGCTTGATATTCTACTTTATGATAATCCGGAAGGTGAAGAAGAAGTACGGTCATCTGATGCCGGACAAGGAATCGTTCAACCTTCCTAATGCGCCATCGAATGAGCCTGGAAAGCCACCTGTATTCAAGAAAGGCACGAAGAACAAGCTACCCACAAAGAAGGCTGCTCCACCGCAAGGACCCCAGCCTGCGAGCAAGGATTTACCTCAACCTGTCAATCGCAAGAATGGCAGGGCGTCAAAGGACTTCCCGAGGGTTCCCCAGCACGAACCTGGTGCAACTGCCACTACTACTGGAAGCGAGCCGAAGCCTTTCAAGAGGGGTACAAAGAGGCTTCCCAAGAAGACACCTCACTCGAGAGAGCCGCCACTGGCTGCCAAGTGAGAGGGAATGACCGTGGTCAATACAAAGTCCTCCCACTCGAATAATCGCAGCATTGCCACGACTCGCAACAGAAAAGCTGTCACGTCCGTGGCAAGGCCGCGCAGCCTGCGTCAACCACCATCTGCCTTTCAACCATCATCTGGCTTGTCAGTCCGGGTACTGCTCGGGTATACCGCGCAAGGGATGCTTCAGCACTTCCTATGGTCGAGAAACTGTAAATGTGGTTTCCATACCCGCGACGAGCCTACTACCGTAGTTCCGAAATGTGATCCGGATCGAGGAGAATGGCATACAAAGGTCCAATGAGCAGTGGCCTGCGGCAAGTTACCGATCACACAAGCCGCTATATCACTAGCAGACAGACCTCGTCTGAAGCGAGTAAGGTCTGGTACCTGCCTTGAGCCACGCGCGCCAACCCCCAAGATATTTGGGGTTTGCGCGTCGACGAGGTTGAGAGCAGCCGATTTGATGGACAAATATTTAAGAGAAGCCTAGTTGAATGTACGATATCAAGAAATCATTGGAGACCGGACGCTTGCCATTTAATTCTTTTCATCATCTCGAGAGTAAGGCTGCCGCCGCCACGAGCTATCTATATTTCAGGCAACGGAAACATTGAAGCAGTCCAATGACAGACATATTCCGCATCCTCGTCCTTTAACATCCGGTAATCTGCTCGCCGACATGACTTCTCAAAACATTCCTTAATTCCAAGACACGCTCCCAACCCATACAAACGCAAGACGCCAAACCAATCTCTTTCTAACCTTTCATCTTACTAACGCCATCCTTGCTTACAACCATCGTAACACATTTACCAGTGACCATACTCCCGTCCTCCCATCCACCTACACGTGGTAATCCAAACGATCCCCTCTAATCCTCCTCGCCAGCTGCATATCCTTCTGCATGATCGTCACTCTCTTCGCATGTATCGCCAACAAATTCGTGTCCTCGAACAGATGCACTAAGTACGCCTCCGCAGCTTCCTGCAGCGCCATGAGTGCTTGCGATTGAAATCGTATTGGATCGCCGGATCGCAGGTCTGACGCCATTTCTCGGACCTGGGGAGTTTCATTAGTCTTGAGTTTGTGTGATGGGAAAGGACGGGCTACGTACCACGCGCACGAAGGGCATGCGTGCGACGAGAAGGTCTGTGGACTTTTGGTATCGGCGGATCTCTTTGAGGGCGAGCGTGCCAGGGCGGTAGCGGTGTCTTCGGCGTGCTGGTGTTGCGGCGTCGGCGTCGTTGTTTGCTGGATAGTGGGATAATGTCAGCACTCGGCGCATTGAGTCGACTTGCGCCAGTATCATGTCGCATCGGTGTGAAGCCTGGGCATGCTGTCCAGATCCTGATACGGGACAAGAAGCGCATCACGTACCGGTTGCATTTGATTGTCTCTTCTTCGTCGGCGTCTTCGCGGCCGGCCTTGCTGCTGCTGTTGCTTTCGTCTTGGCGCCAGTGGATTGTCGCGCTGTGCTCTTTCGTCGCGGCATGTTGTGCTGGATGGCTATGGTATAGTGATATCAAGCGCGTCTACCAAGATGAGGAGACGGGTGGTGTAATAGGTGGCGAGCTTTGCCGGATGGCTGAGCAAATGGAGGTAAGGAAGTGGAAGCGGTGCGCTGCGCGGTGCGTGGCTGGGGACGCGTTATCGAGGAATTCGAGATGCGCCGAGTAACCCAGCGGGAATAAGGTAGCCCCTTCGATCCTGGATTTTGCTGGTAGTAATTGTTGTCTGACCTAGCTCCGGCAGTAGCAATATTCTAAGTCTCTTGGTGCAGCTCCTCTTGATACTGTCAAGTCTAGTAAAGTCAAATGGCTTGTTATGTGTTTCAAGCGCGATGCACAGTCGGTCCGGCAAAAAGACCCTGCAGATCGGTAAACGCAGCGATGGCGTACGACTTCATCTCATTATCTCTGGGCATCTCGAAGCACTTCCCTGCTATTGCTACACCCTTCACTCGACTACCACCGCCCAGCACCTCTACGGAGCCTCACTTGCAGACAGGCTAATCACCGACGGCTAATTGTAAAACCTCGCGGGTTCTTCCACTCTTCTATCCTTATCGTCGCTTGCCGCGTAGGCAAGTCTACATATCGCAAATATGAAGCCAATTGTTGGCGCCATGAATGCTTGGAGTTGGTACGTAGATGACTAGTTCGTTGGAGTACTGGAGGAAGAGGAGGGAGGATGTCTGGGAGGAATGGGACTGAAAGGAAGGTTCAATTGCTTGGCGAAACACACAAGGACAGCAGGAAACCATGTGGCAAGGAGTTTTCCGATGACCTTGAGAGCGATCAGGAGCATAGCATATTCTGGGCTGTTGGCTGACGCAGACTACCCACAGCATCGTCATCTCCGTCTTCGCCATCATCATCCTGTCAACCATCGGCGTTCTATATCAGGTACGCTGCACCACTAGTCGACCTTATCATACATCCCCTGCAGCAGCAGAAGCCCATATGCACCCGCTTAACCCCAATATCTTCAGCCTTCCAAGCACTATTCGCTTCATCACACCACTATCGTTCAGTTTGCGTCTAACACCCCCAACAGAAAGGCAGCCACGCCATGATGGGCTCGGAAGAAGACCCAGAAGACGGCGCAGCAGTTGCGACCGCCGTCTTTGGCGCCGTTGCTGTGTACGGCGCCTTCCTAGTGTTTTGCGGAAGTCAGGCATATCTACATGTACAACAGAGTCGAAAGGGGGCGATTTCGCTGAATTGAATGGAGGGTGGATGAGTGGTGACGGTGAATATATGATGGAAAGATCAAAGGCTGTGGCAGAGGCGAAAGGAGTACTGCCTCGATTAGGTGCTGCATTGGAAGGCGTTTGGGCTGTTTATATCTGCGTTGCAATACCTCACGACAAATCTAGAACGGTACAAATCACCAAAGCCTTGTCACAGTCTGTGTGCTCTAATACTCCAGTCTGCTTTTGTATGCCCCTTGCCGCTCACAGAGGAACTGCCTTGCCAGCTATAGTCCTCGATATGTGCCTTTCCTCCTCGTTCGCACCGTGCGTACCATGACACTCGCTACTCCATCCAATCGCTAGGCTGACCCGAGCCTTTCCCTGCAACACTTGGATTCTCCCAATACTCCCCACTAACCCCCCTAACATCGCCAAACGCCAACTTCAGCGGTATTCTTGCTCCCTCAGCCACAGTCTTCGCCGGCATACCAACCAATCCGCCCATATCCGTCTGGCACCATCCCTGTATCAGCGTGTCGTTAGTATGAACCCGATAGGCTTGTTCACATACCAATGCAGTATAACGTGGGTCAGGAGTGTGAGGAAGGACTTACGGGACAGCACGCGTTCACAAGCACGCCCTCATTCTCCGCCGCGACAACCTGCGTCGCCGCATTTACCAACGCTTTACTAACACCATATGCCTTCGACACGGGCCATCCATTTTCAGTCTCCTTGCCCAGCCTCACAGCTTCCAAATACGCATCCCGCAACTCCTGCACCTCCCCCAAACTCCCCGCATGCCTGATCCTCCTCCGCAGCTCCGCGCTCGGAATACCGCTCAACTTACTGCCCACGCTGCTGACATTCACTATCCTACTATCACTGTTGGGACGCATGAGCGGCAAGAATGCTTTCAGCATGCGCAGGGTTCCATTAAGGTTTGTTTCGATGGTGGTGGTGGAGGGCTCGATGCCTGGGGCGCGGTCGATGTCGAGGTTTATGCCGGCGTTGTTAATCAGGACGTCGAGGCCGGAGGGGTGTTGGGCGATTATGAAAGAGCGAAGGGAGTCGACGGAATGGGGGTCGGATATGTCGAGGGTGTGCCACTGTGAGTGTCAGTGGAGTCGGGAGCGGGAGCGAGAAGCAAGGGGGAATTCGAAGGGGGAGGTGCTATAAGGAAGTGGAGGGTTGGGGTTAGTTTTACCTGAATAGAAGCGTTCGAGGCAGGTTTGATCGGTGGCGAGGGCTTGACACTGGAGGGAGAGCGACAGCAAGCGTATATCATGATGGGTTCGACTGGGGGCTTGGTCGCGAGGGAGCGGACCAATTCCAGCCCGAGACCGCGAGAGGCTCCTGTCACGATGACGGTGGTGGGTGAGATTGACATTGCGAACGAATGTGTGAGGTTGCTATAGTAAGTGGTGTGATCTTGCCACTAATCCCCCGGTCATGAAAACAAGGCAATCTGAATATGCAATGTCACTTCAAGGGAGGTGATTTCACGGTTATTCTTTCTGGTTTGTGTATAGCATAGCACCCGAGCGCAAGGGGTTTGATGTGTAGGGGCAATATACGAGCATCCGGAATATGGACCTTTGGATGACGATGACGATCTCCATCTTCACAATTTGCCACTTTCTCTTTTGCAGCTTCACTGCGGGAACGTAGTTTCAAACTCCTAATGCAAAATACGGGCATAATGTTAGCAAAGAGATATTAGGTAGAGTCTCGATATTTCGAAGCACTAGAGGTATACGCCGCACGAAATTGTGAGAGAGAGTTAGACAAGGCGAAGCGCACGCCTGGGAACCCTTCAAGCCGTAACATTGATCATCTCTACCATAAGTCACTACAGACATAAATCATACAAGATCATAAGTCCCGTCCTGAAGTTGAACACGAAGCAATTCCTCCCAGCACTGCCCGCGCCGCCTCCCGCATCCGCATACTGTGCCTTGAATCCCTGCAGCAACTCAAGTATCTCCTGTATATACGTCCTTTCAGACAGATTCACCGCTTCCCTGACCCTTTTCCAGCTCTCAGCATCACTAAGTCTCGTCTCCCTGATCATCTCAATGACCTCGTCTCGCGTCTCGATGCAGGCAATCGGGCCATCAGCATACGAACGAAGTAAATCCTGCGCTTTCTGCTGTGCTTGCTCAACGACGCGCCATTTGTTACCCTTTTTGGATTTGTGGTTCGCAAGTAAGACCTGGACATCTGTTCTGCGGTCGGAGGATGACGTGGTGGAGCTAAAGAGGTCTGAGGATGCATGCTGGCTCAATTGGCGGTGAAGAAGCTTTGAGCGCTCACTTCCTTCACGTTGATCTCGCTCACGCAGCTCGGCTCGCAGAAAGTTGACGATATCGGAACTGCGCACGTCGTAGTCGGTGCGTTTCTCTAGCGACTTAACTTTCAAGTCCGGCTTGTCACTTGCAATGTCTTCGTGCTTGATGGTGATGATCCAGCTATGCTTGTCTTCGCGGTAGTGGATGAGCAGATCTTCGGGCGAACGGACGTCGACTGATATCTCTGCACTGATGTCGTGAGCCCATAGCTTCGAGACTAGGGTGAGGCCCGTTGAGCGCAGGACAGAAGGCTCAAATGATGCGATGAGTACATCGCATCGTCTTGTAGCCCAAATACCTTGACTGTCAACTTCCTCGCCCTTCTTTAGGAACGCACTACCACCAGATTCCCTCTGATAGCGCATCATCGAGCTGACTATAGTGTCCCATGCAAGGTTGAACCCAACAGCATGAGCATGTGGCAAAGCATCTGTGCCAGTCGTGCGAGGTGCATGTTCTGCCACTAAATTGTCGTATCGTCCTCCAGCGGCTAGGACATCACGCTTCTTGGTATCAAACAAGCACTGAAACATGATACTGTTCTTGTAGAACTTCTCGTTGAAGTTACTCAGAGGACTGAAATAGACCTTGTGTTTCACACCAAGTCGCTGGCAATATTGCCCAAGTCCGATCATCTGTGCTAGAACATCTTGAACTTGTGGTAGGTACTCACTCTTCGCAAAGATAGATTGTATCCTGCGGGTACAGTTCTCCGGTGTGTCACGAAAGTCGAATCGTGCAAGCTCGTCAAGAGATGTGGAGGAGACCCCAATAGCTGTAGAGCGTAGCTCAAGCCGAATCTTTGTCCATGTGAAATTGTTAATATTGAGACGGCCCAGCACTTCTTTCACCTGTGGTCGTAGAGCTGCAGCAATACGACAAAAGTCGAGGATGATGTCCAGTAAATTCCAATGAGAGATGTGGAAACACATCTGTGCTCTTCTTAGAGACGGAAAGGCATTGATAACCTCGTCCAGGACTTTGATGACTTCAGCCTCATTTAATCTCAAGTCGTTGCTCTTGTATGAGACTATATCAAAGTCGGCTTCCCGATTGCTACGCGGAGCAGTTCCGTACAGCGTGTTGCGGTATACCGTGCCAAACACGAACGACTTCTCTGCTACCCGGATCTGCTTTGCAAGAAGACGTGCCATCGGTAGAGTAAGATCATGCGGAAGCTGTACCAATGTGCCAGAAGCATCAAGCAGTCTTACAACAGTGGTATCACTGTAGTGCTCCGAGCGAGGAAATAGTCCGTGCCGTTGTACTTCCACAGCTCCGTGGCACTGAAAACATGCTGCAAGGCGTTCTTTGACCAGTGACTGCAAAAGTAGAAAGTTCGCAGAAGGTTGAGGAGTTGTGCCAGCTTTATGGTCATACAGCTGTGACTTCACATCATTATTGACACTCTTCGAGAACAAGGCGGACATGATCTTCTGGTGATATGGAGAATTGTCATCGGCAAGACCTTCGAGCGCAATACGGATCGTCTCGTCCTCAATCTGTACTGGAATCTTGCCGCTTTGCAGTAGTTGTGTACTGCTCGGTCGCTCGCCCGAACGGTGCGTGATCAACGAGCTGATGATATCGCCTTGCAGGACTTTCTCAGACGTTTGGAATACCTCAGGTAGTCGATGCTCCTTTTCTCGTATAGCACTCAGGACTTGACCACGCTCCATTGCAGTTTCGAGTACGTAGCACATCTCGAATAGAATGATGCCGAGACTGTACATGTCAATCTTATCGGTATAGCTAGTGCTGCCCTTGCCACGCAGCTCCGGAGCCACATAGAGTGTCGTGCCGACATCGCGCGTCATATCGTCGTTCAATGATGGCTGCTCTTGTTGAATGTCAATGAATCTCTGTCCACTGGTCGCCAGGCCAAAGTCACCAATGCGAGGATTGTTTGCGACGTCGATGAAAATGTTTTCGGGTTTCAGGTCTCGATGGATAATTCCATGAGAATGAATATGAACAAGCCCTTCGAGAACTTGCCTGAAGAGTCGCCAAACATCATCGGCGTGGCGGCCGATGTTTTTCCTAATCATGTCTCGGAGTGTCAATCGTTCACAGTACTCCATCTGGATGTATAAGGTGGAGCGCAGGGCAGGTCGCGAGAAAGACTTTGCACGCCGCTTTTTTGTCCTGAAGCTGAGTGCAGCGCTGGCTCGGTCAGTAGTAGTTGGGCCGCTTGATTCCTCATCAGACGAATCGACTACTTCCTCCCGGTCATCATCATCTTCAGCAAAGTCAATCCTCGGGTAGCCGCTCGAGCTGATGAAGTCTAGTCCACCAGTGCTTTGTGTCATAGGGTCATTGAAGTCTGAGTCTTCACTGTCACTCGATCCAGTCTCGAAAACGATACCATCGCCCGTGGTACTACCAGTATACTCAGAGTCATCGACAATTCGATCCTCATCCTCCTCAGGCCAGCAAGTAAAGTATCTGACGACGTATGGGTGATTCAATGTGGCCAATAGATAGACCTCAGACAAGACCTGATTGAGCTCAGATGGCAGCTTCTGTGTGATCTTCTTCACAGCATAGATTCTGCCGTCAAGCTTGTTCCTCGCTTTGACAACCTCCCCGTAACCTCCCTTTCCAAGGCGTCCGACCTCTTCCCACTCATTTGAATATCTTGACGAAGTGGCAAGCGCAGTACTGGACTCAGACCTGACAAATCTGCGTGGTGTATGTGTCGTTGCTTGGCCAGAAGAAACAGTTCGTGACTTCGAGGCAACGATGCTATTGAGAAGCGCTGGACAATCCGTCCGAAGGAACTCGTAAGGGACAATCTCAAAAGCACCAGGTCTCTTCCTCGGCTCTTTGTCGAAAATATCAATCAACAGATCTTCCAGTGGTCCAGAAAATGCTACCTCATCTAGAAGCTTTGATGGAGTTGGTCTGGTCTTTGTGATGTCTAAGCCCAGAAGCATCTCAACTAGGACGACACCTAATTCCCATATATCGGTCCTGCGCGTCTTTTCATACGGAGACTCGAGTGACTCTGGCGGAATCCAGCTCGTGTTACTTCTCTCGGATGGCTTGCGAGATCCGCCCAGGTCAGCGATGAAGTCCACAAAGCCAGCATCTGCCAATTTGACATTGGCGATGCCAGTATGACCACTTGTGAACAGTACATTACCACTGTGTATGCGGCCATGTACAATGCCATGTTTGTGCAAGAAGTCCACAGCCTGAAGCAATTCGATGAAGTAAGTCCGGGCACGCTGAGTAGGGATTTCACCAACCATATCAAGCATTTCGGTGAGCGAACCTCGTGTGGCGAAGTCGGTCAAGATATCACAGTGCCAATTTGTGTTCTCATTCGTGAGTTTGAAAGCCAATAGGTTGGTAATGCTGGCATGATGGACATGTCTGAGCCCTTCCAACAGTCTCTCTAGATTGAGGATCGAGTCTCTGGAGCTCGATACAGGCAATGTGTATCTCTTCAAGATGAAGCACGTTGATCGAGGCTGTGTTGTCGTCGGTGTAGCAGTGAAAACTGAATGAACAACATCACGCGCCAACGACCGGAAAAGGTAAACAGATCGGAAGTGGCTTTGATTTCGAAGTTCGTCTTTGAATGAGACAGCTTGGTCGAAAGCTACCTGTTCAAAAGGTCCGACGCCTATCTCGTCCTCCTTGCGATCCTGCATCTTCGACTGGAGCTCTAGCCGAGCCTCTTCTCGTTTGCGAACCTCTTCATCCACCTTGCGCTGTGATTCGGTTTCTGCCTGCAGTCTGGCAGCTTCTTCACGCTGTACGCGCTCCAACTGTTCCGCTTCTGCTGCTTGTCTGACTGCAGCTGCTCGGACTGCTCGCTCCTCTTCAAGACTCGGCAGTTGCTCATCACGAGCGCGTGCAGAGACCTCATCATCCAGGATGTCCTGCATCTCAGATGCAATCTGGAAGATCATAACCTCACCACTAGGCAACAGCTCCTTTGGCCTTGATTTGACAATTGCATGAATACGGGCAAGAGAATTTGGCCGCAAGTTATCGACGCCTGTAAGACGTAGTAGAGGCACACTTTTCGGATAGGTTGACGACAGTGTGACATTGAGCACGATGGAAACATTATTATCGAGGTTAGAAGTCAGTCTGATCTTGAAGGAACGTTCAGTGGCTCTCGACCAAGCTGTTTTGGTTTCTACATCTTCGAAGTCGTCTCCGTATATTGCACGGAGAACATCGAGTTCATCTAGCTGGACTTCCTCGTTTGACACGATTGACCCTCCCGGCTTCGCAGCAGAACCTGCTGCAGTTTTGTCTCCGGCATTTGTAGACGATTGTGGTGGTTTCTTATTTGCTTGTGGCATTTTGCACAATCAAACATGGGCATTATCCCTTTGCGTCGAGGCGCACAGAAGAGGTTCGAAAGCAGCAGCCGAAGCTACTGCTTCAGCCAGCTTTACCATTGATCTTTGACATGTTTATCTAGGAGGTTAGTTGAGACTGGATGAATCTGAAGCTCGCGAAGCTGTAGAAGGTGATGACCCACATGTCGTGGCAACCAGACCCCCAGCTCATCTCCGCAATTGTAAACAACCTGGAAAACAGCACCGTGACCTCCTCGCAGTAATTACTTTCATTCATTTCCTCAGCTCACGTCGTCCTCTTGCCTTGAACCAACTCGCGTCAACGATATTGCTAACTCCACCTCTTCTTCTGCTCAACAAAAACTCGTCAAGATGGTGCTGGAGTGGTTCTCGGCACGTCCAAATCATGCTGAGGGCGATCATGGTCAGTTGACCAATGTTTATCTCTGGCAGCTTCAGCTGATCGCTGTAAGACAACGACTACATAGACACAGGCGATGACGCGCCCGCAACTCCCGCTCCTGTCTTTGCCGCCCGAGCATTCAAGAACCTGATATGGGGCACACCAGCGCCCGAAGAAGTGATCAAGCAACGAAGAGGAAACCAACGACGAGCCTCTGAACCTCATATGAACCAAGTACAGACAACGCCGCGACGCGCCATGAGTGGAAACGCGAATGCACAGAGAGATTACCTCGAACCATCACCTGCAAGACGAGCTGGAATCTTGGTCACTCCTGGCACAGCTGGCGGACGTAAAAAGAACGTCTCATTTCAAGCATCTTCCAAGCATCTTGCGACGCCGCGCGATTATCCGGGACGCTTTCCAAGTCCGTTTACAGTCAAGAAAGAGTTGGCAGCGGAGATTCAGGAATCCGACGCGAACCTTCTCAAGGAGAATTCTGCTGTCACACACAAGACAACGAACCGCACAAGTCGCGCGCAGTTACCAGCAGCAACCGTAGCAATCCCATCCTTTGACGATATTACTCTCGACATGAACGCCCCACGCTCTACCTCCGGCACATTCTGGAAGAAAGAACACGATCTCGGGCAGCAGGAGCACAATGCGTATGCCTCGAAGAGCACATCTCAATTGAGTCGCATAGCCAAGAAAGAGCAACTCGCCAAAAGATATGCACGGGATAAGGAGAATGAGGCAGCACAGCTAGCGGATGCGCTTCGGCACGAGCAGATGCGCGTTGCGGAGCTCGAGAAGCAGGTCGCAGAGTACGTGGCGCAGCTGGCGAGGGCTGTGAAGAAATACGGCGACTATGAGGACGATGTGGACGAGCACAGGGAGCGGACCGCGAATCACGCGAAACTCGAGTCAAGGAAGATGGGCAGTCCTCGTCGAGGCGAAACAGAGCCTCGGACGAATCATTCGCAGCGAACAAACACACATAGTGCACCGCACATACAACCGGACAACAGTGACATCTGGGCAGCACCCGAGCCTAGCAAAGCACGACCTAGCAGGGCACGTCCACGCACAGAACTGGCTGCCAACAATACCACCACCACGACCACCACAGTCGCAGCCTCAACGCGCTCGCCACTACAAGCTCGAACGCCGAACCCACTGATGAGTTCGCCATTCCCCGTGTCCGCCAAAGCGCCGACGTCGACGCCCTCGTATCGCAGGCATGCTGAGCCACTGGCGGTGCCGAACTTGTCAGCTGCAATCGAGAAGCAGGGCAAATTGGCAGTGCAGGAAGCACAAATGACGACAACGACAACAACGACCACGACCACGACACTGTCCGAAGAGCGGAAACTAGCGGCGAAGAGGCGATTGGAGGAGAAGAAGAGGGCGAGAAGTGCGGTTGCGTGACCAAGAACGGAGAGGAAGGGGGCAGTCGTGCAGATACTCGATCGTAGTGCTTCCTGGTGTGAGGGCTGGGATGCTGGTTGGATATAGACACGAGCACAGGCGATGCTGGGTACCTAGACGTTTTGACGCGAAATTGGATAGTGTATATTGCAGGGAATGTTCGACAGGCTTCGTGTCGCGGGAGTACGTAGTCTACGGTGGCATTGAACCATAGCATGCTGGACCATAGTCCTCCGCGATTCCTGCTTGCTTACAATTTTGGAAATGGAAAGACCATGCTATTGGTGATGCTGGGTGACTTGGCGAAATGTGACATCCAGCTTGACTTGCCGAGTCGTATTGTGCAGAATTCACGGCAAAGACAACACTCACGTTAGCACTCACGTTAGGTTTGGCAGGCAAGAAACAAGTCATGGAGCAAGCAGAGTGCGCGTTCATCATCTTTCTTTCCTTTGCTACATTGCTGTACGTCTTCCCCGACCTGTCCAGCCTCTGAACGCCGCCACACGCCGCGTCCACGGAATGTCCAAGTCACAGGTTCCTCCACCTCCTATCTCATCACACATCTAGCTCTGCTTGCACTCAGCCGTATCCTGCTTCCCCTTTGGATTCTCGACATCCTCATCACTCTCCTCATCCTCATCCTTGTCATCGCTGAGATCGTCCTCATCCTCATCATCTTCGTCCTCAAAGTCAGCATCGTCCAAGTCGTCGCCAAAGAGTCCTTCGTGCTGCAATGCCTCGCCGGTGAACCAGTCGATGGCGCGGGGGATCAGCTTCTCCTTGATGTCCTCGCCGAGGGTGTAGTCGAGCTCTAATCGCTCCTCGATGTCGGAGGCTGCGTCGTCGTCTTCGTCGGTAGGGGGCTTGGGTGGGGAGAAGAAGTTGAAGAACGAGTCGGTGGGGACGGTCTTCTTGACGATGCGGGTTTGCTTGGTGTCTGGGAAGACTGATTAGTTGAGAACGTGAGAAGTAGATTGATGACGCGACATACTCTTGTTCCTCTGCTTCTTCTGCTCAACTGTGACAGTAAGATCCTTGCCGGACTTCCAGTCGACCTTCTCGCCATCGGCATGATCGTAGATGAAGTCTCCGCCATACCCGTTCTCCTCCTGGTAGTAATATGTCTTGGTGAGCGTCTTGTTTGTGAAGAAGTCGTTGTCGCCAAACTCAAAGATGAGCTTGAAGCCAGGGCGGTCAAGGTACTCCATCCGGATGTCAATCAACTCTTTCATAGCCTCCTCGTCGCGTTCGGTAATGAGGTCGGCAAGCGAAGGCTGGTTCTTCATTGCCGAAAGCCAGAATTCCGGGATACCCTTGACGGGTTCGGACGGCTCATCGGCGTCCTTCTTGGTTGGTGCACCCTCCTCTTCGTCATCTTCATCGTCCTCTTCCTCCTCGTCATCTTCCTCACCGGCGGCAATCTCTTCTTCAGTAGGCTCGACCTTGCCGACAACGATCTGAGCACGCTTTTGGTAAAGAGGGGTGAATTTAGCAAAGTACTTCTTCTCGAGCTGGAGGACCTCTTCCTGAAACTGTGACTCGAGCTTTGCGTGCTCCTTCTGTACACCCTTGAGGCCAGCGACACGTTTGCGGACATCCGCAGGGAGGTTCTCCACGTATCCTGATGATTGTCCAACTAGGCCACTGAGCTTGCTCTGGATCATGTTGACTAGGGCTGGGTTCTTCAATAGTGCAGCGGCAGACTCCTTGTCGAAGTTCTCTGCGTCGCGTGTTAGCAGCGAGGACTGGGATTCTTGTACATGCTGTGAGCTCACCCTCTGTCAAACTGGTCAAGTTGGGCGCCTGCGCGCGCGAGTTGATGGGAGCATTGCTCGCCGGTGTGTTCTGTGGTGTTCTGGAGTTGAGGTTGGCCATAGTTTACGTATGGAATGTGTGTGGGTGGGAGGAAGATGGTTATGGATGATGGTGCAACAAGGGTCGATGATGTGAAGT
>Ga0058702_10000337_pt1 | contig 21697 bp, 15 predicted proteins | sample AgamicOrSfe_FD_83781 | JGI IMG/M metagenome (GOLD analysis project Ga0058702, IMG submission 83781) | Agave microbial communities from Guanajuato, Mexico - Or.Sf.e | ecosystem: Host-associated > Plants > Phyllosphere > Phylloplane/Leaf | place: Guanajuato, Mexico | collected 2012-05-30 | reverse complement strand
AGCTTAGCATGATTCTAGTATTCTATAGCCAATCAGCCTGCTATTATACCAGGCCTGGTGTTCTGGTGGTATGGTTCTCGCTTAGGGAAAACTAACATCTCCAGAGTGCAAACTCTGATATATTTGCGAGAGGTCCCGTGTTCGATCCACGGCCAGACCCCGAAGTGCGTCGTTACTCTTCCTTTGCCTTTTTGCGAAAGGTCTCGTGCTTTTATCGTGGTGGGATGTGGTAAAACGATCGCGGTAACCTTTTGCACATTTCACATTATCTTGGACTATTTTTTACTTCTATACCATACTTCGCCTTCATGTCGAAGTGCACTATTCGTAGAATTGCACTTAGCAGAGCAGAGGTAGACCACAAACAAAGCGTTATTTAAGTATCAACCTAATACCCAACTCGCTTCCAGCCAAGCTACTTTACTAAGCGACTACTATGTAGTTCATCGCCCAACGCATCTTACATACTACGACGCTGTCTTCACTCTGAAATACACGAATCGGGACAACTGAATAACCTATACAGTCTGACTGGAGGGCAATGGCGATGCCCTAGAAAGAGTATTCATGACACTCTTCCTATATCCTAGGCTAGAATGTCTCTTATAGGCTTCAGCTTAGCATCCGACCTTACTTCTAAGCCTCTTTCACTTAGTCTATTGAGACTATATGCATGTAGAGGATCTCCTGTCTCTCTACAGGCTTCTAGGTGCTGAACGATTATTTTATTATTCTTATTGCCCTATAGGGTTCGCGCCTTCGCAGGATCATCCTTCTTTGACTAAGCCGGGACTGCTTAGGTATCTGTCTGAATTAGCTTTTTTATATGTTACGAGACGTATGTCTCCTCAGTAGCCGCCTGGAGGCTGTTCTGTATATTCTAGGCGTTCGATACTAGCGCATAATGAGTGCTCGGATATAGAATACAGCTGGTAGGAGGTTCTCTGTAAGGAGGCCGACGGCAATGCCATCCGCATCTTAAATGCGATCGAGTTCGAAGAGATACTATAAGTTGTAAAGGATAGCGAGTAGTCGAGCAGTCTGCGCAGGCCTTTTATCGGTAAGAAAGAAAACCGGCTCTTTAACTATTACGAGAGGTAGAGATGAAAGTCTTAAGACGAAGTATTAATGCCCTGTTGCGCATTACTGATGTACTTATCAAAGTAGTTGGAGCATTAAGTAAGAGGGACATCTCCTACCTCTATATTGCCTCCAGTGTAGCCACTTTGATGGAGGGCAGCAAGTTCTATCGATGCACGCATCGTATTAGGGAGCTTGAACACCTTGATATCAACGAATGTGCCGGGGCCATTTGGACGACCTAGCAGTTGACTAACAGGCATTGAAAATGCCGTACAATGGGCATTTATTATATCAACATTTCTATATCGCTCCAGCATCACCTGCTTCACCCGCTCCCCATCGACCCACCTCCCTCATCGCCCTCTCACCACCATGCCTCATCCACTTTTTGTCCTCACCCAGAACACCCGCAACGCAATGCCACCCATCTCTACCACCTCCCCATCGTAGCACTTCCTCTCGATACCGGTGGCCGCGCTCTCTGTCCAATGGCGCGTCCCTGAAAACATCTTGCCACACCTTTCCTGCAATCGCACGGTCGAACAAGTAAGAATAGTATACAGCACCATACCCAAAAAGATGCCCAAAGAAACCCTGCCATCGCGTTCCTGCTGGTTCGGACACTGACGAGAATCGTGCATCATTGTACACGTCGTGATATGCCTTCGTGCTATCCCAACCTGCAACACCGCCGCCTGCACTCGCGCTAAGACCAGGCACCGAGGCAGAATGGTACTGCTGGTCAAGGACGCTGAACAGAATTTGCGCCTCAGTCTCCTGACTGGAACGTAAACGCTTGTTCGCCTCAAGCTCCTTCGTGACAAGATCGACATTAAGAGGCTTGTCAGTCTCCCAATGTCGAGCATAGAGGCTTAGAACATCAGGGCTGGCAGCAAAGTATTCCATGAGAATGCTGGGTAGTTCGGCAAAGTCGGTGGCGCAACGGGTGCCTGCTACATTTTGCAACTTGGTCCTGCCAAGCATTGAGTGCAGAGCGTGTCCCATCTCGTGAAAGAGTGTGGAAAGCTCGCGGAAGGAGAGAAGTGTCGGTTGAGATGAGTTAAGTGGTGGTCGAGGGAAGTCGCAGATAAACGCAATAGTGGGTAGCTGGTTGAGCTCGCCAGTATGTGGGTTCCGATTGACAGCCATGCCATCATTGACGGCTTCTGCCAAGTCGGATATTGAAGCGCACGAAAGGTCCGTTCCAAGTAATGTCGAGGTTTCCTCAATTTCAGCTGAGCTGATCTCGCGCGAGCAACGTAGTGTGAAGTGAGCAGGATTGGGTGATTTGTTCGGACGCTGGAACAAGTCGCAATACAGTACTGCAATATGGCCTTCCGTCTCGTCAATCACGTCTAGTCGTCGCACATCCTCGTTCCAAGTCTCGCCAGGCGAAGTAGCCTTCGGCACAAGACGAATGCCATATAGTCGAGAAAATATCCGTGACAGTCCTTGCATGACTGTGCCGAGTGAAAAGTAGGAAGAAAGTGAATCTGTTGGTTTGCTAGTTGCGTATGTATTCCGCCGCAACAGTCTAGTGTAGTACGCCCGATCCCAAGCAGTGATATCTGCTGACATGAGTCCGTGCCGAGCATCTGCTTTCTTAAGATCTAGCAACTCTTCGAGATCGTTGCTAACTAAAGGTTTGTTCTTCATTGCTAAGGCTTCCAAGAACTGGTTGACAGCTTCCGGGGTCTGAGCCATTTTGTCGGACAAGGTCAAATGAGCATAGCTCTCGTAGCCTGCCAAACGTGCCAGCTCAGAACGAGCTTTGACGAGTTGCTCAAGACGAGAAATACTATTACGTGATGATGTCCTGTTGGCGATATATACATCTTGGCGGACGTCTGGATCATGAACTGTCTCCAATGCCAATGTAGCATACGGACCTGAAGTCGGCAGGGACGTTACGCCCCACCGAGTAATCTTCTTGACCGCTAGAGGCTCCATGCCGTTCATCTTTGTGCTGGAAAACTTAAGCTCCCACTTCTCCGGCCTCATATTGTCGACAAAGTCTGCTCCAAGTTGTACGATATTATTCGATAGTTCGACGAACTTCTGTCTATCAGCCTCCGTCCCTCCGATTGCAGACTGTGCAAAATCCTTTAGGAGCATTTGTGCTGTTACTTTCTCTTCCTCACTCAATGCCTCATACACTTCAGGTGTCGTGACGACCTTGCTCAATTGTTTTTCCAATCCTGGTGTAGTATTCAAGACATTCATATACTCGTACATAATCATATGCGCTTGCGATGCAGCTTGTTGTATTTTAGGATTCGGATGGACATTACGAATGAAGTCGACCAGGTCGATGACTCGGCATAGCTGGTCACTCAGTCGATCGAGGTCCCGTGTCAGGGTGCTATATTCCTGTATGGTCTGCGCAGCTAGCGCTCTTGACACAATACCTTTACATTTCGCCAGTGCCTGCGAAGAGAACTCTTCGAATCCTTCCGGTGAAGTTAAATATCGATTCTGAAGTAACCCAGCTCTTCGACCGTCGGGACCATGTCCATTGCTCTTCGAAAACTCTTTCCACACTGCAGGGGAATCAAATATGTTGCGTAGATTTTGGTCATCGTCCTTTGTATTCGCTGCACGATGATACACCGGAGGTGGTGGAGAAAACACTTCGGGCGCTACAGCAAGAGCACCAAGGCCGCGTATCTGCTGCCTGTGAGTACATCTTGGGCATATCCAGGCCAGGCGCAGAGTGCGCTTTAACATTCCAAGCACGAGGGGATTTGTCGTCGGGTCGTTTCAGAAATGCTGATTGTAGTGACGTTATGTGCATCAAAGCATGTGATTATGATAGCGATCGAGGAATGAAAGAGCATTTATAACGAAGAAGTTGAACCAACCCTCAACATGTATTGCTTTTGTAGCGATAAGCTACCCGTGGGTATCCGCACTAACGCACTGTGCAATTTGCCCTCCTGCCTCTCTTTCCTTCTCCTCTCCAACACGAGCCTGAGCGAAAATTGAGCTTGAGCAGCCCGATATTGTACAAGTCCATGTCCGACTCAAGTACGCTCATTTCCCCTTGCTGACCCAACTCTCCATGCCGTGCCTTGCCTCATCCAACTTGTGCTCTGCCATGTCCACCGTCATCAGAGTATGAGCCTTGCCCGTCTGCCACAACTCCTCCACCCGGTTCCTGATCTGCAGGTGCGTCTGTGCGACCGCTGGGTATTTCTCCTCATACTTCCATGCCAAATCTCCCACGTTACGCATTGTTACTGGCAAGAAGTATTGTCCTGCGGCGACACCGAATGCAGTTGGTGTCGCGAATCGTAGCAGAATGCCGCGGTTGCGTGAGATAATGCTGCCTGCCATAGCAGCGACTAATATGTAAACAGAGCCGGGCAGGAGATGCTCGTTTGCGGTTGGTGGTGGTGCGAGCGATGCGACAGTGGATGTGAAAGAGGTTTCGAGGTTGAGGAAGCGACTCATGAGATGGTTGACCTCATCTTCGGTGCCTTTTGAGAAGCGGTAAAGCTGTAGACGCGCATCCCGGACGACAGTGGTCAGACGTTCCGTTGGCGTCGGCGTGCTGGCTTTCGTCGGTTCCGAAGGTGTTTGATGTGTGGAAAAGAGACCTGCAGGCTCTGCTGTAGGTTCTGGAACTCGAGGTGGTGTAGAAAGGTCATCATCGTAGATCGGCTTTCGTCGTGCTATTTGCTCAGGTGTATCGGCATAGACGGTCCGGGGTGTGAAGAGAGTCGTGGCAGCCAGTGCGCCTGCAGCGGCGGGCGCAAAGGTGCGCTAACAATGTCAGAGTACGTCCACGACGACTTATAAGCTAACTCACACTCTGTAGTAGACGTCTAGAGGCCATGGTCGATAGTGAGGACGAAGAGAAGTGCCAAAACTACGATAAAGCCAATGGCGCTGGAGTTTAGCGATGTCACCCGAAGTTCTACAACTTTTACCCCTGAATGCAGAGCTCCAGTCGAAACCGCATGGCTTCTCTCTTCACCTTGACAATGATAGTATATGAAAGGTAGTATTGAGCTGTATATGCAATACTTGCTCGGGTGCAGCACCCGGCTCGACATGCCTCTTGTGGTTGCCTTTCTCGACATGCATGATACTATATGGTACAGCGCTCCTGAATACACATATCCTGGCGGCTTCCCTCGACAGTCTAAACGCCAAGTCCTACTTCCAATCCATCTCCTTGTTGGTGGTCCCTGGGACCGTGGCAGTATTCTCAGGCGCAATCTCTTTGTCATATCCAGTACCATCGTCCGAGTCGTCCATTCTGTTTTGTCTATAGAAGTGAGTCGAGTCTTGTGAATACGCTCAGGCAAGCTGCGACGACCTACAGACAAAACAAAGTTAGTCCAGGGGATACGCGCGCTATCGATGCGCAAGTCATACCTCAAGTTGCAGTTCTCTGTCGCCATTTGAGTTCACTTCCTCTGTGATCACCTGTCCAAGATTTGTCCCGATACCCTGGCTCGCACCAACTCGTTTCCCAAAAGGCCATTGCGAATACTCTGCCAGCAGCTCATCTACCTGGGCAAATGCTCTTTCCCTTTGTTCATGACCCATACTGGCAAGCGCGTTTTCAAGGACATTCGCTGCATATGCAGCGCATACCATTACAATGGTCCTGAGGTACCGGAACTCAACCTCGGCCGGCAGGAAAGTGGTTTCCGGAATGAGGACAGTACGAGAAGTAAGGATTGCCCGAACTCGTCGGCGCAGGTCTTCTTTTGCACCGCCGTCCGCGACGGGATGTGTTGCCATGTCGAATAAGAGGAAATTGCGCTTTTCTGTCCGCAGAACACCTTTATCAACCAGACCCTTTTGTAGTCGTTCACGCACTTGTTTCAATTGGTAGCCGATTTTCATGAGATTCCATGTCTCTCCTGTTGATCATGTGAGCATGAATAAACGATGCGCTCCGAGGGTATGCGCAACCTACCACTCATGAGATCAATCCACGAGCTTACACTCATCTTCTCGCTCGTCTTCATCATCTTCAGTGCCTCATCTAGAAGCACCTCTCCAGTCAATGTATCGTCGACGACTTCGATGACTCGATCCGCTAATGGGTATCGTCGACGCGCCGGATCTTTCTCCATGCTTATCCTTCCTCTGAATGCTAGCTCCAACACAATGCAGCCTCGGAGGGCATAGGAGATGTTATCATTCCAGAAAGACAATAGGCCCTGTGAGAGGGGTTATGAGCGCGAGTGCAGTCTTGCTTCAATCGAATGTAGCGTACCTGCTTGTCTTTCAGTCCGAGCAGCAACACCTCCTCCATAAGCGTGAGCTTCGGTTGCTTTATTCTTTCTGCGCTTTCACTGATATCTCTTGGATCGTACGCGATCTTGTGTCCATTGACTTCATCGTAGCCGACTTCGCGTGATTGGCTTTTGTCCTGAGGGCTCGGCGACATGATCCTTGACGGTGTGCTGACACTCTCCCCATCTTCACCCGTACCGCCCCCACCTCGCCTACGCGTCAAGCCCGATTGTGTTGCCATGTGCCGTATAATAGATAGGGTGTGGTCGGATCCAGTGACCGGTCAAGAGAAGTCGCGTGCGCAACAGGTGTTTCACGAGGTGCAGAGAAACCCTGGTCTCGACGACGCAGGTTCGATGGAATGGACGGAATATAAGGACAATCACAATACGGAGCTACCACCAACAATGTCTCTTGGTCCTGGTGGATTGAGCGCAGGCTTACGAAGGTTGTGTGTGTGTTTCAGGTTGGGCAGGATGCGAAATGAGGTCCAAATAGGGACACGCCGTTCTGGTAACGCCGATCTCTCGTCCGGCCTTGCGACAGTACGCCCGTTCGTGATTATCTATTATTGTCTGTTTGGCTTATCCAGTAATGAAGTAGTATCATTATGCGTAAAGTGCATTTCATTTGTCTATGGCTGTGTTCATCAGCACAGTACATATCCGCCATGAGCTACCTGAATGATCGGGAATGCTGAAACATGCCTTTGCAATCAGGGAATCTTTGGGAATATCGCGAACAGATTGAATGTGGAAAAAGAGAGAGTATCATTTAGGCAAAAGTGTAGACCGCGCATAGACAGCATATTATTTGTACAAGTGAGGCGCTTGAGTAACATAGCTGGGACGCCGCCCGAGCTTTGATATCAAGTCACGTCCTCGATTACAATGACGATGTTCTGCTTCCTGCTTCCTGCTTTCCGACACAACTTTTCATCTCACAAATCGCCAGAACCGTCCATATGGAATCAGTGAGCTAGAAGATGCTGTCAGAACATGGCACTCGGCAATGGAGCATATCATGCAGTATACTCACCATCTGGCTGCGCAAGGATGTAGCTAACTGCTTGGTCAACTGAAACAGTCTGTTAGCATTTGCTCTTCAAACCATAACCAGAGAGACGTACCACTATGGATCTGGTCGGCCTCCTTGTCTGGGATCTCAATGCTGAATTCCTGCGACGCCATCAGTCCGGAGCCTTGGTTCTGTTTCCATCTTCTTTACATACCTCCTCAATTGCCATAACGACCTCGACGGTGTCCAAGCTGTCCAATCCGAGGTCATTCGAGAAGTGTGACTGCTGCGATAGCTGGTGATATCTTAGCTAATCTCTTTTTCATCCTGTGCTTTAGTCGTATCATACTTTTGAAGTGTCCTTGACCTGGAAGGATGTCAGTATCGTGTTTCTCCTACGTGTGATCGCCTTCTCCAATGCAATATACCTTGTCAAATCCCTTCAGCAAGTCCATAATACGACCCTCAACCTCCGGCTTCGACATGCCGCTGCCTGCAGCATATCCTCTTACTGCAACAAACGCAGGGGCAAATCGTTGCGGCTGCATATGGACGGCGAGAGGACGGGCGACGGGAGCCGCGGAGCGAAGGGCGCATCGAGCGCTTTGGATCAGTGGGCGGAACATGTTTGTTCTATGTGAAGATGATGATGAGCAGAAGGTCGGGATGTTGCTCCAGTTGTATATCAGAATGGAAGGATCGCCGGAGATTTTCCGGCCTTACATGTACTGAACGACCATCATACCCTGGGGACCTCTTCATTTCGCATCACAACAACGTCCGCTCCTCACATCGCCATGGCCTCAGCAAGATCGATCACAGCGCTCGCTCGCACCTCGGGTCCGCTATCCCGGACGCTACCGACATCTCGCACCGTTCCTCTCGCCGCCACCTTCTCCACAAGCGCCCGCCGCGCAGCACTTCCATCCGGTCCGCCACCAGCAGGATACCGCATTGCCAATCCCACACGATATGACTCGCCAGGCGCAGAGAATGCGCTAGACAAGGCCTCTAAATACTTCCTCATGACTGAAATGGCAAGGGGCATGTGGGTGCTGATGGAGCAATTCTTTCGACCACCGTATGCATTTTCGCCTCGTCTTCCCCTCACCATACAGTTTCTCTCGTGGAGCCCAATTACTGACATTAACCCTCTACAATAGCTACACGATTTACTACCCCTTCGAAAAGGGTCCCATCTCCCCTCGCTTCCGTGGCGAGCACGCCCTGCGCCGCTACCCTACCGGCGAAGAACGCTGCATTGCTTGCAAACTCTGCGAAGCTGTCTGCCCCGCACAAGCCATCACCATTGAAGCCGAGGAGCGTGAAGATGGCTCCCGCCGCACGACACGTTATGATATTGACATGACAAAGTGCATCTACTGCGGATATTGCCAGGAGAGTTGCCCCGTGGATGCAATCGTGGAGGGTCCAAATGCGGAGTATGCGACGGAGACGAGGGAAGAGTTGTTGTACAACAAGGAGAAGCTGTTGGCGAACGGTGACAAGTGGGAGCCTGAGCTTGCAGCTGTTGCTCGTGCTGACGCGCCTTACCGATAGAGGGCGAGTGAGGACGCAGGCGCAGATCAGGCTGTTGAAGCAGCCTGTGCTGTATGAGACATGAACTTGAGGCATACAAGCGCGGAGAGAGATGTAGATATCGACTGGCGTTTTCGGCGTGTAGAAAAGGTTGGGCAATGCGAATCGGCATTCTTGGTCTCTCCACACACAAAATGATCGTGTGACATCGTGGCTGTACTGACCAAAGCAGATGAGTGACTTGATTCATTCCAAACCCTGGACTACTTGCTTACTCTTGCCTCCAACGAATGTCATCCAGCTTGGAAAGTGTTTGCATGAACAATGATGTTATTGATTGAAATTGCATTGTGTATTCTTGATCATTATGGAGTCCTAGTAGTATGTTCAGGGTATATAGCATAAGAGTACTGGGTGTGTTTCATCGACTCATGACTTGCCAAGCTTTTGCCTGAATGCTCGCAAAGTCCTACCAGAGCGGCTGCATCACCCCATCTGAATGACAAGCCGCCTGGCGCCGCCGCCTCTCCTTGACAGCCAGGTTCTTAGGCCCAATAAATCCCTTCTGACCAGCCTTCGAAGCTGGCAACAAGCTCCAATCGACCATCACATCCTGCTCAACATCCTTTCCATTCTGTATCTTGTACGGCAACATCGCATACTTACGCTTCGCTCTTAACTCCCACGCATTGCGATCCAGCTCAGCAGCCGCCTCATGTCCATGCATCTGCCGTATGACGCGGAAAGCCCAGTTCATTTGAGCTTTCGGGATCCACTCACTCGCGGCAATAGGCTTAAGGATACTAGTCATGATGATGGCTTTGGCCATGCGATCGTCTATAGGTGCGCAATTATCCCGCAGATACTTCCAGCAGAAGAAGACGCTGGAGCTGGCACTGCGGCAAGTGAATCGGTTTGAGTTAGCGAAGGCGAGGGCGAGGTTGTGGGTGAGTTCAACTCGGTCGGGGGATAATTTGCAGTCTGGATGATGTTGACGGGCGAATGGAATGAGTTCGGCGTGACGATCGTGCTGTCGGAGCAGGTGTAGGATGTTCTTCGCTTCCACGCTTGGTGATGCGACGCAGTCTAGAGCGAGGTCGGGGAACTGGCTCAGGAATAGCCGTCGATCGAGATTGAAGACTCGGAGAGCACTGTAAGCATCAGTGCTACTGGTCTCGGCAATGTAATTACCCAGGATGTGGCGGAGAGGAATTGTCAAGCAATTTGAATGCTGTAATCTCCGGAAGCCTCGAGCGACTGCATCGATATCTTGTGCGCGCCCGAGTTGATACAGGAGCTCGAAAATATCGGAAAGGACAAGCTCCCAGTGTAGGCCTTTGCTTTGAGCTGCGTATGCGAGACTGGCGAGTGATATCTGATCAGGATTGAGGAAGTGTCCACTTGTGCCCTCCAGCCACTGACGAGCCTTTCGGCAAGTCACCTTCACGTCCTCGGAGATGGTATCCTTCTGCAACGGCACGGAAGCCTCGATGCCCGCATATCTTGGAAGTGGAAGCCAATAATTAAGCAAGAGCTTGCATATATTGTGGCCGGTCAACTCTCTAAACAAGAAACTGGCCTCGAAAGGACGTGTGGTCACGGCGACGCTGGTGAACATGCTGACGACACTACCACCTGAAAAGCTTGCATCTGCCGGTATATTCTCAGTCCACAACCGCAGTCTTTCCAGAGGTAGTCCTGAATCTGTCGACGTCCGGAGATCATCTACCAGAGCCAGTGTGAGGATTGCAGTGCCTTTCTCAATCCAATCTGAAGGCAGTGCTTGCACGAATGGCATTAGGTAAGTGCTTTCAGGTGCTGCTGGTGTGACAGTGTATGCTTGTCGATGATGATCAATGATCTTCCTTGCAAAAGCTGCCAGACTATTCAGCCAAGTGCCACGCTTGTCCTTCTCCACCCGAAAATCGCATATCTGTTGTTCCGTGCCATACAATATCTGTATATCACTAGGTCGGCAGTGGCAGACAATGTCGGTTGCGAGACGACTCGTATCTATATTCAAATCTAGGCCGGTAACCTGGCTGAAGAGCTCCGCTGTAAGATCCTGCATCTCTCGTGGCTCCTGAGTTCGGCACCATACCCAAACTTTCGAGCATAGATCCAATAGCAGAGCAGAATCAGCTATACCCGAAGCTGTACGGGCACCAAGGGCCAGTATATGCTTCGCAATTTGCTCCAGCCTCCGAGTAGTTCCAGATAGATCGGTACTGTGAGACAATATAGACAATGCCAATCCACGTAAAGTCACAAACTCGTCTGTCGATACCTGCTCATTTTCGAGTAATCTCAGCAGTTGCAGAAGATTTCTTCCATCACTTCGCTCCAGTCTCTCGTCTTGAAGGAACTCCATCATAGCCAAGCGCGCTTCGAGAGCCTTTGGGCACTCGTCGTGTTTCTCAGAATCATGGTTTTCTTTGTATATGCTTTGCAAGCGATTAAAAGCCAGTATACTACACTGGTTCACGTCTTCGACGGCGCTCCCAAGCTCTTTAATAATCCTTCTGATATCGCCTAAGCTGTGTGCTGTGGCTATACGAGCCTTGTATTCCCTCCAGGTAAAAGAATCTGCCAATGGCAAAGGCTCTAACGCCAGCGCATCGAGTGTCCTTGCGGCGCACGAATCCGAAGCAGGATGCTTGACGTCCAGCCAAGCAGGCAGCCTAGGATACTTGTGCTTTCCTTTCTGCGCCGCATCATCAGCTCCTGGCGGAGACCATTTCCACTCGGGCTGTGCTGAAGGATATCCTCTATTGCCAAACCACCCAAATGCAACCGCAGGGTCGATATGAGAAGGTACACACGCTCCTGTAGCGGCCAGGTGACCTAGCTTTCTCTTTGCAAGTCTTCTTCTCGCCTCAAGAGGGCCGGGGACATTACTGCCATGTCTTCTGCAAGCTCGCGTGCTTACTTTCGAGGTGAATGCGTTGATGGAGGCCTGTAATAAGTCGTCCGAGATCCAGACGTGCGGGGAGGCTGTTACCGGAGCGCCATGAGCAGCATGCTGGACTGCTCGTAGACGGATGCGCATAGACGAGTGGGATCGAGGAGTAGCTTAGCTATGTACTTGCGAGTTCAAGCAGGTATTTGTCTATTGAGGTTCACGGCGATCTCCATGTATTTTCTGATTATTAATCGGCTCCTCATATTCATTGTCAACACTACGAAGTAAGCCAGCTGATAGTCACGCTGGTAGAAGGACTAGAAGGACTATGCTATACTGCTAGTATGACTGTCGTTCCAGGCCGTCTACAGTATCCTATGCTTGAAACTCCTCGCTAATTCACCAATTTTTGTGCTGTATAAGCGCTTCCATCGCACTCTTTGCCCATCATCGCTGGTCATTTGGCAATGACTTTCTCCTTTAAGAGTTGCATGACTCTCTTCTTCCTTTGCTGTTTCGCGGCATAGGCCTGCACAGATTCCTCGCTCACACGAGGCATCTTCCCTCTCCCTTTGCTACTCGGACCGATCGACGACCGCATGGACAAGTTGAAGTTAGGTTGCTCGTCGTCACTGGTATCAGGTGAGTAAGTAAAGGTATAAGTGCCTTTGCTGGCGCCGAGCTTGCTCTTTGAACTTGGTGGTGTCTGGAATGGACTGCTTCCTCGTCCACCGCCCCCACTACCAATCGAAAGTCTACCGAGAGCTTCATCAAGACCTGTTGGTGTGCCAGCGCGGGCGTTGCGTGCAAGCGGCTTGAACTTCAGCTTCTTCATCTGCGCTTCTAGTAGGTCGATATCACCTCGCTTCTGCTCAATCATGCCTGTCATTTTCGCTATCGTACCAACGATAGCTTCAACAGTAGGCACACCTCCAGCTTGTGACGAACCATTAGCCTGCTGTGCTGTCGCAACCTTGGCCTTGAGCATTGACACAGCCTCTTCAGCCTGCGCCAGAAGTCGTTGGAACCCAGAGAAATCCTTCCTCAGATCCGACAGTACACTCAACTGCTCAGTGCTAAGTTGTTCGCTTCGTGCATGATGATCTTTTGCCTGACGCACGTTGATAAGCTTCTGCAGACCACTGTGACGTCCATGCAATTTGGAGAGTTCACAATGTATGTCTTGTAGCTCGCCGACTTTTCTTGCGACATCCTGGGGTCGCTCGGCTTGCAACTGGTCAAACATATCCTTCTGTATAACACCAAGATCTTCAATCTCTGTCAAACACCAATCGTCGTCATCTTCGAGATCAGCACGGTCTCGAATACCATTGGGGAATAGCTCGTTGTGTCCTTTGATGAAAGCAGCCAGACTCCTTGCGTTGAGACCCAGTGTATCGACCATCGAATTGATATCCCTGTACACTCTCTCTACTTGAGCCGGAATCCCTTGGCCGCCGACTTTACCAGCATAATCTTGGTGAGCTATGAACGGAGCAAGCTGCTTCGTCGCTTCGACCGGCTCAGCCAGTTCCTCACGAATCTTTTGGTCCTCGTCATTAACCAGTTCGTGCTGCTCCTGAGCAGGCTCAGGCTGCGCCTGCTGTACGGATGAGAGACGGGAAGGAGAGCGAGGAGTCTGTGCATTTTTGTATTGTCCACTAGCAGACGGACCTGGGCCACCGGTCATTGGGGTCCTCGGGGGCAGGCTTAGTGGAGTCGTTGAAAAAAGTGATTCCGTTCGTGGTGGCATCGGGGTTAGCATGCCATGAGATCCAGAGCCGTCTCGCACTGTGCGTGTAGGGCTCGGTGATCGTGGACTTGCTGCTAGAGCATGTGATGGCTGGAATTGATAAGGCGGCTTCGTAGCACTTGCAGGGGTGAGAGAAACCTGTGTGGGCGCAACACTCGGCGGGGTATCTGATACGCGCGGTAGTGGTGAAGCTGTAGGGTCTGGAGAAGCTGGTCGTTTGCCTTTTGGAGGTGTGCTGGTGCTTGGGAATTGCCATGTAGGCGTTGGAATTGACGAAGGCTTTGGCATGAAGTCTGGTGGTAACGGAGCTTCTTCCTCCTCTTCCTCCTTCACCACTGTAGCGTCGCCTGACCCAATAGATACAGCCGGTGATAGAGACTCTGGCGAACCAGATGCACCAAGATCAATTGCTGGACTGCCAGCTGGCGACAGCTCATTCTCCTCGCCAGGTCCTTGGATTGTCACTGGCGAATGGGGTAATGCCGATGGCTCATTGCGTGTTGCAGTCGGCGAAGGGGGTAGTGGTGGTTCGTTTGAGGTTGTAGGCTGCTTTCCTGAGACATCATCGAGCGCGGCTTTCGTGGGCGGGACGAATGGCTTATTTTCGTTGTTGCCTTGTACGAACCCACCGCTCGCAGGCGGAGCAGCAGGAGTTCGAGGCAGAGCCGTTGGCGTTGTTGAAGGTCCTGCTGCGGCTTCAGGAGATTTCGGCTCTTCTTTGACGGGCGTGAATGAGCTTGAAGATTTTTGTGTATCCGCCAATGCCTTACCAAACCCATGCCCAAAGAGAGAGACGCCTGCTGGACTCATAGTGTCACTCGCGATAGAGCCATCTGTTCGTAAGGAGGAGCCAAGCTTGAATCCTGACGACTGAGGAACGCCTGCTGGGCTTGGATCGTCATCCTTGGCAGACTCGTCGGTCTTGAAGGACGAGCCGAGCTTGAAGCCTGAAGTTGCACCAAAAAGACTCTTTGGCTTTTCTTGTGCTGAGGCTGGAGCACTAGTTGCCGAGGTTTCGTCCGTCATATCAGCTTCCAGCGATGCCTGTGTGAGTAAGGTTGGCTTCGCCGGCGCACCGAAGACATTGCCAGTCGACGGAGCAGGTGCACCAAATGCTGTCGAGGGCTGTCCGAAAGTATTGCTTGGGTTGCCTCCAAACGATGATCCTAGGACACTCGATCCACTATTCAGCGAGGCGAACCCTGATGAACTTGATGCGTTGCCTCCGAACAAGCCGCTCGACCCAGTACTTGCGGGAGCTGCGGTTGCGAAAGGACTTGCAATCGAAGCATTACCACCAAAAGGACTTGCGGTTTTGGCAGCAGGGGCTCCGAATGGAGACTGCGTTGCATTGGTTGCCCAAGGAGACTTCGGTTGACCCATTCCCCCGCTGGCACCAAAAGCAGGAGCACCCATTTGGGCCGGCGTGCCGAAAGCCGGCTTCCCGAATGCACTACCTGAATTATGTGCAGGCTCTGCAGGCGTAGCAGCAAGACCCCATGCCGATGTCTTGTTGGCACCAAGGCTTGTCGCGGATCCAAATGCTGCAACTGGAAGCTTCGAGCCCTGACTGCTGCCTAGCGCACTTGGGGCGCCGAACGCAGATGCCGCTGGCTGAGCTGGCTGACCAAATGCGCCTGCAGACATTCCACCGCTTTGGCCGAATGCCGACTGTGAAGGTTGAGATTGCCCAAATCCGAAGCCTGAGCTTTGTTGTGGTTGTGCTGATGGAGGTGGCTGATTTGCAGCTGCTGAGGTCAGGCCGGGATAGGAAGTCTGCATACGTACAGACTCCGAGTACACAAACCACCACGTTGACAGAACTCCATCATTGTTGAGAATCATAATAGCGGGGAGTGGTGTTGCACTCTGATCAATCTCTTCTGCAGGCATTGGTCGTTTGACGGGCGATCGCGAGGACAGATCGAGAGCGACTCCAATAGGTGAGGTGTCTGGTGTATTTGCAGTCATGTCATCATTCATTTCAATCACTGGCAGCTGCGCCTTGCGAGAGTCGTTTGCCATGGACGTCGTGGTATAAACTCCTGCAGTATGCGGAGCGTCCTGAGAAAGGGCAGTCTTTGAGCATGTCACAAGACCCACATCGCCAGACGCTGTTGATGCTACTACAAGGACGTCGCTCAAGTTTGGTGGCCATTCTCGTAAACGGACGTTGAAGTGGTGTGGTGGTGATCTATTCATGCCAAAGGGCGGGCAGGGATCCTGCATTCTGCTGAACAGAAAATTCGTGGTCTTTGGTTGTCTCTCGACCAGCATAAAGGTCGAGTCCGGCGGATGGTCAAACTCAGGCTTGCTTGGGGTGTAGACAACCCAGAAGGCATCATTGGCTAACCACGATATGCACGAGACAAAAAAATCCTCATTGCCAATTTGTGGTGGGCGCGGGATCTCAGCTTTGATATCGCCAGCTGGGTCCAGTTGCGCGACAGTACCGTTCCCCAGTCCTGCTACAAGCTGCTTACCCTTGACACTCCACGAAATGCAGCTCACACCTTCTTTAAGTATGGGCCCGTTCTTGCCATGGATGAAGTCCTTGGTCTTCAAGTCTGCCAGCATGAGCTTGCCGTCGGTCAAGACAACAGCAACCACATGACCATTGTCTGGAGCAGGGTTGGGTACAAGCGCGCGTACAGCAATACCATTAGTTGCGAGCTGAGCAACAGGATTTGTGTTACCCTGTTTGATGGCATTGACATCGTAGGTCTGCAAGCCTCCACCCTCATCAGCGCATATGGTCAGGAAGGCCTCATCGGATGAGAATGCCAGATGAGATATCCTTGGGATTGGGATGCTGAGTTGTGGTGTGAATTGCTTGACATGATTCTGCTCCGGCGCCGCTTTGTCATAGGCTTCGCGAACGGCTGAAGTGCTAGCTATGACGAGTGTTTCTGGTCCTGCAGCAGCAATAAGCTCCGATCGTGAGGCTACGCCAAATAAGGTCGAGGTAGGCCTCGGTAGGTTATTCCGCGGCCACGGAGAGGGGAGGAGCTGGAGTTTTGTTTCGCCTGCTATCGAGAGGAAGCCAACTGCCTGTAGTCCTGTTAGTGTGACGTTGACTGAGACGCAGTGAGACGCTCACTTCAGTCTGAATCTCCTCTAGATCAGGACCAGCCCGAGCTTGCGCCGCCGAGCCACTATTATTGCTGGCGCCAAACATGCTTGTAGTTGAGATCTGCAATTCTCTGGGAACAGTATCTAGGCTCGATGCTCGATGACGAAGGACGTGACCTGCTGTAAGGCCAAGTGCACCGCCTGTGCTGCCTACGAAGGCTGTCGCAAAGTTGTGTCGCTGCTTTGCATTTGCTGGGGTAGAAATAGAAGGACTTCGATTGCTCAAGAAGGAGTCGAAGGAACCTTGCGAAGATGCTCTTTCGACTTTGATAGGTGAGCCTTGCGGAGTGATGTAGAGAGACGAAGATCGAGACGAGATTGCTCTTGTATGACCACGTCCCCGATTCTGGTTATGAGATGAGCTGGTTGTGTTACTCGTACTACGACGAAGCTCTTCGAAGTCGCGTGGAGAAGTGAAACGCGCAAAGGCGGGTTGATTTGTTAAGTCCGGCCTCGTCATTTGGGGGTGCCTGGCGGCGACGAGACGACAACCTTAACTGTTCATTACCACATCTAGCAACATCACTCGGCGTTCCTCTCCTCTTCTCTTCAGCTAGAATTGATTCCCGACAAGGCAGTCACGCTACCTGATTCTCCTGGGAAGCCGCGATCGACGCCAGGTATCCACGATTTTCATCCCTCAGCTAGCACAGTAACCACCTCGACGGCATTGTTCGTGCCTCTTCTCTTCCTCGGATCACTCTCATCACATTTTCAAGATGCCCGGCTTCGATTTTTCCAACCACAACAGAAACCTTGCTCTCCATGCTGCAGGTGTACCATTACCCAAAGCCACTAGCACTGGTACCACTATCGTAGGATGCTTGTTTGAAGGAGGTGTAGTTGTAAGTGTTACTGAAAGATATCAACCTTTTCAAGCTGACAAGAACTAGATCGCGGCAGATACGAGAGCAACAAGTGGTCCCATTGTAGCTGACAAGGTAAGCAACTTTCTTCACTTTTCAACTCCACGACTGTTGCCTATTCCCGTCTGCTACCACGAATTCTAAAACCCTACTTTCTTACAGAACTGCGAAAAACTCCACTACATCTCCCCCAAGATCTGGTGCGCCGGCGCCGGCACCGCCGCCGACACCGAATTCACCACCGCCCTCATCTCCTCCAACCTCGAACTGCACGCCCTCTCCACCGGCCGCGAGCCCCGTGTCGTCACCTGCATGACCATGCTCAAGCAGCACCTCTTCCGCTACCAAGGCCACATCGGCGCCTACCTCGTCATCGCCGGCTGCGACTCCACAGGCTCCCACCTCTTCACCGTGCACGCACACGGGTCCACCGATAAGCTGCCCTACGTGACGATGGGGTCTGGCAGTCTCGCTGCGATGAGCGTGTTTGAGACGCAGTGGAAGCAGGCACTGAACCGGGACGAGGCGGTGAAGTTGTGCGCGGATGCCATTCAGGCGGGTATCTGGAACGATTTGGGGAGTGGAAGTAATGTGGATGTTGCGGTGATTACGCAAGAGAAGACGACGTTGTTGAGGAACTACATCACGCCGAATGTGCGGGAGCCGAAGATGCGGAGTTATAGGATTGCAAAGGGGACGACGGCGGTGTTGAAGGAGAAGGTGATTAAGAGGGAGAGTATCAAGGACTTTGTGACTGTGCAGGAATTGCCGCTGGGTGAGGAGGGCGCGGCGGGTGAGAAGATGGATGTTGATTCTTGAAGGGTGCAGATGGTTGAGGTGGAAGGGAACTAGACGCAACGTCTGAGATGCAATAATACACGAACTCATTGAAGGACGATGAACCGTGAATGTACAATATCTGAAACAACGACGAAGACTATGAGATTGCTCGAACAACAGAAGTCGTTCTTGGCACAACCTTGACATACCTGCCGCCAAAAAATTTGTTGCAATCAAACGCAAGCTGACCATGAAGTCTTCTATACCGATTTCTTTTGCCGACCACGAAAGCAAACAACGTCAGGGAAATACGACAGTGTGCCCGAGATACCTGGACACCACATGACATGGACGTCTGGATTGCGAAGAGTTCAGCCGACTATGCATGGATGGATGGGTGAGACGTATGACTTCCGTGACAACTAGAGCACCTTCCCGACTCCATTTCCGTACATACCAGGGCAGCAAGCAGAAAGTCCACGGCGCTCATCCCGGGGCTTTCCTAAACTACTATACCGCACCTATTGCTTCCTGGCCGGAGTAATGTCTTGGCGGATGCGGATTTTGATGCTACGACCTTCCTTGCCTTGGTCAGTGATCAATACAGCGGTACACACTCTACATCCTCTGGCCTCTACATTTCTCCATCGGACTTAAAAGTCCGCGTTCGAGATACCCACTGGCACCATCATTCTCCCCCTTACACACACACACACGTCCAAGACTTTCGCCCATCATTCAAACTTCTCAACCACCCTTCCCACGAACCCCTCCAATCCCTCCACACCTCCAGCTGCGCCGCCGACACTACGATTACCAAGCCCCATGCCTGTCGTGCCACTGGATCCCCCTGGCATCGCGAGCACCTTTGCACCTATTTGCATCCACTCGCGAGCCGTCAGGAACTGGAACGTTACCAGTATTTCCTGGACGGCCGCCCGATCTACTCCAAGTTGAGCGCCTCCTCTTCTTCCTCCTCCTTCTCCACCACCACCGACCTCGTCGTCCGTATCGTCGACATCACCATCACCATCACCATCACCATCGAGTGCGAATCCGAATCCACCAAAGCTTTCGTCATCGTCATCGTCATCGTCGTCATCGTCGTCATTGTGACCGGCTCTACGTCCATGCTCCGCAGACTCTCCAGTGGCATCGACAGCCTCAGCCAACGCAACAGCAACGACCTTTGCCGCAGCACGAACCGCTGCCGAGTATACAATTACAATTCCCCCGACGACGACGGCGCCGGCATCAGCGATGTCAAAAGCAGCAGTGAATGATTGTGCAGCGAGAGGCAGGGACGGGCGCGGGTTGCCCAGTCCAGTGTTGCGCGTAGAGGTTGGCATGGGAAGGAGAACCATACCTTTGCGGATGGGCAGGATGTCGGTGAGCCTTGTTGAGCGCATAGAAGTGTCGTGGTCGTTGTGCATCGGGACGATTCCGAGTGTGCCGGCTTGATCAGTTTGGAGCGCAAGCACAGGCAGACGCAGGTTGCGGATGCTGGTGATGCGGACGGGGAGCCAGGTATGGTCTTCGAAGTTGATGCTGGCCTCGTGCTGGCGTCGCTGTGTATCCTTGGTGGTGGTTGTTAATCTCAAAGCCTCGGTGAACGAGCGAGGAGAGAGGAAGGGGTCTGCTTCGGGGGGTGTGGAGGTAAGGTGGTGACGTGTAGGAACACTGGGTACGTCAAGGTTTTCCGCAGCGTCCCTCGGGCCAGTGACGGTACTGTTCCAGGAGAACGGACCGAGGAGAACTTGGTCTCCTGCTGAAATGCGACCTGCAGCCAGGTGACCACTGATGATGATGCCTTTATTGCTTGCAGCCATGGCGGGTTCAGCTTGATTGCCGAGCTGCTTCGCCTGCAGGTTGAAGGTGTCGTCGATGTTGAAAAGCATGCTCATATTGTCTTCGTCTGCTTTTCGGTCGACGCCGGGGTGAGCATGAGGACGGACAACGACGGGCAATCGGCGCAGTAGAGCATGCAGCTTGCCAAGACCGGTTCCACGCACGGCGCTGGTAAAGAGTATTGGAACACTACCAATCGGATCAGCTGCTAATGTTTCGCATATACGGCTGATCTCTTCGTCGTCCACCGATGGAACAGTTTGCAAGTCCTCGTCGCTGTATATGCGATTGTCGTTTGAAACCATTATCGGTGTACGCCCAGCCGTCTTCAGCTGCGTTAGTACGTCGGACAGTATCTGTCGGAGAAGAGGCTTGGTGGCAGCATCGAATTTGGTAATCACAATCACAAATGGGATGGAGAGCTTCAGACACAGCGCGAGGTGTGCCATAGCAACTGAAGAAATGGAGGCTGCAGTGGATACATTATTGGCGAGTAACGTAGGACTATCCTGGACAAGAGTCTCAGGACTTGTGTTTGCTGCTATGCACAGCAAGGTCCAGTGAGGTGCCCAGCCAACAAGACCACGAACGGTAGTCCTCCGGAAACGAGGATGTCCAGCTGAATCACATAGAAAAGCCAATCGGCCTGATGCGGCAGAAGCGTGGATGTCGTCCCACGAAGAGACATTCCCAGTAGCATAATTGACGACGTGGACCTGCTTTGCTCCACTTGCGTCTTCCTTATCATTGTAGCCAACAAGCTCTTGTGCGACTGAACTAGTCATGCCTGATACAATCTCATGGCGGTGTTTCAACAAGCTGAGTCTACTCTTCCCGCGGCCGTTGTCTAGAGTGGATGTTGACAAGGTGCCAAGAAGACTCGATTTGCCAGATGTCGTGGCTCCGGTAAAGGAGACTCTGAGCTGTTCCTTGTCTGACGTTGTCGCACCATTCTCCTCGGGACCACCAGGTGCATTGTGATCGGTACACATCGAAGGCTGCCGAACGGTGGATATTGAAGCCGTGTCTCGACTCTTGATTGAGGGTTTGACGTAAGCTTCTGCGACATAAAGCTTTCCCTTCTTGAATACATGGGCTACCGTCCCAGAGACACTGTCTTCGTCCTCAAGATACTCGCATTCGCCAACTGAGGCCATTCGCAGCACTATAACCTCGCAGCCCAGACTACCAGCCATAGCTCCAAGATTCCCCAAGCTCTCGAGCATCTCGCCTTCAGTCAAGCCTACCAAGGAGCCGTCATCAGCAATACCAACCTCGTACAGTGCGCCTCTGCTGTCTTCCAGCCCTGGCAGTAGCTTCGCATGCTGGGAGTCTGCGTCCAGCTGCGGAGCAGCTTCAGGAAGAGAAGGAAGTATCAAATTATCTGCCGATGACGAGTGATACGGCGAGGACTGCTGGAGTCGCCATAATAATTGCGTCGTCAATTGTTCCAGACGATGCTGACGGGAACCGGCATACTCTGTTTTCGATGACACACCAGTATTGCCACTGGACCCTGGT
>Ga0058702_10000336_pt1 | contig 21721 bp, 24 predicted proteins | sample AgamicOrSfe_FD_83781 | JGI IMG/M metagenome (GOLD analysis project Ga0058702, IMG submission 83781) | Agave microbial communities from Guanajuato, Mexico - Or.Sf.e | ecosystem: Host-associated > Plants > Phyllosphere > Phylloplane/Leaf | place: Guanajuato, Mexico | collected 2012-05-30 | reverse complement strand
GCAATGTCGTCCATGTTGTCGGAGTTCTTGGTGGGCACGGGGCGCTGGTCCTTTGCCTCGTAGACAGAGGCGGACCCGACGTTGCTGTTGCCTGACATGTTTGCTGTTGTGGGAGGTGGTAGAGTTGACTGAAGACAAGTATGAGTACGTGGAGTTGGAGGGAGCGAGTGTGAAAGCTTGTGTTTTACCTGGTGGTAGGGTGTTGTTGTGGTGGAAGTGCTAGGGACAATTGGACGACGTGCGCTTGGGATGTTTTTCGACGATTGGTGTGGGGAAGCTGTGTGGATGACGTAGTCAAAGTTACAGGTCCGAGGTCACAAGAGCAGACATGATCTATTATTCCATCAAAGAGTATGCAGCAACAGCAAGCAGCTAGCTGGATAGCATCGAAGTGAAGCGCTTGATTATGAAGCTGCGATTTCTGTCGAAGACGTCTCTGCTTTCCGACGCGGCAAATAGTGCATTTCACTCCTTCTATTCCAGCTCAATCGTGCCAGGAGGCTTGCTTGTTGCTGTCATCAAGTTAGCTTAGAAGAACGAGCAACAGACTGACGAAAAGTTTGACTTACTGTCATAGAGTACGCGGCACACTCCATCAATCTCATTGACAATCCTCGAACTCACCCGCTCCAGGAAGTCCCAATCGAATCTGAAGAACTTTGCCGTCATGAAGTCCGTCGTCACTACTGCTCGGAGAATGATAGCCTGCGCATGAACACGGTTGTCTCCCATCACACCGACAAACTTGGATGGATCGAGCCCGGCCAATGCCTGGCTGATTTGCCTGTAGTAACCTGCTGCACGGATTTCCTCGAGGAAGATGTCGTCCGCTTGTCGCAGGATATGTAGTTGTTCTGCCGTCACTTCTCCAAGGATACGGATGCCCAGACCTGGACCCGGAAATGGGTGGCGCCAGACGAGCTCGTCTGGAATGCCCAGCTTCTTCCCAAGCTCACGAACCTCGTCCTTGAACAGTTCTCGAAGCGGCTCGATTAGCTTCAGGTGCATACCTTCTAGCAATCCACCGACATTGTGATGTGTCTTGATGGTCGCACTGGGTCCTTTGAAGGAGATACTCTCGATCACGTCTGGGTAGAGCGTCCCCTGCAACAGCCACTCGATCTCTCCCTCCTTGCTTGAGCCCGCTGCCGCCTTTGCGAGCTCTTCTGCTTTTTCTTGGAAAATGTGGATGAATGTGTTGCCAATGATTTTTCGCTTCTTTTCAGGATCTTTGACACCTTTAAGTAGATCTAAGAATCGCTGGCTTGCATCGATGACCGTCAGGTTGACTCCAAGTTTCTCGCCCAACGTCTTCTTCACGTTCTGAGCCTCATTCGTTCGTAGGAGTCCATTGTCGACCATCACCGCGTGAAATCTGTCTCCAATAGCCTCCTGCATGAGCTTCGCCGCCACGCTTGAGTCAACGCCACCGCTGATAGCGCCAATGACCTGACCTTTCTCGCCCACCAATGCTCGAATGCGCGCAATCTCCTTGTCCACGAATTCATCCATCGACCAGTCCTGCTTGGCTTTGCAGATCTTTACTGCGAAGTTCTCCAGTATCTGCTTGCCCTTCGGCGTGTGTGTGACTTCAGGGTGAAACTGGATGCCGTAGTACTTTTTCGTCTCGTGTGCAATTCCAGCGAAAGGTGAATTTGGCGTCTTTGCGACAATCACAAAGTCTGTGGGAAGGTGGGAGAGCTTGTCCCCGTGCGACATCCACACCTCCATGCCCTCTTCTAGATCATCAAACAAATGGTTCACGTGCGCACTCTTGCCAGAGTACTTCTCGTATTGCAGATGAGCAGGTCCGTACTCGCGCTTCTCTCCAGCGAGGACGTTCTTCCCATGATGCCACGCGAGCTCCTGCAGACCGTAGCAGATACCAAGTATTGGCACGTCTAGCTCGAATACTGCTGGATCTACGTGTGGCGCTGCTGGGTCGTACACTGAGTATGGGCCTCCAGAGAGCACGACACCTGTAGGTTTCCACGACAGTTCTGAGAGCTTCTGTGTACATGGTAGCATTTCTGAGTAAACATTGAGCTCGCGGAGACGTCGGGTGATGAGATGGGAGTATTGAGAGCCGAAATCGAGCACCAAAATGGTGTCGAATGCCTCATGGGGTGTTGTCTTCTGGACAGTAGTTTGGCTGCTCATATTGGCTGACGAGAGTGTGCTTGAGATCTGATATTGTTCTTCGACACGCGTCGAGGGTGAGATTTTTGTACACGAGATTTGTCTTCTAGGTTTGAGAAGTTGGTTTCACGTCTCGATTGGCAAGATTCTGTGAGATCGTCGCGGCTCACGAGTTTGTGCTTTAAAAATAGCTGAAACTGATAGAAAACATTCGGGTTCATCTCCGAGTGCTTCAAAAGTTTATCGATCCCAATGCCCATGATGTAACACGAACAGCAGCATTCACAATGTCCACCTCCACTACAAAAGACAAGCGAAAACTCGATGCGGAGCAGAACTCGGACGAAGAAGAAATCGACGTCGACTTCGAGTGGTTCGACCCCGCCGAGATCGACTTCCACGGCCTGAAGCTCCTCCTCCGCCAACTCCTCGATGTCGACAATGACCTCTTCGACCTCTCCGCCCTCGCCGACCTCATAATATCCCAGCCGACCCTCGGTTCCACTGTCAAAGTCTCGCAAGATGCAGATGAAGACGACGACGACGAGGATATGGACCGGAATCCGAATGCGCCAAAAGCAGATGTTGAAATGACGGATACAAAGGACACAGACCCCTTCGCGTTCCTGACCGTGCTGAACCTCCACGCTCATGTCTCAAACCCTGTCATTCAGACACTCACGCGATATCTTTCTACCAAAGCCGCCAAGATCCCCGGCCTCGCATCCCTACCATCCCTCCTCACAAGCGGCGCCTCGGCGCAAGTCGGGCTGATCCTAACAGAGCGACTCATTAATATGCCAACACAAATCATACCGCCCATGTACACAATGCTACTGGAAGAAATAGGCTGGGCGCTCGAAGACAAGAAACCTTATGCATTCACACACTACCTAATCCTATCCAAGGTATACACCGAGATCACGTCGGCGCTCGACTCTGCAGAGCCGGAGCCTGCGACGAAGAAGTCGAAGAAGGGGAAGGGGAATGCAGGAGCTGGGGCTGGAGAGACGTTTTACTTCCATCCCGAGGACGAGATATTCCAGCAGAGTGCTGTTGGGTTTGGCAATTACGAGTATACGAAACCGTGGGATGCAGGGGCGAGTGATTCGAAGAGGGCGTTTCAGGATGCGGGAATCAGGCCGCTGGGACATATGATGCTGATTGAGGCAGACAAGTTCGAGCAGGCTGTAAATGCGGTGAAGGAGGCTGTGAGTTGAAGAGATAATGTGAACATATATCGACAATTCCTGGCCAGAAATAGGCTCCAGATCGAGTCCAACGATTAGAGTGAGCAGATAGCAGTGACGAAGCATGGAGTGGGGAAAAGCCGTGGAAGCTGTAGCAGGATGTCAGTGCGCCGGCTTCACTGTAGATGCGCAGGTAGCCGTCGCACAGCACTTGCACCATGGTGGCACGAGTACGTGACCCTTAGATGAACCCGCAGTCAAGACTGGCGCTCCAAGGTGGAAGGTCGCAGGAAATTGCGCAGTATGTAGGATAGCACAGATCTTGATTTTGTACACACTCTATCATAGACTCCAAACCTCCATGACGATCGCTAGGGCATTGAAGGATTACAGTACTTCTGCAGAACACTTCATGCTCATCTTCATCTTTACTTTCCCACCTACCCTGTATATTCCATCAACCGATGACGAGGCTGTCATCACTTGGGAAACTGTACAGCGGAATCTCCAAGTTAAGAGGTGCAGGTCCCTTCCGTGCGCGACCGGAGATATCGTAGTGAGAACCGTGGCAAGGGCAGAACCAGCCTCCAAAGTCACCAGCCTCGCCAATCGGCACACAACCCAAATGCGTGCACACACCGACCATGATCAACCACTCCGGTTTCTGGACACGGTCCTCATCTGGCTGTGGGTCACGGAGAGACTCCCACTTGGTTTCCCGTGCTTCGTTGATTTCAGATTCGGTGCGGTGGCGGATGAAGACGGGCTTGCCGCGCCATTTGATGATGACCTAGAATATGCATCAGATGTGGCCTGGAAGCGGGAGCGCTTGTTAAGGAACCTACGTTCTTGCCCTCCGGGATAGCGCCGAGACTAATTTCGACCTTGGCCTGAGCCAAAACATCTGCGGAGGCTGCCATGTTGACAAGGAAGTCTACGGATATTGCAATCAGTATCTTGATCATCATCCTCCAAGTCTCCATGTTGCGCATTCATTGCCACATCTTAACTCACCCTGCACAGTAGCCTTGGCACCCATAGCCGTAATCGGACCCAGTCCACCAACCATGAAGTATGAGAAGACCTTGTTTGTTGTCTCGTTCTTGTTGCTCTTGTATGCAGCAAAGCTGGGAATCTGGTGTGTGTCTCTCATTGTGCCACCACTGCGATGCCACACGCTGTCGAAAGTGCTGCTGGTCTGCTCTGTCGCTGATGTGTTCGGGGCGAATCGAGGGTTGACCTCATGGCCAGGGTGTTCTCTGCCTACATCACGAGTGTTTCCGGGAAGGTTGGAGCTGGCATCGGCGCGGCCACGGGTCTGAGTGTTGCCGACTTTCGGCAAGGCGACTGCAGCGGCGGAGGGACGCGAGAGGGTGTGGCGGGTCCAGGCGCGAGAAGCGGGTGCGATGGCTCTGCTGAGTGGCGCCATTGTGTATATCTGATAGGGTGTACAGAGAAGAGAACGACAGCAGCGGCGGGAGGCAATTCGACGGTAGCTCGTCAATTGATGAAGTCTTGAGATTGACTTGCCGTATTTTGGTAACCTAGACGAATCGGACGAAGTACCCCTTTTTGATACAATCATTGTCTTTCGGCCTTCACTTCACTTCCCTTTAGCAAGACATTCACTTAGCTTGTAGCTATGTCTTGACTATGCTGCTCGACTGGTTTTCTATACCGTATGATAGTATGAACAAAGAGAGCCTTTGTGGTTCCAACATCTCTCGTCCAACTCTTCTATCGTGACTGTACCTAGAAGATGGAAAGAGCGAGGCGCAGGGAAAGAGCGCTTGACCTTGAAGTGACTTTGACATCACTTCACTTCTATTCTCTTCTTCATCTCTGCATGCCCATCGAGTGACATCATCTTTTACTACTTCACAGCCATGGGGCCGAATCAGTCTAAAATCGAGAGAACTATCGAAGACACCAATCACGAGCATACATTCCAACACGAACACAACGATCAGTGTAACGCTTACGTCTGCTTGCTTGCTGAAGGAGACGTCGACTCAGATTGGTCCTTTCAGTGTATGATGTTTAACAAGGCGAGCTCGAGCATGTTGCATGCTGGACTGCCCAAAGTCGAAATCGAGTACCGCACGGGCAACCTGCTCGCTGGTATTCCAGATACAGCCATGATCGTTCATGCTTGCAATTGTCGTGGCATATGGGGTGCTGGGGTTGCTGCTCAACTAGAGAAGCAGTATCCACACGCATTCAAGGCACACCAGGAGTATTGCCATCAAGAAGATAATGATGACCTTGGTCGATCTATGGCAATTTTTCACCCGGGTCCTACAATTGGTTGTCTCTTCACCAGGGCTGGCTACGGGAAGATAACCGAGCGGGAAGAAAAGATAGGCTACGAGAAAGCAGTTTTGCAAGCTACAGAAACAGCGATGACCTCCATGCTTGAAGGCATGAGCAAACAGCTCCAATCCGGCGATCTCAGATTCAAGAACATCACAGAAATCAGGATGCCGATGATCAACAACGGGCATTTTGGCATTGAATGGGATAAAACAGCCAAGGTCCTGACCGGAATCACTATGCCAGCTCCCCTACAACATCTCAATCCGATCATCGTGTACCGCTTCGAGCCCACACTGCCGATTGCGATTCCTGGAAGAGAAGGCGCACCCGAGAATATGTTGCTCGCCGGACAGCAGGATCCCTGAGTGATGATGGACATAGTTGCAACAACAGGATGATTCTATGCCGGTGAGTAGTCCGAGACGTCGGCGATCTTTCAATGGGCTGCTGCTGACGTGAACGTAGACAGTCTCTATCGACTCCATATCACCGTTGTTATGAGGCTACCATCTGAAAATGCGACATGCATCAGCGTACCAGAATGTTGGTCTTATGTCTTCTCACATTGAGAAGCCTGAAAGATGCTGATCAACATAGTATGCGCAGATACTGAGAATAAATCGAGGATCGCGGCGGTGGCTTGAGGAGGCATGCATCATCGATAGAGTGATATCATGTAACATCAGCAGATCGAAGATCAGACTGCACTAATGCATGAACTGCTTATCAGCCCATATTCATCGTGTTCCCTGCTCCTTTCGGATTCTCATCCTTGAAATCGTCCCAATTCCTCGCCTTTATCGTCGCCGCATCCGCAATTCCGTAATCATCCTCGTCAATTTGCGGCTTCAGTGCGCTGGCCGCTCCACCACCCTCGATCATACCACCTCTCCTCTTCTCCTCTTCCAGATACTCATCGATCGACATCGTCGGCAAATTATGATCCGGTCTAAACACTCCCTGCTGTAATCGCTGTCTTGAGTCCAGCAACGTAAACGGCTTCAGCGGCCGCCCGGAACTGCTCAATATTGGTCCTCCACGGCCAGAGTTGAGTAAGGAGTTCAAGTTTGTGTCGACACGATCGGAGTAGCCGTCGTTGGGTCGATCGCGCGTTCGTGTATCGGTGGCGCCGTTGATATGTGTCGGTGCGGCGCCAGGCAGTGGTGCTAGGGAGAGTATGTCGATTTCCTGGGCGATGCCTTCGAGGTCGGCGAACGATTGGTATGTGCAGAGGGCGAGGTTCGTGAGGTGGAGGTCGCGCACAGCTGCGTCGTTTGTGCTGAGTGCGGCCGGATTGCTGTGTAGGTACTGTTGCGTCATTAGCTTGCTGGCCTTCCACATTCATTCCTCAATCTCTGCGCCAACATTGCGAGGATCAAGACATACCGCCATCTTCTCCTTCAGTGCCTTCTCCTCCTTGAATCTCGCAATCTTGGTCCCTCGCCGCGTCGCCGCGTCTGTCGTTGACGCTGTTGAGAAAGTATCTGGCGCTTCCTTGAGCTGTTCGTATAGTCGTGCCTCGGCTTTGCTAAGTATGTCGTAGTTGTCGAGCTGCTTCAGGTATTTATCATACTCTGCGCGTGCTTTGCGGATGAGTACGCTTCGATCGGCAGTAGTGGTGGTATGCGATTTGAGCAGGAGAGACGCAATATGGAAGTGGAGGGTGAGATATCTACGACGGGAAAAGGCCCAGGTTAGTACTCTTGCTATGAATGTGATCATTACAGGCGGGCCTGCTAGGTAAAGACGCGGCAGTAGGTTGACACGCACTGTATATCCCCTGATGACACATCTTCAAGCGTTTCGTTTGCGCTGAACAGCGAGACCTCGACTGCAATGCGGACACATTCTTGGTATTTGATGATGGCGGAGGCAAGGTTCTCCTGGTAAGTGGCGCTGGAGGAGCTTGGGTATGATTGTAGTGCGGCGCGGAGCGATTCTGCGGAGGCGAAGCAGGTGCGAATACTTTGGGGTTCGTCTGTCATGATGGTGATGAATTTTGCTGGGGCTTTAAGTGAATTGGAGTGTTGACAAAATGGTCGGCGTTTCAAGTACAAACACTCGTGTTTCAAGTTGCAGGCAGGCAAGGGCCACTTCGGCAGGGTCGCTTTGTGTGATCTATCTAATATTCCCGATTTTAGAGAAGGTGAGTAATTTGATCCTATGTATAGTCTATCTAATCACTACCAGATCGACCTGTCTTTGCCTTTCCCTTTCTTCCTACTCGATCGCTGCGCGCCAGCGGTCGACGACCTGACGTGCAATAAAGGAAACTCGTCCTGATCGAGTTCGCGATGACCCTTGATCTGCTCATGCTCATCATGCTCCAGCGCTGAGAGGCGCAATGCCATGGCTAGGTCGTCTTCGTTTTGATGCAGTGGGACCCCGCCATCCTCAAGGCCGAGTGACGCTGGAGAGACTTGACATTGTGAATCAGCGAGGCTCAGACGAATTGCTAGCGCTGTTTCGTCGTCAATGTCGTCTCCTGGTTGACCATCAAGTGCAGATGGGACAGTCGGAGGAGAGCTCATGGAAGTGTCGGCCATGCTCAAGCGGATAGCCTCTTCGATATCGTCGTCCTGATTACCAGACGCAGCACCGGAGTCATTTTTGACTGGACTTGCCTTTCGAGAAAGGTGTTTCGAGCTCTGTACATAAGAAACTGGTAACGGTCCGGCTCCAGTGCCTTCCAAGCTCAATCGCATAGCCTCGGCGAGTTCAGCATCCTCGTCATGCGCAGGCATGATATTTGGCGACGAGCGTGCCCCACTAGTGCTAACATCAGACGAGACTGGCATATTGAACCTCTCCTGCCACGATGCATATCTCCATCTTATTCTGTCCTCTTCGCTAAGACCATTTAGATATGCTTCAACCTCAGCTTCGGAGGCATCATGACCAAGCTTAGCTTGCGAAGCCATGGCCTTTCGTATACGGTCATCTTGCTCTTCTTGGCTGAGGAGCTTTGCATAGGCGAGCATTTCTTCCTCACTCGCGTCATCACCAAGCAAGTCCAAACCATAACGGCCCGCAATTCGACGCTCCTCTTTCTCTTCTGCCTGTTGTTCCTTGAGATCGATGTTGCGCTCGGCCATTTGTTGTCCGACAACACCTTTCATGGACACGCGGCGAGTCCCATTATACGCGTCACTTGAACCTGAGTTGAGTCCCCTTAGTGCTCGGTTCATGCGACGTTTTTGCAACTTGGAAAGCTCATCCGTAGCGTCTGTGGAGCTGTAACTCCAGTACCGTAAATGGCTACCAATGGCCACGACCCCACGGAGAATGTTTGGATCCGGGTCCAGGCAGATAGCACTCGCGGCATAGCTTGTATTCGCCATTTGCACCTGCACGATAGGGTTATTCTGAGCAGCGATAACAGCCCGACGGCGTGCGTTAAGTGTAGTCCGAGATGAGATTGTACGGACTGGCTCAAGTGTTGAAGCAAGAGGGTCCCAAGCTTGTACCAAGCCTTCTGAGCCACCGTGGACCAGATAGAGTGACGATAAAGCAAGCGAGGAGATCTCTGGCGAGTCTGTATGAATGACTCGGAACGTCTTGATAGTGTTTACCACTTTGATATTGCTTGATGGAGGTGCCCGGATATCCCAGAGGAATATCGAGCCACTACCAGAACCAACGGCAATGAATCGTGCACGTTGACCAGGAGCTCTGAGAGGTGCGTAATCATCTGCTGACGTGTTACTTCGTTTGTCTTTAGCCTTAGCTCCTTCATTAGCATTAACGCGTTGGTGACGAAGAGCCAGGTCTTCCGCAGCAGTTGTAGAAGCATATAGCGAGTTATCAAGAGCACTCGCAGTAATGAGCATGCTCCTGTAACGGCCAAATGCTAGATCAGATCGACGCCATTCAGTGCTGTCTTCAGTGGAGCTACTAGCTACAGTCCGAGGTATCTCCTTGCTGTGGTCCGCATTTACCTCATGAAAAGACCAACTCGGATTGTTGAAGATGGATGTCTGGGCTTCAGGCCCGTCCAACGGCAAAGTAGTTGCAGAGACGCCCCGCGGGTGTACATCTCCCGGCTGAAACAGAGTGCACCTGGTATAGCGGATGATGGAGGCACTCTGATCATCACCAGCGCCACACGTTATGATCATGATGTTTTCGCCAGCTCCTTTGCCATCATCACCAGCAAAGTCGACCTCAAGTCGGCGACACATGTCCCATCCGTCAAAGTCAGCTTTGATTTGGGCTGGTGTCTTGCGAGCCCATGCTTCAAAGGCATTGAAGTCTTCATTGTCAGCTGAGCCCCATACCGACTTAGTGTAATACTCGGGCACAGCTTCCATGATCGAGAGCATTTGACGCTCATCACGTTGGCTCATCCGAACAAGGCGCCAAGGAGCGGTCTGCCCAGTCCTCCAAGCTCGAGTTTCCTTTGCGAAGGGCAAGCCCTCCTCACTGACCGTAGGCAGAGCGTCTTGTTCTGGAGTACTCGTCAGAGTAAACACCTCACCGAGCGCATTGAGTACCACCGCCCAAACACGACCACCTAAACGTCGCGCCTCACTAAACTGCTCGTCTATCGCGATCGCGATGATGGGTACGCCAGGGCTGATCACCCACCTTGCAGTGAGCTCGCCGCGCTCGAAACGTTGGTCACGATTACTGCTTGGACCAAGAGTATATGCAGACAGAACTCATTGGATGACCCAACCAGCATTCCCATGAGTCCTTTGGTAACATTGGATACGCCAGGACTTTTAGCGATCCATACAGCACAGATTGAGACCTCCTCTGAGGACAATCTTGGCATACCATCTTTATGACTGCATTCATCGGTGAACTTTGCCAAATACCGGCCATGCTTCTCACCACTTGCCAGATAGTATGCGAAGCCTCCGGGTACACCCTCACCATGTATCATACCGTGGGTGCTGCTAAGATCCATGACATTGGGCACGCCAACTACTTCGCCAGTTCCTCCACCCCATTGTGCAGTTCCAGGATACAGCTCGGTGAAGACGTTGAAGGATGCCCGATCTACCAGGCCCCAGCCATCGAATTTGTCTCTCTTGTCGCTGCTCGAAACAGTACCGGCTGCCCCTAATCCATGAATGAACTGTGGGAGACGCTTATCCAGAACTGGGCCAAACTTGGCGTGCAAATGGCTTATGCCAAATCGTAGACGAGAGCTGAAGGTAAATGTTGCATACCCTTTGTTGCTCTTTCCTGGGGCAGGACATGCAAATGGTAATGCAGGTCTTCCACGATTGAGACACCTAAGCAGTTTCGTGCGTAGGAGGTACTCTCCAGTCCAAGTGGCGCTCGCGCTCAGTCGTGTGAATGATCTCTTCTCAGACCTCATCTCGACGCCGGTGAATGCCGTCGAATTGTTATCCACTGCAATACCAAGAACATCAGGTCCTGGAAAGTAGCGTGCAAAAGCATTGATCCATGCATGTTGCGAGCTAACTACATCGTGCAAGCGGCGCGAAACTAACTTGACAGCTAGCAGGTCATCTGCTGACAGATGCGAGATGATATGAAAGAGTAACTCTGCCTCAGCTTTAGTACCTATCTTGAACAGTGGACTTGAGATTCATCATACCCTCGGGCACCTCCTGAAAAGGTGACTTATCCCCGCCCGTCTTGACAATGACCGGGCGGGATGGGTTATTTTGTGTATTATTTTCGTCTACTGCTATCGCTTCATGACCAGGATCTTCCGAGGTCAAATCAGTAAGCCTGTTCAGCGTATTATCGTATGCGAGTTCGGTCGTGGATGATGAGCGTGACCACTCGCTTCCGGAGTGCGTCGCGTTATCATCCTCACGTGCCGGTGAGGAAGGTATACTTGGGATATTATCGTGTAAGAGGCCATGTTGTCGAGCGTGCGGTAGGGTAAGGTGTGGCGGATCTGGTGGAGGTGTATCTTGAATGTTTGATTCGGCTTCAGGTTGCATAAAATGGAAAGTATTGTTGTATATATTGATACTTGAAGCCGAAGCAGTGCTAGCGGCAGAAACAGCGGAATTGCGACGCGAGGATGTGGTTGCTAAGAATGACCTCGATGTCGCAAATCCGTTTCAGCATGTTGCAGATCAGTCACGTGTTATGACGATATGCATCTTGACTTGATAACAATTGCAGTAAAGTAGCCTCACCAAAATCTGGACTCACTCCCTAGCAGAATACACAATGGACCGTGTTCAAAAGGAGACCGTGCAACAGCTTTCGACAATCTCCCCTACCACCAACAAAGCCATTATATCTCGAGATGAGCCGTCTGATGCAGAGCTCAAAGCCCTACCAGAACGTTCAGCGGCCGCTTTTGCTTCATGGAGTAAGACAGAGCTTCCTGAACGTCGGGAGATTGTAAAAAAGGCGGTCGAACTTCTGCTGGAGAGGCAGGATGAGTTGGCACAAGAGTTGACGGAGCAGATGGGCAGACCTATTGCATATGCTCCAATAGAAATCAAGACCGCTGCTAAAAGAGCCGAGTACATGCTCAAGATAAGCGAAGAAAGCTTGAAGGACACACAGGGCGAGCAAGAGCAGGGGTTCAAGCGGTATATCAAGAAGGTGCCAGTTGGTCCTGTGCTTGTCATCTTTGCTTGGAATGTTAGTACACTCAATACATCTGAAAGACCACGAGGTTCACACCGTTCCAGTATCCGTATTTGATCTTGGTCAACTCCATCATCCCCGCCCTGCTTTCCGGCAACACAGTCATCATCAAGCCATCACCGCAAACGCCCACAGTCGCAGAACAAATGACCAAGATCTTCGAGGATGCTGGTCTACCAAAGAACGTCATGCAATACTTCCACTGTGGCACAGTAGACAGACTCAAGACCATCGTGCAAAGTCCTGACATCAAGCTGATCTGCTTCACTGGAAGTGTGGCTGGCGGCCTTGCCGTGCAACAAGCAGCGAACAATCGCGTAGCAGTCAATGTCGGCCTGGAGCTTGGTGGGAAAGACCCGGCGTATGTCAGAAAAGATGTCGATGTCAAATGGGCTGCTGAAGAGATTGTGGACGGGGCGGTGTTCAATTCAGGCCAGAGCTGCTGCAGCCTCGAGAGAGTTTACGTTGATGAGAGTGTACACGATGAGTTTGTCGCTGCTGTGCAGGACGTGCTGAAAGGCTACAAGCTTGGAGATCCATCGGACACGAAGACGAATGTTGGACCGGTCGTCTCGAAGAGAGCAGCAGAGACGATAGCAGCACACATCAAGGACGCTCTGAATAAGGGTGCAACGAATGCTACACCAAAAAATGAGTCTTTCGAGTCACCACCCAAAGATGGCAATTATGTTTGCCCTACCTTGCTTACGAACGTCAACCACAAGATGACAGTCATGACGGAGGAAACATTCGGCCCCATTATACCTGTGATGAAGGTCAAAAGCGATGAGGAAGCCGTGAAGCTCATGAATGACAGCGAATTCGGTCTTACCGCCAGTATTTGGACAAAGGATGTGGAAGCTGGGCATCGTCTGGCAGATGTATGTGGTATCTTGCCGAATTGAGATTGCATCTTTAACATATATGGCAGGACATCGAAGCAGGCACAGTATTTGTCAACAGATGTGATTACCCTAGTCCTGTACGTTCACTCTCTCAGTACCGCTCAACCTAGCTAACACGGGTGCAGGATCTCGCATGGACAGGCTGGAAAGCATCAGGCCGAGGTCAAACCCTGAGCAGGTTTGGCTTCGACCAATTCGTCAAGCTAAAGAGCTACCATGTCAAGGACTACCCGAAATGATCAACCATATGACATGTAATGCAAGAACGAACGGAACGTCGACTACTGGAATGTGTGATGATTGGCGGGCACGTTGATGCACAACAGGCTCGTGAGGAATGCTTAACGCCCTTGCTGCAATGTCGCCACTCACCACGACCCGCGGCTTGGTAAGGAATGCAGCCCAGTGGCGACGGACCCTGGACATCTTAGTATACATGAAACGACGCTACGAACGATCTATGATCATGCTCGCCGGGCTCCTTTCGTTCACAGTATTGCGTGTGACCAACATTCATTCGTCTTTATCGCGCTGTTCTTCCTCTTCTTATCACTGCTCCCAGCATATATAATCCGCTTCACGACTACCGAGCTAAACCTGATCACTCACGACGCACACTTCCAACACCGCTCCTTCGGCCTTCCATTAGGACTAATCGTCTAGTTCTGATCATCGATCCATTATCCAGCATGGGACTCCGGACCGATATATGCACCCTTTTCGCTCGGCTGGTTTCCTCTTGCTGTGACGAGGAGAAACAGACGCAGCGACGTCCTCGCATAATCATCGTGCGTGATCTCTCTTAATATGCGATGCGTTCCGGCTCACACCCCACCACCATTTTTCCATCCACCACTAACCCACCATTCTACGCCCAGGGCACACCCTACGACTTCAAGCATGTCTCCGGCGCCAGCTCTGTATCCAGCTCCCCTTCCGACTCCTCTTCCAGCTCGACTTCCGAGTCCGCCGAATCCCCAACCTTCACGTTCTCTGCCTCCACGTTCTCCACCTCAACTTGTTCGGAGAAATCAGACACCTTCAAAAGCTCTACGCGCTCTGACAAATCAACCATCATAGTGAGATCCGAGACATCCGACCCAATCCCCATCCCCATCCCAATCCCAAGCAAAAAGAGAAAAGATGTCGCCATGGGCCGTAGCCCCACGAATACAGGCATTGAGGCATTCTTGATGAGTCGACGACTGGGATTGAAGTCGGGCAAAACCAACGGGACCATCACTGCTCCTGCCAGCCTTGGTGCTGAGGGTGCCACGAACGACAACAATGCTTGGTGTGTGCATGACAGCCATCTGGCGACGAACCAAAAAGCGGCGATGGCTAGGTCAGACGACAGCGACTTTGTCAATGTAGAGACGGCCTCTGCCACCACTGCCGCTGCAAGCGCAGCCCCTGACGCAGTCGGACGCATCGCCAGCAAAAGTCTCGCCGCGCACATCGAACACGAAAACCAACACCTTGACGAGGACGAGGGCGTAAAGAACGAGGACGACACCATCGAAGCCGAGAGCGCATACGCAAGCGACCCCGACCCCCACGCCGAGGAGTACTACGAAGACGACGACATCGAGAACTCGCACAACGCATCACCATTCCTACCTGAAGAAGACGAAAGCGAAGTCGTCACGGCCACGGCGGTGAGTATGAAGAGGTTCGGGTCGACTGATTTGTTGTCGGAAAGTGAGAGCAAAAATGAGAGTGAGTGAATAATCGATAGAGTGAGTGAATGATCGCGGGAGTAGAGGGACTTTGCGCCTGAGTAGGACAGGCGGGGCGGGCGTGATGGGACGGGACGGAGCTAGGGCGAAAGCCGGGGCAGGGTTGGGCTGGAACTGGAGCTGGAGGTAGAAGTGAGGTGGGATGCCTGAGCTTGGGATGCGTCCGGGATCCGAAGCGGCTCGGACGGAAAGAAGGAGGGGAGGAGGGCGGGAAATCTGATATGGCTGGTCCATAATATGTCATGTTCAAGTCGTTCGATTCAATGTGAGAGGAAGGGAAAGTGTATATCCTGTCAATCCCATGTTCTGTTCTGTCTGTCTGAGAAGTGGGAGCGAATCGTGCACGGGTGACGTGCATCAAACCCATCTACCAGCTAGTAAGTTCAAGCCAAACGTGTTGTGGGCGACAAATAGTGTGCCTGCCTGCGAAGATGGGAGAGTTGCTTGTGGAGCGTTGTGTGATGTTTCAACTGTATTGCATTATACCCATAGGATCATGATGTGTTTCTCCGACTACTCGCACGAAGCTGCGGGTTTTACCTCTAACTCTACCTCATCTCGAAGTCGTGCCGAGGCAGGGTTCAGCTCTGCTAACAGGCGCGCACCCATACCTGCGCCGTTGATATGCTGAGCCAGCAGCACATCGCCACATGCGTTACGCCTTGCGATCCTCTCTATCCTTATATCAAGCCCTCAGGCCAACAAGCTCTCAATATCCGCGATCCTCGTCGCCCGCTCATTCCCTCTCTTCATCGTCTTGTCCCCAAACGCCTGCATCATCAATTTCCTTTTTCCAGCCTGAATATCGAGCACTCTCTCCTCAACGGAGTCCCTCATCACGAGTCTGAAGACAGTGACTTCTCGTGTTTGGCCGAGGCGGTGGACACGATCGATTGCTTGGTCCTGTTGAGTTTTTAGCACGTGGTCACGCTGTGGTAGGGGCTATGCATTGATAGCCAAGGGATTGATGTGAAGGAGAGTTCAAACCTACCTCAATGGCTGGCGCCCACCACGAATCCAGCAAAACGACCGTATTCGCCGCTACCAGATTCAGACCCACGCTTGCAACAGCCAGACTCGCCAGCATGATCGTGCACTCCGGGTCCTTATTCAGCATCTCAATGGCATCATCCCTCTCCTGCGGCTTCATCGACCCATCGAGCCTACAATATTTGAATCCGTGACTCACGAGCTGCTGCGACACGATGTTTAGACACGACGTCCACTGACTGAAAATTATTGTTTTCGTGCCAGGCTTCCTGGCGGATGCCTTCAGAATGTTGAGGAGTGCTTCGAGCTTGCTACTGCTGACCGAGGTGTCTATGTTCGACGGGATCATAGTGCTGACCTCGGGGCGGGGCTCGACGAGCTCGTTCTTGAAAAGGAGTTGCGCGCGACACATGGGACATTTGTGCTGGGTTTCGATGACGCGCTCGATACATTCGGCGCCGAAGGGGTGGCCGCAGGGTGTGATGACGGGGTTGTGGAGGACTTCGTAGCAGACAGCACATTCCTTGGGAAATGTTAGTGATTCGTCTGCAGTATCGAAGCGGTAGGTCTACTTCTTGTTGGTCAATAGCAAGTTGGAGGAGATCTTGCAGATAACCTCTGTTCTCGCTATTGAGATCAAGCTTCTTGTTATCTCCTAGGATCTCCATGAGACGTGAGATACGATCCTCACCGCAAAGTGTCCAGTGATTGCAACATTGTCGCATTCGGAGGAGGACTTCGAGTAAGTGGCTGTATGCATTCTCTCCAGTCTTCGTCTTGCGGGTCTGGCATTGCAGTAGAAGACCCTTTGCTTCAGTCCTGCGGAACATTTAGCTTTGGGACGTGTCGGAGATTTGATGTAGACTTACGCAAACGCATCATAGCGCTCTTTCTCCTCTGGAAGAAAATCGATTGGGTATTGATGAGACTTGAGCTCGGGTAGCTTGAGATCAATCCAGTCGAATGACTTCAGTCGTCGCAAACAGATTGTACTCATGAGCGCTTTCAGCAAGATAGCTGCATTCTCGTCGTCATCCTTGAGTGGTCTGATTAATGTGCCGTTAAAAACATCTCGTTGCTCCAAGCCTCCACGAAGGCGCAGAAACTTGATAAGTGAGTAAAGGTCATCCAGCTTGTTCACAATTGGTGTGCCGGTGATCACCCAGCGTGATGTGGATGCTAAAGCGCATGCTGCAATGGATCTCTTGGCGATCGGATTGCGGATGATATGGCCCTCATCAAGCACAATCCTTCGCCACTCGGTGGAGAATAAGCCACGATCTCGTGGAAGAGGCTTCGGATCATTACCTCCCTTGCCAGCTCCATCGAAGTACTCAGATGCCATTGTCTCGTACGTGCTCACCACGAAATCGTACTTTTGTAAGTCTGCGGCTGTCTGCTTCTGTTTGCTTCTCCCGTGATAGGTCAATACTTGTAAATGATTCTCCGGGTTGGTATGGGTCTCGATCTGACCAGTCCAATTGCTCATCACAGACAGTGGTGCAAGAATGAGCGTCGGCTTGCCGTTTGGTTTCGGATCTGCTGCGATCAGAGAGATGATCTGTAACGTTTTGCCCACGCCCATCTCATCGGCAAGAAGACCTCCAGAGCATAGTGTTGGGTTGCTAGACGTGTAATTTGTTGCAATATTGCGATAGTTCCCACTCCTGTCTGCATTCCAGAGTTGTACGGTTTCGCCAGACTTTCGCTCTGGTAAGACAGGATTCTCCTGCTCTATTAGCCATTGTAAGCCTTGTAACTGATACGGAAGCATCCTCGTGGTGATCTGTGTAGGTTGCGGTGCCTTCGGGAGCGATGCCAGCTGATCTTGAGTCATTCCGTACTTGTCCGCGACTTCGCCCACTTCACGTGGATTGAAGCTGTTGCTCGCTCCCAGTATCTGATCCATTGAGGGACCTTGTGGAGACGACTCGCCCGAGGCCACAGTCAGATTGGCGTATGTTGGGTCAGCATTTTGTTCGAATGAAGGTCCTTGACCTGGTTGTCCGCCTGAAGCGCGGCCAGCAGCTACTTGTGCTAGAAGTATTCTCTGTTCAGCTTTCTGTTGCTTTGCACGTTCCTTTGCAAGCTCTTTCTGTCGCTTTTCAGCCTCCTTCTGTTGGCGCTTGCGCCCACGTTCGGCTTCGAGAAGTCCTTTGACGGGCAGCTTTGCATAATTTATGGAGTCCTTTAGTAGTTCTCGCGCTTGTGCGTCGGTCGTGCCGTAAAGCTTGATGTCTATGGGCACGTCGAACATTCCCTTGTCTGCAGTCAAGGTTCCTTCGACGTGAAGATCCCGGCGGCCCATGAATGGTGCAAGCTTCCCTGCGACTCCTCTGGGAATGTGACCTACTTGCTCGCCTACCTGACATCTGTTAGTCCTGCCTTTGAGCTTATGCTCGCTTGAAGCTTACCATGTTGCAAACTCTGATAGCATTCGTATCGTACTGGGATATGTTAGCCATGTCGAGCAGACCATTCAAGCGCCAGTGGAGGAGCATCTTCAACGAGCAGAAGTTACACATGCTGCTTCAATCTTCCTTCCTTGACAAATACATTTTGAGGGACACGGGTCTGAGCTGAAGCACGGGGAACTGCTGCTTCGAACATACACGGCGCTTCTGGGGGCATTCCAGTGAACATACCGGATTGGCTGGCTCGCGCATGAGCTGAACATACTCGCCCCTCGAGCAGATGCCCTTGTAGTACTGAATTCCGACGATCTTGCCTTCTCGACTGTCAACTCCCATTCACAGACTGATCAGCTGCGCCTCCTACTATTGATTACTCCATAAGACTCCAGATTCTCATAGTCCGCACCATCATCGATCTCCTCATTATCATCAAATGGCAACGCGCTCGAGCCTGGTATCCGAGATGACGAAGCAGGTGATGTTAGCCATGCATTGTCAGGTCGCACATGGTTTCTGGCACGTGGTGTGATATATGCAGAAGATGGCCGAGTCTGACTTGTGGGTCCTGCTGTAGTAGGTGTTGCGTTCTGCGTCTTCAGCTGCTTGCGCGGTCGCGGTGTATGTGGCGCGTCATCATCCGTGGACTGCGTGAGGTCGACGACGTCGCCCGTCTTGCGCTTCCATTTGCCGTCCGCACTCATCGCAAACGTTGATGGCGATTGGAGAGCGGCAAACAAGGTAGAATCGAGCACGGGCTTGCAGACGTGACTGGCAAATGGATCGAAATCACGAAAGCACGTGAGACAAGAAATGGGGCAAGGATAGCCGGTGTCTGTGTCGGGAGATGTTGTTGACATTGGCTTGCCTGAAGGAATGCGGTTGTCGTATCAATGGGCTATAACGTTGCAGCGAAGAGGCGAGGAGAAGAGGATGAGTGGAAGTCCAGTCAGGACTTAGGCAAAGGTCAAGTCTTAGCGTGCCTTCCTCCTACAGTGATCAAATCGTACCTGCCACCGCAAGGTAGTGACAAGACATTTCAGGCTGCACAAGAAGACCAGGGGAGCATGAAGAGACATTAAAGAAATATAATAAGTGATTTATCGTGAGAACCCGGGACTCTCCCAGGTCCTTTCTAAAGCTTTTGGCATGACAAAAACACCGAGCGCCTGCGCTGCTACACCATTATCGGGACCACGCTACATAAAGCATATATTCGTAAAGCAATCGTGGCCGTTGACGTCGTCTTCCTGGGTATCGTTGCCGTATTTCGCCTTTCCTTCCATTCACCGTCTTCGCCTGATGTGTTCAGGTATTCTCATCATCTCCGGTCATTAAGGTTAGCTTCTCGGTCGGACAAACAACTGTGCTTCTCCTAGTCGAGGTCCATGCGTTGATCAGTCGTTGGGCACTGTCCTTCTTGTGAAGGTAATGTTGATCCTGCTTCCAGTGGTGCTTGTTGTGTTTCGGCCAGAGCGAATGTGGCCAGTCTGCTTTCCAGCGATTGCATTGTCCTCTGAGGTTGTACTCGTGATGATGTTGGCATGGTGACATCCTGTGGTTGTCGCGGTCTACGTGTTGTACAAGTTAGGTTTGTTTTCAAGCACTTAGACGAAAAGATTAAATCCAAGAGAGAGATGCAGATGGGTGACGGGCAGTAGACAGGTAATAAGAAGAAAAGAACCACTTACGGCCATCGTCCACAAGCCTGACACCTTCTGTGCCCACAATTCTCGCAATGCTTGAGACGTCCACTGAACTGACTGCCACAGCGATCACACGTATACTTGATACGATGGCGGGGTGTCTTGATCTTACGTGCTTGTTCACGGTCACGTCGTGCCTGTGCTTCACGCTCCCGCTCGTGCTGGTCGTAGCGTTCGCGTGCAGCAAAGTGCCCTATATTTTTCTCGTCCAAAACCTCTTCGGAGATGCGATCGACGTGCGTATGCCTGGGTGCGGCGAGCGGTCCTGGCTGGCGGCCTTCGCTCCTGCGGAACCCAGACGTCAAGCGAGTGAGGAGATGCGGTATGTCAGCGAGAGTTGGCGAAGGCGAGCGAGTCTTTGCGCGAGATGAGGCACGGTGCGCTTCCACCTCGAGTAGGGGAAGCTTTTCGCTCATGCTTGTGCCTTCCTTTGCTTTGCCCTTTCCAGCGAGACGTGCCTCCTCCTGTCCTCTCGCCGATCGCGAACTAGATAGAACACATTGCTTGCATTTCTCGTGCCCGCAGGCCAAGCATGTACCGTTGCCACCGAGGACACACCGACATTGATGGCAGTGGAAGTGTACTCTCATCACGATCCTCTTCTCGACTCTCTTTACAATTGTGGGTGGTTCTTTATCGCGTACAGCGGATTGATCGTGACTTGGAGTAGGAGCATGATGCCGAAGAATAGGAGTGCTGGCAGATGAGGTGAGCTCTTGAGATGTATGTGCTGTATGTGATGTCTGAGCTGCACGACTCTTGGCGGTCGTCCATCGAAGAGGTGGTGAAGGCGAGGTTCCAATTGAAGCAGGTGTAGGATCACCCGTGGGTGACGAGCGAGGATTAGATGATGTATTCGTGATTGTATGACCCAGGCCATGTGGAAGTGGCTGTGATGGTATATCTAGTGTCTGCGCATGTCTTGAATTTGCGCTAGCGCTGGCTCGTGAAGCAGCTCTCGAAGCAGCTCTTGTGCTCAAGGTCCAGCCCAAGGGTGATTCTGGCGATCGTGTGAACCATCTTGCACTTTCAGGTGAGCCTGTGCCTGTGCTTTGTTGTTGTCGCAGAGTGGCCGGAGTGGCAGTCCTACCGGGTGATAACCATGACAAAGCAGACGAGGCTCGAGGACCAGCATTGACAGCCGCAGTGTCATCTTGCCCAGTCTTTCTGGCTTTGTTACCAGTGTCACTACTGCTGTTCTTGCTGAATGTGGATCGAAATCGTTTTAGTATACGGCCGAGTGAGCTTTGCTTCTTCTCGGGACTTGCTTCGAGGGAAACAGGAACATCATGCGTGGTGACATGAGTATGAGGGACAATATCATGGTCGACTATGTCGGCAGGGATAGGAGCGGAGGTATGTTGTAAGGCCAGCTTCGGCAGTGTTTCATGTTTGTCGGTTGTTACGACCGGATTGTCGGGTTTGGCTTTGGCAGTTTCAGCCGAGTCATCTGGCGTGTCGATATCCATGTCTGCGCGGATTCATGACCAGCAGCTCTGCGGGCACATATTTCGGGCACAACTTAGTTTTGTAGGGGGCGGTAAAATGACTTTGCGCACACAGGAATTGAGGTTGCGGACTGAGTTGCAGACTGTCACAGTATAGCAGAGAAACGAGCGACAAAGAAGTTTAGGAGCTGGGAAAGATGGGGGATGGGGAAGTGGAAGGGGATTAGCGTTGGCACCGGTCTTTTGACGCTATGGGCTTATGGGCTCGTGCGATAGGCACACGCTG
>Ga0058702_10000334_pt1 | contig 21909 bp, 24 predicted proteins | sample AgamicOrSfe_FD_83781 | JGI IMG/M metagenome (GOLD analysis project Ga0058702, IMG submission 83781) | Agave microbial communities from Guanajuato, Mexico - Or.Sf.e | ecosystem: Host-associated > Plants > Phyllosphere > Phylloplane/Leaf | place: Guanajuato, Mexico | collected 2012-05-30 | reverse complement strand
TCCTCCCTCCATGCTCCAGATCCGGACTCGCCAGTCCCCCGCCCACGCTCATGCTGTTCACCCCACCCTTCTCAGCAAGCTCCAACGGCTCATAAGCCTTCACAACCTTTCCCGGTCTCCCAAACTTCTGCGCCTCTTTACTCTGCAGCGTAGTCGGCACGCCTCCACCCCTGCTACTCCACGCCCCCAATTTACTCCCCTCGTACGCCAACCGCTGCAATTGCAGTACATGATCATGATCCCAATCTTCCCGTCTATGCATACCATGTCCTATCATCCCTTGCACCGTGCCCACAAGCCTTGGTAACAGGAGATTGGTGATAATGACGGCGATCCCGATGACGAGAATGATGGTCATTCCGGACACGCTGAAGGAGTAGTATCTCGGATCGATGATCTTCTGGTTGTTGCAGATGTCGAAGGCGGCGCGGTCGGAGGCCGAGGGAGGCACGATGTAGGCGTTTGAGGAAGCCTGGGAGGGCCCGGTTGCAACGGAGGCGACGAGGCGTTGCAGGTGCGCCATGTTGTAGTTGTGCCAGCCGTGGATTTCGGACTGCCATTGCGTGTCTGGGAGTGGAGCGGAAAGTAAGGTGCTCGCGCCATCGACGGAAGCGGTGGCAGAGAGGGCGGCGGATCCGAGGTTGAAGATCATGTCGCTGAGGAGGGTGTTGCTTATCGCATGTTTGAGGACGTTGATAATAGACACCTGAGGTGGAGAGTAGACGTCCGGCAAACTCTCAGCATACGTAGGATCTGTAGTCTGGTTGAGGTTAGACCAGCCCGTCAATGCTGTGCAGGAATCTGAGCCGGCGGAGGAGCAGAATTGGTGTTGCTCGACGCAGCCCATGACGGAGACAGGAGTGCCGGCTTGATACATGAGGGCGCCGAGGCCGTAGACGTCCGGGACGGGGACGGTGGCGTTGTAGAAGAGGTCGGTGACGGGGGCGGTGTATTTAGCATTGTTGAAGACGAAAATCAGGCTTACGTCCGCATCGGTGCGGGTGAGTTGGGGGATGGGACGGAAGGTGCTAATGTCGGGGTCGTTCAGAGCGGCGAATTGGTAGCTGGCAGAAGGTTAGTGTGTATTTGAGTGACTCCTGTCCGAAACCAGACGTACTTGACAGGATATGCAGTTGCCGTGTAGTTGTTGCTGAAGGAGTCATAAGCAAACGTGACTGGCAGCTCCTCGTTGTTTCCAGTGTTGATGTAACTACCGTAGAAGAACTCCAGGTATTGATCGACTCCCTGTGCATTCTTGAACCACTGTTGATAGCCCTCGGTCACCAGCGGTGCACATGTTGTTACTCTGTTGTAGGTCAAGCCATACTCATACTTTGAGTTGATCCCAAGCTGTTCTATCGAGTGCACCGACGAGGACATCTGCACCGCACCAGATCCATCGTTTTGCAGGCACATCGAGTCATCGAAAGGACATGCCGCCGTCCTGTTCACCGACGCGATACTTGGCACGATGAAATAGTTGCAGTCAGAACCAGTGTAGTCTCCATAACAAGTGCGTGAATATGCCAAGCTCTTCGTCGCAGCCGTCCTATCTTCGACAAACGCAGCATTCAGCAAATTCCAATCCGTCGTGTTGAAGATCTCGCCCGCGCCGCCCGTAGGGTAATCGATGTAGCCGCACGCGTCACTTTGCACCAACACCTCATTCGTAACACTGAACGTCCCCGACGAAAAGACCCCCGCCAACGTAAATACCACCACCTGCGCCGCCGCCAGCAATATCAACGGCGTCACCCTCGCCAAACTGTACTCTGCTCTTCCCCTCCACGCCCAGCCTATCCTCAGAAATTCCCAAAATGCTGCTGAAGGGGATGTGGAGTTGCGCAAGAGAACCTGCTCTTGATGGTAGAGGCCGTCTTGCGGGGAGCGGACGACGCGCAGTTGGTGAAGGATGAAGCGCAGGATGCCCCAGAAATGGCGGCCGAAGACGACGATGAAGATGGCGAGGAAGGAGACGAGGCAGAGAGCTTGAGAGCTGGTGGTGGTTACTTGGGCGCCGTAGAGGAAGCCGGCTTGCCAGTTCACCCAGGCGCCGAGGTAGACGGAGGACATTGTGGGGTAGGAGAGGAAGCTGTGAAGGTATGAGTGGTGGTGAGGATGGAGGCGTGGATGTAGTGATGCTCCTCGAGGAGGTGCGCAGGACAGAGGGAGTTGAGGATTGTGCAGCTCAGCTCACACGAGCAGTCAAAGATCTCTCCTGCCCTACAGATGCAAGGAGTTGCGCCGACGAACTCTATCGCAAGGAGTCATGTACTGATGATTGGAAGAGGAGGACGAGCTGGAGAACTGCATGTAAGATTTCTGTTGACATCGCGGTTCAAGATGCCCAGTCGTACTCGACGACTCGACAAGGATGCGCCCTAGAAGCACCCGCCAGGTCAAGCCAATCACGGTCGAGGCGAGCCGCCATGGACTATCCGCAAGGAGCTAGATCCGATGCTATACATAAGCATTCTCCGATCGTCGGTTGAAACAAGGCGGAAACCTGGCCGTTACCCGCTCCGATTTCCTGGTAGCATGTGCTTCGTTTCATCTTAAACCTGCTTTAAAACCTGGTGTTTTGGCAGCGGAAAGCGACAGATCAGGTAATGAGGTGAATGAAGTGACCAACACTATCCTCAGCTATTTGGACTGTCCGAGTGTTCACCTGTGCAATGCCGTTGTCACGGGGGCGTGGTAGAGGTATAATGCATTCGCTGATCAGTACGTACAGGACGTTGACCAAATCAGAGTTTGCCGTCGTGCTCGAGCTCCATCAGGTCGATTTCCTCCCCACCCATCGCTTTGATCAACGGCGACGGCGGACAAGATCTCCGTTGCTCTATACGTAAATTGAACACAAGACGAGCCTGTTGAATTAGCAGAGTATATGTCGTCCTCAGCTTGTAGGGGCTATTGCACGACAGGAGTGGCATGGCACGGCAGTATATAATCATAATACGTAGCCATGTATCTGTACAAAGGGCCAGGTATATGCAGAGTATATGCAGCTAAAGCTCTAGCTTGAATCAAGTCATCAAGCCGTCCCGGCTCGTCCTCTAAAGTACACCAACTGCCGAGACAGGATGGTCCAGTCATGCGACGACACTAGAAATTCATCTTGAGCGCGATACTCGGCTGCGCAGACTCTGCATCCACGCCGCCTTGCCGTCTCGCCTGCCCGGCTTGCGACGGCGCAGCCCGCAGCACTTCCTCCACCATCGTTCGCTGCTCAGTGTCGAACGCGCCGATAATCGCACGGAAGATCTCTTGCTCCTTGCCAGCTATCTCGAGCAGGCGAGCACTTGTATCAGGGTATACGTCAGGTCCCTCAGCTGCTGCACGCTTCAACAGCGTCGGTATGACTATCTCTAGTGCTGTCGCTCGCCGATCGCTTGTCGTGGAGAGGCAATAGGTCGTCAATGCTTGAGCTACGAGCACGCGGGACTCTTGGGCGCCCTCAATCTCTGTTGGCTCGCCTACGAAGGTGAGGAGGTGCGGCAGTAGTTGAGATGAAATGCTCGATTCAGTGGCGATCTTCTCATTTTCGGCAGCATTCGTAGAGGACAGAAATAGGGACCTCGACAGGCCTGCGGCAACTTTTGTGGTCATCTTGCTGTCTAGACATTCGGCAAGTTCGTCGATGAATCGTGTAATCAACGGGTCTGATGCCGGTAATGTCCTCGCACAGGTCGTCACTAGGATTGTACATGCAAGTAAGCTATTCTTCTCGCACTGTATGGCGCCTTCAAACTCGCGCTTCTGTGAATTCTTGAGGACGATGAGAAAGCGTCCGAGTGCACTGCGCAGCTGGGATATGGTCTCGTGCTGCGGATTGCGATCCAGACCCTGGAGGAAGCGGCGCAGGATGGGTAATGCACGACCGACAAGTACATCTTGACAAGCTCCGGTGCTGAGTATCGTCGCAAAGATGTGAAGTATGCATGCGTGTAGATCTGACTTGATGACAACTGGAAAGACTTCGGCGGAGTCTACCAAGGCATTCAGAGCCAAGATAATGAGAGACATTGTCTGCTCTGTCATTGAAATACGGACTGCATCTGTTAGATGGTCTCGTGCTTCTACTTGCTAATTTGCTTACTAGGATAGTCGCGTTCAGAGACGTTGGGAACATGATTGGAGATGACCAACACAAGTATCCTGGTAAGCTCGAAAAGTTGGTCGATGTCGTCAGAGAGACTGTCCTCACTCTGTCCGGCACTACTCGCGTTGTTAGCATGATCGAGTTGGCTACCTGTATCGTACTGACCCTTGAGCTTTCCGTGCCGAGGGATGAGATACACAGAGATTGTGTGCGATCTCAACAATCTCCGTCTGCACTTCCATATTCTCTGTAAGCACGAGCCTGTCCATCAAGTCCATGGTTTCTGTGAAGATTGCCTCCTGATAGATCGCCAACCCTCCAACAGCTGGGCTGAGTATCTTCCTCATAGCTCTAATCACATCCAATGTCCGTTGACGAGCAGCTGCGGAATCGCTACTTGAGTGGCTCACAAGTGCTTCAAAGGCTATTCCGAAAAGCACGAAGAAAAATGCTACGGGTTCATCTCGATATCTAATGTCTTGTGATGCTTTAGACGCATTATCGTCATGATCTTGCTCTAGCTTGCCATCAAGTGCATCAAACACAAAGTCACTGTCCTCATCAATGAGGGTAGCGATTGCATCGACAAACTGGAGCCATGCTGATTGGTAGAACTAGATGATGTCAGGGAAAAGTGGCGAACATTGGACTGGTATCCTTACCTTGAGTAGCGTCTCTCTGTTCAGCGCACCATAGACGGTGTCCAAGCTCCCTGTAAGTGCCGCGGAGGCGCCCGTCGTCGACACATCAGGCTCGAACTTAAGTCGTGCATATTCTCGGAGTGCTGCCAGCCAGAGTGGTGTCAACACGACGAGGTGTGGTCGGACTACATCATCGAGATAGATGTGCTCCTGGCTGGCAATCTGCAGATCTGCCCATGCTGAGAAGATGGCAAGCTTGACCATGATCTGTGCGTTCGAGCTGAGATTCTTGAGCTCACCAATCGACGCTGCTTCTGACTCTCCTGAACACGGTCAGCAATATATTCTGTGGTCCTGTGACACACGACATACGAGAGAAGTCTTCGAGCGCGGCAACCAGAAGCTTCAGGATTCTCCCCATTCGCTCGACGTCTGTGACGATACCAGTAGAGATGAACGCTGCGCATATACCAACAGCTTCTGCTGCCAGTACTGGTGAGGAGTCGGACGCAAATGCTGGTGTAAGCGCAGAGCTGATCTGTGCTTGATATTGCTCTAGGAGTGTAACTTCAGGAAAATCAGGATCGGGCACTCGTCCGAAGATCTGTACATTGTCAGCGGTGGTTGGATTGTCATCACGCTCTCTTGCCATACCTGTAGAATGCGGCCAATGAGCTGGATGCCGCGAATCCTGATCTCGATAACGGAGGCTGTGGAGGCTGAGAAAGCGATGCGAATCACGTCAGCAATACGCGGTTGGAGGATGGCCAGCACTGAGGCATCATCATGCTTGGCCACATCTCGTTCAATTTTCCGCAGAATTTCGTTGAGACAGTCCATCGCTGCAAGTCGTGCTTGCCATCTCAGAAGCTCCTGCTTGCTACTTGCCGTCATTTCCTGGCCGTTCTTGTCGACTTGCGAGCTCGCATTCAAGCCCGCAACGTCCTCGTCTTGCAGCTCGAGCTCGCCATTTTTTTCTGTTTGCTGTCCACTTGTCGAGCTGATGTCTATACGGTGAGTCTTCACACGCGTCAAGACCTGATGAATGCGCTTGAGCCATATGTCCAGCATCTGCACGCCACTCTGTTCGGCCCAGTCCTGTATGATGTTCTTGATCATACCTCTACCATACGCGTCTTCCATCACCAGCCAGATTTGATCTTCAAGCGAGGCGTCAGCAGTACGTATGACCTCTTCGGCACCTTTTCGCATGGCGTTGTGCAGACCATTGAGCGCTGCATCTCGGATGTCTGGATCTTCGGAGGTCATCCACAGCTGTAGTTGTCTAATGTATGGCTTGAAGCTGATGTGACCAGGCACATAAAGGCAGAGATGTTCCAAACATTTTAGTCCAGTTGTGATAACCAGTGGCGACGTCTCCATGCCGAACTGGAAAGTCAGAGTGAGAATCATATTACGAGTCTTAGCTTGATCTTGCAAGTCTGGCCCGAGGGCATTGATGAGTGAGTTGATGCAGTCACTCACAGCCGAGCTGGTAGGTTGATCGACCTCTATGTTGGAGAAAAGCTGGGATGATGTTTCTTCGCCATGTGTTTCCGCAACATAAAGCTGCGCTGCTAAACCAAGAGTGCTGGACACATATGCGGAGAATGCCAGTCCGGAAGAGTCAGCAACTTTTGCGAGAGCTTGAAGTGCCCAGAAATGCACAGTCGGATGAGGATCGCCTGCCAGAGATGACAGGATACCGACGATGTTTTTGATGTGAAGTCCCGCTGCCATCCCACCAAGTTGAGTATTTATGCAGCCAAGGGCTAGTGCACAACCAGCGCGAGCATTTGGTTCTCGATTGCTCACGATAGTATCTACGAGATAGGATATCTCTTTCGTACTAAAATCGGTTCCAGCACTTTGGCAGAGTCGACCTAGAGCCTCAGCACCCAAGTTACGTACAGCAGGTTCGTCGTGCACAATGAAAACCTACGAGAGTAAGTACACGACCACGTTGCGGCATGAGCGACTTACGTGTAACAACTCCTGTAATGCCTTTTCGACTCCGGCCGACCTGAGACTTCCGCCAACGAAGGACGTTTCTCTACCTGCTACTTGCAACGAGTACAGAAGGGCGATGGCAACATTGATCGCGACTGCAGTTCGTTTCGTGGCGTTTTGTTGCCCGCTTGTAGAGGCGTAGAGGGTGGATACTTGCTCGAGCAGACCTTCCTGTATTCGACTAGCTTGTAGAGGAAGACATACAGCGAACAACCGTATTGCTGCATTGACAACTCCCGTGTCTAGTGGATCTGATACCATCTCATCGAGTTCTGTACAAAGATGAATAGCATCGTGCTCGAGATCCCCGCAAGTAGGTGTACAAATCTATAGTGCTCTATGTAAGCATTAATACATAGGTTCTGGCGAGTAGACGACTCACTATGCGATCGATGGTGGCGTCCAGATTACGCTGCGAAGCCCACGAATGTCCCTCCCTCTTATCATCGACCACGAGAGGCTTGATATCAAGTCGGTTCACAAGTCCGTTCAACCCGTAAGCAGAGTTATCACCGACATCCCAAATACTGTCCACATTACCGATCGATGCTGCGATCGAAGATGTCAAAGATGTGCCAGACGTCGATTCCGGACTGGCGAAAGAAGCCGCAGCCAGCGAGAGCACACTGGATTGTAATAAACCCTCATGGCTGCCTGGCGGAGATAAGCTGATCAGTTGACGATAGCAGCCAAACACTCGCCGCCGCACCAACAGCTCATAATCTCGAAGCTGGAGTGCCTTGGTCAGCCTTGTGTTGCCCTCATCCGATGTCCTTTTCTGTGGTATGCTCGTCAAGAACATCGCAGTGTTTTGCAACATTGTCGCTAAGCGCTTGGAAACGTCTAATGTGAGCAGTCTACCATTGTACGTGAGGAAAGCCCGGATCGAGCTTAGAGCACACTCTCGGACATGCGCGAGAAAGCTCAGCTCTAGCAGGCCCCTGTTGCCGATATTGTCCTTACTCAATGGCTTCGGAAGCGCGTTTTTCCACAGCAGAAGCAGCTGGGAGAGATGGATCTTGACGAAATTAGGTCCAAGAGACATTAGACCACTGATCAATATCCAGGCAACCTGGATCTGCACACTTGAGATGCGCAAATCCGAGCTACTGCTAGACTTGAGGATAGAAGTCGCCTGTGATAGCACACGCGAGTAGACTTCCACGGATCCATATAGCGGCTGCAAGCCTGCGGTACTTATGGTAGCAGCTAGCCCGTAAGCAAGACCCAAACAGCGTCGAGGAGACCTCCTTGGTCCGTTCAAGAGACCGACTTCCCGATTGACGCTATTCATGCAGATTGTTGCTGCAGGCAGCAACTGATGTGGACATGCTATGACAAGAGCTTGCAGACAACGCGCGGTGTGTATCTGGACCGTATGACTCGGGTGTTCTGATATCTGTAGTAGTCCTTCGCGACACAAGTCTGAGACAGCTGAGCATGCACTTCCGAGTCGTTCAATCAGAGCTCGTAGAATGTCAACAGCTCCTACCAAGGTCTCTTTCGTCGGTTCCGGCCTTTCCTTCACATCAGATTGGGGGTAATCCTTCATAATGCTGTTCACGAGAAATCTTATAGCATCCAGCTGACCAGTCTCACCTAAAAGCCGGCGTCCGATCACGTCTTGCACGATCAACCGAACGAACTTTCGCGAAATAAGGAGCCTGTAGCGATGGGTGAGCAGAGTCTGTGAGCCTAGTACATCCTTCAGGAAGTGAAGGACTATGGCATTGTATTGACTTTCGACAACACCTTCCGGTAGTCCCTTGAAGAACAGACTATAACATAAAACGATCCCCGCACGGGCTCGATTGCTCGTCCCGCCGCGACAGTATTGATTAGAAAGAAGTTTGAGTATATCGTCGAGAGTGAGACTAGTGTTATTGGTGGAAGCACCTGGAGCCGGCGAGTCTGTCCTCTCCACTGGGTCTTCAATACCGTCCTCGTCGGTAGGCTTCTTTTTAGGCTTCTTGGCCTTTTTGCCCTTGACGATAGGAGTGGCTGAGTAGGCCTTGATCAGTGAGTCTGTAAGGCAAGACGCGCCGGCACGTCTGACCACAGGTGAACTGTTCTCCAGGACCTTCCACATGGCAGTCTGCAGCCTATCTACATCGCTCGTATTGTCAATGAATGTAGTACACAATATCAATTGACTAACAGCCCAACATGCGTTCGCTTGCACCAACAATGACTTGTCGCTCGTCACTATAGACCTAAGCTGTTTCCAGATTTCTCGTGCGGTAACTTCGTCTATTGATCCGCCCAGTCCTCTTACCACTCTTCCCAAGGCTTTCATTATTGCCGCACGCAGACCGGCATGGTTTCCGGCAAGCTTCAGTAACTTCAGCAGATTGGAACATGCCAGTGTGGCAGTGCTCATAGCACTATCCCCAGCTGCCTCAAATACAGCGCCTAGGCAATGAACCGCGGTGTGCTTGATCTTGAGCTCCTTGTCGCCCTTGGCGGAGTTGACGAGCGCGACGAGCTCGTTGATAGACTCAAACAGTAGCTTCCGATCTCCCTTACTAAATACTCCTGCAAGACATTGTCCCAGATTGTTACGGATGACTCGCGTGGCCGAGGGCACTGGCAGATTGATGATCTTGAATACCTCTTTCTTGACGTAGACTTGATGCGCTGAAGCCCCGTCGGCATCCAGGCTGGCGACATGACGGTTCAGGTCCGACGTGAATGTGAGGAGGTAGAGGTCTTGCTGCTCGGAGGGGAGGGAGTGTAGCTTTTGGACATCTAGCTCCGGGTTTGGAGAAGCTGATGCTTCAGCGGCCATATTCTGCGTAGTCCAATCGCATCGATGGGGGCGTCAGTCCATTGACAGTTTCTAGAAGGGGAAGTCTGGGATTCTCTCAGCGCGTGATGAGCTTGGGTACTCTCGTCGTGATGTTTACTTACATCTCCCCGACCAAGGTCGTTTCACGTGTCATGGTGGCGCCATTGACTTTCCAAGATCTGAGAATATTTAGAAACATAGGTCTAGCAATTCTATACGACAATTCATGATGATTTCTGTGTCGCGGTCACTCGTACGCTTCTGGAGAGATCCTTCTCGGCCACTGTGTGCGCAATGCCGACGGTCTCTAACGCAGTCGGCGCCACGGCAGTCAGGCCATAGGTGAGCTGAATCACAAGTCGGCCACGGACTTGCTTCTGACCAACAGACAGCCGGTGGTCGACGATCAAGCATGACAAGGCAAAGGCGGACGCAAGGAAAGGCAAGGTGCTGGCAGTACTTGCGAAGGAGCTCACAGATGCCTCGAAAAGTATGGAAGCCGACAAGGCACCAGAAAATATCATTGAAGTTGGCTAGCTATGCTAACTCATACTCTACACTTACAGACGGCGGTGCGGAACCTTCGCTCAACCCTAGACTCGTGACAGCCATTGCCAATGCCAAGAGAGGAGGATTTTCGAAGACCAGCATAGAAGGAGCAATTGCCAGAGGACAAGGACGTTCAGCATCTGGTGCGGCCTTGGAGAACGTGACCATGGAGGCCATCCTCCCACCAGCAGCAATCATGATCGATTGCGAAACAGACTCCAAGGCCAGAGTTCTCCAAGATCTCCGTGTAATCATGAAGAAGTATGGCGCACGAGAAGGGCCTACAGCATATCTATTCGAGAAGAGAGGGCGGAGTACTTTCACACCTAAAGACGGGGTCGGTGTAGACGAGGTCTTCGATACAGCCCTAGAGGCGGGAGCCATTGACGTGACGGAAGGCGAAGAGGGCAGGGTTGTAGTCGACACTATTGTGGAAGACACAAAAGCCGCCGAGAAGCAGATTGTGGATGGCCATGACCTTGAGATCGAGAGCTCCGAGAATGTCTGGCATCCGAATGCAGAGACCCAGGTCGAAGACATGGATGAAGGGGTATACACCGCGCTGTCGAATCTACAGCAGGAGCTAGAAGACTACGACGACGTGAGATCGGTTTTCACCAACTTCGTACCGGTGGAGGATGCGGAGGCACCCACCGCCACTGCAGCTGCATAGAACTAGAGGCTCATAATAGGGATATCAAGGATGAGCAACCACTGACCGTTTCGTCATCGCCGACGGTCATAATCGCGACTTCGTCCTTCTGGTGACCTGCTCCGCCGTCGCTGCTCTCGTGGACCATCGCGATCAGTACGATCTGACCTGCGCTCGACTTCTCGACCATAGCCTTGAGGCTCCTTGCGATGATCTCTGCTACGCGATCTTGAGTACGACCTTCTCCGCCTATGGCCCTCTTTTGATCTCGATCTTGACCTAGGTCGCTCGTCCCGATGTCTTCTGTGTCGATGTGATCTGTGTTCATGCCGTTCGCCTCGTCCGTGCTCCCTGGATCGTGACCTGCGCCGTCGTCCTTCATCTCTGGGTGTCCTTTCTCGTCCCCGATCTGCAACTTCTTCCACTTCCTTCAGCACTTTCGGTGCAGCTCCCTCACCACCTATAGCTGTCAAGTTGGCATTGTTCGATGCTCTCTGTGGCAGCTCCAGTCCTAACGCCTTTGCCATGGCATCTTCCTCGGCCTCCTTGACTCTTCGCATCTCGTCTCTGCGTGCATCTTGTTCGCTGACCTCATTGCCGTCCGCATCTGTCTTCGCGTACCAGTTCAGATCTCTTCCCTTTTGCCAGCGACCTACTGGCGCCATCAAGCTGTGACCTGGGACTTGTTAGCATGATCCAGGTTGATTGATAGATTGAGGTTTCTGACCAAGATAGTTCTCGCGGTGGCTGCTGCCCTTCACGTCGTCCCATTTGAAGTCAACGCCGCCACGCGAGCCTTGCTTGCGCACGGTAGAGAGGAGGTCCATGCTGAGCTTATTTGCTTATGATTGCGGTGAAGTAGAGGGGTTTGTCAAATCATTGGCTAAGGTATAAAGTGACAAATGTAGTCCACGCAGCGTCACGAGTTTCTCTATGAGGGTGATGACAAATCGGTCGACGACGAGGAGAATTGGAGCAACCCCTTCTTATGCACATTCACAATTGAACGTGAAAGAAAATTCTCAAATTCTCGATCGTGTAGCCAGCATGCCGTCTGACGTAACGCAAAGTCGACGAATGCAGACAAAGTTACTCATCTCAAAGCTTTTAGACAGTAGAGATAATGCTTCCCCATTCACGTTGATCGTTGACTCTTTAGAACAATCGGGTCGGCCGCTATGGCAATGCTATCTGCGGAGAGCGAAGGTATGAAGAAATCAGCAGTTGAGCCAAAAGAACTAATACTTCTCGTGGTGCAGCTGAACAAGACCAAGAGCATCTTTCTATCATATGAGACGCTGCGATGTCCGCAAGATGTGGATCATTTCATTCTGGCGTACAGCTTGGAGATCCCCACATTACGACAGGAGCTGACAGCATTGACGTCGGGCACGAATACAAGTATGACATCAAACGCTCAGCCCTTTCATCCTCCTAGCTAACAAGCAAAGGACATCTGATCATAATCGACAGCCTCCACGCACTTCTCAGCAACCCTTCCATCAATATCTCGAGCTTTCTCCCCTCGCTCATTACGCCAAACAGTTCTCTCGTCGTAGTATATCACTCCGAGCAGCCACTGTATCATCAGCCATCCTACCAAGCCCATCCATTGACCCTGCTCAAATTCCTCGCCACAACAATCCTAACTACTCATTCACTATCACATATCCTAGCTCAGAAAGCTGCACGTGATAGAAGTCTCGCCGCACCTGTCTTCGGACTCGTGGAGGATGAGCAAGGTATCGTGCAAGGGCTTGGCTCGAACGACAGTAGAGGTGTTGTAGTCGAGTGCGAGGTCCGACGCAAAAGCGGCCGGGGTACGGAGATCTGGTTTGTGCTTCCTCCGCCTGTGCGCCAAAGCGGGCTTCGAGCATCCCATGACGATATTGTGCTGCTTGAGGATCATCTATTGTACCACAGACCTGCCGACGAGAACGCGTCGCAGCAAGAAGAAGACTATGGCGAGGTCAGCTTTAATCTGAGTCTCACCGAAAAACAGCGACGAGCGAGAGAAGGTGTCGAGCTGCCATATTTCGATGCTCAGAAAGATGGTGGTGGTGGCGAGGGCGGACGGATCTTGTACGATATGGGGGTTGAAGATGATTTCGATGAAGAGGAGGATGAGATTTGAACAATATGCATTTCCTCCTCTCGCTGTCTAGCATTGCTGAAGTGGCCTATGTGCACGTCATATCTACGAGCTCTGCCTGACATTGTACAATTCCCTTATGTCCCACGGAGAACCAATGTCTTGCGCCTTTCGGTAGCAGCGAAAGTCGCGCCAAGCATTTCCCCTACGGACACCAGCAAGTCTTCCATCTTCGCTAAGAATAGCATCCACCAGCGCCTTCGGACTTCGCACCCCTTCGATCAATATGTCCTCGCCATTCGCGGGGGTCGAAAACTTGTGCTCCCCGGACGGATATGTGAATGACAAGGCGCCATCGGCTGCAACGACACATACCTGTACATGTCTTTATGTCAGTGGAATGCGGCAGGCTGAAAGATTCAAAAGAAGTTGACTGACCTTGGCCTCCTTTTCGACCTTGAAACCTTGACCACCACACTTCAGACACCAGATATCGCCAACCTCGAATAAACCCGCCTTGACCAGATCGACCAATGTATACTGCGCACTTTCGCCGCTGTTTGTGGTCCAGTCCACTTTCTGCTTTTGGCCCCAAAACTCCTCCCTATTGCGTTCTTTCCAATCATCAAAGTAGCCTTGAGCTCGTTTCTCCATTGCTTGCTGTGCATCTTCCAGCCATTTGGGCTCATATCGACCAGCGGCAAGGTCTTCTTGGAATAGGCGAATGTCGGCTTGGAAGGAGTTGTTGCTCTGCATGACTTGGCGCATGATGTTCGGTATGGGCATGTCATCTGGGAATTCTGGGAAGTTCTCCTGGATAAATGGAGGTAGAATCGCTATGAGTTGGAGCTGTTGCTCACGACTAAGCAATGTCCATGCCTTTTCGTGGTTGAGGAGTGCCTTAGAGGGTCGTCAGCTTTTGAAGGGCAGTTGAGCTGCGTTCGACTTACGTTCAGATTGCAGGTCGCAAGCTTAGATTTCGGGTTCGTGAGTAGATGACTCACGGACCAGTTGCCACGAAGAGGTTGTGCCTTTTTCTTCACAGAAGCGGACACTGCCTTGACTGGGGGCTCATAGTCCTCGAGCTTGGTTGGCTGTAACTTCTTTCTACTGGGTCGACTGCTTGTGCGTGGTTCTTCCAGGTCCAACTGATCGAGAGTCTCGTCTGACACCTTCGGTGTAGGTAGCTGTTCGACTTGTCTGTCTTCTGTCGTCTCAATACGGCTGTTGTAGGCTCCCACAAGAGAGATAGTGACCTGCTGATCGGAACGTGTCACAGTTGTCAGAGTAATTGGGGATTCAGGAAGAGTGTCTGCTCCATGTATATCGATGATGGGATGATTGGAATCCTTCTCGGGTTTGGCTTCAGGTTGTTGGCCATGGACAGGCTTTTCTGGTGTTTCGTGCAAAGGAGGTGGAGAAGGATTTAGAGTGTGAACAGGTTGTCCTGGTGCTTCGTCTACGGATGGTGTGGATAAAGGCTGCTGAGCATGAACCAGTTGTTTCGGTCCTTCGTCTGCAGAGGGTGAAGGAGGCTGTTGGACTTGATGTAGTTCTTCGGGTGCGTCCTGTACAGAGATCGATGTAGCTACTTCAATGGCATTGTCGCCGTCAGCTGCCTCGACGTCAAGTGCGTATTCCAGTGACGCTTCTTCACGTGGAGGCTGCGGTGACATCAAAGGAGCAGTCACAGCCTCTGATATATGAGGTTCAGTAAGCTGCATATCCACATCACATTTCACCTGCTCGTGGACCTCGTTCAACTCGGCAGGCTGTAGTCCCACTACTTCAGATGTCCGTTCAATTTCCGTCCCCGTCGCTGCGCTCTGATTCCGTGCTGCCCGTCGTGACTTTGCAACTTTAGGCAGGATGATGTCCTCCTTAATTGACGTAAGAGAACGTTCGAAACTGTCCTCGGTCTTCAATCGTCGTGATGCACGAGCCGGGCCAGGACGGTTTGCTGGAGCTTTGCGTTTCGAACTGGTGCTTGACTTGGTTGCTGGTGTGGCTTTCACTTCACGCGGCTCACTGGACCGGTCGAAGTCTGAAGGCACAGATGATAGTGGTGACGAAGGCATGTCATCGAGAAAGTCGCTTGAAGCCATGGCACGAGCTTGGCTCGATGACCAAGATGTGTGCGAGTCCTGGGACCCTCCACTTTCACAGTTCAGGCAACAGCCCGAGCACTCCGGCTTGGTCTTCCCCACGTGACAGGACCAGCCTAGGAAGGAACGATGGCGCTGTTAGCCAGGTTCTGCGTATTGTATTACGCGTCAAGTATGAGAACTATTGAGACCGCAGAGAGTAGATCTGTGTCATCTTCGTGTTTTATGTCACAAAGTAGATTACATGCCTGGAAATAGCTCGAGTTGTCATGCTCGAAACTCGATGTTTCACAACGAAGGTGAAACATCAAACGGCTATCACGAGATTTACCTTTAGATACCCTGATGTCATATCGACTGCAATGTAAACAACATGGCCGATTCGACCGTTTCAGTCCTCGACAACATCAATATCACACGACATGGTCAAGTCCACGCAGATAGCACGCCTCGATGGTACGCCTCCTCAAGCCTTTTCGCCAGACATTACTGACACAACACAGGGCTAATGCTGGCCGCCTCGGTCGACGACGAACAGTCAGAGCAAGAACTCCGCGACATCAAGGCGAAGGTAAAAGAGATCTTTCGTCGCCTAAGTAGAAACTCCGAGCCACAAGCGAGCATAGAAAGCGGGCCGTACACATTACAGTACGCATGCACTACGACCTCCCATGGCCCAGGCACCCCGGTGACACACTGCTGATGCCTCCTCCTAGCTACCTCGTCCGCTCCGACGTCTGCTTCCTCTGCATCTGCGACTCCTCGTACCCGCGCAAACTTGCCTTCACCTACCTCTCGGACATCTCCTCCGAGTTCCTCTCCACCTATCCACCTGCCTCTCTCACCTCCCCAACACTCCGGCCCTACGCCTTTGTCGAATTCGACACCTTCATGCAACGGACCAAAAAGACCTACAGCGACACCCGCGCAACAAGTAATCTGGACAAGCTGAACAGCGAGCTGGCGGATGTGACGAAGGTGATGACGAAGAATATCGAGGATTTGCTGTATAGAGGGGATAGTTTGGAGAGGATGGGGGAGATGAGTGGGAGGTTGAGAGAGGATAGTAGGAAGTATAAGAAGGCAGCGGTGAGGATAAATTGGGAGTTGCTTCTGAAGCAGGTGAGTGTGTTGGATGGGGGAAAAAGGAAGGAGAGGATGTGTTCGAGTGCTCGCTGATGGTGTGAACAGTACGGGCCTGTTGCTGGATTGGCCTTCGTGATCATTGTGTTCCTCTACTGGCGATTCTTCTTGTAGTGAGCGGCACGCATTGTAAGACGTATACCCTTGACCACCGTCTTGGAATACATAGCGACGGAGGACAAGATTTCATGGCAGCCAGCACGAGCAACGTACAACACTCTGAAGAACGCTGCAGCAGTGTTCAGAACAGACGGAAGGATGAGGATCAGAATGCCAGATCAGGCTCTCAAAAAGGCATACTCGCAGGCGAGTATAGTGGTTGACCTAGAATCATTGCCACATCCTACACAGTGTGGGAGCTAGGCACTACATGGGCCGATAAATGGCGGCGAGAACATACAGAGACTGCACACATCGCATAAGTGTGTACATAAGGCGGACAGATTAGCATTATTTGGTGTCCTCAATCCTCTGGCTACAGAGAGCGTGGAGCAGACTACCTAGAATGACTACGCTCGTAGTCGACATAATCTCATACGTACCAAGTGGTACTTCTTCACTTCTTCACTTCATTTTTCATTCCCAAACACCAAGCTGAAAGCTGATCGGAAGCAATCCTTCCCTGTTAAGTGCGTTCCACTCAGGCTGCCGGATCGTCATCCGGATGGTCGAACAGGAAGTTTGCGGCCAGCTCTTCGTTCTTGTCACAAGCAAAGTAGGCTTGAATCACAATATCCCGCTCGAAACCTAGACGGCACAAACGCTCAATCGCATCCCTCTCTTCCTCTGTGACACTGACATTTTGCGCTCCAGGTGGTAATGGCACACCTTCTTCGTCGGCACCCTCACCCAAGAGCTGAAGGAAAGCTTCCGGGTTGCTGTTGATCATCTGCGCGAGTTGTGGATTGCTAGCCCCGACTTGCTGCAGCACTGTCTCGAGCATCTGAGGTTGTTGCTGAACGAGGCGGCGCAGATTCTGGAATGTCGGGTTCTCGCGCAGGAAATCCAGGTTCGTCTCGTCACCTCCGCCGATGTCGCCAATAGACTCGAGACCAGCTTGCCCACCCGGTGCTGCTCCAGCTGTTCGTGCTCCGGCACCACCACGACCGGCGGCTGCAGCTGCTTCGAACAAGTTGACAGGTTCATCTCCACCAGTATCTTCGTTAAGTGCATCCATCATGTCATCCATTGCCGCATCGTCCTCTGTTGCAGCAGCAGGTGCTGGCTGAGCCGGGGCCTGTTGCTGTTGCTGTTGCTGCTGCTGCTGTTGTTGGGTGCCTGAAGGTATTCCGTTGATGAGGTATTCGACTGCTCGATCCGGGTTGTAGAATGCAGCACGCATAGCACGCTCTGCCTCTGCTCTTTCGAAACCCATAGCCACCATATTGTCTAACGCTGCTTGTCTCTCCGTTCCCATCATCATTGCCGGGTCATTCACAGATCTCTGCGCAGAGGGGGCTGGCGTGGGTGTGCCGGGAGCGGCTGGTGTGATTGTGGCGGCAGAGGCAGGAACGGGTGCAGGTGCAGCTGGAGTTTGTGCTGCCACGGGAGCGGGTGTCGTCGGAACCTTTGCGGCAACAGGAGCTGCCTTAGGCTGACCAACAGTTAGCGCAGTCAACGAGACCAGAAGTGGTCATTATACCTTTTGTACCATGCATACGATCTGGTCTGTGGGCTTGATCTCGTAAGATGACACTTGGTTAGCATCCGCCAGGATCTTGCCTATGAGCAGATGGTTTTAGCCGCCTGCTTTTGCCTCATGTGAAGAGGCCGTCGTCTTACCAGACCAGATTAGCCTCATTTGTGATGCCTCAATACCTCTCTCCGACGCCACTTTTTGTTTCACCTCCAAGATCTTATCCGAGCGTTAGTGTTGAAATTCCTGAAGCATATGGAACACAGGTACACACAGTGTCTGTGGGCTCGGCATCGATCGTGAACTTCTGCTGCTTGAGATCCTTCGTGGAATTAGCTGACTGTGACACTCGTTTCACTGGTTTGTGACTTGCCTTGAAGTTGAGCTTCATAATGGGCGTGACTCTAGCGACGAATTCCAACAATGCTTTATTGCTGGGTTAGTTTGAGTTGATACTGGGCCAAGGAAATGCGCGAAGTTCAGAGCAGAAGTGTGGCGCGGTGTGAACTGTTGGAGGTTTCACCAATTGATGATTGAATGACAACTTACAGCCAGCTCGCGGGGCACGGATCCACGGTCACGTATCTCCAGACTAGGCAGTACAAGGACGAGGCATTACAAGGGTCCAGATACAGAGTTGCCACTTCGGGTAAGAGTCATGGGGAGCTAAGCATCGCCATGTAAACAAACAAAACAAGATTTCTGATATTCAGCTTTCACGTCCACATAGTTACAGGATATGCTGTGAAAGTGACAAGGGAAGCTTTCAGAGCTTTGGAGCTATCTCTCAGACACGAGCAGACCTCAACATGCCACAATCCGACTGGCAGGAACGATATCAGAATCGAGACGTGTACATATCACCAATCATTATGCTCCGGCGAACTGTATCTTCACCTCCACGATCCTCGTGCTCGTTCTCGAGATATCCATGAGCTGTGCATCCGTATGTGCATGGTCTTGTCAGCTGCTGCGTGATTAGCAAGGATGATTGGGTGCTCGTTCGTCGGTACTTGAAGCTAATTTCGGAGATGCCTTTTCGCTAAACAAACGTAAACGGCGCGTTGAACCTTTGCGATTCTTCTCTCATTGCGAGAACATCATTGCTTTCTTGCTCATCATCTTGTACTGACAATGCCATTGTTTGAGCAACAGTCCCCAGGCACGCGCATATCGACTCTACAGGCCTCCGTGTCATGTTGATGGTGCCACCCTCTTGCCCCGGGCTCGAAGCGTGAACAAGGAAGAGAGACTAGTCACAACATCTACATACCACGTTCGACACACCTCATGATCCGACGAGCATAGCATCCCTTTTCGAGCCGGCTACGGGTCTTCATATTCATTTCGACCATACCATCATATACAGCATGTCCCCCCGAATCTTGACGGTTTGCGGCATCGCATCATTGCTAGCTTCGGCATCGTCGACTATCCTTATTCTCCTTCTTGCGATTGCCTTGCTGAATCTCCGGTCTCCCATCTGGCCTCTGGCTATTGTCGCTGCAATTCTTAACATCTTCGTTCTTGCATGGGTGGCATACATGCTCGCCAGCTCTCTCAGTGCAGAGCAATATAGCAGGAAAAAGAGCTTGGGAACATTCCGGTTGATTGCTAGTATACTGCTGGGCACACTTGCCGCGTTGATCACACTGGGAAGCCTCGTCTGGATTCAACTCAGAAACACGTCCGCCACGGGCACTTTCCTCGGAAATAGTCTGTTCACATTGCAAGAGGTCGAGTATGGAGTGCTCGGTGCTGCAGTGGTATTCCAAGCAGTATTTACCGGGCTCTGGACGAGAAGCCACAACATGGTCAGATTGTCTTCCGGACCAGAAGAGCAGCTGGCTACACTCGCGCCACAGCCTGAGATGCGGGCCCCTCAAATTGTGCAACCATTCGCTCCACCCATGCAAATCCAGCCTATGCCAGAGTCAATCCCGAGAAGAGCATCCATTGCATCTGCCTCGACACGTAGCTCATATAACGCATCTCTCAAAGCACCTAGCTCAAAGAGGTCCTCCTTCCAAGATGTGGTACGTCCGATGACATCCAGATCAAGGCTGATTCGCCCCCACTCTTGGACACCATCTACAAGTACTGGACCAGATAGACCATCCTCCAGCAAACGTGCAGGACATGCTTCAATGAGCGCAGCCACCTTGACCACCTGGGCACGAAGAGACTCTACAGCCACTCAGTCAACGGTCAGGAGTCGATCCAATTCTGAAGCAAGTGCATATTCCTCTCGAGACCGGCCGAGAACGCCAGTCAGGACTAGGTTGGAGACTATTCCTGGTAGTCGTGCCAACTCGCCAGCTCGAGCACTTGATGGACCATTTCCGGTACAGTATCAAGCAGGATCAACACCCCTAGGCCTGCCGAACTTCAAGTCAGCTGGGTCAGTGAAGCCAGGCCCGTATGTATCACACGAGAGTGGATCACGTCCACCGATGGAACGATTCATCACAGCACCAATGTCGCCCCAGGTGACACCGACCGAGGAAAAAGACGAGTCGCACATACATCCTCTCTTTCGATCCGCTAGTCCACTCCCACCACCCACCACAACAGCAGGCACAGTCATCACAGGCGCGCAGATGGGCGGTCAGTATATGACTCCCAAGACTCTTTCACGCGCGACTTCGAAAAGACGAGGACGTGGGTCACTCTATGATCCAAATCGAGCGCGATCTCACAGCCAACTGCGGCAGCGAGCGCGACAGCAACAACAGCAGTTGCCCATTCCACATACAATTGTACGGGCACGAAGTTTAGAGACGCTGGATTCGTGGCAGACACGCCTAGACGAGGGCGAAGATCAGCAAACAAGGCAGCAACGGATTTTGGATGGCCTGCTGAAGCCGGCGACGACGAGGCAACAGAACAATGACGAGAATGATGTACCGATCAGCCCGAGAATACCCGAATCGTTACAGGTGAAGGTGCCGCAAGGAAGCAGACTGTCAAGTGCGGCGACGATCGAGAAAACTTCCAGCAACGGCGCTCACACACCAAGACGTGCTCTGAGCGAGACATCCGGAAACACGCCACGCTCTTCACCGAGGAAGTCACCTCGGAAATCGAGAGATGTGCAGCGGTCGAGTATGGGCATGAAGCAGCGGAGGAGCGCATCAGCGGCTCCTGAAATAATGATTTACGTGGACGGAACGGAGACATGAGGATTTTGCATATGAGGTGTGAGCCAAGGATGCCCAGCATGATCTTGGAGGACAACATCTGATGACATCTCAGAGGCAGATCTGAAGCCATGATACCACACGGAGGGGAGAGGGGCACTCCATCTGGAGCAGTTTTAGCCTGTTTTTTTGTGTAATTTGTAATTGAGATACCCGCGCTGCCTTATGGGTAAGCTGTACATAGTCAGGAAGAGCCACGAACTCTGCAAAGCCTATTGGTCTAGTGGCGTGCTGTATCTGTATCTATGGTGTTGCTCTGTATCACCCTCCCTGACACGGAGGCATGATCCAGATCCAGATCTGGTGACGTGAGTTTGGAAGTGTAGGCCCAGCAGAAAATTGGGCTGGGCTGGACGAGCTAAACCCGATTAGGTAGTGTACACTGGTCGTGCACTCGACTTGTCCTTGAAGCTTTACTATTGTCGCCCGATTGCTCTGCTGCTGCTGCTGCCACATACCACGCAGCCTCGCTCGACGGCGTTCTGCTCAGTGCTCGAGGCGAAATCTCCTGTAGTGTACTGAAGCCACACGAATCACTGCCTGGTGTGATCGTGACCGTGCAATCATTGGATTGATCACCGTACCCGATACCTGCCGCCGCCGCGCCACCAGGCGAGCAAAGGAGCGAACATATCACGACGAGCATTATCGGTAAGCTATCTGTCATTCTCATGACCTGAAGCGCTGTTTGAACATTGCGCTGGACCGGCACTGGTGTTTGGCGCAGCTTGAAGCTCTGTGTCTAGAGCTGGTGCATGTCCACCATCTTCACGACAGCATTTCGTTAAACATCGAGTTTCACCGCAGCTATTGAATGAAGTGCATATTTTTGGCCAGAAGACTGATCTGTCAACTCGGGCGATTTTGTGTGACCGCACATTGCGCAGAGCAAGAACCTCAGGCACTGTTGTCCCAGCCTGCACGCAAATGTACTGACGCATCAAATAGGACTTCTACAAATAACAACATCCCCGCCGGAGTGTTCATG
>Ga0058702_10000331_pt1 | contig 21956 bp, 18 predicted proteins | sample AgamicOrSfe_FD_83781 | JGI IMG/M metagenome (GOLD analysis project Ga0058702, IMG submission 83781) | Agave microbial communities from Guanajuato, Mexico - Or.Sf.e | ecosystem: Host-associated > Plants > Phyllosphere > Phylloplane/Leaf | place: Guanajuato, Mexico | collected 2012-05-30 | reverse complement strand
GAGATGATAGATGGGGTTGAATTCCCAAGTTTCAGAGGTGATATACTGAACGGTCATGAACTAAACGCACGTACACCAAATCCAGAGCGATTAGTCCAGGCATACTTCCACAGCGCAGCGACACTCAACTACGTACGAGCGCAGTTGGCAAGTGGTATCGCAGATCTACACAACCCTCTCCTTTGGGATTTAGGCCATGTAAAGGATCCGAGTGTGCAGGAAAAGTACCAACGGATCGTAACCAGCATAACAGATTCTCTCCGATTCATGAGCACAATCGGTGCTGATACTGCCGGCCAGCTTGAGACAGTCGACCTCTACACGAGCCACGAAGGTCTCCTACTCGAATACGAACAAAGTCTCACCCGCCTCCTCCCTCATCCCTCGAATCACCGCGCTCCAATCCCAGTCACGCCACCAGCACCCTCACCTCTAGCTCACCGCCACTCCCTCGCCACTCCAACCGTAACATCCGCCCCACCGCGATCCGCCCACAGCACCGGCACCGCCAATGGCTCCATCCCCAGCAACAAGGGCTACTACGCCACCTCAACCCATTTCCTCTGGATCGGCGACCGCACCCGCCAACTCGACTGCGCACACGTCGAGTTTTTCCGCGGCCTCGAAAACCCCATTGGCATCAAAGTCGGCCCCACCATGATCGCCTTCGAGCTCGTCGCCCTCCTCGACGTCGTCAACCCTCGCAAAGAGATTGGGAAAGTAACCCTGATCACCCGCTACGGCGCCGGTAAGGTCGACGCGCTCCTGGGCGGCCACATTGAGGCCGTGCGTGCGGCGGGCCATACGGTGGTCTGGCAGTGCGACCCGATGCATGGGAACACGATAAGCACGCCGCAGGGCATCAAGACGAGGAATTTTGGCGCGATTTTGGCGGAGCTGAGGAGTTGTTTGATGGTGCATAGGAGGCATGGGAGCTTTTTGGGAGGGGTTCATCTGGAGTTGACGGGAGAGGCGGTGACGGAGTGTCTTGGTGGAAGTGAGGGGTTGGAAGAGGAGGATTTGAGCTTGAATTACACGACGTATTGTGATCCGAGGTTGAATGAGAAGTAAGTGTTGCGGATCTGGATGAGATTGCATACAGTATAGCTAACATCCTGCGTAGACAAGCATTGGAGACGGCATTCCTGCTTGCAGGCTTCATGAAGGGCGAGGAGGTGCGGAAAGAGCAGAAGAACGCGAGGGAGATGAGTATATAGCTTGAAGCTGGACGTGGTGCGCATCTTGAAAATTGAATATGCATGGGTTAGGGAATGAGGATTATGTAGTTCGGTCGGACATTTCACATCACATCGTACCATTTACAATCGAAGGCTTTTGAATCACTCTCTTTGAAAGCCGATGTTGCCACCGCTCCTCTCATCATCAAGTCACCCCTGTTCTATAACCGCGGCCGTTCTGTTTCTGTTTCTGTCTTGCTGTGAGGTTCTCGCACGGCCCATCTTTGTCCAAATCAACTGCCAGGGGGATTGTCGCTGAAGAAGCTGAAATTGGCCATGGGCAGACAGTAGTACTCATAGTGGTATGATCATAATCCGAGTTGGTGGGAGCTTTGTAGCATAGTGATAATCAAGCAGGCCGCCATCTGCAGCATCAACTTTCCGAAACACATTGAAGCATTCTGACTTGCCTAATCACCCACAACAGACTGCTAAGATTTATGTCAATATAAGCACACAAAGCCATCATGCTCGCTCATGCTATCCTCATCCCGTCTTAGATGCATCAATGGCACGCCACGCTCTTCGCAGCACTCCCGCCGTCGCTGCCGCCGCCGAACGCCATATATCCCACAAACGCTCCGACTGCCACTGCCAGCATAACATAGCCATTATAAGTCATAAAGAGCAGCCTGCAAAGATCAGCTCCGTGCAGGTAGTCACATCATGGCATCGCCCCCAAGCGCAAAGATAGCCCGACTCACATGATAAAGAACGAATAAAACACCTGTCCGGCATAGAACATTCCCTTGATCATCCTTCGCCGTCTCTGACTATCTGCGCTTGATTCACCAGCCCCTGTGCCGGCCCAACTCCCTGCTCTGAATACTCCTGAGCCGATTAGCGCGTGGTCTTGCATGGAGTCGTGCTCTGCGTCTGTGTCTGTGTCTGCCTCGTCGCTGTAGGAGTGCCCATTCGTGCGGCCGAAAGGTGCTGGGCCCGGAGTCTCAGTATGTCATGTGCACAACACTGAATGGAACGCGACGAGGGCGACCTCTGCAGCGACATCGGACAGGACGGTATGGGGCTCTACGGGCTATGGGAAGGAAGGTGCAGCTGGGCGTATACATACTCGAGTCGTGATCTGAGCCACTTGGCCCGTGAGAAGAAGATGCAGCGTCATAGGAAGCTGCAGCAGCTCGCACGGCTTCGTAGCCGGCTGTGAGGGCGATGATGGCGAGAAGGGAAACGATGAGGTGTGCTGTTGAGCGAACGTGCCACCAGTCGAAGATTATGCACATGTTGTTGTAGTCCCATGTGAAGATCATCTAGATGTGGGGCGATGCAGATGAGCTTGCGTTCCGAGAGCATCATTGAATGGCAAAGGTGGCTTTGGAGGTGGTATGGTTATGAGTTGATGGTGCATAGATAGCTGCATAGCTATCTTGTGCAGATGATGCAGGCAGGGGGACAGCGGAGACTGACGTTCATGCTGCACATATCATTCATGCCTCCTCCCATTCCGCCGTGATCCATGCCGCCGTGGTCCATGTGGCTGTGATCGTGGTTCATTGTTATCGGGAGGCGCGAAGAGGGGGGTCGAGATGGGACGGTATGAATATGGAGGGTTGGTGGTGGGCGGTGAGCTGATCTCGGAATACGGCTTCTTCCAGGTATGCAAGGCTGGTCGTAAGAAGGTACTTTCGCGTGGTGAAGCTACACTGTGTACGATGGAATATACTACAGAGGCGTCAGAGCAAGTGCTCGTGTTGATGGATGACGATCAGAAGCTTGTTGATGGAGTCTGGAGTCTGGGGAAAAGCGTTCAGGGTTGATGATGATTTGACGTCCCCTCCTCAATTGTGCCTTCAGGCCGACCTGTCGTGCCTGTATACATCCTAATTAACCCTTCCGTGACACGATCGCAGTCTCACATACCATCTCAGTACTGTCTCTACAGCTCCAAGTTGCAAATGCAGTCTCTACGACCATACTATGCGGCTCGAGCAGCGGCAATGCTTCAAAGGACTACACGCCACTCTATTACCCGCCTCTCTCGACTCAGCTCCGCCTTTTCCACCACGACGACTCGGCCACTACTGGCTAGCCCGATGAACCTGCCCAAGTGGTGAGTACGTGCGGCAACAGGAGGCAAGCCTAGCAGCTGATGGGCACAGGCTACAGGAAAATTCTCACCTGCTACAACCACCAATCAACAACTACTGCGTTTACAACGACAACGTAACAGTTATGGTACGATGCAGTTAAACAACGATCGACACAACCAAGTACTGACGCGAGCAGGTCGTCGGAGGTCCCAATGCACGCACAGATTACCACATCAACGACACAGCAGAGTGGTTCTACCAATACAAGGGCTCCATGCTTCTGAAGACTGTCGACCGCGACGATGCCGGCAAAGAACTTTTCCGCGACATAAACATCCACGAAGGGGATATGTTCCTCCTACCACCCAAAACACCGCACAACCCCGTGCGTTTCGCCGATACGGTCGGCATCGTAATTGAGCAGCCACGACCAGAGGGTAGCGTCGATCGTCTTCGCTGGTACTGCCAGAACTGCGGCGAGAAAGTGAATGAGGAAGCATTTCACTGCACGGATCTTGGCTCGCAGATCAAGGAAGCGGTAAATGCTTTCAAGGTAGACAAGGAAAAGAGAACGTGCAAGAATTGTGGCACTTTGTGTGATGTTGCACCACCGAAAAGTCAACAGAAAGCTTGATTTTGCTATGGAAAATGATAGATCATTCTGTACGAGAAAAGGGAAGTGGGCGCCAGGCGCTGCATTACTGATGCTGAATTTGGTGGAATGGGTGCATTCCTCGCGTGTTATGGAATGTGCCCGCTTAAGCAACATGCAATTTTCACCATGCTGGTTCTCAGCGACTCTCTGACTTTCTTACCTGTAAGAAGCCGCTTCTTGAAGTGGCTCCTGGGAAGGTGTTCCTGGTTGGATGTTGCCTGGGACGGCACGCTTAGTACTGAAAAGCCATGGTCGCTCACCTACCGCTACGCTGGTCCTCCAATGTGCGCACTGTGTTACGGTAGCTCTATTGCGTTCAGCTCGAATCGAAGAGATTGAAGAGAGCGTCGACTCATGCAGGTCATAGGTCCTTTGGCAGTCAGGAATCGAGCCTGACTTCTCTTCCAGTCATCGTCCTAATAAACTCATCTGGGAGGTCTCCTCTAAGAGTTGACTCCATGCCGTCGCGCGTGCTGGGTCCTCATTCCGCTCTCATCGGCATCGGAAGCGAGCTTGTTGTGGATCACAAGAAGCAGGCCTGAGCAATGACGCTACGGCTGGATCCGGCCAGCGGGTGTATGAATGAGTCCTCGAGCTTGTTCAAGCTGGCGAAATGTCAGCATCTGGCAGACAAAGGATCATGATTCTTTGCTATCAACGCTTCCACTCAGGCAGCTCTTTTTGGGCGTCAGGTTTTCGCGATCCAGTGACTGCGGAGTGTGAATCAGTGTCGTGACCTGGAGCTGGAACTGGCTACCATCGCGCACTGGCAGAGCACTCTACTCGAAGCGTTTGCCACTTAGGCACACCTTCTCGGCCCTTCACAATCAAGATATGTTCTGGACCTGGCTCGAAGGAAAGAATGTTCTTTGTTGAATTAAAGGCTTTGTTGATGGTCAGCTGAAGACAACAAGACCACTTGACAAAATGATCACCAAGTTCCGATATTGCGGGGTCGGCTGAAACAAAGGACGGACAAAGGCAGCACTTTTCGCAGCCGCCAAAAAGAATACAGAGACTGCCTGGACGCTATTGGCCTTGCAAAATACGCAGAATACTCTACAAAGGTCTACCTACAAAGGCAGAGGCTTGACAAAGAGATGCATTTTCGAGTATCGAACCCTCGACGGCAGGCAGATGATCTCAGCATCACCCGCATATCGCTACCGCCCGGCAGAACAATGCCTCGCCCAGCCCCCCTGCAAAATGAATACCTCATCGCGAGGTCTCTGCTCACGGCTCTCGCAGGATGGGACAGGATCTGGACTAAAAAAAATGGCAAAAACATAACACCTCAGCTTGATATTCATATCAAGTCATCACTGCTGTTATGAAAACCCCGGATGGGATTTTTTTGCCAGTCCAGGTCCAGGTCCAGAAGATCCAGGGTGCCGTTGCCGTTGCCATTGCCATTTGCCTTTGCCTGCTGCCTACCGCTGCGCCATGAAGGGGGGGAAATTGGAATTTGACATACCTTGTTGGAGAAAACTATTTTGCTGGAGTATACATAGTCTGGACCCTACCTGAGTTGCAGCAATCTACTAGGCCTTGGTGCAGCTGCTGTACAGCATACTCAATTGCCTAGGAGCAGTCTACATACAAAGTGGAGGCTGTGTGTGAGCATGCAGTATGCTCATGAGACAGTGCGATATCCTGTAATACTCGACTTCAAGTAGAATCTACTATTCGGGCAGCCTTGGGCCAGACAGGACGCTGGACAGCATTCATCTGGCCAAGAGCAAGTCTGCATGACTTTCGAAGGCTATGAAGTATGCCGTAACACTCGAACAACTTGAACTATCCGTAGTCGTCGCGGCATTCGTTTCGCCAGTTGCGAGGCTTCTGACATGAATCACAGAATAAAGTGGCTGCGAGATCTGGCCTGCGAAGTGTTGAGTCGAAGAATTGCTAGAAAGATCTCTGCAATCGTGTCTTCATCATTGCTGCTTTGTCTTGCAGTCTTTGTCTATCTATTGGTACAGGTATGCCCGAAGAACGCCACGGTCGCCGCCGTCCTCCCTTTGTCCCTCCCAGGCCGCTGGCCTAGCCCAGCGCCTTTGAAATGCGCCCACCTGGCGTCTTTGTCTAATTGTACAGGTATCTCGCCCATCCCACCACGGTCGCCGCCGTTCCCCCTTTGTCCCTCTCAGGCCGCTGGCCTAATCCAGCTCCTTTGATATGCGCCCATCTGGCGTCTTTGGTATTGCCTCATTCTGAGGTCTTTCTTTCTGGCTGTGAAGCCCGCCGTCCACCTCCCGGCCACGTCTGCGCACACCGCCGCCTCCGTCTCCAGCTCTTCCTCATCCCTCGGCCCGCCTCCACTCACGCCGCCACGACCTCCTCCTCTTCCTCCCCGGAGAGTGCCGTCTCCTCCTCCGCCTCTTCTTCTCCCTCCACAACCTCCTCCTTCTCTTCCTCCTCTTCCTCAGCCCCATTCTCCGCCATCCCGTCAAACTCCAGCTCTTCTTCCTCCGTGTCGCTCTCCGAGGAGCCGGAGACCAGGTCCAAAGAGAACCTGGCCCCCGGTCTCCCCCACCCAGCCGCCACAGCTCTCTCTCTCCCTTCTTCGCCCGTCGCCACCGCTCTCGCCACGGCTCGCCTCCAGGTATCCACTCGGCGCACCACCTCCTCTTGTTGTCGCGCTGGGAGGTGCGCAGCCTCGGGGCTGGATCCGTTGGCGGACATCTGTGCTGGTCAGAGGTTGGTTAGAGGCTGAAGAGTGTCGTGGAGATCTTACGCTGGTGGTGTCGAGGTCGACGCGGTGTTCTTGGTTCTGGTGTGGTGGTGGTGGTATTGCTGTTGCGCTACTGTCAGGGACGGTCTGGCTAGGGCTGGGGAGAGTACCGTACAGGAAGAAAGTGGTGGATGTGGTGATGGATGTGGTGATGGTGGTGATGGTGGTGATGGTGGTGATAATGTTGCTGGAAGAGAGAGCGATTATTGCGACACCAAGTCGCCCTGAGTCAGGGTCAGGTGACCGCCGCCACACTCCGATACAGCATTACTACAGCACGCTACGAAAATCTCTCTGTCCTCTAATAGGCCTGGATACGCAGTGGCAAAAGCAGAGGAGCTACAGCTTGGCCATACGGTGGCGAGTACCGTCAGGTCAAAAAAGGCTATCACCACAATCGAACTCATGACTGCGAAACAGGCAAAAAAAGTGTGTGGCGGTAGGGCGCGACCCTTCAAAGATTCCTTTCCCCTGTTCAGGGCCCCCGACTAGCTCTCTGGTCATCGAGGAACGGTGCCTGCACCTACCTGCCGGGTTGAAGATCCCTTTTTGCAAGATAATATATAGTCTCATCTAACGTAAATTAGGGGTCTGACAGTCGCTGACACCAGTACAACACTGCGAATCATAGCTTTCTCTCTTTTTTCCTCTTGTACAGCGAAGGCGAGACTCGATACGTAGTGTGGCCAGGACATCGTCCTTAGAATCTTCACGGCTAGTGCCTTGCATACACGATATTATATGTAATGCTGATCTTCATTTTGTCTCTTCACAGTGAGAGCGACGCTGGTTGCATATACACATTGTCCTTGACCTCTCGTGGCTAGTGTCGTAGACACATAGATCTGCTATACGATGCCGAGCCCAATGTTCTCTCGTCGCAGCGACGGCAATGCTTATCACGCAGTACGATGTAGCACATCGTCTCTAAACCTTCGTGGCAAGTGCCGTGAAGATATGATCTCGCTATGTCATCATACTGTTACACAGATACGATGCTGTAGTGTTCAAGGTTCCAATACGTGAGAGGGGAGTATGGATGGGTTTTGAGGGAGTGCCGCTCAGGAGGAAGGGGAGTCCGGAGGAGGTGGCAAGGGTAATTGCGTTTCTGTTGGGGGATGAGGCGAGTTTCATGACGGGGAGTGTTTATAGTGTTGATACTGGAACGTGTGCTTGATGAGGTGGGCAGGGACTGCGTTGATTGGCATTTTTGGCATGTAGAACATAGATTGTACATTATGTAGAGTATGTTACTCACGTCTACCTAATCAACGATTCGGTCTATTTCTCAGTCCAGATCAGGCTTCACAGTCTCCAACACCTCAAGCACGCCACCAACTAAGTGCAAGCTTCCAGTGACAAGAACCATGACCTCTTCCTCTTCAGTGCTTGCCATCTTTCTCACAGTCTGAATAGCTTCCTCGATCGTGCCCATTACTCCCACTTCTGTGCTAGCATCCAGCTCTGTCCAGACTCTTGCAAGTGACGTCTGCACTGTCAATGCTGAGACATCTGCAGATGAAGCGTTCATCGAGATGAGATCTGCTTTGTATCGCCCACCGGATGTAGTGGAGGTGTTGGAGTTGGAAGCGAATGTGATGTTCGTGCTGAAGTATGCGTGGGTGAAAAGAGGGGCGTCTTGCGTATGATCCGAAGCACTTGCCCTCCCAGCCACAGGGACGAGAGCCTCTTTCAACGCTTGATACAATGTCTTGGCAAGGGCTGGTGCATCGCGTGTTTGCTGGTTGAATAGAAGCATGCGCTTTTGGTTATGTTGAGAACTCGACGCAATACACGTGGCGAACCACTGTGCTGCGAGTCGTATACTCTCGATCGTGTGTCCACCGTCCAAGTGCCAGACTAGATTCTTGCCTTCCTTTCGTACTTCACATCGTCCGCCCCAATGCGTTGTCTCTAGCCCACGCACGAATTGCTCGGGAAGTGCTGTATCTTGAGAGACAAGGTTATCGTTTGTGATTCCCAACGTCTGAAGATGCTTCGCAGCCACAGCGACAGCCAGACTAGCGTTTGTCTTCTGAAAGTCTGCAGATAAACCAAGCTGAATCTTCCCGCTTTCAATGTCAGGATGTCGCGAAACGGAATGTAGTGAAAGTCCTGCCGTCTGAGCACGGTCTTTCAGGACTGCCATGGCCGTGGGTGGCTGACTATCAACAGTATACACAGCACCAGACTTCGTTGTTGATTTGAAGATGCCAGCCTTATGCCAAGCTATATCCTCGATAGTATTGCCCAACACTGCAGTATGATCTATGCCCAGCGAAGTCACGGCTCCCACTGTAGGTGTCACCAGAATGTTTGTGCTATCGTATTCACCACCGATGCCACACTCGATAACTGCTGTATCCACTCCTTCGCAGAGATATGTGTGAAAGGCCATGAGGGTCAGGTAACGAAAGTAGACAGGCTTTGCGGGTGGCGGCGGGCAGATGTCTGATGCTCTGTTTGCTGGAAAGTTCTCAAGTCGATCCCAAATGTCGAAGAAGTATTTCGCGAACATGGACTCCGGGATTGGTTCGCCATTGATCTGAATGCGTTCGCGGACAGACTGGAGATGAGGAGATGTGTAAAGACCAATCTTATGCAGGGATGGCTTTGCGTGTGGAGAGGTGTCTGACGTGTACTGGCGTAGTATTGACGATATGAAAGCGCTCGTCGATCCTTTGCCTTTTGTGCCTGCTACGTGTATCGGGTTCAGTGGGTCGAATTCTTCTGGCTATGTAGCGAAGTTGAAGTCAGCAACGTGATTGATGGGGCGAGAACAACTCCTAGATAAAACCCACACCTCATAGCCTATCCTCCTGCACCATTCTTGCATCTCAGGTATCGCATTCTTGTTCATGCCTTTTCCAGACTTTCGAATCGCGTCGACTATGGCAAAGTTTGACTGTAGGGTATTGAGCGCTGTGATGGCGGCCTATTGACAACATTAGACACTTTACTATCGCGAAAGAGCTCAGGTTTGTGCACATTGTAATCTCTTTGAGGAGACATCTTGCTAGTGAACGAACGGGTGTGGCGTGAACAGACGCGTGATGATAGCGAGAAGAAGTGGGCTTGAATGTAGAGCCTTTGCAGCATCAGCAATGAGTTGTGGTCGATGATAGAGGTGGAACCGCCATTGGAATCTGAAACGAATGCGTGACAGTCAACAATCCCACGTGCTATTTTATTCCAGAGTACATAACCTGCCCAGAACATCAGACAATGGTTGCAATACTTTCAGCGGTGTTGTGTTATCGCTGTGCGATGACACTGGGATCCCTGTCTTGATGCGCGCATTGCAAACATGCTCGTATTTACGAGTCCTCCGTTGAGGACAACTCTTAGGTCACTGTTTGGGATCGCTTTCCTGAGACTCAATCTGCCCCTGAAGTGCACCTTTACTTGTACCTCGCCGTGGCTGCGGTCTATCTCTAGGCAGGATGGCGCTAAGTCATTAACAAAACCTACTGAACAAAATATCTCCAGATTTTGGACTCCGGAAGAGACTGATACGCTGAAACGTGTACACGGCCAAGGCATGAAACCAAACGAGATGCTCCCTCATCTACCTCATCGTAATCTTGCTTCAATCAAGTCAAAGATCAATGTGCTGTTCGGCAAGAGTTCCCGTGGATGGCTGCCAAAAGAGTGGGAAAGGCTAGTGGTTTCACTGAAGGCAGGCGCGAGTGCTGCTACGATACAGGCTCAGCTTCCACATCGCACACTTACAGCGATCAATGGGGCAATACGGAGATTTCGAGCTGGAACATCGGGTTCCAGATATGTGCAGTGGACGGATGATGAACGTCATCAGCTCATGAGCCTACGCGGCTACCACACTTTGCACGAGATACGAGCAGCTCACCTTCCCCACCGTACGGTGCTCGCCATGAAGAAGGAGCTTGTAAGACTGGTCGCAAGATCCCCAGAAGTATCTGATATCCGTCTTCGTACTCCCCGGCCGTGGCTGCAAAATGAGGTCGACAAGCTCCGTGATTTGCATTCGCAAGGTTTGACGAAGAAAGAAATCTGTCGGATGTTGAATCGTAACCCAGGGGCTCTGTCAGGAAAGAGTGCGGGATTAGGATTGAAATTAAAGCATTCGCAACGGCAGAAATCTAATCCTTGGACAGACAAAGAAGATGCTATACTTCTACCAATGATCACGCAACCAATGAGTCGCTATGGCCTGGAGAATTTGTTCCCTTATCGTTCTCATGAGTCCGTAGCAAGGCGAGTGGCCGTGTTACGCAAGCGCGAGGGCTTGACACGCCCGCAGAAGCCATGGACGCAGGATCAGGAGACCGAATTGCGGCATCTTATCTCACTGGGGTCCACGATTTCAGAAATCTCTCAAAAGTTGGATCGCGGCTATACAACGATTCGATACAAAATGGCACGTTTGTCGAAACCATGACCAGTGTCAGATCGAGGCGCACTTGGGAAGAATACCGAGGCAGGAAGGGAACTTGACGCTTGGCCGCCAAGAGTATGAGACTTTCGTGCCGTGATGGTGCTGTGTCAGGGCGCACACGCATCATATCATGGATTATATTCCTTCCACTTGGCCACTACGTTGCTCAAGACGACCGACAGTATAGATCGCCTGAACGTCAATCATGTCTTTCCATGCATGACACCATGTGTCCTGTGCCTTCGGCTATAACGACCAAGATGTCTGAAGACTCTTTGCTCTATTTACATTCGAAGTGATCATGGGAGCAACGTGTCTCTGTGCTTTCCAAGAATATGGGTCTTTGTTAAGATAGGACTTAGCAATACAATGACTTGGCATGAGCTTGACCTGCCATGGAATGAGATATCGCTGTCTCTGAGTAGAAGGCTACAGCAAGGCAGTCTAAATCGAAGTAGCAACTCGCCTTCAAGGAAATGTCCTGTCATGACTTCAGGGACTTGTGTCCTGTCACCATACTAGGATCTAAGATCTCGCTATAAGTCTATCAAGAGCGGAGACTTAGATTCAGGACCTGGATATCGTACATATGATACATGATTTAACGGCCGACTGTCATAACTCATAAAAACACCATCGCAAATCTCTCTTTCCTAGCACAGGAGTCCATGAACCCAGAGAAGCAGCCCGATCAAGACATCGACGCCGGCACCGTCGAGTTGTAGTACTCATCAAACGCCGCGCCAGTCAAGCTCAACAACGGCCATCCACTGGTGTTGTTACCAGTTCCGTTATTGATAACTAGATACTCATTGAAGACACCAAAATAAGCATACCCGCCGATCCACTCACTCGCATCCAACCAAGGCGTCACCTCTTGCACAAAGTCCGCCTGCTGCGCATCTGTGCCGAAACCCTCGAACTCGGTGATCCAGACAGGGACGTTGGCGACTTGGTATGCATCTGTAATGAAGAGCTTGAACCAGCCGACATTCCAGGCCTCGTCGTACCAGTGGACAGGCTGAAAGTCTGGCAGAGCAGTGGCGTTGAGGTGTGTGAGGTTACCGTAGAATTCTTGGAGCCAGACGAGACCGCTGGGCTGACCAGTAACAGCTGGACCACCAAGTTCGACCATGCCAGCGTATGGCTGCATGTACTGGATCCACGTCTTGGCAGCAACCTTGGGAGTCATATTCGCTTGATCGACGTAGTCAGGCTCATTGAATCCCAGGACTCGCGAAGCGCCAGCAGCGACAGCAGAGTGCACCGTTGCATTCCAAGTCGATAGGATGTTAGGAGCATCGCCCCAAAGCATAGGGATACACTCGAAGTCTTGGTTGCCGCCAGCGCAGAGGTCTTGACCCCAGTCGTACATCCAGGTGACTTGTGATTGAGAGCCACCAAAGAGGAAGGTGAGCTCAGGGTTGTTATATGCTAGACCGCGCTTGTTTTGTGTCTTGGTCATCGTCTTCTCCACGATGATCGTTTGGAAGGGGTTGGCGTATGTGGTTGTTGAGCTAGAGGTGGTCTGGATGGTTGATGAGCTAGTGGTCATGGATGAAGTAATCAATGTGGAGATGCTGTTCGTGGCCGCAGTTGAGGTAGAAGCCGGGCTCGAAGCAGAAGAAGACACAGAAGAAGAAGAAGAGCTCGACGACGTCAACATCGGAGCAGAAGTTGAGGATGAGGCATTCGTCGTCGTCGTCCAAGCAATCGGTCCCTGACTCGAGCTTGCCGTCAAAGCAGAGGAAGGAATACCGCTGAGACTCGACAGAGTAGACCAGCTACTCGAACTCGAGCTCGCAGAAGACAAAGAAGCACCGCCGGCAGTGCTCGCAGAAGAAGATGTGCTACTAACCTTGCTGGAAGATTTGCTTGTCGAGCTCGATTTCGTCGTCGTCGCAGCCTTAGTAGTGCTTTTAACCAAAGTCGTCGTGGCCTTGGTCGAACTGGCCTTACTCGTAGAGCTCTTGACCGACGTGCTCGACACCTTGGTCTTAGCACTCGAAGTCGTGCTCGCCACCTTTGACGCACTGCTGCTCACCACCAATGTCTTCACGACCTGCGCCCCCCAAACGCCCGAATTCTGCTGCACAGGCTGAATCGAGCTCTTCATGTAGCAAATCCCGCCCGTATACGAGACATCCACGCATCCCTCCGTGCTCGCACACAGCTGCAAACAGACGTTGAACGTAGACGTCCCCGCGTAGCTCAAGTCGCCACCGAAGTGGTCCTGGTAACATTGGACCTGAAAGACGCTGTTGCCGGCTGTGAAGGAGGCGCCGTTGGAGCCGGGGCAGGAAAGGGATGTGGGTGCTGCGGAGGCGGCGGGAGAAGTGGTCTGAGCGGCGTGGTTGGCGCTGGTGATCGGCGTGGTGGAGAGCTTGACCTTGGTGGACTTGGACTTGGTGGACTTGGACTTGGTGGACTTGGACTTGGTGGATGTGGACTTGGTGGATATGGGTTTGCTAGATTTGGCAAGGACGTCCGCGCCGATGCTTAGAGCTGGAATGTTTGGCTTGGCGCTTAGTGGTGGTGCTAGATGGTGTTAGTCACTGAGTAGATAGACTGGTGAAGCATCAGTGGCGAGATGGAAGGGCCATACCAAGAGACTGCTCTGCAGGCAGAGTCAATGCAGCCGCTGACGCCACAAGTAAAGAAGTAGTGAAGAGAGGGAAAGAAGAGAACAACATGATGAAGTCACAAAGTGAGAGTGTCCTGCACTTTCTTTTCGTGTTCGTAAAATGTACGTATCAGTGTAATGGGCAGACAGTCACTAAAGAGTCGTAGACGCTAGACCAGCTAGACGTGTATGAGCGAGTGTGAGCAAAGAAACAGATGAAACAATATTCTCGAAAGGAAAAGCCACAACAGGGCACAAGCTTGCATTATGTAGTGCAAGCCCTACTCAGTCACTCGCTCGCTCGCTCGCTCTCTCGCATTCGCCCCAATACTCCACCCCTGCTTCGTTTCGCACACTTCGCAAACCTGAAACTCTACCTTACGACCCAAAACGTCCCTCATCTCCCATCTCGGCGCCCAGAAATCAGTCTCGACCGCTCGCAGCTCCTACGATCACGAATGCTCCACTCGACAACCTTAAAAGCGCTTCCATCGTTCCTCCATCGTTCTATACGACCGTCCATGATCAGCGGCGGGCGCTGCAAATACGCCGGACCAGTCGGCAGCCGGCCGCAAGATCTCATTACAGGTCGGAGCTATTCTATGCAGCAGATGCAGACGCCCAAGGACGTGCGGGCGCAGACTATGAATAGATGACGAACGTGGTTGGGATACGAGAGCTGGCCGGAGCCGCAGGGATGATGAGGCTCGTACAGAGGATTGGACAGGGAATGTCACGGGCATCTTGCCGTTGCCAACGCCTTGTCTTGTAGCAGAGAAAGGTGGGAGGAAGTGGCTGAAACGAGAGAGGTGAGCTCAGCGAGCTCGTATTGAGGTCATTACCGGAGGATATCCGATTGCCGCATTGGGACGTTGGACAACAACATGCACGGATTCAGCAACATCATAATCTCATATACAACAATCGACCAGCCATCCTGGCTCATCCGCTTAACTGGTCTGGACTCTGCTCGCATTCACCAGTGCATGCTTGCGCGGCTTTGTGAAGCTCGCGCAGCGAGAGAAGCGAAGATCGTAATATGCCCGTCCTTCTCAGCCTCGACTGTCTGCCCTGCTCTGATCTTTTGGAAGAAAGTTGACAAAGAACAGGACGAAGTAGCAATGACGATATCACTGAGGCGGATGAAACAGTGTGACGAAGTCGACTCTAGAGAGCTTGGATTTCAGCCTCTCAGTCACATCTGAGACTGTAAGCTCTAGTCTCGTCATGCCTGCCGGCACCTCGTCAGCTCGAACCGCCTTACTACCGACGATCACGAAATGTCCGTTCTCAGCCTCTGCTTGAGCTGATCTACGACCTAACTGGCTGCTATAGCTTGGAGGGAAGAGGTCAGATGATGACGTGGACTGCTGCTGCTGACCCATACTCGAACTGAATCTCATGACTTGGCTGCTGCTGGTCCCCTCGGCGTCAGCCAGTTTGTTGTTAGATGAAGTGCAGTAAGCTGCGTCTAGCTGTGTTCAGCTGATCCTTTTAAAAATGCCATGTTCCGAATCTGGCGGCTTTGGCTCCAGCGCCGTCTCAAAGGCCCTTCCAACTGGTCTTTGTCAAATGATCCACTTTTCGCCTGCTCCCCCTAATCAGGTCAACGTGCTTCAGCTCAGCCAGCCCGCGATAGAACAGCGTTATAATTGTTTCCTCATCATAGCTCCCTGGGTTCGTATCACTGGCTAGTATTGTGCTAAAGGCGGTGAATAGGTCGAATGTGTTGATCTGTGCACCTGCTTCCAGGTAGAGCTGGTACAATATCGCTGTTGGAGGTTGTGTGTGGCTGAGTACATCCTAGATTCAAGTCATACGTGTTAGTGCTGTTCGGCACAGAAGGTGGGGGCGAGATTGAGAACAAACCTTTGATGAGCAGCAAGCACACCCGAGATAATCGTGCGGCGCACAAAGCGCGCGTTCTATCGCGAACCTCGGCCGTGGGGTGAAGACATCACGATGTGATGCACGCATGTCGTAGAAGAGAACCTCATTCATGAATATGCTCTTCACACTTACTAGTGCCATATTGAAGTATTCAACCAGCAAGTCATGGAGTCGCGTGAGTAGTTCCGAGTATGTTCTTTCAGCCTGGTTTTGCTGTGGCTGGCGTCCTCGAGGTGCGACTTTACCAGCAAAATCGTGGTTCATTTGGCTTTTTAGCGGTAGATCAGAAGGATCGCAGGAAGATGTTAGGGTGGTCAGGTCGTTAGCAAGGTCCTGAAAGTCGTCTGGTGATATAGCAACCTCACTCGGTGGCATGGTGAATAGTGTGTCAATAATATTAGTGAGTATCGGCTCAAGCGTGTCTGAAGAGGTCTTCTTGAGCATGAGCAGTAATTCACGAAGCATGGGTGAGTCGAGCAGTTCTCCTGATAGTGCTTTAATGTAGAGGTATGAGAAAGAGGTTACGGTCTTGGTCGCAACAACGCCACGAATATATTGTATGGTACGAATGGCGCCGAGGAGCCACACCACATTTGTCCTTCCTTGTTTGATTGCTTCTATTGCTTCAGTGAATAATGACTTGTTAGACTGTAACAGCCCGCGCACTCGAGGCGCTTGCTTGTTCTTCAGGAGGAGCTCGGCGTGATTCCGGAATGAAGGCAGGTTGCGAAGTGCTTCAAAGTGCTCGTGATTTAGCTGATCGAAGGTAACGTCCTCGATGAGGAATATGCTCAGTGGATTACCATGAAAGTGGCACATATACGCATACTGCATTTCGAGTCAGGCACATAATGATGTTATGCAGAGTCTAGCGCTTACCTTCAGGGCAGCATTGAATGCTTCCACACTTTGCACATGATCTCGCTGCCGTTGGAGTATTGTGTCGCTAAGTGTGGCACCTATACGTAAGACGACATCCTCATTGGCCGCACTGCACTCGTAGACACGCTCAATCACATCTTCGCTCCTGGTGACATTGAAGCTCTGGCCCGACAGACATCGAAGAGCTGCTTTGGGTAGTCTTTCGTGGAAGTTGTCGACAGATGTCGCTATGCCTATCAGCAGGAGGACGGGCAGGCGATCACGCAAGGAACTGCAAGCTGTCAGTCATGCTGCTCGTGTAGAGTCGAGTTGAATTGCACGCACTGAAGGAGTAGAAACAGATCAGTCAGCACACCAGCATCGAAAGCCTCGCTATCCTGCACAGCCAGCACCACTCTCTGATCGCCCAGTCGTTCGCAATACTGTCTCAATATATCCAAGTCATAATTCAGTAGCTTAGGACCCTTAGTCTTACTTGCAACGGGAACAGCCACGTCCAGTTCATCGTCCTCATCATCATGCTGTTGCTTCGTGCCCTTCTGATTGATATTATTCAACAGTGTCTTCAGACTTGGAGCGTCGGTGGCTTGCACAGGGATGAAGATATACCCATCTCGGCTGCGGATGGACTCGTCGAGCAGTTCGAAGAGTCCATCATGCGAGATAGAGCCAGCGCCAGTGGTGATCAACGCTGTAGACAGTTTGTGCAGGCGGGGACCACGATGATTCGATTCTACGAAACCTAGAATGTCGGCCAGTGTTCGCGCATTCGTTTCACGCACGACATCCTGAGATAAACCTTTTAGCAGGAAACCATTTTTATTTGCTGATTCAATCACGGACATGTATTTGCTGCTCCTGCCGTAGCCATAGCGTCGCGTAGGCATCTTTGCGCAGGCTCAAAGACGCGTCGAGGCCGTCTTCAGACACTCGACGCTTCTTGGTTGGAGGCTCGCCGCGGCTCTTGAACACGTAGCACGTCACATCATCCATATCACAATGAAGATGAAGCTTGAGGCCTGAAACAAGGGTGTCAGTTCCAGGTCTGTCGCAACGGCCGGGTAGCGCTCAGTTTGACGGGATCTGGTCAAGAGAGAAATCAAACCTTCCCAGAAAGGGTGAGTCTCCAAGATCGTAGACTCGTAAGGTGGTATGATATTGCTACATGGGTATCTCTAGATGTGATGTATATAACTCAGTTTTAAGTCTCACGTATCCAGCATCGTGCCCCCACACTACTCAGATCGCCACAATTGTAATACCGCAGGCACTTCAAATGGCTTAGCATTTCCGAGCATCTCCAAAGCTACCTGCTGTATGCCATGGTCCGGGACAGCCAGTCCTGCTTTCTGCCTCTTTATAAATGTATGCAGAAACTGCAGTAGCGTTCGCAGACTCTCCTCAGCCTGCCCATGCATACTCAGCTGCTCGAAGCTTTTACCCGTCTCTTCCTTCAGCTTCTCTCGTCGATGCTGCGTCACTAAATCCAGGACTGCAGTCGTACGTTCCATCTTATCGTCCCTGTCGGCTGTGCCAGGTCGAAGGATTCTGCGATGGCGGCGAGCACGCTCAGTATTCATCTGAGATACCTGAAGGACTAGCATCCGTGCTGTCTTGCCAGATGGCCATACATCGAGAGTATGTGTGAGGAAGTGCATAGCAACAAAAGCGCCTTCTAGATCGCGCGCCATAAGGAAGCATCGGATGATGTCGTTGTACGTATCGTTCTCGATGTCACTCAGTGCGTGCTCTTTCTCTTTCGGCTTGGCGTCTGTAATCCACGCTGCCATGCGTTGGAACAGCTGGCGTGGTGTCGGAAAGCCTGCTTTATCTGTCACGTACACGTCAAGGTTTCCGGCGCCCAAGAGATCAGTCTTCATGCACTCCCAGAGGCAGATCCAGGACTCGATATCTGGAGAAGTGCGCTTGCTAATGACTTCGAATAGACGCCAGACTTTCCTGTGACCAGACTGTTCCCAAACGTTGTAAAGGACCTGGTTCATGATTACCGAGTTCATGCTAAGCTCTGCGTGAGGGAGGAGGTTTCGGAATGTGGAGACAAGGAAGCTGTCACCTTTGCGGACGTAGAACTGTAGGAGGACGCAAAAGGTCTCCACAGTGGCGCTAGGTGTGTTCCTCGTCCTGAATAAAGGCAGTTTATTGTCTGAAGTTGCAGTTGCAGTGACGCTTGGCACCTTGACTTCCGATGTATTCAAAGGCAAGGTCTCTTCCCACCTTGAGCGACGAGCCTGTATATTTGCCCAGCGATATCGCATTTCATCATCACCCAGCACCGAGACTTCTGCTAGTAAGGAATTTGGTGACTGAGCTAGTCTGCGTTCACGAACCTGCGTAAGTCTCTTCTGCACCATCGACCAAGCGAGCTCCTCTGCTCTATGCCTGTGTTCGATATTATCATCTTGTCGCAGCCACGCTCCCAGTAGACCATTCAGATGCTTCGCATCGGGATGAGTCCCACGTTCGTACATGAGTTCGATCACCTGGGCTGCATATTCAGTCTCGCCCATGCCTATCAGCTTCTTGAGCCACTTTCCGTAGAAGAACTTGTTCTGATACTTCCTGGGCAGATATTCCATCGTACGAAGTGCGAGGTCATCTACCTCTTTAGCATTATCTGAAGATTTGATCAGGTCACCAAACCGTTTGGTTACCCTCTGCAGGATAGATCCAGGCTGCGCCGCTCGGGTCTCTCCCAGCAGCATCATATCTCGAAAGACACCCAGTGCGTAGTCAGTCCGTCGATTGCGCAGGAAGTGCCCTGTTATGGTGTCGAAGTCCTCCATGGTCATGCTGCCAGCCATACGCTCACGCATCTTATTATACAACATCCAGGCTCTTTCAGCATCCTCTTGTATGCCACTGTTGATGCTCGCAGCGATTACAGGAACAAGTATTCGGGAGTCACGAGTACTGTGCAACTTGAAGAGAACGTCCAAAAGCTCCTCTGCTCTGCTTAAATTACCTGCATACGTGTGCATCCTGATTCCCATCTCCAAGAAGTCGGGATTGCCAGCATCGCCAGCTTCTCGAGCGCTTTCCCATTCTTGCAACGCTTTGTCCTGCTGTCCGTCCAGAAACAGTCCCTCCAATCGGCCAAACCGCTCGGTCTCATTGAGCTTGCGACCAGCCCGCACCATATCCTCACCCAGTATGCGCAGGTGGGATGCCCTCGAGGGATTCGTTTCTGATTCCTCCGACTGGGATGTCCATATGAGCTCCCAGGCAGCATCCGGTAATAGTTCGAAAAAGCCTGGTATATAGATCTTGCTCCTCTCGTAAAATCGCCATAGGTTCTTCCGTGCTGTCATGTTGCCGGGGTCTAGACTGGCCTCATCGAGACATTGGTTTAGCTTGGCAACAAACACGCGACTTGCGCTTGGAGTATCCTGGGGGAGCTGAACACGATGTGGAAAACCGCCATTTTCGGTCAAGTTGCGTATCAACGCCGCTGTGGTAGCTGTACGCTGCTCCTTTGTGAAGAATTTATTTGCGGCGTCATCAGTCGCGTCCTTTGGTATTGTAAAGTTTTCTATGTTCTTCTCGAGAGCATGAAGTCCTTGCTCGAAGTCCTCCTGCTCGCCGGCGAGCCCTTCCATGTACTGATCATCTTCCACACGGCGTCGTTTGGCTGAAGGACTTTGCTCGTCCTGCTCGTAGAAGTTCACCTTAACCTGCTCATCCACCTTTGCCTGCGCTGCGGACCAAGGTGTGCGCGTTCTGCTCGGTAAAGGCGTGGCTGGAGCTGGGGCCGATGGTGACTTCTGGATGCCGCGCAGTCTTCTTCGCGTGCTCGTGGTTGTGTGAAACGCAACATGATGGAATGGTGGCTCGGCGAGGACTGAAGCTAGTGATTGTGAGAATGGCCGTAATCTGTCGAAGCGGAATGGCAGCATGAAAGGTATTAATATTATTGGTTATCTTGCCCTGCACTTCTGAGCTTTGAACTTTCTTTGAGAAAGATGACGGAGATCGTCGGAGCTTATCCCGCCGTTATTATGCTCGACGACGACCGAGACCTGTTTGGGAGTCTACCTTATTGAAAGACGGAATTGGCTATACACCAGACCCACACGCTAGTATCCAATGATTAGGCTGGTATGTACAGGAGATCGAAGTATGGGAAAATGTGATAAACTGAGCATGGCTACCTCAAGACCGCTCGATGGTGACAGACCTCCTAACCCAACTCCGCAGCTATGCTTCGCTCGTCGTCATTCTAATCGTACATGGTCTCGCTCATAGTCACTATCGTAGCAGCTGTTGGTTATCTCATCCCTGGAAAGCGTACTTCCTGACCAACAACCTCACATTATTGACAAGCGTCCTGACAAGAGGCTCGTAGCAGTTGGGTTCTCGTGCCATAATCCTCTTGCCCTCCGCTCGCAGCTCTGCCGCGTCTAACTCCACTTCCAACTCGTGCGTCGCCTTGTCGCTGCCCGTACCAGCCACAGCTTTGACTTGAGTGAGGTCCACCTGGCAATATTGATGCTTGTAAGACATACGATTCTTGTGGCGATCTGATTTCGCCTTGCCATGAGAGTCTTTCTTAGCTTCTGCCATAAGCTGCGCCACATTACCAGACCACTTTACTTCTGCATTTACACTTACTCGCCAGTCAAATAGATTTCGAGGACTATGAACATGGACGTCTGCTAACCGGACCTTGACGATCTGGGCAAGGGTAGCTCCAGTTTTCTGGTCTTTCGTAACACGTATGCTAAGGTTGCGACCACGGTTCAGCTTGATGATGGCCTGTGGAAGCCTCTGCATGTCTTCCTGTGGCAAAGGGTAGAAACTGTCAATCTCGTGCCGGTGCACGTATTCGATTGGGACACGACGTGGCCGTTGCGGTGCCGGAACAGAGTTGATTATGCCCAGTGACTCTGCAACTGCATCGTTTAGCATTTTGTTGTAAGTGGCATGTTGTTCCTTGATAGTAAGATTAGTCTCCAACTTCAGAGTACTGTTTGGAGATGCCCGACCTACCTCTGTCATCATGCTTTCAAAAGCGATATCCGAACCCGAAGACACAACCGTTTCTGTCAATGCTCCTGTGCTAATCCTCTCGTTGGTATGCCTATCCAGTATGGTGCCAAGCTTCGCTTCAATTTCCAGTACGCCCAGATCATTGGACTCTGCAGCCTGGCCCGTGGGAAGCGTGCCAAAAGCATCATTCGCTACGACTTCTTTGAATAAAAAGTCGCATAACGTTTTATGCACCTCGTCCATTGGGACCACGGCCAGTATTGAGTCTTCCAGGTTCGCCGCAGTAGCACGATCAGCTGCAGCTACAGCCTGTGGTAATTGTGCTTGTATTGGTTGGGGAACAGGTGCAGCAGGAGCTGGACGTTGAGGCAATTGGCCGTTCGTGTGGCCATTATTACGATACTTCGGTAGTGGTGGTGTATTCTTGGCTTGCTGTGCCCAGATTGGGATAAGTGAACCACG
>Ga0058702_10000330_pt1 | contig 21976 bp, 9 predicted proteins | sample AgamicOrSfe_FD_83781 | JGI IMG/M metagenome (GOLD analysis project Ga0058702, IMG submission 83781) | Agave microbial communities from Guanajuato, Mexico - Or.Sf.e | ecosystem: Host-associated > Plants > Phyllosphere > Phylloplane/Leaf | place: Guanajuato, Mexico | collected 2012-05-30 | reverse complement strand
GGATGAGATGGGAGGGGAGAAATGGTATGTGTCGAGCGGTCTGAGCTGATTTGACGCGGTTTGGAAGATGTCTGTGACGGGGTTGTCGATGGGAGAATATGATGGTGGGAAGAAGTGGTTGGGTCTCAATGGCTCAAGGCAGACTCGATAAAACTTTGATGGTCGTCAGCATGATAATAATAGCTGATGTCTGATCCTGCTGGACTTGGATATGCACTGGTTTCATAAAAGCTCTAGACAAAGTCAATAGAAGAATACTAATGGAGCTTGACTGAACACGAAGGGTCGTTGCTGATTCCAGAAGACTGTCTAGCTGGGCGAGTCAGGAAAAGCACTTCTCGAGCGTCCGCATTGTCTTGTATGTCTCACGGTACTCTTCATTTAGCTCCTTTGCTCGATCTTTTATGACCTCTCCACTAAAGCTCACCACGTTGAACAAGACGAAGCGAATAGGCTTCTAGTCGTAGTCGAGCTTTCGTACCTTATCCTACGGTAGTCTTGATCTTTTTTGCGTGACCCTTTTTGACCTGTTCCTTACCGTGTCAGATCAGGAAGGAAAATGGAGATTTTACTCGCAAGCGAGCTTCGATATCTTACGGTATTCTCAACACGGTTTTTTTACTTGACTTTTTTTTAATCTATATTGAATTTTACCACGAAGCATTGATGAGAAGTATTGGACTTCCAGTCGAAAGTGAGCTTCGATATATTACGGTACTCTTCATCCAATTCTTGACTTGACCCTTTTAGACCGGTTTTCCAAATCTTGCCATACTACGTTGGAGAGGTCAATCGGATTTCCCATGCGAAAATGAGCTTCAACATATTACGGCACTCCGCAAGTGAATAAAAGCCAGGCTTGAAAGCGTGTGTTGTCTATCGGCTGTGATGAGAGTCCTTAGTGGTGGTCAGGGCGTGTCATAACCTTTACTTGTAGAAGCAATTGGTTGATGGCCTGGATACGTTGCTGAACGTCAATAGTATGGCCCAGCTTGATGTCAGCTGAGCATATGTTGAGGTACGCTTCAAGGGAGACTTTGTCCAATCGTGATACTGCCAAATTACATAGTTTCATGCACGAGGAGAAGTCAGGAGAAACGATCGAGTTTGGTGAAGATGTTGCGTTTGATTCTTCGATGCACGCCATACTTGCTTGGCCTCGCCCTAGCGATCCTATCTGTTTCTAATCTTTTGTTGTTGTAGACGTCTCGTGTCTCCTAATATGCGAGTAGATTGTTCTTTTTCGATAACCCGGTGATCATCACCCACGATCTATATATTGCAGAAAACGCCCTTGGTTGCATCCAACAAGTTCCCATCTCAATCCGTTGGTGCGTGCTTAAACAAGAACGACACACTCTCGCCATTATGCGTTCTCCGACACGCTTCAGCCAGCTGCAAAACAGTTAGCACATCCACTCTCACCCATGACAACACGCCGCAGACTCACCGTCGGGCTAACATCAATCGTCTCAATCTTCCTACACTTCGCCTTCTTCTCCTCATGCGGCACCGTATTTGTAACCACCAACCTATCCAGCTTACTCCCATTCAGCGCGTCAATCGCATTCCCGCTGAGAATCGCATGTGTCACGACAGCAATGGCGGCCTTCGCGCCATGCTCAATGACCACGTCGGCGGCTTTGCAGAGCGTGCCGCACGTGTCGGCCATGTCGTCGACTATGATGGCAATGCGGTCGCGCACGTCGCCGACGAGGACCATGCGGGAGACTTCGTTGGGGCGAGCGCGCTCTTTGTGGATGAGGGCGAAGGCGAGGTCGAGACCATCGGCTATGGATGTCGCTCTGCGGTGGTGGATGTTGGTTTAGTGTGACGTTTCTTCTGTTCTTCAATAAAGGCAGGACTGACCTCTTTGCACCTCCAGCATCCGGACTGACAATGACACATTGGCTCTTTACATCCGGGTAGTGGTCTTTGATCCATCGCAGCGTGCTAGGCTCAGCATAGAGATTATCCACGGGCACGTTGAAGAAGCCCTGGATCTGGCTGGCATGGAGATCCATTGTGATGACGTGATTACAGCCAGCTGTCTGCAGCATATTGGCCATAAGTCGTGCGGTTATGGGTGCTCTTGACTTGTCTTTCTTGTCTTGTCGTGCGTAGGGAAAGTTTGGGATGACGGCTGTGATGCGGCGCGCGGACGCGGTCTTGCAGGCGTTGATCATGATTAGGAGCTCCATGAGGCCATCGTTGATCTCGCCGGGTGCTGTGGATTGGAGGACGAATACTGTGTAGAGCAGACTAGGTAAGTTGGGGTTCAGGCAACGTCGGTGTGCGTGGGTCGAGACTCGAAGGGCAGCAATGGTAGCGTACCATCCTCATCTCTGACGGATTCTCCAATGGTAACAGAGGTCTCCTGGTTCGACGATTGCAGCACGAGGATCTTGGTCAATTCGATCCCGAGTCTGTGCAGATCAGAAATGTCAGTATTCGATTTACTCCATCTTCCCCCTAGCTCAATTCCGTTCCCTGATTCCCACGCCATTGGTGAGCCATTGCTTGTACACATCGTAAACGCAGGCGCGACGAATGCTCCCATTCTCTGCCCGCGGACCACGCCGGCAACCTTCCTGCCCGCAAGAATAAACAGGATGCATACCTCTCTGCAACCAGCTTCGCAAGCATGGGATGACTGTTGCCTGTAAGCAACTTGATAGAGTTCGACGCCATGGCTGTAGCCTGGCTTCTCGCTGCGTGAGCAAGAGGAAGAAGGTGGAAGTGCTTCTACAACTACAACTCCTACATTGTTAGCAAGAGAGCAAAAAACAAAGCGTTAACGCCGGTTGACGTTGTTTATCAGCCTTATGGTGGGGTAGCCTTGAGAGGAGCACGAGATGCGGAATCAGACTCCGCAATTACTACAGTACTGAGACATTGGTGTCGACTATCAAGCAAGATGGACGGCATAGGCATAGGCATGGTGAATAGATGGAAAGCTACATTCTCGTTCTTCCCTATGATACACCTTGAACTATGTAGCAAGCCTTAGTGGCATGGGCCAGATGCGCAAAGAACCTGCACTTCTCCGCTAACACCTGATACCCAGCACCATCTTCGAGCTCTTCATTTTGATTACAAGCTGTGAGAAAAGTCAAGCAATAACGCCGGGTATATGCGCTCTCCTTCGCTGTCATGCGTCGCACCCGAAGCATCAAATAAACACCATGCACCGCTCGTGAATGCTATTAGAAACAAAGTCAGGTGGGCAAAGCTTTACTCAGGCAAAGCCAAAGTACTCCCCACCAGTCGTGATGGCCGTGTAAACGTTCTTCCGGAGGGCTTCGTAATTCTCGTACTCTGGAAGGTCGAGTTCTAGATTGAATGTTAGCAAATGTTGTGCAAATAATCACAAGGAGTTCTCAACTTACGATTGAAACATGTGTGTGAGCTTGGAAGACGATCCTTGTCACCATAGTCTTTGTGAATACTGAATCTGGTGTAGCCGTTCATTCCTTCAAGCTCTTTGAAGCCATTGAGAGGCACCTTTCCAGTACCTGTGATGAATTGTAGCAACTTCGCTTGCTCCTCCTTGTCAAAGGATCGTACAGCACGCCAGAACCATTGAATCTGTGGCGAACCATTATTGTAGTTGATGTAGTCCGTGTTGTTCTTCCAGTCGTCCACATCAATTTCAGGCATTCCGGAGATCAGGAGCTCCAGCTCGCCCTCATCGAAGATAGAGATGAGCTCAGCGGGGACAATGTCGTGGAAGCCTTGCAGGAAGTGCTGCAACTGCTCCGAAACTGAGCCAGTCAAGCGGTACTCCATGACCAAGCGCACGTACTCCTGCTTGTTGTCCTCAGTGACAGGAATGTTGCGGCCGTTCTCGATCAAGTCGATCACTTCAATGCTGCCGAAGTTGTCCTTTTCGACTGAGAAAGTCTCGGTGATGATATCGGTGATATCATTTTCAAGCATCCATCGAAGTGATTTGGTGTACTCCAAGTCAATAGTCTCCATGTCCTTCAAAGAGACAGACTTGCCAAGGATGCGCTTGTAAACAGCTCTGCTGAAGTGGCAATCCAAGACACGGTTCTCGTAGAGAGCCTTGCCGATGATTCTACCGATGAAGTGGAAGTACTTGAGATGATCCTCGTTGATACTGCTGAGCGGGTTTGGGTGAAACGTTGTGCGGTCAGCAGCAACGGGATTAAACAGTGCATTGTCGGCGTTGAACATCTGCCTGGCAAGTACTTGGAACCACTCTCGTGTGACACCACCTGCATCGACACCCTCCTCACCGTGAAAACGGATGTTGAGCTTGCCGTACTTGATCTCCTCGGGCTTCTTGAAGTACAAAGTTCGGTAGGAGTCACCGAAGACTTGAGGACGCCTGATATTGAGCGTGAGGGTCGAATGAGGTACAGCTCTCTGTTCCGCAGTACGGTAGTGCAGCTTCCGAGTGAAGAAGTTGCGCTTGTTGTCAAACTCTAGGACACCAGGATTCTTGACAAGAACAGAGAATGAGCCACTCATCAGCTTGGGGTTCTGGCGAACAAGGTCGTTCAGGATCTTCTTGTGGCGGTTCGTGAAGGTGAAGAAGACGTTCTTCATGGCCGGCTCCGGAGCGGGCGTTGTTGGTGCAGATCCCTTTGTGGTCAAAGGTCGGGCTTCTTTGAGTGTCAGTCCTTTGCAAACAACCATCAAGGACTCAATGAGTGGTAGAAGGATTGTGGCAACGTTCAAGAAGTAACGTTCAGCTTGCTGAGTAGCGGACAAGCATGCTGCTAGCTGCTGCCAAAGTGCCGTGAATGACGGATGTTCGTAGAGGCCTGCCAGGAGGTCTGCGCCAGCCTCGAGAGCACTGTCGGACTGTTTCTTGTTCTCAGCCGACTTGGGGTCGAAGAGATAGTCCAAGGCTGTGAGCACACGGTTCAGCTTCGCTTGGTCGGAACCTGCGGGAGAGAAGTTTGCAAGAGCTAGCGTCTGTGCTTCCATCTCATCTTCGGCACCTTTCAAAGTTTGGATGAGATTGCCGAGATCCTTCTGGATTGTCGTCGCAAGCTGATGCGCACGTTTGATGAGCTCCTGACCAAAAATGTGCCTCGCCTCTGGAATTGCAGACAGATTGTTAATAGCAGACAAAGTGTCTCGGAAAGTCTTGCCACCGCACTCACGAGCGGTAAGCACATTGATGATTGACCTCAGACTTTTCTCGGGAATCTCCGGAGCAGTAAGCTCCTTCTTCCTTTCCTCGGCCTTGGTGTTATCGGTTTGCACTTCATCCTGTGCTGTCACTGGCGCAGTATCGGCCACTGCTGCTGCTGGCTCTATGGTGCTTGACGATGCTTCAGCCGGCACGATATCCTTTGTGGGGTCTACCTTGTCCTTCTTCAGTAGAACAGTCAATGGCGTCGTGAGCATCTGCAGAAGTGATGTAAGCAGCTCTATCAAGTGAGGACTATCGACAATCGTGTCTCGGTCGAGAAGGGTCAGAAGCGAGTTCAGAGGATATCTTCCAGTCTTGTTGTCCTTAGCCTTGCCCTTTCCCTTGCTTTTGGCCTTCGCGCTGATTAGTGCCTCATGCTCTGTCAAGAAGAACTTCGGGATATGGGGAATTGAAGAAGTAAGGAAGATCAGCATGTGGAGACAGTGATCCATGACCGCAATCGGAGAAGTCTCGCTGGGGTCCAGGCTCGGCTTTGAGATCGTGCGCTTGACAGACTGAGGCGTCCTATTTACTGAGGCAGGTTGTGTCGCTTTTGTGGCAAGCTGGGTGTAAGCCCGCTCGACAGCGGCTACATCAGCGGTGCCGTCCTGGAGGATAGATAGCAAGCCACTGATGATTTCACCACGTGTCTGATGATTGCCACAAGCGTTTCTGAAGATCTCCATCAAGCTATGCCTGGAACTGCCGTGAGTCTTGACAAATAGAAGTCGCAACAATGTAGCAACTCCGGCCTTGTCGAGCATTTGGACAATGGGTCGTCGCGGTTTGGCCTCGAGTGCTTTGGAGGCAGCGGCACGGGATTGTCGACCAGATGCGCTTTCGATACCCATTGATGAGGCAAGAGCGGCCGCATTCATGCCCCGACGCCGATGATGGCCACCCAGGGCACGAGCCTCGGCTGCAACCTCGGGAGGCAGCAGGTCGAGGATATCGTCATCAGCTTCTGCCAGTAGGGACTGCCGCAGAACAGGATCATCAAGTGTGGCGATGAAGCTCGCAGGATCCATCTCTTCAGCACGAGCCTGCCCACCATTCGCAGCTGAAGCTCTGCGACGATTTTCTTCACGTTCGCGACGACGGTTCTCAGCAGCTTCTTGTTGCAGGACCTCTGCACGAATGTCCACAGGGAGAGCGTTGAGGAATTCCTGGTCGAACGTAGATTGAGCTTGTCCTGTCGCGGCTTGTTGTGATCGATGTTCTACAACCTGCTGCATGATGACATCTTCTCGCAGTTCCGCTGGAAGAGCGTCCAAGAATTCCAAGTCGATACCAAGATCCGTGATGTCGAGTGTACGACCACGTATGGTAGTCAAAACGCGTGGCACAGGCGCTGCCGGAGTAACCACTTGAGGCGGGACTTCAGCTCCTGACTGTTCAGAAGCTGGCTGAGTCACAACACCCTCCATTGCATCTGTAGTGTTGACACCAGATAAATCTGTACCTTCCACTTCTTCCATTTCCATGGCCTTCTGCTCCGCAAGTTCCTTGACAGCTTCTTCTTCCCGTTTTGCCTGCTCCAAGCGTTCTTGTTCAGCCTTTTCTTCCTCTTTGCGCGAACGCTCCCGTTCTTCTTCCCTCGCTTTCGCAGCCGCCGCGATCCGTGCCGTCTCTACTTCGATGGCTGGAGGTACGAGAAGTCGAAGGATCGCGTTGACTACGCGTGTTGCCTTGGCCGTCGCTTTTCCTGGGCCAGGACAGAGCATCACAGCCTCTTCGCGCCAACGAGTAATGGTCTCGGATAAGTCAAAGTCCACTGCTGATGCCGGATCAATCCGGGAGAATCTACTCGTGTATGGTCGTGGTGTAATCTGCCATGGACCTCCGCTTCCTGTATCATGTGGACCGGCCCCAGGCATGGTGACGTGAATATGCGTCGGATGACCGTGATGGCCATGACCGAATTGCGTGTTTGCGTGTCGACGAATAGTCGGGAGTAAACCGCCACCAACACCAGATCCCATGGCACGAAGCAGATCGTCAAGACCCGAAATCGATTGATCTGTCCGTGTGAGTGAATGTAGAAGCGCGCTGATATCGTGCTGTGCGCCAGGGCCACCAGGAGCAGGCAGAACCATCTCGATTGCGCCTTGTAAAGACCCGGGTAATGGCGGACGAGCTGGCCGATCTTGGCGAGCTCGCGCAGGCTCATCGTCATTAGACTGCCGTGTGCGGTCCAGTAGAGGATTGATGGATTCTTCGGCACCGGGCATGCGCCCAGCAGGTCGATGCGAGCGGTATCCACCAATGAAATTGTCTCCGCGGCTGCTGAAGGGTAAATAACCAAGAGGTCCGCCATTTCGAGCCATGCCACGAGCAGCGGCGAAGGCGGGCATGCCTGTCGGCACGAAACCAATGTCTTCATCCTCCATCTCAAACTCGCCCATACCGCCGTTGAGGTAAGCTTCGTCTTCATCATAATCGTCTTCATCGTCTTCACCCTCTTCGCCATCATCCTCATCACTGAGCTGACCTTCCTCAACTTCCATCTCTCCCTGTGCATCAGCCAAATCAGGATCCCTCAAGGTGGGAAGGACATATGAAGCGAGCTCATTTTCAGACTCGTCTTCATCGCCACCCGGACGACCGCCCAATTCGATGACTTCCTCGGCATCGGCAGCGACCGCAAAGCCCATGCCATCATGCATGCCTTCTCCGTCTTCACCTTCATCCTCCCAACCTTCGTCATCCTCATCATCATCGCCGCTCTCCCCGTCTAGGACGTCAGCTAAGCCCTCGAGAATCTCCTGGCGTGCATCGTCATCGGGATCATCGTCGTCCTCTCCGTCGTCATCTTCGTCATCATCATTACTGTCCTCCTCCATCTCATCTCCGTCGTCGTCGCCGTCCATATCGACTTCGATATGCATACCCATGTCGCCAGGTAGCCCTTCGATAGGTCCAATACCGTTCATCTCTTCATCTTCGTCGCTGACGACATCGTCGTCGTTTGGCTCTTCTTCGTCGTAGTCCATATCGTCTGCATACTGGCCGCCATACATTTCATCATCTTCGTCCTCGCCATCTTCATCCTCGTCCTCCTCATCTGATTCTTCTTCATCTTCCCGCCCTGGTTCGAACATACCCAAGGTCGAGTTCCGATAGAAGTCTGGAGTCTCCTCACGGTCCACGTTGATCTCTGATGTTGAGCTTGCAGAAGAGATTGCATCGTCATCATCAGTGGTTACGGCCGAGGTCGACGAATCAGAAGAAGCACTAAGCTCGATCGCGGTATGTGTCAGAAGTCTGAGTGGTCGAAGAACATACTTGACGACACGTTTGGCACCAGGAAGGGTCAAGTCGAGGTCAGCAACAGAGCTTGTCAGAGCGCTGATGAAATGCTTTTCGAACATCATCTTTGCGGTGAGTTTTTGACTTGGAATGAGACTGGTCGAATCAGTGTCGTTTCTGCGATACTCGACTGGGACAGCAGGACGGCCCGCAAGCATGCGATCGAATAGATCAGCCAATGCCAGCAACTTAGATCCCTTGATTTCAAACAAATCGGAAGAGGTGTTTGCGTCCTTGAAAGCTTTTAGTGCATGTTCCAGTACGAAGCGTTTCACAAAGAAGAGCTCGGGCTCCTCTACTTCATTCAATGTGTCCAACTTCTTTTGAGACTTCTCGGCAGTCCTCGAACATAGAGCTACGATGACACTGATTGCCCATGAGGAAACACAGCTCTTCTTCCGGCCGGCAGTGTCTTCTGGATGCTGGACACTTTGTGTCGGAAGTAAAGTATTGAGCAAGTAGTTCAATACACCAGATCGCGGCTTCGAAGGTGTTGTCGGTTGCGAGTCTGTTTTGCGGGAGAAGTTGATGAACTCAACCTTGGTTCTAGTGTAAGAAGCGAGCAATTCAGTAAGACACTGCAGTATGAAGCAGCGATACACGAAGATCGGATGTTCCTCTATCTTGAACTCTTGCTTAGAATCAGTCTTCTTGTCTTCCGGCTTGGGATCTTGCGCCACGGAGGTAACGGAAGCTGAGTCATCGGACATCTCAATATCTTGTCCCAGCTCGCGATTAGCAGTCTGTGGTGGTGTTGAAGTCACCTCCTTATCGTCAACATCCTTGTATGACATCAGCTCCGACAACAAGTACTGTATGACCCCATCAGGATGTTCCACTGAAGGTGTCTTCAGCTCGACGCCAGCCTTCTTACCATCTGCAGGTCCCTCGATGGAGAGTGCTGCGTGCTCAGGAGGAGAGGTAGGCGTTGGTTTTGTTGCGTCATCAGCAGTCTCAACCTTCTCAGGCGACTTCAAAGCAAGACTCTGAGGAGTCTGGTTGCGGTCATACTTGGGTATTTCTAGTAGTTCGTTTGTCACTTCGACGAAGATTTCTGGTGCCCTAAGTACGAGGTGAGATGCAGTTTGAAGGTAGACAGTAGTATCGATCCTGGCTGGCTTTTCGAAAATTGCCTTGATCTCGGTCCGTATGTATTGTCGAATGGTTTCCTCATCTTCCACGACGTGTCGCAATATAATCATGACAGTACTACGAAAGTGCTTGTCCATGCCGATAGAGAGCTGCTTGAGCATGACAAAGAACCGCTGCATGTTCTTCTTCTGGCCAAGCTTCTGCGCCAGCTGACGATCGCGAGTCAAAAGAGCCAAGATACGGCAGAAGGCGATGCCCACATCAGCATCCTTGCCAACTCGTGGGAGAAGGTCAATGACGCGCGAGAACAGAGTTTCCTTGTCTTCTTTTGACACTATGGTCTCAACTATTGCTGGTGGCGGTCCTTCTGGCATAGCATCAAGAGACGATGTGGGCCAAGAGATCTGCTTTGGTGAGACGTCCTCCTCCAGCAGGCCTTCCAAGATCAGTAAGATACGCGCAAGCCAAGGTGCAACCTCGTCGAGAGGCTGGGGCCCTTGAGGGACAGTGAGAAAACCAAGCAGAACCGAGAAATTGTCTTGCAGTTCTTCTAGGGCCGCCTCGAAGAATTTCGGGTGGTCTGGAATGAATTTCTCCTTCATGGTGATAATACCAAGCAAGTGCGCATATCTGGCGATCTTCCTAGCATTTTGCGATAATTCACCATCAACGCCTTGGAATGAGATTAGAGATTGGAGCAGAGTAGTTGTGATGTCTTGTCGAAGTTCAGGCGCCTTGACACAGCTGGCGGCAATGACGTCTGCCATCTCGAACGTGACATTGTCAAAAGCATCCAGGATCGCGACACAGTGATCAACCAGGTCGGTTCGAAGCTCGTTTCGTAGTTCGTCCAAGTCCTCAACGGTCACAGTTGGAGAGCCTTCGTTGCTTTTCGGAAGTGACGAGACCATCTCGTCCTCGCCCGACTGTGGTTGAGCGATTGCCGAAGGCGCGGCAGTCTCTCGCAGTACCGCCGCTGCCGCTTCTCCCAAAGGTCCTTCCAGACTAAAAGGTGGTGCTGCAGGAACGTCTTCCGCAGCTGGGGTGGCGTTCGTGCCGCTCAAGTTGGAGTCTTGCTCTGGCCTGACTGACGTCCGTAAGATAGAGTTGGTCTCATATCCGGGGATTGGGTGCCGTGGCATGAGCGGGAAACGTCTGTATTGCAGGCAATATTCGAGTGCGTTTGCTTGATTGTCGTTGCATCGATACAAGGCTTCTCGTCCAAGATCCGGCAAGTAACCTCGTTCGGTGAGCCTGTCCAATTCTGCCTGATTGCGAGGTGACCAGCTACGTCTCGTTATTTCAGGCTTCTTGGGCGCTGGATGACTGCGTTTTTGGATTGCGGCATTCTCGGATCGTGCGTCCAAGACTTCCTTGATGATGCTGGCCAAACTCCTGATCACCTTCCCAGGTAGCCGTTCAATATCGTCCGCACTCCAGATCGGTAAGACTGCCCGCATGACCTGCATACGCACTTCGACGAGGAGCTGCATTGGTGAGAATTGATAAGCAGCTTCACGCTCTCTCTCGCCTCGCTGTGTGAGCAGACCAGATTGTGTAGACGTAGGTATGGTCTTGCTGTCAACGATACACGCAAAAAAGGACAAGATATCGTCCAGGGTCGTCGCAGCTACAGGTCTTCGATGGTCGTCAATGGGCAGTTTGAGGTGAAGAGCTTTCACTGAAAGCGCCAAGCGACCAAGGATCTCCAGGCCGCCTCTCTCCTTGAAAGGGCGGACGATCAAAGTCAGAGCCTCTAAGCCTTTTCGCTCGGCGTCAAACTTGGCGTCGGTCAAGGTATGCTGGAGGCGGCCTACCGCAGCGTTCAATGCGCCCAAGTAAGGTTTCTCATCGTGCTTGTCGAGGAACAGAGTGAGCTGGTCCACTAGAGCTTTCGCGATATGGTCCGCTACCATAAGCATGTTCTGCTTATTGTATTCACCACTGGGAATGCGACGCGACAGTAGCGCTTTCCCAAAGCCACCAAATACTCGCATGATGATAACAGATGTCTCATTCATTACATGGCGAACTTGACGATAGTTGAATTCTTCGAGAGTGGCAAGGGGAATGGCGCCAGAAGCCGCGTCATGACTGTTCACGAGCTTGATCCGCTCGGACGGCTTTGACTCCCAAAGGCGCAGCGTGCTTTCAGTAGAGCTCGTGTCAGTTGTGATTGAGGTCAGATCATTATTTCCGCTTGACACATCGGTCGATCGTTTTATCCATAGCATCTCCGTCTGAATACGATCAATGTCACATCTGACCTGGAGCTTCCCTAATGAGGTGAGAATCCTAACATACATGTCCATCAAGTTCATGGAAGTCAGCAGAACTGTTGTGCTCGATCGGGTACCTTGCGCCGCCAAGCACTTGGTCAATATGCTGCATGTCATCTGAATGGCCTGTAGCGCGACCAACAAACGACTACCTTTGAAACTTTGAGCTGTTGGGACTGGTGTATCCTTGAGAAAGAAGAAGTTTGCGAAAACGGCACTGTCTTTGTCGTGGGCAATGAATGGTGCGAGGTCGTTGAGATATATCAGCATGTAATCGAGCATAAAAGGTAGGACCAGATGCGGCTTGGCATCGACAAGCAGCTGTACCACGCGCACTAACCTATTGCTGCTGAGCTGGGTGTTCAGGAGTAATGGCAGCGAAGGAGCGAACAGGATGTTGAGAACATCGGCTGTGCCACCCGCGTGTGCAAAAGTGGCAACATGTTGCGTATTGCCGAAGAATCCGAGCAGAAACTTTGAGAAGACCGCGACATATTCTGCACTCGTGGGCACAGAAAGGTACTTCTTGATCTCTGGACTAGTTCGGTTTGCAGATGACGTTTCTCCTGTCATTACAATATCATCACTCTGCGAGCTCCGCCACGCTTCCGTGCTTCGAAGTACAGCCATATTGTCTGGGTCGTTCAGAGACATGATCTTGACACTGAATCCTTCGTCGCAGACTGGTCGACCTTGCTCGTCCAAATGACATAGTCTGGGACCATGGTTCTGTTTCATGTACTTCCCTCTGACGATACGGTTCAGATCAGCGGCAGTCCTACAGGCGAGGGACACGAGTTCGGCTTTGAGCTCAGGATGGTGTCGTGCAAGCTCGTCCATATCGCGGCCCAGGGTTTCCACCTCGGTGCCAGTAGTCTGGGCAAGTGCTTTGACATGCGCAGGTGAAAGCAGCGTCCTATAGAACATGGCCAGGGCGTGAGTCGATTCGAGCTGCTGAATACCTGCCTCGTTCAAGCAGATGGCGGAAAACGCTTGCGGAACGGCTGCGATGCATTCGACACTGGGAAGAACGCCTTTCTGGTAGGTAGTCACTGATCCAAGACCGGTACTGTTCTCATCAGGCGCAACGATGCCATTCTCGTCTATGTCAATCAGAGTAGTGGTTGAGACGTCCTCATCAATAAATGGCGAATCTATTACCCGCTGAGTGATCGTCTCAAGAAACGTCTTGACCAAGCCTGACTCGGCAATGGCAGCATAGCTCGTCGGCTCATTGTGGATAAAGCTGCCGAACACATTCACAGCTGCGCTCCATACATTGGTACCGAAGACGGTGGGCTTGCTGATGATGGTCCGCAGGCCACCCAGAAGCTGGGATGATTCAATGAGATTTCGAAGCATGCGGTCGGTCGCCCCACCACTGAAACCCATGCTATGATTCAGAAACTTCACCAAGGCACGTAGTGTCTGTTGTTGGTTGAACGGAACTTCGTAGTCGGTCATGGCAGTCTTGTACTCGCTTGGCATCCCTTTACCTTGCTCAATCAAAGCCAAAGCTGTTGTAACTTCGTAGTCCAGGAGTGCGGCCAGCTCATCGAGACCTTTGGCATTAACAAACTCATTAAATGCATTCTGCGTGTTGTACGTCCAAACGTCGATGAAGTTAAGAACTGTCGGATGATCTTCTTCAGCTCTAGCAGATCGCCGCGAGACTGCTTTCGTGAGGATCTCTATCAAGCCAGCCGATAGGAACCCGTCTCCTCCACGTGGACTTGACTTTGGCAGAGTATGCAGCAGAGTAGCTAGAGCCCTTCGCCACTCTCGATCCTCCACCTCGTCCGTCATCTCTTCAGCAGGTGCGGCATCGTTGAGCGCTCTACGCACGATGTAGGTGAAAGTACCATGACTCGCATTGATGCTCAAAGCCATACCCACCTCAAGCACTTTGTTCTTGTGATTGCAGAGTGCGTCCAGCGTTTCCAATGCCACCGCCTGGACGGCTTTGGAGATGTCTCCCAATCCTTTCCCTGGTGGGTGAATGACGTTGCAGAGCTGAGTTGGCATCTGGTGTCGCCGTGAAATCTCATTCTCCTGGGCAAGTACTTTCTGATCCAGTTGTGATTCTGGGTAGATGTGCGACAGATTCGCAATGGCCAACATTCGAATCCTTGTAATGGCTGTACGTGATTCTGCTGTTGCGGCTAGAGCTCGAGCCACCCGTAACCTGTGTAGAAACTCGTAGCAGCGTTCCTTGGGGACTTTTGAGATCTTCCCTTGAATGATCTCCGGCAAAGACGACTCCATCAGCTCAGGATACTTGATGTGCAATACGGAATCGTCTGTGTCTTCTTCCATATCATCATCGGCCAACGTCCTGACTGTCTTCCCCAGGTTCGACCTTCCTGCCGGAGTCGGAGTCGCTGGCGATTGGAACAAGGTTGTTGTTGCATCCGTGGACCGATCTTTCAATTGTCCTGCCGTGTCCTTCTCGCGTATGTCCATCTTAACTTCGCCCCACTGCTGCCATGGGATGTTGCGTCCTGGGTTGTCTTGCAGCGTCACCAGCAGTTCCATCTCAATGACTCTTGTTTCCTTTGTCCCAGGGAGGTCTAGTTGAGATTGGAGAGGATCGATAGGAAATGGCCTTGCTAATTGCTCCACTTTGGCGAGATCAAATTTGTAATGTGTGGCTAGCAGACCTTGATGAACGTGCTGCAGGTACGGAGCACCAATGCGGAGGCGCGATGCGGAATATCTTTGAGCACATCGGAGACCTAGTCGCAACGTGGCTTCGAGCAGGGATAAAGATGTGGTGTTCAGCAGGTGACTCAAGCAGTTTGTGCTTGCATACAAGCTTCTATTGCCACAATTTTCGAAGACGAGTTTTGAGAATCTCAGGATAGACTCCACCAGCTCACGATCTCCTTCTGAGCTGAAGCCGCACTCCTTGAATTGGTGTATGGTCGCACCCGTCCTGGCTCCTTCCTTGATTGCGTCCTTATCGCCATCTTGCAGAAGTTGACAGGTAAATGCCGTGGTCTGCAGGCCTGTGTCGAGGTTGTATTGAGTGGAGAAACGTTCAAGGATGGCGTCGAAGCGGTTGAGTGCATCGATCCAGTGGTAGATGTCACCTCGTGGGAAAGGCCATCCTTTAGGGAAACTCTCGAGATGCTTTGGGAGCAAATGTAGTGGAAGTGAAGTGGTGGTGTTGATGAAGTCTGCTATAGCAGGTGACTATGTGAAATTGAGTGTTAGCCACGCCTGACGTGAATCACCGACAAAGTGTGCTTTACCAAGGTAGCTTCATGCTTCTCTGTCGCCTTCTTCTCGATCTTCCCCATGCTGCCAGCGGCAAGCCTGATCGTTGATTACGCCAGTCCTGCTCTAGTGATGGTATCCCTTGGTAGAGACTTTCTTGACCTGATCCCAGTTGTGTTATTCAGGCCAACAGTGACCTTCGCTTGTCGAATCGTATTTGAAATCAGACGAGGTCACAAGAGCGAGGCCAGAGCAGAGCCGGAATTGACGGAAGATCGTTTCTAAGAGAGTGTCACGGCTCCTGGAGACTGAGCTTGATATAGGCGCCTGGGAGATGTAGGTGTGGTTCGACTGCAGATTTGGACACGAACGACGGTGCAGGTCGTCGTTCCTCAAGTGGGTGAGTTGCGAATCTTTCAGAGGACTCAAGAGAGACTGATATGTTGGTAATTGTACAATGTCTAGAAGATGATTGTAGACAAGCGCATGTGACAGTTGAAGTTGTCGTGACTCAGGGCGTCATTCCAATATCAAGGACAATAAGATATGGTCTCAATATGTACGACGCTCCTCATATAATATACAGTTAACTGATCGCTTCGAGCTAAGTTTCGACAAGTGTCAACATCCTGGCATTGGTGCAAGATTGTGCTTTATTATGGATTACGATTTACTATCTAATATACATCTGAAAGGAAACGAAGCGACTGCACGCCCATCCTCTATCTTTCTGCTAACATCCTTGCCATCATGTATGTGCATAAGTCGTGAAAGCCAAACGCCTCGCTTAACCATCAAGGGAATCCGAAGATCGTTCCCCGTACCCAATGTGCATCGACAATATCCATTTCCTTCTCACTGTGCAAGAATCACTGCAACAATCAAGCCGAACGCGCTCATAATAGATCCTGCTCCAAGACGTGACGATCCACTCTTCGCGAAAGCCCCTTCTGTTGCGACTGGAGCTGGCGTCAAGATCGCGCTCTTGACACCAGTCGTCGAAACTGTTCTCATGGATGTGGCTGCTGCTGCCAACGTGCTCGATGCGGTCGTCGTGACTGTGCTCTTGTCTGTGACTTCTCCGCCAGACGTGCTTGATGCTGGACTAGTTTGTGTGCCTTGTGAGTTTGCCGAGTTTGTTCCTGCCAACGTGTTGCCTGAAGAGCTGGATGGACTTGCAGAGCTAGTAGTAGAGCTGGCATCACCTCCGACAATGACTCCGCTTCCTGTTGTGATACTTGAGACTGAAGTTGACGTGACTAGTGTTGTCGTTGTTGTCGGAGAAGAGCTCCCAGATGGTGTCGACGAGATCCCGATGAGAGTATCGGTCAGAACGGTAGTCGAGGCTGGTGGCGACATATCGCTGCTCGGCAATGTCGATGTGAAGATCTGCGTAGCGGTTTCAAGAGTGGTAGATGTTCCTTGTAGACCAATCGGCACAACTGCTGTACTTGTTGCCGTATTCGATGCTGTAGCAGAATTGGCATTTGTCGTGTCTGAAGATATTGTGACTGTCGGCACTGAGACTGTAGCGACAGGGGTGACGCCTGCGGCAGTCGATATGTGAGAAATCGCTGTCAGTGCAGTGACATTAACTGTCGTGTCGTATGATATTGATGCCATGACGCCAGAGCCAGAGCTAGCGACTGCTGTAGCGCTATTGATAGCAGTGGAGCATGTACTCCCAAAGGTGCAAATGGCGCTTGAAAGAACAGAGACGGCGTTCGTGGTCATAGTAATCGTCACGGTCTGTGCTGAGGCAGCTCCAAAGAATATAGACGAGATTGACGCTGCTGAGGATTGCTGTACGCTGCTTGTGAGCGAGATATAGGTCCAACTCGATGCTTCAGATCCAGCCAGAAATGTAGCTGTGACCGCGTCTTGTGATGAAAGAGTGAGAGTTGTCTCGAATGCTCCAGGTATCGGTACTATTGGAATGTTTGACGCGGCAGTGGTCGTAATGTACGATGTGCTAATATCTGCAAACACTCCGTCAGTACTGCGCACAGAAGATCAACTATAGCTACGAGCTCACAATCAAATGCACTGATCGTCGCAGGATTGACAACGACAGTGCTTTGCGCGCAAATGACACCAAGAACTGCTAACATTACAGCCCAAAAGCAGCAAAACGAATGCGACATCCCAAGTAGGAAAAGAACGACAAGCCAAAATTGACAAAAGTAAGAGAGTGAGTTTATCGCGACATACTTATCTGATTCCCGCTATGCAGCTGGGGGGGCTGATCACAAGCAAAGCGCAGTGAAAGTCGTCGCGCGAAGTCGTCGAGGTGTGAGGTGTGTTGGGGGTTGTCTCGGAGCACGAGCTGGCAGGCGCGTAGCAGACTCCTGTGTGCCTAAGTACGACGGAAGTTACGTTTCAGGAAGAGGTCGGTACGCGCCACCAGCGTTGAGTGAAATGGCGTTAGTGAGTGAAATGGCGTTAGGGGAGGAGAGATGTTAGCAGCGTGGAGGCTGGAGGGCAAAGTTAAGATGTATAGTTCCAACTGTCCAGCCGTCCAGCCGCGTGACAAGAAACTTGGTTGGCTTCTGCGGCGTGACGCAAAGTGTTTCATTGGCGGGACAACGAGCCCACTTCCCCGCCTCGCTTGGATATCCCGCCTTCTAGCGCCGGTGACGTCAGCCATTTTTTGTGTGTTTCGCAGCGAGGACGTATATCACGTTATACATAGAAGAGTCGATCAGACAGCAGTTGGACAACTCAAGTGGTGTCCGCATCGTGGACTAGGTGTATAATTTTGGTGTTTCATCAGGAGACTGGGTTTAAGCATGAGGAAAAGGAAATAGACATACCTCCTCGGTACTCCTCAGTACAGTTAAATGAACAAAGCCGTGAGCAATATGGACCACGGCAATCTCTCAGTCGTACTGTCGCTGCCACATGGGAAGGTACATTTGCGCTTCATTGTTCAGTTCGTCGCTTCTTGAAGAAGCTCTCGAGGGATGATTGTGATGCGTCACTCTTGGAGCTACCAACACCTCCACCGGTCCGCTTCAAGCCTTTCAGGTGCTCTTTGCCATTGATAGCTCGGACGTGAATGCTGAAAGACGGCCAATGAGGGACTTTGTCGCTTTCTGCGGCGACTACTGACTTGACACTATCCTCAACTCCAGTAGTCGGTGTCTCGTCTTGCTTCTGGAAATCATCAACAGTCTCTTCACTCGTGCTTGTCGGCTGCCCAGTGCTGATCTTGGTGAGGTAAAGATGTAGATAGCCAGTATTGGAGAATCCACCTAGATGCTCCAGTGCTATAGGCTTCTCAAGCTCAGCAGCGAGTGTAATAGTATGAGGCTTCTGGCGTCGAAGTATAGCCTTCCACAGCGACGAGAGCAGGATGCCATGCGATACGATGAGGATTGTGTATTCGTGGTCAGAAGGGGCGGCTTGCAAGACTGGCATCAAGTGCTGGTCAAGAAATGAGTCCGCCCGCTTCGCCATTGACTCTTTCGTCTCGATATCCCGGAATCCCTCCTCATCTTTGTGCTCTTCGCGATGTGTCTCTTTGCCAGTCTTTCCAGAGTCCACCGATCGAGCGTAGAACGGCTTCAGCTCATAGAACCCGAAATCTTGCTCGCGCAGGTTGGAGTCGAGTATAATTTCAGGCGCATCCTCTCCAGTAGCTTGACCGGCGCGGATGTTCTCGGCAGTCTTGCGAGCACGACTCAGATCCGAGGAATAAAAGTGTGTGAAGACAACATCTTGCTTCGCGAAGTGCCGTCCGAGGCGGAGGCCTTGCTCAACACCGTGATTTGTCAGTGGAGAATCGGTGGTGCCAGCATACACGCCCGCAATGTTGTGGACTGTTTCGCCATGTCTGACCAGGTATATCGTGTGATGCTGCGACTGGGCAATATTCATTGATGGGCATTAGGTTGATTTCCCGGGAAAGTGATATCATTGTGCTCGAACCGGGTAGGCGAATGAAACTGCATGTACTTCGTGACGAGTTCACGGACTATCTCTCCTCTTGTTGTTGCAGACACATAGACCTTGACCGTCCGTCCTCAGTGGTAGCGATGCAGTAAGCCGTCCGTAGAGAAGCATCCGTCAGGAAGTACTTTATCTAATACCGGCTTACTTCTGGAGGCGCACCGAGTAAGAGCTTACGAGAACATCACAAGAATACACTTCAGCACACCATGAGCGCCTCAGATGAAGCCCCGTCACTCATTCTCCCACTCCTTCGATGTTGCAGCATAACATACTCTATAGCGTCCACGTAAAGAATTATCGCGCCAGACTGTGGCAGCGTGTGCCTGGAGTAAACCAGAGGATTATGGTAGGCTTGCTGTTTGGCACAAACCTGGGCCTTTAAGACGTGCAGGATGTGCAAGAGGTGCAGGAGTATGAGTGCCCCCATAGCTGCTGTGGTTTGTGATTTTTGTGACCAAGCAATTTTCACTTCCTTCGCTCTGATTATTTCACATCAATTTACACCATCAGCATGTTTCCTAACGGCAGTCCCGCTCAAATAAATATTCGATCTCTTGACGAACCCGTTCAGTTCCCATACTGTTGGTCGATCACTTCACTTGCACGCGCATTGAGATTGATGCCTTTTGCTTTCATTTTCTCTCCACCTTCCGTCTTCCACTCCCCCAACACAAACTCTTTCCTGCTACATCATCACACAGGAGACGAAAGTGTTCAGCAGACCGACCTAAGTCATCCCGCCCGTGGGACTCGTGGCTTTCTTTTCGACTCCGTAGCATTCAATTGGTCTTAAGCATCCACAAGAACACTACATCGCGAAGAATAGGTTAAGAGTAGGTCAAAAGTAGGCTGAGAGTGAGATGAGAGTAACTCTAGAGTAGCCTCAGACCTTTCGTCTATGGTCCCTCGTCACCACACAACACTCCAGCATCTGCTTGTTCGTTTCGATCGCATCCACGACATCGTCGCGCGCAGTCGCGATTCAGGCTTACTCGTCGGACTGGTCCAACCCCTCACGAACAGACCACTTGTCAAGCTCAGACGATGTCGCAAAGCAACACGCAAGATTCCGGCGAGGAATCCGATGATGCTATGGCCGGTCACGACGACGACGCAAGCTACGGACCCCAACAGCCAGAATCGAACCTGGCTGACGCATCATCCTTGACCGGCGTCACATTCGCGCGTTCATTCACTCCCATCTCGGAGGATGAAGAAGAAGTAGAATACGCAAGAGAAGCACGAGAGACACGTCTTGCTGCAAGGAAAGCTTTAGGCATATTTGGCGGCTGGCTTGACAACGACAAGAGCGGTGACTATGATCCGGAAGAGAAAAGAATCCGCGTGCGAGCACAACCACAACGACGCAAGCGTACTTTCACTGAGATCGATCATAATTCGACAGACCTACCGACAGCCAGGCAGAAGCCACATAGTGTTCTAGCCGCACGTCAACGTGGCATTGGCTTTGACTTTACCCTCAAACCACACGGTCTTCGAGCTATCTTACTTTGTGATGCCATGCGAGATTATTGGCCTGACCAGAATCCCTGGAACTTCTTGAGGGATGAGGCAGTGGTCGTCGACACTGATGATGAAGCCACCTATCAATTGCGAAGTCGAAGATCAGACAAGCGTACCATCACCGAGCAGAGTGGTTCGCAAGCGGAAGCGGAAGCTATCGACCTCAAAGGTCATCCTGATGCACGTGGTTGTAAGAGTTGTCTCAGATTGCATGATCGGTGCTCGTTGCTTGAGCCAGGAGCCACGTACCCTTGTGAAGCATGCATAGAAGAGGACATCGACTGCGAGCTCAACACCGAGCCGATATGCAAACAAGCCTGCGAGCTTTGCAAGAAAAGAGGACGAGACTGCTCTTATACCGACAAAGAGTCAGATCACTCAAAGCCTTGTGCAGGATGCAGTCAAGATGGCCTCCCTTGTCTTGCAGGACCGGCTCCAAATTATACTAGAACTCGGATGACTAACGATGGCAAGCCAAGCACGAAGCCGCTTGTCGTCGTCCAGCCTGAACGTACAGCAGCACCTGCAGAACCAGCGAGCAGCCGATATCTAAAATGCACGGCATGTACACTTGCGAAGCGAAGATGTTCGCTAAACAAACGCAAGCCACAACTCCCATGCAAGCCCTGCCTCGCTTCGAAAGAGCACTGTTCGCTCGACGAGCCCAAGAAGGAGCCTCCAGCAGGGCCATCTAAACCAGCACCACCACAACCCAAAATCATCCCCCGGGTTCTCCTCACTCCGATCAAACCTCCTCCACCCTCCACTCCCACCACAACCTCCACCATAACCACCACAACCACCCGGCTCGCCCACCCAATCCACTTCAACCACCGCTCCAGCTCCAGCTCCAGCGCCATCTCCAGGTCCCTCCCCAATCCCTGCTTCCTCTGCCGTCTACCTCTCCACGGTCTCTTCGGCTGGGGCGCCCTCAAATCCGCCCGCGTCTCCGTCTGGCCCGACAATCAAGCCTGCACCGAAATAAGCTCCGGCCACGTCGCCGACTTGATGCCCAAACCGACGCTCGTCTGCGAAGGATGCACCATGGCGCGTCTGCTCGTCTGTTCCTGCGCAGAGCACAGCTTGAGGCAGATCGCAGTATTGCCGGAGCAGGAGAAGGACAAGGCGTTCTGGGACGTCAACACGAGCGTCGCCCGCCTCGCGTCTAGCCTGCCAGGAACGGAACAAAGGTTGAAGGAGGCGGCAAGGTGGTGCGTCTTGTGTCCAGCGCTGGCGAGGTTCGAGTGCAGCACCGCGCCCGAGATGCCCTTGGAGCGGCTGACGGAGGCGCAAAGGCCGATGCTGCCGAAGGAGGGCTGCGGACTCAGGCTGTGCGGCAATTGCAAAGTGCTGTTTGAAGTGCATAGAGGGAGGTTGGAGCGCATGGTCGTGGCGATAGGGAAGGCGGTGCAGGGTGTGGGGATGAGGG
>Ga0058702_10000328_pt1 | contig 22029 bp, 18 predicted proteins | sample AgamicOrSfe_FD_83781 | JGI IMG/M metagenome (GOLD analysis project Ga0058702, IMG submission 83781) | Agave microbial communities from Guanajuato, Mexico - Or.Sf.e | ecosystem: Host-associated > Plants > Phyllosphere > Phylloplane/Leaf | place: Guanajuato, Mexico | collected 2012-05-30 | reverse complement strand
GTACTACTCTGATACTGTGCAATAGATATGAACAAATCCTCCCAGGACATCCCAAGCCCCACGAGTACAGATTTGTCAACATGAACCCTTACAAGATGCAGCAGAGATGTGCCCCAAGCTTTCACAAAGGCAGAATCATACTGGCTGCCGATGCGGCTCATGTGTGCAATCCATTTGGTGGTCTTGGTCTCACTGGCGGTATCGCAGACGTGGGAAGTCTCTACGATTGTCTCCTCGGTATTCACAAAGGCTTGGCAGATGACAGCATCATCGAAAAGTACTCGCAAGTGCGCATGCAAATATACAAGGACGTGATTGATCCGATGTCACGAGACAACTTCCGACGTATCTCGCAGCAGGACCCAGACGAGGCAGGAGAGAAGGACGAGTTCTTCCAGCTGTGTAAGAAGGCAGCCATTGATGAGGATTTCTCAAAGGAGATGTGCATGGCAGGTCTCATGCTTCGATTATCTAGCTCCTAGCTTGCTGACGATGTCAAATCTAGGGACTGAATGTGCTCACGCACGACTTCACACAATACTGGCAGAAGGAGACGAATACAGAAGTACCACGATTGGATCAGGCAACGATGAAACACGCTGTCCACATCGAGGAGAGTGCTGTAGAAGGAGGTGTGATGGCTTGATAAGTGGAATGGGAGTAATGAGGACCAGACAGGATTTAACAAAGAGAAAAAGTGCGCGAGCTTTCGGAAGAGTCAGCAAATACAAAAGAGACAGAAGAGAGTCAGGGGTATGTCGGGGTGGGTTATACCGGAATCAATCACAATACGCGGGGCACCCACCGGCAGCTGAGTCCTGTTCGCGGCATGTCGAGATGTCGAGTCTGTTACTTCCAAGTCATCCTGCTTGTGCTTGCATATTCAATTCTATCCCATATTGCTCAGAGCTTGTGCATATCGCCCACCTTTGCAAGCAAAGCCTTCATCCATCTATATGCCAATAACAGCAGCAACGGAATCGTTAATGCGCCGCCTGCGACCGAGTCCACAGACGTAGCAGCCGCCCGCGAATGTCACGCAAGACGACAAGACAGCGCATTAGCTATGGTATGCGCCAGTCCCCACCCTCACGAACACCCTCCTTGCATTCATCCTCCTCTTCCACTCATCCTGACCCCCGCATCTGTTGTTTAGTGCTGCCGCTGCCGAATGCCACTGCTGGCCACCGCCTCGGTGTGAACGGACTTGCCGTCGATCGCGATCGCTCCATCCTGTACTCGGCCGGACGAGATGGTGTCATATATTCATGGAATGCGCCAGACGAAATCCCACCTCCAGCAAAAGCACAGCCGCAACCTCCCCTGCACAGCTACCGGCAGCACGTTCAGGCGCATACACATTGGATCAATGATATCGTGCTTGCGAACAACAACGAAGCGCTGATCTCCGGGTCATCAGACAACTCCGTGAAAATATGGCGGCCGCACGCGAAAGATCCGACTCCGCCACGAATAATGGGCTCTCACAGCGATTACGTAAAATGCCTCGCTTCTCCAGGACCTCAAGCTCAATGGGTGGTATCTGGCGGGTTGGACAAGAAGATTCGTGTTTGGGATCTGTATCGTGGAGAGCAGAAGCTGGAGATTCAGAATGTCACAGAAAACACGGCAGTGGCAGACAAAGGCTCAATCTATGCGCTGTGCGCGAATGAGACCTTGTTGGCGAGTGGTGGACCTGAGAGTGTGGTCAAGGTGTGGGATCCTCGATCAGGGAAGCGAGTCACGAAGTTCGTTGGGCATACGGACAATATCAGGAGTGTGATCATCAGTCAAGACAGCGAGACAATCATGACGGGCTCGTCTGATCAGTCCATCAAGATCTGGTCCATGACTGCTGGTAGATGTCTGCATACCTTGACAATGCACAACGACAGTGTGTGGTGCTTGGACTCGGATCATCCACGCCTTTCGATAGTCTATTCAGGGGATCGTTCTGGTCTGGTTGCGAAGACAGATTTGCGTGGTGCTGCTGATGTGGATGATGGCTTGTCATTTTCACTACTACAGGAGCATGATGGCATATGCAAGATTGCGAGTACACCTACCTCAGTATGGACTGCCACGACCGGATCGAGCATCAATAGATGGGCGGACGTAGATACCGCAGGTGGTGTTCAGCTTCCTGATAGTATGCGAAACTACCGCATCGGTGGCACACACGGTCGATCGAGAACATTATCAGCATCCCAGAACGCCGCTCCGAACGGAATCACAAGTCCACGAATTCCCATGGCGTCTGTACTGCGCATATCGAACACTGCCAAGTTTCCGCCGATACCATCTCGAGTAATGAACGACCGATCAATGTCTATTGTCAGTACAGCAACAAGAAAAGCCTCAACAGCATTTGTCGAGCCGGAAGTTGTGCCGGCTACCGCATTTCAATCACAACCACTAGATACGATACAAGGCCAAAACGGACTGATCAAGCACATCTTACTTAATGACAGGCGGCGAGTTTTGACTATAGATACAGCAGGAGAAGTAATGATGTGGGATTTGATTAGAGTGCGTTTGGTATCATCCGGCATAGCGTTATCTGCTAACCTTTATAGTGTGTACCTATAAGTAGTTTTGGAAAGCGACACTTGGAGGACGTTTTGCCTGAAGTAAATACGCCGGACACAGTGGCCCATTGGTGCACAGTCGATACCCGAACAGGTACTCTCACTTGTGCCCTGGAAGAGCAGCACTGCTTTGATGCGGAGATGTATGCGGACGAGCTAAAAGATACCGAGGGGATTGACTTCCGAGAAGACCAGAGGAGTATGTCTCGATTATGCTCTTGACAAACTCTTACTAACTGAGGCAGTCAATCTTGGCAAATGGGTTCTGCGTTATCTGTTCGCAGGATTGTTGGAGGAAGAAGTACGGCGAGATGAGCACTACCGCAAATCAATGTCAAATCAGGGTCATCCTGCCAATGGACTCAATCGTGCGTCAGCGCCGAACTCGATAACACTTCCGCAACGCGAGTTCGGCGCAAACGAGGATCAAAAGACACCTCGGGCCATGAATGGCAGAATGCCAATGATGACTCCTGGAATGGGTATCGGACTTGCAACACCCGGATTGAGTCTGTTGACACAGAAGACGTCGAACCAGTGCAATACGACTCCATTGGTGGACGCGAAGTCGCCAACGAGTGTCTCCGTACCATGGCGAGGCTCGATGGATAAGGGCGGCGACTACTTCGCAGCACGGCCGCTTTCCAGACCAGGCACGCCCGGAGGGATGACGTCAAAGGCGCCAACGACGCCTTCAGAGACTGACGAGAGAGCACCAACCGCCGAAGCTGACAAAGGTAAGGAGACACCTGGTCTTTTCGGCAAGAAAAAGTTCCGGATGTCATTTGCTGGTAAGCGGCTCAACAAACCAGCTCCAGAAGCTCCGAAGCCAGTTATCGAGGAAAAGCCGAAAGAGGAGAGCGAACCAGATAAGGCTGAGCAAGAGTTACCGTATGCAGGCTGTTTTTATGGCGTTGTTCATCAGATCAGGCAAGAGTATGCAGGAAAATCAGAGGCTACAGATGAGTCAATGGTGAGCGGCATATATGCTGGATTACCAGGAGAAATGCCGGTCCTGAAGCCGCCTGCGACAACCACAATTCTTATACAGGAAGAGTCACACAATTCGGCTGGCATGACTGATCTGTTTGAGGGACGACTGAGCAGTATTGCCAGACAAGTGGATGTACTGGAGAAGGTTGCGCCTTTTTGGCTCGGTAATCTGTTGTTGAAGGTAGGCTAAACACAAGATCATTCTCGCAGCATGGCTGACCCGTATACAGAATACTGTACCAGTCAAGGAAATTGTCAAAGTCTCATTCACACTGGAACCATATGACAAGCTGCTACCACACGTTACTAGTGGTGAAGGGTATGTTGTCTTGCATGATGTGCCATAAGCTTTCCGACTGACAATACATAGCACCGAGCGTCTCAATGCCAACCGCATGCTCAGGGCACGAAAGATTCTTGGCTATGTTGCCGAGCGTCTCGAGCCAGACGTCAAGGCGGAGGACAGGCCACCGCCAGCGGATTATCTGGAGCTCTACTGCCTAGACAAAGTACGTCCTTGTCCACAGAGTTCGATTCCTTCCTTTTGCTAATTTCTCCAGCTGGTCCCTTCGAAGATGACACTTGCCAGTATCAGGACACAGATGTGGCGCGGGGGTGCCGATGTGGCACTCTTTTACAAATCTACTGGCCGAAGGCGTCTACCATCAACTCAACAGCAGATTTCAGACCCGTTCGCTGACAGCAATGCTGAGCCGCAAACGACGTAGCCGAATACCGACATCTGACTAAGACAAAGTATGCTCGCGTCTCCCCTGGCCTTGACGACTGATGTTGTTTATTGGCTCCATCTGAGCGACGTCGACTCAAACCCGAGTATGTCTCGGGCGTCTGGCCAAGGCTTCATTCGACGATGCTATCTGCCTCTTCCAGCTGATGAGCCGTGGCCTGTAGATCCACATACTCAGCCAATCGTCGTGCGGGATATGCATTCTTTTGACAACCCAGCACCAAAATGGCAATGTGGGCATCTCAACCTGTTGGTTCCATTCTAAGCATATTAGAGCACCACTGGTAGCTACCCAGAAAGATGGCACCTCCGGCAGAGATCCAGCCAATACGCGGTCCAATACCCGCAAAGAAAGCCCGTGGTCCAGACTCTGCTAGGATACTGCGGGCAAGGACCATGATCGAGATCTTCTCCCGTGCAAGCATCAGCCTGGTCTTTAGCACATCCAGAGGCGTCGTCAACCCCGCCGCAACTGCTCCAGAAATGGCACCAAACGCTGCGCTCTCCCCTGCCGTCGCCGTCCCGTCCACCCTGCCCTGCCGTCTCACCTGCCACCTCTTTAATGCTTCCCACAGCGGAAATTGTATCATTGTGAACGGCACTTCCCTCGCCACCGTGATGCCCCATCCCCGGTACAGCTCCCTCCACACACCCAGCATGCCATGCCCCTGCTCCTTCCTCCTCGCCAATATCGCCCTCAATACCGCTGCCGAACTCGCCTCTTGCCTCGCTTGCGCCCTCTGCTTAATCACCTCTGTCGGTACACGCACCGCACACGCCGCGATCTCACCCAGGGATGCTGCAAGCATGTGCGCTCCTGCGCTTTGACCCCAGGATGTGTGCAAGGAGCTATATGTCTTGACGTGCTCGTAGGTGACGAAGAAGAGAGCTGCGCCTGGGGCGGACCCAACGATGGCGGAGCCGACGCCGCGGTAGATGCCGCTGAAGCCGCCTGTTGCGGCGAAGCCAGCCGAGGATTGGAGACGGGTCTTGAGGGTGTCGAGGGGGTAGAGGGAGAGGTCGACTGTTGTGCCTGCGATGGCGCCGGACTGGAGTGAGAGGGTTATTGTAAGTGTGATTCTATGAGGAGTGACGAGAAAGGGCGTCTGAGGAGGGGCTGGTGATGCGTGGTCACACGACGTATGATGCGCGGCATCCCACTCGTTTGCAGACGACTATAGCTTACCAGTAGAGACTGAGTGAAAGGTGAAACCACAGCTGTGGAAGCGTCCGGGCCAGGAGACGACGCCATGATGTTGAAGATGCTCGTTCACAAGTGTTGGCCGGTCTTGCATCACGAGGTTGACAAATAAAGGCGAGTCATGATTGCCGATCTCTGCGGAGCTTCATCCGAAGCATATCGTGCACATCTTGCCTCGTCTCACTCTGTTGAGCAACAGTCAAAACATGATCAGAGGGCGTGACGTTTGTCAGCCAAGAATGAGACCGTAGCGCCCTGACGAGTGACAATTGGTGGCATTGTTGTCTCACCTACAATGCTTTCAAGGTTCAAGGCATCGCTGCAGAGGCTATGTCCTGACGCCATGTATACTGGCGGAGATTGCCGCCTCGGCATTGCAGTGAGCGGTGGTGTCGACTCGATGGCACTTGCATATCTATGCTCACATGTTCGAGATATTCATGGCGCTTGCGAAGCCACAACCCGGCCCCGTTTGCGGGCATTCATTGTTGACCATCGTGTACGGGATGGAAGCGCGGTAGAAGCAAAGGCAGTTGCCAAAAGGTTGAGAGCCATGCGTGCGTAGTTGTGAGATCTTCGGTATAGTACAACATCTAAATAGTGATTTGTACTGATAGGCATACCTACCACGATCCTCAAGCTTGACTGGCACCTGCAAGATGAAAAACAGACTCCGTCGAAACTTCCCAATTTCGAATCTCAAGCCCGCAAATTGCGGTATCGTGCTCTTGGTCAAGCATGCCGACATTTTCGCATCGAGTCTCTTCTGGTGGCGCACCATGAGGACGACCAAGCAGAGACAGTGCTCATGCGCCTGCTCGGCGGGTACACAGGCGCAGGCCTACAGGGCATCCAGGAATCAGCTGATATACCAGAATGTCATGGCATGTACGGCGTACATGCTAGTGGCCGAGTACAGCGACGATCACATTGGGTATCAACGTCGAAAACCACTTCGCGAATTGAGATTGCCGCTGGAGGTGTGGTGATCAAGCGACCTCTGCTGGGCTGTAGTAAAGACGATCTCGTGAAGCTGTGTCGTGGAGCAGGAGTTGACTGGTTCGAGGATCCCACGAACCGCATAGCGACACTGACTGTACGCAACACAATCAGGAGCTTATGGGAGTCAAATCGAATGCCACAAGCTCTGGTGAAATCCGCATTGCTACGTCTAGCTGCCACGAAACAAGCCCAAAGTCTCGCCGAGGAAGAGCAAGGCGAACGATTATTCCAAAGCTTGGACTGCTCGCTCGACCTTGCCTCTGGTATGCTCACGTTTGACTATAGTGCAAGTGATTCAGCTAAGCTACTTCCTGGAGCCGCAGTGCATGCTGCCGAGCGACTTGCTGCGATCGTCACACCGGCGAGGACAGTCGTGAGCACGCAGTTGGCCAAAGTGGCTAAGCATATCTTCAACCCAGAACTCACAGTGGACGGTGAAGGACAACGTAGTACGAAGCAGACCTTGACCGCTGCAGGTATTCAATGGCAAGGTGTCAAGGAACACAGCGATGATACAATGACCTGGCGGTGGCGCCTTTCACGACAATCACCATCCATGGCAGAAGCGCTACGATCTTGCACATGGACTGCTGATGGCATTGGCGAGCCATTCTGGACTTGGCAGCTCTTCGATGGTCGGTATTGGATCCGTGTAAAGCACAGACACAGACGGAAACTGCTGGTGCAGACGCTTCAGAAACCACAACTTGTGCAGCTGCGCCATCAGTTGCATAGGGACGAAAGAGGTTACCTCGATGCACTACTCCACTCGCATGCTCCTGGCAATGTGCGCTTCACCCTGCCGGTAATTGTGGACAGCCATGATGGCACTGTTCTGGCCTTGCCCACATTGAGGTGGCTGTCAAATACCGAGACATTTCACCTGGGATGGGATATCAAGTACAAACGAATAGACTAGCCATACAGTACAAACGTTCTGCTCAGTTCCCCCGTCAGCCTGTCGTTTTGGCGTCTGACCACATCCACTCTACAGTACAAGGCGCGTCATTCTAGCGCATTTCTGGCCGTGGTATTGCATAAGATCATGTTGAGAGAGAACAGTCAGAGCCATAAAAGGTTTACATTGAGTTGATGTGTGCTCTGAATAGATGTCTTCTCCTTCTTAAAATCCAAAGCTTCACAGAATCGTAGCAGTGGATAGTTATAAGGGAATAAGTTCGGATCTAGCCGCAACTATAGACGTACTTTCTCATGGTGGAGTGGGAGAAGTCGTATATGCTCGTGCGGCAAAAGTCAGAGATTGGTCACATTTAAAGCATGGTCACAGAGTAAATTCGACGATTGATAGCGAGGGAGGAAAAAGCATTATCATTCGTGATTCGTGATGTCGTTATGGGCGTCTGAAGATACTTCCAGATGATGAGCAGGCAATGAGCACTTCTAAGCAGCATCAAGTGTTCAAGTAATCCGCCGCCATGAGCAGTTCCAGGCACAGCTCAGGTGGTATCTCCATATCAGGCACATCTTTCTGATTCTTGTTCTTTTCGTTGTAGTAGAAGTACTCGCAGACCTTTTCCAGAACGACGCCGCTGTTTGAGCAGAGATTAGTCAAGAAGGCTTTGCAATGGCTTAGTGTGAAGTCGTACTTGATGTTCTCGAACACACATCGATTCGTTCGTGACTCGGCGAAGTTGTCTGTAGTCATTGTTAGCGTCGTCCAATTCAAAGCCAAGTGTAGAGACGCACTTGAGGGGTCTAGCATTCGATTTATTGCGCCAGCGACAGTGGCACACGACCTCAGGATCACAAACTCGAAGCCGTCCGAAGACACCAGAGTCACGTATTCTGTTGGCTGTTGAGCCGCCTGTATGCTATAAGCATTGGGACTGCCAAGAGTATATCGGACAGCTCACCATGTCGTAAGTGTTCACGATGGACGCAACGCGAAGAAGTCGCGAAAGAAAGGTTGTCCTGTCGATTTTGTAGTTGAGAAATTGATCATGATATGACCAGACAGATTGACCAAAACGCGGGGAGATGCGTCAGGCTATTCTGGGAATACTCCATTGGAAGTGATATTGAGTCAAACAGAAAAGTAGATTTCCAGACAACACACTCTGTACCCAACTACTTCCGTTCCAGAGACCACGAAACTCGCTGCACCCAGATTCAGATCAAGCTGTTGTCTTCACTCTCGTTTGCGCTGCGAAGAGCACAGTATCACCGCATCACCTGCCTTCAGAGACCTTACAGCATGGCCAGCTCTGCCACTGCACGTAGCCAGCTCCTCGACTTTCTCAAGCAAGCAAAGCCTTCTGCCCTGTCAACCCCCGAGCCTAAAGCCTCGGAATTGATCAACGCCACGTTCCCTTCTGTCGAATACAGCGAGGACGAAAAGACAGAAATCAACCAGTGGATCTCGAAGTCTTACAACATTTCTGGGGATCTCGCCATGCTTAACACTCATCTCTCGACACGAACGACTGTACTAGGTAGCAAGCCTTCGATCGCAGATCTAGCTCTGTACTCGCGACTAGCTCCTATTGCATCAAAGTGGTCTGCGGAAGAGCGCACCGGAGAGCAAGGACACCACCACATCGTGCGACACCTGGACTTTGTGCAGAGCGCTCCGCTTTTCGAAATGGATCTCAAGGAAGCAGACAAGGTCAAGATCGACGCGGAAGAGGTTGTTTCGCCGATAAAGCCAATAGATCCAAAGGCAGAGAAGGAGCGTAAGAAGAAGGAGAAGGAGGCTGCTGCGGCGGCTGCAGGCGGCTCGAGTGTTGCGGAAGGATCAAAGGAGGGCGGTGGTGGTCGCAAAGCAAAGAAAGAGGCCAAGAACGCGGGCAACACTACAGAAGAAAACAAGGGTCCCGCAGCTGCTGTTATCAATGCTCCACACAACCCGATGTCTGGCGAGCCACCAAAAAAAGGCGACGCTGGCGACAACGCGAGGAACGCCAGTACGCCCGAGGGCGCCCCCACAAAAAAGAAGGAGAAGAAGCCCAAGGCCGCTCCACCTCCTGTTGTGGAAAAACCTCTCTCACCAGCCCTTATTGATCTCCGTGTCGCCCACATACTCAAAGCTGAGCACCATCCCGATGCTGAGAAGCTCTACGTCTCTCGGGTGGCCTGCGGCGATGCTCCTGGCACAGAAAACACCCAAGAGTTCGAGGGCCAAGTTGTGCGGACGGTGTGCAGTGGTCTGAATGGATTGATCCCTCTAGCAGAGATGCAGGGGCGCAGGATCATTGCCGTGTGTAACCTCAAGCCCGTCACGATGCGTGGCGTGAAGAGCGCGGCGATGGTGCTGGCAGCGAGTCCACGTGTCAAGGAAGGCGAGGTCGACGATCACGCTGGACCAGTCGAGCTTGTCAGTCCGCCTGCGGGGTCAAAGGCTGGAGACCGAGTATACTTTGAAGGTTTCGAGGGCGAACCTGAGGGCGTGCTGAATCCGAAGAAGAAGATCTTCGAGACACTTGGTGTGGGATTCACGACGACGCAGGATTTGGAAGTTGCTTTCGACGCTGGGCTGGTCAAGGAGTTGGAGGGCAAGACGGATGTGGGCAAGCTGATGACGAAGAATGGACTATGTAAGGTGCAGACGCTCAAGGGCGCTATTGTACGATGAGGTAACAATGTGTACTTCAACAGTACAGCTGTATGACATTTTTGAAGTGTGCCTTGAGCCACTGAACTTCGAATTCAATTGCAGACATGCTTCGAAGGGACTCACTCCACCAAGAGACATTGGCAGCGGGTGAGCTGTACAGCATCTGCTCATGCTCTGGTACTGTACAGCTACTGCTTGACCTGACGGCTCGAGAAATGTGCTAACGAATTGACTTGTTTACCCTCTCCATCGAAGTTGTCCGCACCCAAATACTGCTCAAAGGCCGCTTTCTGTGCAGGCCACTCTCCTTCGAGTATGCTGAACCAGGCTGTATCTCTGCTTCTACCTTTGTAGATCATGTGCTATCTGAAAATGCCTTCATATTGGAAACCAAGCCTCTGAGCAGCACGTCGCGAGGGAGCATTCAAAGCGTCACACTTCCATTCCACACGCCTATAGCCAAGAGTCTCGAAAGCGTGCTGCAAGAAAAGGTACATTACTCTGGTCGAGTCTGTAGTCCGCTGCAAGTGCTTAGTGAGCAGGATGTGGCCCAGCTCCACTACTCTCTGCTTCTCATCTACACGCATGAGGGATGCCCAACCTACAGGTCCCACGCCATCAATGTCGATGGTGTAAAATACGGGATCTGTGGCTTGCGCTTTGGTGGACATCATCTGGTGCAGTTCTTCCACTGTTTCTGGTGGATCATCGAACATGTATGTCCATATCGACGCATTGTGCTGGGCATTCACGAGTGGAAAGAGATTTTTCGCGTCTTCTTCTGCAGACATGCCACGTATTGTTACAGCACTGCCCGGATATTGTAGAACTGTTCGCGGTGATGGTCTGATCGCTGGATGAGTCGCCACATTCGCGCCGACAGGCTGCGTCGCGGTGTCCGGCATCATCTCAAGTGCTGTTGAGGAAGGAAGAGGCGACAGTGCTGAGACGGAGAGGATGAAATCGATACAATGCACGGCAACGAGGAAGTAAATTGAAAGGCGTGACAGGACAACGTGATAATAGAATAGTAGAGTATCGGAAGAAGATGCCCCGAGGCAGATTTCCAAAAAATTCAAAACGACAAGAAACCGGATCTTCAGATATTTGCCACTCGTCTGATCCTGCTCTCGGTGCACACATGACAGCAGGACATCGAGGACCACCTGTGACTTCATAAGACTATTCAGGCAGGAATATACATCAACACCGCGGAAGCTATCACACAATCCTCCGAACTAGATATTAATCATGGCTGAGGAACCACTTCCCGCTGACCGCATGGTCGATGAGATCGAGTCGCTCTGCATGAACTGCCATGCTGACGGCCACACACGTCTCCTACTGACTCAAATCCCATTCTTTCGCGAAATCGTCATCATGTCCTTCTTCTGTCCGCACTGCGGCTTTAAGAACTCTGAGATTCAGTCTGCCGGCGAGATCCAGCAGCGTGGGGTGAAGTTCACATTCAGAGTAGAAGACACAGCAGATCTTCAGCGGCAAATAGTCAAAAGCGATGGCTGTGTGTTTCGGATAGAGGACGTTGATCTCGAGATTCCAGCCGGGCGAGGTCAACTGACGAATCTCGAAGGCTTGGTGAGCATGGTGAAGCAGGATCTGGAGCAAGGGCAGGAGGATCGAAAGAAGGTGGACGAGGCTGTGGCAACGCAGGTACAGGTTATCATCGACAGACTCGCCGACATGGCCGCAGGGAGAACATTGCCATTCACAGTATCACTGGATGACCCATCTGGTAACTCGTCCGTCGAGCCATCGCCGGAAGACAAAGGGCATAAATACACACGAAACGAGTATCCACGGACGATGGCGCAGAATGCTGCACTAGGTCTCTCCGGTGGCGAGCCCGAGCGAGCAGTAGACTCTACCTCCCAGCAAGCACCCGACACCAATATCCGCCCCGAGTACAATGCAAACCAACAAATGTACCCAGCCATGCCTAACAGTGACAACGCCGTCCTCAACGCCGACGCTCTCGACTCCGCAGACATTGTTGAGAACGAAGTCTACTCCTTCCCCGCCTCCTGCCCCGGATGCACAAAGTCCTGCGTGACGAACATGAAGATGGTCAAGATCCCGCACTTTGAAGAAGTCGTGCTGATGTCCACCGTCTGCGAACATTGCGGCTATCGCTCCAACGAAGTAAAGACTGGTGGGTCTGTGCCCGAGCTCGGACGCAAGATCACGCTGCAAGTGCGAACGAAAGAGGACCTCAGTCGTGACATCCTCAAGGCGGAAAGCTGTAGCTTGGCGTGTCCCGAGTTGAATCTTACTGTCGAGCCGGGGACTCTGGGCGGTCGCTTCACCACGATTGAGGGACTGCTGACGCAAGTGCGTGATGATCTGAAGTCGAACATCTTTGATGCAGGCGGGTCAACAAGTGACAGTATGCAGGCTGATGACAAGAGCAAGTGGAGTGCATTCTTCGGCAAGCTCGACGAAGCGATATTGGGTGGCGTACCGTTTACTTGCATTCTGGAGGACCCGCTAGCCGGAAGCTATGTCCAGAGTTTTACGGCGCCTGAACCGGATCCACAGATCGAGGTCGTAGACTACAAGCGGACGGAGGAGGAAGAGGAGTACCTAGGCTTGAGCGACTTGAAAACGGAGAACTATGCGGAGGGTGACGAAGACAAGGCAGAAGACGCTAAAGCGGAAACTGCTGCAGAGTAAGATTGTATGACACAAATATAATGATACCCATGGTCAGACACATACTTCGTCTCAACCTCCTCTTCATGCCACTTCCACCACTTATGTTCGGTTCTCCCCTTAGATCTTCTGCTCTCCTCTAGCTTCCCAAGCACTTCTTCTGCTGCTACTGCTAAATCCATGTCCTATGCTCCGACAGCCACGTGACAGCCACGCCACTTGTCTTGCAGCCCGGATCAGTCTCAAGGCTCATACAATGTTATACGCGCGCTACCTATACAATGTTATACGCGCGCTGCCTGAGCCGCTGATCTCGCCGCATCGACTGACGCCGGCGTGGTGGCCGCTGTCGAACGAGGACATATGAGAATGTTCTGCAGTGCTTTTGCAAGCCGAATCTCTGCGGGGTTTTGTCTCGCGATATCCGTGGCTGACATGACTCAGCCGGACCGTGTACTGAGAGCTGTTCAAGCCGCCGCTTCACCATTATGCCACTTTCACTTCAGCACAATCAGCAGCAACACCAGTATTATCGTCAATATTGCTATAATCGTCCACGACCCGCCCTCCTTTGCTTTCTTCGCAAACTTGTCCAGCCTTCCTCGCGCCCGATCCAGCTGCGTCTGATGTCTGTCCACGTACTCGTCCACCTCTTCCAGCATGCCATTCTGCTCATCCAGCTCATTCCCAATCCGGATACTGAGTTCGCCCTGCCGCCGCACGCTTATGCCCAGTCGATCTAGTTGCTCGTCCTGCTCCGCCATCACTTGCGAGTGGTACTCGTGGATCTGCTGATTGTCTAATGCGCTGTGATCGGGTACGTCATCAGGGTCGTCGCGGAATGGAAGGAGGGCTGCCGAGTTGGCCTCGTCTTCTTCGGAGGGGTTGTCGGAGAAGCGGACGACTCTGGAGGGGTTGCGATTGTCGTTACGCTTCATGAACGAAGAGCCTGAGGGTACTCTAGGACTTGTTTGTGCAGCAGAGAAGTCGTCGACTAGGTCAGAGTCGTTAGGTTGTGATAGGGATGCTGATGGCTGGGCAGCTTTTCCACTGAATTGGAGGTACAGCTCTTCATACTGTCGGCGCAGCGTGGGTGTGTCAGCGTTGTCAAGAGAGTCGATGCCATTTCGAAGGTCGTCTAAGGAGCGAGATATCTCGCGGTCGTGTGAGTTCGGAGGCAGTTGTAATGCTATTGCTCGTTGTCGTTCGAGTAGAGATAGCTTGATGTGATCGGAGAGGAGGTATAGCTGTGAAGACGTGGCCATAGCGAGAGGATGAATGCTGGATGATTAGTTCGATGCGTTCCGTATGCTGTCGTCCTTGAGTCCCCGGCGTCGTCAGCCTTGTTACGCCCTCGAATGCGGCCCGAGATGGCATCATCACGTGACCAATGGCCTTTCGACGCGTCTTCCCATACTGTACAGTACTTTGTACGCGTTCTTCTCGCTATCCTTTCTTCAATACATATTCCATGACACATTCATTGTCCCAAGCAGCGCAAGCTTGAGCGTCTCCATCTTGCTCGAGCAGTGAGCTAACATAGCTCTGCATAGCACATCACTTGCCAAACATGAGTGTCACAATCGACCTTACGTGCTGCGCAGGGCTTGAGTGCGGCATTTGTAAAGAACATTGAAGCACGAGCTGACCTTGTCTATATAGCCCTACACTCCACACGCTGGATGATACGGTTGACCTACAAGATAGCACCTATGTCGACAATAACCCGTGCAGCAAGCAGTGCGACTGGTGGCATCTGCAGATCACCATTGATCGACCCTCTTCTATCTCCCGGTAATCATTTCCACGGTAAGGCTTGTCTCTACGCAGCTTGTGCATCCAAGATGAGCAGCGCGACTCCACAGCTGAGGTTCGTTACAATTGTCCCAGCTGCCGAACATCACATGGACTTGAACCCTGGCCAAGGGTTCCACGAGCCGTGAGAAACATGTTGGACGAGCTACGATTGAGAAGTGTTCTCAAGCTCATCCTGTTCGCAGAGGTTTTTGTAAGCTCTTATATACACTATTAGGTGTTCTGCCCACATATAAGGAACGAGGCTGCAAGCAGCGACTTCAATGAGGTCATGTCCCAGACCCATATCGACAAAGTATGTGGCTATGTTGTTCGCATTTGTAAACGCGGAGCCTGCACGCATCTGGAGCGACGTGAGGGCATGGAAAAGCACCGCAGTAGGAAGACTACTCAAGTGTGATGTCCTTACTACGTGACACCCTCCGATGGGCGGCATGCCTTGCATCTTAGACATCGTCACGATAGGTTGGAGGAAAGGTGCTCAGGCACCCTAAACTGCAAGAAGCGTGTTCTGACCAAGGAAGAATCGGTCGAGCATGAGAGGAACTGTAGGTGGGTGAAGAGGAGGTGTAAGGCCTCGGATATCGGCTGCAAGTTCAGCGCTGTGGAATGCGACCTCGAGATCCATCAGGCTGCGTGTCCTCTGGCAGAAGTCATGCCACAATGGCAAGCCCCGTGAGAGCGGTGCCAGCAACAGATTGAGCGTCTCGTAGCTGCACGAGCGCCGAACACTCAACTTGAGCAAGAGTGTGAAGATCTTCTTTCTCAATTCGAAGAACGCATGGAATTGGTTGGTTAATATGTGGACAAATTGTTTAAGAAACAGGAGCGCGAGAAGAAGAGGAAGCGTACTATTGTCACTCGTCAGGAGGAAGGTGTGAGTTCTGCCAACAGACCTATCGTGATCCACTCAGATGATGGTGGCAATGACGAACAAAACGACGACAATGGTGCTGGACAGACCCGACGGAATAAGACAATCAAGAAGAACACGAGCGGGAGCAGCGACAGCAACGCAGATGTCAGTGCTGCGCGAAGCGAAAGCCCTGAACCATTCATCCTTCCGCATTCACCTTCACGTAACGGACGTCCAGATCCTGTCTCGGAAAACCACCTTGTCACAGCTGGACTTTGCTTTGGCACATCGCATCGGAGGTCAGGCACTCCATGCTGGCACAGTCTGTCCTCAGGGTCGAGAGAAGTTTCGAACATGTTCTTGAAAATACAGAAAAATATTGGTTTTGCAGGCTTGTGTGCCCGGACTTGGAATTTGGTATATTAGTTGATTATATATAGTCTTCTTGTTACCCGTGCTATCTCTATATCCAGCGTGCTTGTCACGATTGTCCCTGGTCTTCAGATTGCCGGCTGTCCGGAAAGGACTCTGCTCTCTTTTCCCCTGCTTTGCGAGGTGTGCTTCGTGCTCGGTGTACTCTACCCCTTGTGCTGGGTTTGGTATGAAGAGCACTGTCGTGGTCTCTGTTGGCGCCTCTTCTTCTCATCGCCTTTCTCCTCCGAACCCTTGGCACTCTTCTTCGTTCGGCTCATGGCGGGCTTGAGCTCCCTCGCTCCTCTGCTGTATCCGCCTATCCGCTCTTGCCTCGACGTGTCGCCGATGACTTCGTCGATTTCATCTCATTTACAATTGCGTATCTTGAACCTCATACAAACCCGATTTCTACGCCAGGCAATTGCATCTGAACTTCCGCCAGGAAGCCCTTGCCCCACGGCCGTCCCCACCACCTGCTCTCCAATGCTACAACACAGGACGCCCAAAACGCAAGCATAGACAGCGCCAACTGATCACCTCGCTTCAGCATTGTGTCGAACCCTGCATCCATATGCACCGGCCATGAAAGACAGTGTGCCTGAAACTTCTCATCGTGCACGCACTTGTAGACTCTGTGGAGTTTCGGCAATTGAAGCTCGTACAGATCGACATCCGTATGCGTTTCGGGGTCGCCGCTTAGTGTAGATTGCTCGCGAAAGGCATTCACCTGTGTCGCTAAGTCATCAAATGCTCGGCTGGCACCTGGACTGAGATCTGGCAGGCTGTCTAAATCAGGCTGAAGCCATATGACTGCTAGAGGGCCCGAGAACAACCACTCGGCGATGTCTTCCGTGATCACTTGTATGCCACGCCAGAAAGACAGTGCACGGACAAACGCAGTGATCCTCGTCGGCGTTGCAGCACTCTCATCCGCGCCATCCTTACGCAGTCCACCATCGTCGAGACTCTGCCAGCCGAACTCCAGAATGGCTAGCAGCATATTGCAGGCGATAAGGGCGTCACAATTTTCGCGACATGGCGTGCTCAGCGCCGGAATGAAGAGGTCTAGAGCTGCAATCCTTCGTAATCTGGCGATTTCCAGGAATTGATCGCGGCTGAGAGCGTTGTTGGCAGCAAGTGACGCTTGGTGGAGTGCAGAACTCGCGACAATCGCATGGAGAACGAAGACGTGCTCGATGGCCAATTGGGGAATGTAGCTTTGCCACACTTTCAGGCCGTCGGCACCAAAGGCAAGCGAGGGGCCTGTTTCGTTGACGAAATGGATCATGAATGCCAGATCTGTCAGTGGCACCCATGGAGATCCCGCTGCCGACGTTTCTGTCGAGTGCGCCGTCTGTGATGATCTGGAGGAACACACTGTACTGTCTGTGCTGGCACTATGCGTCGAGCTTGCAGTACCAGCGTCTTTGGAGGCCAGTGTCTCATCGGGGCCGCCGTCGATCGTGTACGAGCAAGTCTCCCCACGTATGTCACATCGATGGCAACCTGGATGGCGTTCATCACACTGTTAGCAGCAGGTCAGCAGGGCATTTTTTCCTACGATTCATCGCTCTCTCGCTCACTTTGACCCGCCTTGCTTTACATTGCACACAGCCTCGCCGTGACTTTGTATGAAAGCGCTTGCTCGTCATCAATGACGGTGGGACGGAGTCACATCGAGAGCCAAAAGTGGCCGCTGATGTGATGCCGAAATACCAGAGGTATTATGCTTCTGCTTCAGCTTCAGCTATAACAAATGAATGGAAACGAGGTGCCGTACCTTTTGCACTGATGCTGCTCTTCCTATTAGACTGGCGCAACTCACTCCGGCAGGGTTTGGGCTCGCTGCCGCTGGATCGGGGATAAGCGGCGGAATAACATACCCGACTACCTGACTCTCTTCCAGCTCACTCGACTTCACAACGTATGCCGGGAGTTCTCCTCGCAATCCTGCAATCTGCACAAGCTAAGACGTATCGTGCCAGATTGCTGCAGTCAGCATGGCCATCGATGGGCTTCACCCAAGCACGACGGAGGTGATGGGTACAAAGATTGTGTGCACAATCCTAGGCCAACAAGCTCCCGATGCTCGGATCACACGTAGCTGACGAGTGACCTGAGCATATAATTTCTAGGCATTCCATCATGATCTAAAGATTCTGTGTGATGTGTTTGTCTGTGGAGATGTTCGAATCATAGAAGTCGGCAGTCATGAAACGTTCCAGGTTGTTTCAGAGTGGTTAAGGTTGCCTACCGAAATGCTCCGCAGTCATCAACCTTTACTCCGTGTTTCACATTACTCGTCATGGGATCTGACAGATTCCTGCTCATCTCTTTTCTCTCCATCTTTCCCTTCACAATCGCTAAAGAGTCTTCGGGTCCGACTTCGCCATCATGGATCCAAAAAGTCGACGAAATCATGGCGTCTGCTGTGCGGCAATCAATGAGCTACTCACTTTTGGCGAGCAACTGCCAGAGACCAGAGAGCGCGCCACTAAGCTACGCCATGACCTTCACGATTATCTAGGCACGATACGCGATCGAACAGATGGAGCACTGCTAATAACTACATATAGTCAGTGTACACCCCACTGCGCGACTGCACGGACATGAAGATGTCGAGCTTGTTGCCACGGGACCTACCGATTTCGCCAGCTTTGCTGCATATCGCGCAAGTCAACGTCGAGCCGAAGACCACCCGCCGTTTCCCGATGCTTTCAGCAGCTGTTCTGATCCAATGAATCTAGTCGAAATGGTAGACATCATAGCATGGAATGCCAATCGAGTCATTGGTAAATTGACGAAGAAAGATCTCACGCCACTCCTGGAACGGGGCTACGACTATGACATAGTGCAACGCTGGTCCAATCTGGACGACGCGACGGTACACGGCACTAGTCCTACCATGTCCAAGCTGGAGAGCAATGCAGAAGAGAACACTAAGTCGCTGCCGGGGACAGACCACTGTCATGCGCACGATGAGAACGATGATCCACAGTATATGGAGAAGCAAGACATCCTTCCAGGCAGCTCACAGTCTGAGCAATCGTCTACAATCATAGACACGCCTCCGAGCAGCTCGGTGTCAGAAACGTCTACGACTGAACAGTTCACTCTTGATTCTTTGAGATCAGTTTTGTATACTATGTCGCTCCACGACCCAAGTCCTTGCCTCGTTGATGAAATGCATGGCGGTGTGACACAGGAGAATGAAAGCTACCTTGAACTTGTGCCAACACTTATCCAGACTCAGGCTCGCATGAATCAGACTGAAGACGACACCGGAGGCCTATGGGGTCCGAATAACCACCGGAGTGCCAGTCCTGAAGAGGAACAAGGGGATCCCAATCACCTGCACAGACTCAGATTCGCACGAGTATATCTGACCGCGACGCCTGGCGTATTAGTCCTCGAATGGCTAGAGTCGACCAGGCCCGTCAGGCTGCTGCCAAAGATGTTTTGGCGATTGTCTCTGCCGAGCACTTCGAGCGGGACTTCAAGCTTGCTCTTTATTTCGACATGGGCACATTGGCAGATGTTGTAACGGTACTCTGGCATGATATGGGAAGAGTCTTTCATCAATACCACGAGAATCGCGAGAGAATCAACGACCGAGGACAACTCACATCTGTGCCCATGGAAGCAGTCGAAGTGGCAGTCACATTTGCACAGACATGTCTCGGGCCTTACATGGTCAACCATGTCATTTCGCAGGCGGATCTAGAGTTTTGGTCAGAGGACTCTATCAATTGTGCTTGGACCAGTGTTTACCGCAGAGCTTGGAATGCTGATCTTGCAAATGCGTCTGGTCAGTTTGTGGATGATGTGCTGGAAAAGTTCATGAGGTTAGGGGAAGAGCTTAATCTGGATTGATAGTACAAGATGATGACGTTACACGATTACAAGATGGTTAGATTGGCTGGATAGAGGGAGAAAGGATCACGGGCTGAAAGGATGAGAACGACAAGCATTCACAGTAGCGGTTGAGTTAAGCGAAGCGTGATGTGAGCGTACCTCAAATTTCAATGTACAGGGTACATGACACTATCTCCCAATCTATCTCATCAGACCAGCACGTTCATCGTGATTATCCTCCTCACTGTCGTCTTCACTCTCCCCTTCCTCGTCATCCTCTTCCTCACTATCCTCTCCGCTTTCCGCATCTGTCTCTTCCTCCTCTTCGTCCTCGTCATCGTCATATTCATCGTCGTCTTCTTCTTCCTCAGCATCACCTTTAACACCTTCCTCTTCTGCCAGCCAGTCATCCAGTGTCTTCTCCCCGGCAGGCGGTCTCGACACACCCGCGGGCTTGCCATCCACCGACACGCCCATACTGCTCATCCCCATCTGCGCGTCCAGCCGCTCACTTGCGCTCATTCCCATGCGATCACTATTCCCTTGCGTAGATACATAGGTTGAACTAGCACCAACCTCCTCATCGCGCAGTCTTGCATCCGGCTCACGCCCATCCTCAACCCATTCAGGCACTCCTTCATACCCTGTGAACCCGTCTGCGCCGACGCCTCCTCCCGTCTCATCCTCGTCACCAGCACCGCCTACACCTCCGCCGCCACCACCTGGCCCGATGATCAGTGATGCTGACCCAAGCATATAGGCTCTTCGATCCTCTGACGGTGAGGGAGTCGATGGAACAGGCTTAGGTGCTAAAAGGACAAGCGAGGCGAGGTCTGTGTTGGTTGGAGAGGCAAGGAGGGCGCGGTAGGTTCTGGCGCGATCACGGAGCGGGTAGGAGGTATCGTAGCGAACGAGATGGAGGAGGTAAGACCATAACTTTGGTATGGCGTGATTTTGGCCGAACGGTGCAGATCGTGGTTGTGAGGAGGTATTCGTATCGTTGTTCGTATTGAGCATTGTGTCTTGTGCCGCCCATGCTCGACTATCGTGTGTTCCTGCTTCGATCTGCACCGCAGACTCAGGCGACGCTTCTTGCTCCTGCTGTACGCGATTCAAGTACAGAAGGTATACCTTAGCTCCAAGAAGCACAATCTGACTACGCACATCTTCTTCTTCACTCACGAAGCCTCGGCAGAGAATGCGCAGAACGTCTGCTGCAATATTGTCGCCATTGTTAGTGCCTGCGAACTCGCCGACGAGCCAGATGACACTTGCACGCGCTTGAGGATCCGTCATTGAGTCCAGATTTGTGGCCAGACGTGTCACTGTATCTACATGGGCATCGGGGTTTGCCTGAATGAGATGACGGATCATAGTCAACGATTCCGCAACAAGTGAGCCATTTGTGCTGCTGAGCTGAGAGAGTAGAAGTCGCAGACATCGTGTTGACGTTGGACTGCCTGGAGGTGTGGATTGCGCGCAGCGGCCAATGGCGCGGACGGCGTCGCGGATCGTGGAGGCGGCGGATGAGCGTGAGAAGTGCGTAAGCTCACTGAGGATCAGTGACTGAGCATGTGGCGGAGCGTGAGGGTAGACTAGGGTGAGAAGCTCAAGCTTGAGCCGTGAGATTTGTGGTGGATCAGTTGCCCGGACGAGAAAGTGGGTAGTGTAGTGCACGAAAGACTGCGGATGTAGGAGTGCAACTTGGACGATGTTGTATAGCACGACCTGCTGAATGTCGACGGCGGCGCGCAGGAGGGAGATGAGTGGACCTATCGCCGAGGTAAGGTAGATTGACGACGATGGTGAAAGATAAAGATATATTCGTGTGACGGCAACTACGACAGCTGAGTTTCGCGACTGTAGAAGCGGAAGGGCATGCCGTAGTAGAAGCTCCAGATCTGGGTCGAGCATCGCTACTTCTGTTGTTTCCTCGATAGCATGGGCATCCTCATTTGGGTCATCATCGTTGTAGAAACCTTTGCTAGATACAGATCCGTTCCTGGGAACACGGCGCGTACGTCGGGGGAAGCAGCGTCTACCGTAACTCAGCATTAGGCTGAGAGTGGCTAACTGACCCCATTCATCCATGTCGACCAATTTACGAACGAGTCCCCGATAATGTTTGTGTATCAGGTCGATTCGATTCGGGCATACTTGCAAAAATGTGATCACAGCCGCTCCCGCAACGAAGTACTGTTTGTCGCCCAGTAGCTGATTGAGGTAGTCCGTGAGCTGTGGTGCTGTGTTTGGGTCCAATCGCCAGCACTTGGGTATGGCCAACGCAGCTGCCTTGCGCACGAACGGGCTCAT
>Ga0058702_10000327_pt1 | contig 22116 bp, 21 predicted proteins | sample AgamicOrSfe_FD_83781 | JGI IMG/M metagenome (GOLD analysis project Ga0058702, IMG submission 83781) | Agave microbial communities from Guanajuato, Mexico - Or.Sf.e | ecosystem: Host-associated > Plants > Phyllosphere > Phylloplane/Leaf | place: Guanajuato, Mexico | collected 2012-05-30 | reverse complement strand
CTTCATAGGCAGTATCAACCTTGGAGAGACTTGGGGCGGCGTACACCGTGCTCACTTCGTCAATGCTGTGCAGGGACTGATGCCGTCGAACACCGCTCGATTCGGGAAGAGGCTTGTTGACGTTTCGCAGGATCACAATGGTCTGTACGTCCTGACCTTTACCGATGGTACAACCGCCATCGCGGCGAGTGTTGTGGCCTGTGACGGTATAAAGTCTCGCTGCCGCCAAGTCTTGCTGGGCGATACGCATCCTGCAGCCAAAGCGCGTTTTACCGGAAAATATTGCTATAGGGGACTTATTCCAATGTCTGACGCAATCGCAGCCCTGGGCGAAGAAGAGGCCACCAACAGCCAGATGTACTGGATGCAGCATAAGCACTTGCTGACTTTTCCAATCGCTAACGGGAAGACGATGAACGTGGTAGCATTTGCTTCACAAGACGAGTGGGAGAATGAGAAGTGGATCATTGAGGCTAGTAAGCAGGAAATGTACGACGACTATGAAGGATGTGGAGAGAAGGTGAAGACGATACTTTCCATGATGCAGCAGCCCGATATATGGGCGCTGTTTGAGCATACGGATGCCGAGACGTATTGTAAAGGTGGTATGTGTCTGATTGGCGATGCTGCGCACGCGAGTACACCACATCAAGGCGCTGGTAGGTTTACATTTTGCGCAGGGTGCCGAGTTATTTCTACCGCAACGGCTAATTGCCTGAGCTAGGAGCCGGCATGGGCGTCGAGGATGCTTGCGTTCTGGCAATGTTACTCAAGGACTGCTACCACGTTGATGACCTGCGGAAAGCATATCAAGCGTTCGACACAATCCGTCGACCGCGGACACAGCAATTGGTAAAGACAAGCAGAGAGGCAGCCAAGATCTACGAGCTTGAGTCACATTCTGATGGAGGCAAACTGGACTCGGCCATCGAGAATGTCAGACAGCGGATGAATTGGATCTGGCAGCATAACGTCGAAGACGACATTGAAGCTTGTAAGGAATTACTATACAGGACCAACTTTTAACACAACTATCCAGATAAAAGTTCAATAATGCTTCTGAAGACAGTCATTCAATGCTTCGCATCTCTTACTCATTCCATTGCCCTTTGAACGCTACGATCCACTGGCCATTGACGCGATGCAGCACATTCGTCGCACAGACCAGTCTCATTCTCTCCGATTGATCGCCTGCGCGACAAAAACCTCCTTCCATATCGGTTTGTAGCATCTAGATCACGACTCCCGTACAGTCTTTGGAATGGTCGATGATTCTAACCGCTGCTCTCGCCGCTGTCCGATGGATTCTCGAACCCATGTCAGCTCTCGGTATCCGCTTTAAGCCTAGTGCGTTCGTATGGCACACCCACATGCACGGACTTCTGGATTTGCTGAAACGTCTAAGAAAGATGTTCCGTGGTGAACTGCCCGAAGCACGGAAAGATGTAGAGAGAGCCCACTGCAGGCAGGGCTGCTGTGAGGTGAAGAACCTGGCTAAGGTACACGCCGAGATTGCTATTGATAGTGCGACGCATGCTGCGGATTCAGGACCAACGGCATGGAGTCCAGGTCAATGAGGCTGACGAAAGAATGTGCCAGAAGGTGCCGAGTCACATCAGGAAGCATGCTGGGACTGCAACGACAGTGTCTGGTAACGAAAACATCGAGCTGCTTGAGGAAATTGCGATGCTATCTGTGCTGGTTCGTCATGACCTTCGCCGACCTACGAGCTCACAATCTTGGCTGAGCTGCGTTAGCTGGACAAACTTTCTCATCCCCAATACAACATGTTATATCTCGCGGCGCCGCTGGAACACCATTGAAGTTGCCTCCGTCGGTTGGGAAGATGATAGCTGCACTCTGGCAAGGCGTGAAGAACGGTGCTGCACTGGCTGCATTCGATGCCCGGGCAGAATTGCGACAAGCTCTGCCATATATGTCGGAAGGGGGACAGACGCCATAATCGAAGAGTTGCCTGTTGCATCCGGTGACCACACGACCATCATTGGAGCAGACGATCGGTACCGAGTATCCTTGGACGTAGCTGACATCAACGTCGATTTCCCCACCAAAAGTGTTACCTTCGATGAGGCTGTTCTCGATGTTCGGCTCGTACCCAACCTCGACAATGCCATCCCAGTTAGGTGGAAACTTGTACACAGCAGGCTGTCCGGTAGGAAGAGCCACGACACCGGGATGCCCGTAGGCAGACTCAAATTCTTTTTGGTTCTTGTCCTTACCGACTCTGAATGATAGAACCACTTGTTCGTCGAGATGATTGTAAAGTGTCATGACCAAAGCTGTGGGAAGTGCCATCGCACCAGCAGTGGGCGCGATAATAACATCTGCTGTTGCTGTGACTGTTACGACGGCTGTCGTTTTTACATATTCGACAGCTACCGAAGCCGTCTGAGTGGTAAGCGTGGTAGCCTCGATGATGGACGAGGCTGTGACCGTGACTGGCACGGTTAATGTGGTCAAAGTGGTTGTGATTCCGGCTAATTCTTCTCCTGAGGCCGATTGAGCAATGGCACTCGTAGCCAAGAAGAGACGTAAGAGGCGGCTGAATTGCATCGTATCTCGAGTCGTTGTTGTGAGCTTGTCAGGTCGCTATAGGCTAGTCGAGAGTATCAGGCGAATTGTTTTGCTGATGAACGTTGTGGTTTACCAGATGTCGAGGATATCTGACGAGAACATGTTGGATTGAAGATTGTGGGCACCGTGCGACGAATCTCAACGGAGGGATGTTGAGATGTCGAGATGTGTTTGACAAAGTTGTGTTGGGATTGGGGTTGAAGTTAAGGTTGAAGAGGAAGGGGAGTGGCACGCCAAAGGTTAACTTTAGACGTCGGCACCACCAGGCTCCTCATCAATGACAGCCAGTGGCAAAGAGCGATTGCCGCTCAACAGCTCAACAGGCAACGCACGATAACCCCATACTACCGCATCGCAAGGTGTCATGTCATTGATTTCCAAATGGGATCACTATGTCGTCAATCTCGCCCAATGCCTCCAGTCAATTATGCCTTGAATCGAACCCCTTTACTGTGTTGCGCGAAGTCTGCTTCTGTATCCTGTGTCATGAATCATGATAGCCATCGTCGCTTTCAGCTTCGCTCTGCCTTCTCGGCGGCGCCGTAGAGGCTGGCGCACGATGACCAGCGCTTGCCTTGGCTCTTTTCTCCTTCTCAACCCGATCCCTTTCGACGCGCTCCCTCTCGACTCGCTCTTTCTCGGCCCGTTCTACTGCGGCAGCTCTGGCCTTCCATCTGGCCCGGATATCTCCAGCACAACCAATGAGCTCTTCTTCCGCTACTGCATCTTCGATACTCTCCAGTACCTTTTGCACGGTGGTGATGTGATTTGCATCACGTTTGTCATCGCGGAAGCGATGATATCGCCATCGTCGTTCATCGTCCTTGTAGCACTCGACTATCGCCCCGTCAAGGCCATCCTGTTGCGCTATTGCATATAATTTCATCTTGTCCCATTCCAGTGGTGTGGCATACATGGTTGCAAACCACTGAATCCTGTCCTCGCCAAGGCCAACATGTAGCCCAAAGTCTGGCATGGCATCATAGTCGTACTGCCAATCGTCTTGCGTACTCTCGTCATCATCCTGCCACTTTGGAAAGCTTAACTCTAGCTTGAAATCGATGGTGTTTTCACGGGCGGGCTTCCATTTGAGGATGTGCTCGTCCGTACCAAACTTGTACGGTGTCTCGCGGCAAGTGAAGATGAGCCCATCGTTGCCATGCCTCAGCGCCGGTAGTATCTGCTTGAACATCATCTCCGCACCATATGCAAATTGAAAGCTCTTCTGTTCAATCCTGAACTTGAAACGTTCCGTATCTTGCGGAAAGGTTTTGCAAAGCAGAGTATACGGCTTATGAACCATGTCGATGAAAAATGCAAGTCTTTTATCGAGCGATCGCTGCATGATGTCCTGGCCGTCCATGACCAGACAGTCGAAGACGAGATATTTCAGGGTATGCGTGCCATTCCGTTCCTTGTCGACCAGAAGCTCGCCGTCCAGCAGCGTCTGTTCATGGAAAGCAGCCCAATCGTGATTAGGATCATCGCGGCCTTGCTGATCTTTTCTGGGCGGTATTGGAAGATGTAGTCCTTCTATATAGTAGAATTCATTCTTGCGGTCGATGAGGTAATGTATTTCGCGCCCATTGTCACTGGTACAATAGAGTAGACAACGAATACCATCCGACTTTTCGCAGACATAATAGTCCCGCTTCTTAAGCTCTTCCAGGTGTTTGCGCGCAAAACTGACAGGCTGCGCCCCTGGAAAGTTGAGGTTCCCGCCCCGTTGCAAAAGGTGTGCTATCTCACGGCGGAAGTTCTGTGCAAGGTTGCCTTCTGCACGTCGCCCTATAGTGTCGAGCTGAGGAGGTGGGACGAATTTGTCCTCCTTGGACATGGCGTGACCTGGCGTAATGCTGCAGGCGAACTTCACGCGTGGTACCAGTCCCCAGTGGGGTGGATGTTGAGTGGCCACTCGTTGTGAGCCCGTCTGAGCACCAGCGCTGTCACGGTTGTAGGTGTTATTGCTATGAAGCGCTGACTACGGAATCGAGCTTGTCGAGCTGAATTGATTTGTTTGTGGTGCCTCGAGGAGAGCAGTAGAATATGGTACGGTTAGCCTGGGCGGTAGCGTCACGCGTGCGGTTCAAGAAATGGTGAAGTTAGCTTGGTGCAGACGCCGGCATTGACCCCGGTCGTTTCAAACGAGGTTTCAACCCATGGAGTGTGGAGTCCGGTGCAGTCGCGTTCAGTCACGATCTCTTCTGTATTCAAGCTCGTTATCGCAATATCGTACTACATCTCGACTTCGCTATGTACGCTTCATTTACGCAATCCTATGACATTACGCAAGTCACTGTCATTCGTCCACTAAAAGCCCCGCTACGCTTCAGAACTGTACATCCAGCCGCGACCATATTCCATGTTCGCTTGCTCGTTCAGCATGTATTCCCAATACTCCCAATCCTTGATCCTGAACGCCTCCGTGCACCTTGAGCTGCATAACATGGTCTAGTCGGACTCCTCGGCAGCTTTGGACTTCCGTTTCTCCTTCTTCTCGGCCTTGCGCTTCTTCCTTGCCGCCTTCTCTTCTTCCGTCTCATCTTCCCGGTCCCTCTTTTGCTTCTTCTCACTCTTGGCTGGCGTTGTTGACTCGACCTTAGTTTCCTCCGCTGCGCCATTGGTGGCCTCGGACTTGGTAGCGTCCTCTCTTGATGGCGGTGCTGGTGCAGCGGATGCGTCTTCCAAAGGTGCATTAAAGTCTTTGTACTCGGCGTTCCAGACCGCCGGAGTGTTCTCATTGGGACGGCCGAATTTGTCGAGCTTTCCCGTTTCCTTCATCTTCTTCTTCTCAACAGCAACAGGACCAAGACCCCATCTTCGTGGATATAGATCGCGCTCCATGATACATCTCTTAACCTTCGCAACGACACCATGATCGCAGGTGCTGAGCTCGACTGTGGACATCTGCGCAATACCGATCGCGATCGCTTCACCTTTCGTGGTCATCAGGACAACCTCCTCATGGAGCTCAATACCAGTCTCTGCAGTGTGTCGTTAGCTTGATTGGGCGATACCACCTTTATGGAAACGTACCAAAACGCAGTAGACCAGGGATCATCAGCTTCGCACCGTAGCATACAGCATTGACAGCACTATCCTTGACCACGATCCTCTTGTAGCTGGTCAGAAGAGACTCCAGAGGTCTGATGACTTTCCTCAAGTATGCCTCGTCGCGGTTGTTGTCGTACGTCCACTGCGCATCCAGCACATCGTGTAGCGTTACCATGCCGTCTTCTTCTGACATTGCACCGCTTCGTACTCTCCGCAATTCCTGCATGTGCGCACCAACTCCCAGAAGCAGACCCATATGGACACAGAGTGTTCGAATGTATGTGCCTGCCTCGCAGCTAACCCAGAACACGCCGAGATGTCTTTCATTGTCGAATTCGTACAAATTGCTTTCGTGGATCGTTCGGATACGTAATTGACGCTTGACAGCCGAGATCAATGGTGGACGCTGGAAGAGAGCACCAGTAAGTGTTTCGAGCGCGCGAGCAAACTGTGCTTCTCCTCCAGGAAGAGTGTCGTGTAGACGAATGACGCAGACATACTCCTTTCCAGCGCCTTGTTGCGACTTGACGAGGCGAGTAGCGCGATCCAGACAGACGATGAGGCAGCCAGTGACCTTGGGATCGAGTGTACCACTATGTCCTGTTTTCTCAATACTTGCTCACAAGTTAGCTCAGATCACAAGTCAAAGGACCCTCAAGCTCGTGGCGTACCGTAGCATGCGCTTCACCCAAGCGACAACCTCGTGAGAAGATGGGTTTGAAGGCTTGTCTAAGTTGATGACTCCAGACTTGATGTAGGAAGTGATGTCACGGCTGAGAGGTGTGCAACCTGCGGGAATAGGTGTGAAGTGACCAGTACGGACAAGTACTATTGCCGCATCAGTATGTTGTACTAGATAAAGTGCCTGTCTTATACGCACATCGATCGTAATTTTTGAGTAGCAGCGGCCAGTGTGAAGTGTCGACATTAGGCACGACCGCCTGCGGCTTGATGGTGTACTCTACATCTTGGTTGTTATTTGTCTGAACGAGAGCCATGCTGACTCTTGCTGCTCTGCGTGCGGCTCCGGAGTGCTGGGATACGGCGTCGAGGTGTATGCCTTGCTGTCGTCGCTCGCAATAATGATACCTTGATAAATTTGACCCAGTCGATGCTCAAACCAATAATTTCGTTCTCACGTGATGAGGTCCGGCATTACACCCAATGTACTCCGCAGTACCATCTCACTATGCAGTACAACCTACAACTGCAACAAGAGGCTGCGGAACAGCTATAGATTCTCATGCCCTTCGAGCTGGCTGCAATTTCCTAGCGAGGGCAGGCGTTATCGATGTCTAATTGATGCTCTCATCGTGATCGTTTCCTTCGGATCATGAAACTCCAGTCTCCCTCAACAGTTTGCATTATTCATTTTCTGGGCTGTTCATATTTCTAAACCTTGAGCTATGTATACAAGAAAGCGTATGGCGAGACCATCGCCAGGCGAAAAGCATCCATGCAGAGCGTTCATACACCGTCCTTCAATTCCCATTCGTCCTTGACGGGCACATTCGCGTCCTGCAACACCATCATGCTCAACAGCCAGTCGGAACGTCGAATATGCGGGACAAAGCCAGCTTCCTTCGCTTGTGTCTTGAAACGCTTCCACATAGACTTGTCACTGTCCTCTGTCACCAAATGCAGATTGGGCTTGGCGAAGGGCCCATCAATATCTTTGTCTCCGTCTGCGTCGCCGTCATCATCTTCGTCTTCTTCTTCCTTACCTTTTGCGCCCACAATCTTTGTTCCACGCTCACCCCAGGGCAGTGCTTTGCCGCCGTTAGCCTGTACGATTGGTGGAAAAGACTTTGCACCTCCCTTCACATTCGGTGTATAGTAGATGTTGCAGTCATGCATCAAGCCGCCTCGGTCCTTGTTCTCTTGTGCCCGCCTGAGAATGTCTGACAAGCGCTGCTGCTGTTCTTTCTCCCATTTTGAGTCTTCCAACAAGAATTGCTCAGGTGGCAAGCGTTGCTTTTGCTTTACCATTGCCACGAGCCACTCTGAGGTCGAGACTATTGGTGCATTGGCCAGACCTACCAAGAACTTCGGTGTGCGCACGACACCCTTTGCCACGATTACATCTGGTCTCGCATCCAGTCCATCAACGAAGTCGATGTTAAGGTCCTGCCAGATATCCTGAGCCGGATCGATTTCCTTGTGCTTGTCCCAGTCCAGACCAGTAGCCAACACAACAAGGGGAGGGTACTCAGGATGGCTAGATCTAGTAACATCGACGTCGTCCCTCTCCGTTCCTGTCGTTCGTCTTGAGGTGTCCTTTGTCATTGAATTCCTCTTCTGCTTCTTTGTTTTCAGCGAGCCTGTTTTTGCAGTAGGTACATCGTTCACAAGCTCATCCTCTTCTATCTCTCCAGGTTCCGTGGAGACCTCGTCGATGCTGCGCTTGCGACCATTCCCAGTATTTCCCGAATGACCACGATCAGCATCCTTTACTCTACGTCCACCGTAAACGACACCTCCCACACGCTTCTTCTCCTTCTCGTATGCTGCTATGTCTGGAGCCAGGTTGTGAAGCTTTGAGATGGCACGATCTTTCGCGCTTCGGCTGCCAGGGGCAATATTTTCCTGATCTAGCCGAGCGACAGTAGGTGTTCTTGCTGCACGTTTGCTTTCATTGTTCGCGTGTGCTTTTGCACTGGGCGTAGCATGGGAGGAGAGCTGGCTAGATGTACCATTGCTGTCCTCAGTGTTCATGCCGAGTGAGAGTCTCAACGCTTTGCGATCGATCGGAGTCTGGCCAACTAGCTCTGTTAGGTTGGTACGTTCAGGGAAGAAGTTGTATCTGTTGTTCGCTAAAGGCAGCATTCTGCCCTTTGCGTAGCTCTCTTCCAACCAGAGGTGATTCACAATTTCAATATCCCACTCTTGTGCAGCTTCGCATTTGTCGCCGGCCATGTGAGCTGTAATGAGATACCTGTTTTCCTGCGTCATTGTCTTGGTGAATTCGCCACCAGCTGCTTGCACCAGACTATCAAGGAAGATGCGGGCCTCGCCAGTGTAATTCGAGATTGTGATTTTCGCATTAGCAAAGCCCTCGATGCCACCACGAAGATATGGGTAATGCAATAGTCTAGACATGGGAGATGCGTAAGTGTTGCGATTGATCAAATGGTAGAGCCAGTTCAGATTGCCAACATCTTTACTCGCTCGCGAAGCTTGAAGATATGCTTCGCTGTCTCGGTAGTGGCATATCAGCCATTCTGCCTCATTGACATCTTCAACCACTCGACCTCCATTGTCGACAATGATTGATGTCAGACTCTGTTTGAGACGCTCGCTAAGATCAAGGTCACCATGGAGCATCAGCTTTCGGTTGGTGAAAATGGAGCAGCGAGCTGCGTCAGCGTCTGGTGAAGGTGTCGGTTCGCCTTGTGGCTGAATGGTCATGCTTCCACTGAGTCGCACGAGCTGCTTGAAAGGCACCGGGCGATCATTGATGTCATGCTGCACAAGCAGAGGAGGATGTGGCAGAATATAGGGCTTCTCGACAATCTTCCTGCCAAGTCTCAAGCAGTGATCGAACCAATGTGGTAGTACCGCAACAGCCTTAACCTTGTGATTCGCCTGTATGACTTCACATTTGTGATTGTGCATGGAAAGCGCCACGATATGAGTGACCAGTTTCGTCAGCGGTTCGCTGTATTGTCCACCCAAAGCCTGTATTCCTCCAATGATGGCATCCTTGTCTCCCACTGGGATATCTTCTGTAAATGTAACGACAACATCGTTGAAGTAAAGCGTAGGGTCTGGCGAAAATGTCCTCGGGTTGGGTGCCTTTCTCTTCTGTACTGCATTCTCGATCCATCGTGGCGTCACAACCGGGATCAGCGCATCAACAGCGTCGTAGTAAGCTTCGAAGTTGCAGTCTGTGGCGATGATGTGGGTTATCTGTGAGAGCTCATCCTTCGTGAGGGCCGAAGAGGTGAGATCCAGCTGTACGGCACCTTCGTCGGTGAGTTGCTTTGTGTACTGCGAGGCCTTAGTATGAGACGAGGTTGGCAACCCCATTCACTCTAGCTTACTCTTTCTTGTGCCGCATCGCTTAGCACTTGACTGGGCACTATCACGAAATGCACGCCGCTGAAGAGACCAATCTCTGGAATTTCAGCATGGTCGGTCGCATTGGCAGTCGCCATATTCGAGCATGTATCATGAAGTCAGTCTTGTGTTTGACTTCGACGAAAAGTCGCGATCGCGAACCTCCTCTACACGCGTCGTGATTTCTGGAAAGAGGTCATACTTTAAGAGTTCGATTAGTGATCGCCTGGCGGCCGAGGCTATTCAAGACATAACTCATCGGGGAGCCTGTCATGCCTGTCACTTGTGGGTGGGATGGACATATTCTGAACAAGAGATTATCGAATATAGTCAGGCTAACTCAAACACCCAGCGAAATGTCTGCCACCATATTTCAGGTCAAGAAGCATGTCCTGGAAACGCAATATATGCGGGAAAGACTGCACGCCACGATCAATGGTGATGAGGACGTCCTCCAACTTGCTATCAACCAATACAGTCCTGTCGATAACCTTACACCTGGCGAGGGCGACTTGACAGTGATAGCAGCTACCGCTAATGGTGTCGGCAAAGAACTGTATGAGCCTGTCTGGGACGATCTTTACGCAGCAGCAAAGCAAGCTGGTTTCAGGATTCGGAGTATCTGGATTGCTGATGTGGCATGGCAGGGTGAGAGTGGCGTCCTGAACGAGCACAAGCTAGGCAATGACCGTAAGTGTAGTATTGAGCAGGAGTCGGAGGTGAAGCGACTACGCTTCTACGAGCACTACTAATACTCTCACAGCTCACTGGCTTGACCATAGCCGCGACTTGCTGCATATGGTCAATCACTTCCGCAGAAACATGTCTGGGCCTCTCATCGGCATTGGACATAGTATGGTATGTGTAGGCTATGCAAACCTCTGTCATCTAGACTGACACACTTCAGGGGGGAGCACAGATTGCAAATCTCGCGCTAATTCATCCTCGCCTCTTCCATTCTGTGATTCTGATAGATCCGATAATACAAAACGCTGCGGGTCCAGATCCTGGGTTTAGCCCTGCAAAGGCATCCACTTTCCGAAGAGACCTCTGGCCCTCTCGAGACGCGGCGAGGAAGGTGTTCCGCGGCAACAAGTTCTACCAGCAGTGGGATCCACGCGTCTTTGACTTGTGGATAGAGCATGGCTTACGAGAACTGCCCACTGCGCTGTACCCCGACTTGCCGCAAGTCGTCAACCTGCCATTCTCGACACAACAGGCAAGTGCCGACACGACGCCTGTTGACCAGCCGGAAAGCACAAAGCAAGTCACATTGACAACGACGAAACACCAAGAGGTCTTCACCTTCAAGCGGCCAATGCATCCTGCGGCACATCAGCCTTTGAATTCCTTCACGCCCACCAGACTTACGCATCCTGATGTCCCGTCGTACGTACCAGCTGCGACGATGGCGTACAGTCCCGAAGCCGTGGCTGTTTTTACACAACTGCCACTATTGAGGCCTCGATGCTTTTATGTCTTTGGTGAAACTTCTGCTGCTTCGAGCCGCCAACTCGAGGCCGAGAAATTCCGCATTACCGGTACTGGGATTGGGGGAAGCGGCGGCGCAGCCGAAGGGGCCGTCCAGAGTACTCTTGTAAAGGGTGCAGGGCATTTCGTGGCCTTCGAACGGCCGCAAGAAGTCGCCGCAGCTATGGCGAGGTGGATTGCTTCGGATATCAAACTTTGGCATGATGAACAGTCATCGCTACGAGACATGTGGGATCAGGTAAAGGGTCAAGCAAAGTTCACCTTGAGTGACGATTGGAAATGGTGGATGCAGCAAGGTCAGGATTCGGGCCAACCCAGAGTGGTTTCGAAGCTGTAGGGAATAGTATGAAAGTCTTATCGGGGCAATCTTCAATATGGTGATGAAGGGTTTGGCCGCTGTACAGGAGCTTCATCGTTGCCGAGTCGGATCGGTCACAATCGGGCTATTTGTCCACACAACGACATCTTAGCTCCAGAAATAAACTATACCAGCCATTGAGGGCGACGTTCTGTCTCAATACTTCAACAAACATGTTCGATAGCCTCACAAAGTCAATGGCAACTAACTGAAACCTGTAGCGCTCATTGCGACGTGAGAAAGACAATCCACGACAATGTTACACAGCCCGGGCCTGGGCATCCAACAACGCATCACAATGAGCGTAGACAACTCTACACCTTCAGAAAGTGACCCGCCCGACTATGGCTTCCATGCAACTTTGACAAGGGAGTGGATTCCTCCGGCCGAGTCCGAGCGTATCGCCCGTCCGCGCACAGTGAAGGAGATGGTGCGGCGGTTTGTAAGTCATCGCATAATAGACTTGAGGAAATGGCAGCTTGCGCAGAAGAACCTAGCGTGATTTCCTATCACAACATCACAAAGCCTAGATTACCTTGTATGCCGTATGGGTCTAACGCTGACGGTACCTTTCAGTGCCATTGTGCTCCTCCCGGCCACCCACAACGCGCAATCTGCCACTTCAACGCTCATCATATCAATCTGCCCGATTCGAGTATACAGCCCGACAATCTCGACGTAGTTGTCGTAGCTTACGACAACTACGTCATCAAAGGTAACAGTACTGGCTCAGCGACAGTCGAACGTGCACTGCAGAACCCGGTTGACGAGGTACTGCATGATCAGCAACATATTTCGTGGCATGAGGTGGAAGAACTCGTGCCATCTCCGACTCCTGGTGGCGATTTCTCTCATATTCCTAGCAATATCACTCCCCCAATGTCTCCATTTGCTGTTTGCGGCACGCGTCTTACTCGGCAAGCTGTCCCTGGCGCTCACCACGGCACTCTGCTATACGAGCAGGTCTTCAATCACGACCGCAGCTCTCCAGAATGTCTTGTTGGTTCTCAGGTCGCGGATTCCGCATGGTCACATACAATGCACCAGAAGTGTAGCCAGAGTACCCCGAGATCACGCACTTCGCGAAAGACTTGAGACCATGGCGCGAGGAATGCTATGACCCTGTCCGTCTTGCAGATGAACATGGAAGACGGAGAATTGTCTCAAAGGTCAAAGAAGGGATAGATCGATGAGAATGGAGTGAGGCGGATGGTCGTAAGAGAAAAGGGTCTGTAGTCTACCTCGCGAAATTGACTACGGGAAAGACCTGAAATGACATGTCGGCCAGGCTGGAGGCGCCGAACAGAAGGGGACATATATGCCATGAAGCTGACATTTTGGTAGCGGCGGTGACATTCATGCCTGAGCGATTCAAGGTAGAGGCAGCGGTCCATCTGGACATCGTTGTCCAGTCGCTGCAGGCATGCTAGATGTCGGCGAATTGGGTCAAGAGCACTTCGAAGATATTAGGCCGTCAGTTAATTCCTTATCTGATCGGAGCCGCGAGGTGGGTAGTATTCGCCTCCAAATTCCAGGCCTGCCTTCTCAAACATGTCCGTGCACACCAGTTCCCAGCTCGCAAGTGGCCAGCTTCGCTTGTATATTTCCACCGAAACCGTGCCTCTCAAGCTTTGACCCAGCCAATTGTGTCTGTGTCCGTCCTGGAATGGCCCGCTGAGATTATAGAATGTACCCTTTGGCGCCGATGCCTTTACAATCATCCTTTGCGTCAAGTCGGACACGTCACACTCGAACGTTCTGTTCTCCCAGTCCACCTTTGTCGTCATCATCGGGCCCCAGATGTGGAAGAACTTCATCGCGAACGGTGGTCGAAAGTCAACTTCCAGCCCACGCTCATCGTTGCGATATCCCATCAGGAACGCCTGTTGGCCCATGGTCTTTCCACCCGCAAGATTGACTCCACGACCGGGTTGTCGGGCTTGCAGCCAGATGTGCGCAGCCGGGAAACTCACTGCCCAGTTCTTTTCCAGATGAGCCAGACCATTGGCATGAGCATCTGCCGGATTCATTCGTGCTTCCGCTGGGAGTGACAGCTGTATTTTGCAATCAGACTGCAAGCTGTATACATGCCAGTGTAGTGGCAGTGGCAAGTAGTTGAGCCAGCTCTCGGGCGACAGTATCGTCTTCGACCAGTGTGTGTGATTGCGCGTGACCAGCTCCATATCGACTTCACCAACTTTGTCGATAATGGTAGTCTGGTCGGGTCCGGCGTTCAAGCTTAAGCTGGACTTCTCCTGAAAGCCAATGAGGCGGAAGCCTTCTCCGCCGACGAGCTGCTCGAACGACATCTTGTTCGGGAATTCCTCCTGCTGCCAAATATGGCCATCAGAGTTCACATATGTCAGAGTCACATTGTGGGCACGTCGCTGAGCGCCTGGCACAGTACAGATGATGAATATTAGAGAAGATCCAGAGTCGAAGTCAACACGAGTATAGTAGCCTTCGAAAAAGGATAACTTGTGATTCTTGTAACTGTCCATCGGAGATTGGTTGATGAAAGGCATGGCTGTGGTCACTGATTAGCTGAGTGGTGACAACTATGCCTGCAGCTAACAGGGAGATGAGAGATGAGAGGGAGGGATGTGCTGAGTCCGTGCAGTTTCGTGCTATGCGACTGAGCGATACGAATGCCATAGTCGTCGATGCGTCATGACTCGAGTCACGTGTTGACGTGTTCCAATGACTCAATCGCGGCTCAGATTATCTCACGAGTTGCGACCCTCCCGACCACATTCATTCCCGTCTCTTCTGATTTACGATAAACACCAATCCTTCGCGAGACTTCCTACTACAAGTCATCTGTGCCGCCTTCAATGTCTTGAAGCATGCGGCTCTTGTCGTGCGTGCTAATATAGCTGGATCACTTGTGTTCACGTATCACGCTCGCAGCATCATGGCAACCCCATCGGCAGCTTGGAGTGCTTCTTCATATCGACGGCAAGATCTCTTGTTGGAATTGTGAGTCCCCCTCCGACAGCAAAGGACGGACTCGACTGCTTCGCGCGTTCGCGTCCTATTCTACCATCCTAGTTTACTGACCCTCGTCAATAGCGCCAGTCTGAAACAGGTCAAGTTGCGTGGTATTTATGCGACACTAACACCAGATGTGCCTCAACTTTGGCGATGCGTTCTATTTGTACACCGAGGTGAGTCCTGCTCGAATGTTCGAAGTCCTGGCCAAGTGCACGCTGACTTGGCCAGGTCCATTTCAAGGAGTAGTGCTACGATTTCGAGTGTCCTTTCCCGATCAGTACCCATTTGAGTTGCCTGTAGTGACCTTTGACCGGCATATCCATCATCCCCTTATTATGTCTGGGCACGCCATTCAAAATGACGACGTATTCACTAATAGCGTGCCGGAAGAGCTCAACAGGAGTGGCAGATTGACTGGTACCTTGAATCTTGAGCCAGGCTTTCGTGAACTCATGGCGAAAGACGAGCAAAAAGTTCCCGGATTGAATGTGGTTGATGTCTTCATGTACGTTAGATCGTGCTTCGATGATGTTCAAACACTGCACGGGCTTGATGAGGAAGATATCCTCAACCCGGAAGCTTGGTCAGCCTGGAAGGCGCACAATGTGAGATCCGAGGGCGAAGACATGGAGGAGAGAGCAGATGTTTGGAAACAGCGCATGAACGATCTTGCCCGTCAGAACATTGGAGCCGAAGCACTCTTCGATTATGCATCGAATCCCATACCCATACCAATATGATGACAGCGTTACCGAATCCACGATGATCACACAAGAGCAAGTTCTCGATTGCACGGGGATGTTCTCTTCATAGCACCTTCCCTCGCAGGGCCTGGTCAACCTCGTGGAGAGCTGCGGAGCGTCTGAGGGTTTCACCCAACATTTCGACCACATCGCAACCGCGCACATGCGACAATTACGAACGATCATGCCAGCAGATTTGTTTGTGCAGAAACAGCGTACGACTCCCCCTAGAGGCGACGAGCCAACACCACAGCGACGCAATTCGCTGAAGAAAAAGGTGTTGAGCCGAGTCCTGACTTCAAGAGCTAGTAGTGCACGAGCCTATGAGTTGTATTCCAAAAGCAATACAAGGTTAGCCAATCACTAGCTGCATTGATCTGGAGCGTCGGTCTGATGCCGCCCAAGTTTAGTGAAGACCGAAATCCCACGAACCAGCAGCGAAACTATTCGGAAGATTACACCACAAGAAGCACCTCTCCAAGATACCACAGTTGACCGACAATGCTCAGAAGATAGACACCCATCTGTCCCAGTCGTATCGGCCTTTCCATCTGAGCCACCTCTACTCAAGTTGCAGCTCACGGTCCGTCCAGAATTGCAGCGCCTGGACGCAACAGAAGAGTACGGCATGTGGGTTGCGATAACAGTGTCGGCGGATAGGACAGTGAAGCTAGAGGATGTGCCAGCAATACCACTAAATATCGTTGTGATCCTCGACAATTCTGCATATGCCTCCCCAGACTCGCTGAAGAATGCTTGTCAGAGCGCGGTCGATCTAGCTACCAAGCTAACGCACCCAAAAGACCGTCTCGCTATCATTTGTACTTCTCCGGCAGAAGCGTGGAAGAGTAGTCGATCAGGTTATGTGCTGCGCGACTTAGTGGCTGTGGACGTTATCGCAATTCAGAAAGCTTTGCGCGTAGCAGTGCATGCCAGATTGAACATTCCTCCACAAGGATTGGACATGGATCGGACTCTGGCAGATGCCTTTCATATCCTGGCTAATGGCGAAGATATGGATCGTACTGGTGGACTTTTCTGTCACGTTGTTCTCATGACAGCCAATGCGGAAGCCTGCGCGAGCAGTGCCCAGTGTTCAGCGCCGGTCTGTATACATGTCATACAGACTTCGGTCGTTGCTTGGCGTCAAATCGCCTCTCCTTGTACAGGACGACTCATCACCAGCAATGGCTTCTCAGCTTCAGTCAAGGATAGGATTGCACACCTGCTCTATGATGCGCGCAGTAGACTTCTCACAGGTTCGATCACCCACGTAGTCATCGAAGTCGAGGCTGTGGATAGCTGTTGCAGCATTGAAGAGGTAGTTGGTAAACAGCAGTTTGCGGTATTGTCTCCTGGCGAAGTTTGCAATGTACTGGTGAAAGTCAATGTCAAAAGGTGCATGAGCTCACCGACATCGATTACTGAAACGCTCTTTGCTGAGCTGGAAAATTTGCTCGGTGTCGTCACGACTGGCCTGTTAAAAGTCACGATCACTTATGAACATAGCATCTTCCCAATTGACACCACCTTGCGGACGACAGCTGTGTGCGAATTGCCAAGATATGACACTAGCTCCGTTTGGGTGAACGCGACATTGACTACACCTCTCCAATCTGAACGGTACCATGCGCAATCTGAGGTCTTCCAGAAGCTTTTGTTGTGTACTTCAGCCTCGAGACATCCAAAGAATGCGATCGCGTCCCTGCAAAGCCTGCAAATTCCGGCGGCAGTGGGAGACAATCTCCTGGTACTTCTGGAGTCTATCAAGACTGAGCTATCATATCAGCTGCACGTCATGAATATGTACAAGATGACGATTAGTTCGGAGGAGGATGTCCAATATTGCAATGATGGCTGGACTGCGAAACAAACCGCCGACACCTTTCCAGAGACCACTCTAGTGCCAACTCAACAAGCTCTAGTATCGATTCCAGAGTCGCCAGATTCTGGCAAGACTATTATACACAAAGAGCATACTTCGCAACCAGAGGAAGATGAGAACGATGCTGCTAGGAGAATCTGGAAGAACATGAGGCGAGATTCAAAGTCTGCTGGAGACTTGCTGGCTTCGAAGACGAATGCCATGGGCGTCGTTGATGATGGCCGACTGGCAGCGATCCAGAAGCAAGCACTTCGGAGTAAGCGTAGTATTGGCACCGATACGCTGAGGAGTCTGTCATTCGGGACTGGAAGTGGCGCCTATCCCAGTCGGTATGCTCCGTGGGCATGATGTGATATATTTTCTGTCAATGCCGTCAGTATTGAGCATGCCGTCATCCGTTTAGCACTGTAGGTAGGAAGTAGGAGATGGTTTCTAACATCCATAAGGGGTAATTAAGCACATGACGATATCCAACGACGCCCTCGTGGGATGAACTCCATGCCTCGACGATCCCCACCTTGCACAGTCCTGTAATCGCTGTCTCGACAAAGAACACCAAACCACACAAACATCCCGAGTACATTTTCCACGCCACTAATCGCCATCTCGTCAAGAAACCACCCTCTGATTGCAGTATCTTTAGCCTCTTTGCTAGTCGCGCGCGCCACCCTTCTTAAGCTCACGGTCCTGATCACTCGTGGCATCGGCTGTACTTCCTACACAGACTCATTGCTACAATTCGGATAGTACAACATCATGTCAGTAGCTACGGCGGGCCTCTTGGCGCGGCAGCTCAAGCAGATGAAGAGCGATAAGGACATCCCTGGCATTAGCTGTGGGTTGGTTGACGAGAGCAATGTCTTCGAGTGGGAGGTTATGCTTATGATCTCCGATGATGACAAGTTCTATGGAGGTGCGTGCCTCGAAACTTGAGCTATGATGGTAGTCACTAACATTCTGCAGGTGGTTTCTTTCGTTCCATACTGACATTTCCACCACAATATCCACATCTGCCACCGAAGATGGAGTTCAAGACACCGATATGGCATCCAAACAGTACGTGTGGTTTTTGCTGATCTGCTGATAACAACATACCGCTTACACCGAGTAGTCTACAAAAACGGCGAGGTTTGCATTTCCATCCTACATCCCCCGGAAGAAGACAAATATGGCTATGAATCTGCTTCCGAGCGCTGGTCGCCCGTTCAGACACCAGAGACCATACTGCTGAGCGTCATAAGCATGCTCAGCAGCCCTAACGATGAGAGTCCTGCAAACATCGAGGCTGCCAAGATGTGGAGAGAGGATCCCAAGGAATTCAAGAAGCGTTGCAGGAAGTGCGTCAATGATAGCCAGGATATGTACTAAGCCATGGATCATACTACGAATCTTACTGCAAGCTACGAGCCCATGTCCTGCTAGTGGCAGCTGTGCTCGAGACAATAGCCCGGACTGGGTGGACAAAGTTGATTGCTCGACGCCCTAATTCTAGTGTCTGGCTAATAGGGTTGCGTTTCAGTGACATCGGATCGTACACTCGTGACAGGAAATCTACCACAATTGTCACGAAAGTCTACTTCACATCCACTCGGTGACACAGTACCGTCATGGCTTGTCAATTCTGCCAGGCGATAGCTGCTCTCTGGATGCGGTGCTGGATTCACTCAAGTCAGCTTGCAATTACGAAGTTCTGTCTAGATCCTCTCTTACCCACCCCGAGATACTGGTAGATGGCAGAACATAAGCGTTAGTTATGCATTGCGCATCTATAAGTCTGACCAGCACAAATCGACTTCACAAGCAAGGCACGCTCTGACCAGCACAAATTGACTTCACAAGCAAGGCACGCTCTGACCAGCACAAATTGACTTCACAAGCAAGGCACGCTCTGACCACGTTGCGGTAGGCTAATTCCGGCACGTCAAACTCCTTGGCGAGTCTAATCAGCAAGTATTATTACATCTCATAAATGACGGTGCCATTAACAGCACTGGCTGGCGAGCTGCAGTATACCGAGTCTGTTGGAAGCCGGGAGAGAAAACCGTGTGGGAGATGCGCATCTGACCGGATCTTTCAGGGCTTGAGTGGGCTTCTAACATAAGTGTGCCCAGCATTGGATCAAACGATCGCCTGTCCGTTCGTTGAACAGCTGGAGTCTCTGGGCGATGACATTGCCACGAAAGCAAGTACGATGCATGGTGAAATCTAGCATGAGTGTTTTCCATTTGAGGACGAGACGAGATTGGGACAGTCACAAATGTTATCGGAACTGCAATCACCAGTTCCGAAGGATGTAGAGGACTTCTGAAACGGCCGCAGGCAGAGTGGCAACAGAGTTTATGGATGGTGTAGTCTAAGAAGAGGGAAGGTAGCCATGAGATCGGTACGGAGGCATTTCCGCTGCCTCATTGCAGCGTGGTCCTTCACTTTAAGTAGTTCTCTCCAATCATACTGCTTTCGATGCGGCTTGCTATGCTTCATTCGTGACCATGTCTATCGGTGCTACGAACTCCCCTGCACTGCTGGACAGTATGGCTGCCACCAACTCGTCCTTTCGCCTTCATGCGCATTACAACTTCCCGCCTTTCTTCACCCTCCAACCTAACCTCACAACGCGCCAGTCGCAACTAGCCTCATGGTCCTCCCTGCTCCTTTCCTACTGCTCCTATCATCGTATCTACCGCCTGTCTTCGTCTCATTCCATCTTCTCCAATGCCCAAATCAATCGTCGCTTGAAGCCTGAAGACGTGCGAATCCTCTTCGCATCCATGGTCGACTCACAGCACACAGCGGAGTGGGTCGATACGCAGCGCAAGAAGTCGAGTACGTCGGAAAGAGAGGAAATATACGCATTGTGGCACAGCATTGAGGAGTGGGCGAGTCTGGTGCTAGCGTGGACGGAGCAGACAGGTCAACGGAACACGGTATTGACTTTCTACGAGCTATTGGAGGGAGACGCGACGGAGAGCTGTGAGTGGCGAGGAATGCCAGAGGAGGTGCTGGGAAGGGTCCTGAACGTGCTTGTGAGGCGAGGAAGAGCAGGTTTACTGGGCGAGGGCGAGGGACGAGGTGTCAAGATATGGTGATTAGACGTATGCAGCAGGAAGTGATTACACAAAGAAGCTTGCGCGTCTCATTGCTTTGGAGAGCTTGTCAGCGGTCCAACACGGCATTCCACTCGGCCTTCTCGCTCGATTGCTCAGCTCGAGGGCTGTGTGATGAAAATAATCCAGGCTCACTCCCGGGGCTTCATCAGCTTCAAGTGAAGTCTACATGGCTGCATTTCAAGCCAAATTCGGGCTCCGCACAGAGTTCCTTCGAGGTATTATTTAGCGCTCAGTGCTGAGCATCTGGCAGATGCTTTAAATGACACATTGAGTGTGTAAGCATTGTCGAATGGGCCCTTTCACCAGGCCTGCAGGGATATGTTAATCTGGTTTCAGACGAAGGGCATATATCAGACGCGACTGATCGTGCCCTTGCTTCTACTTTTCCATACGAGCGAGGAACAGGAGATAGACTTAGATAGACGGGAGTCAAGGAGTGATGGGCTCAAGCAAGAGCGTGGGACGGCTGGTGGCAATATGAGGCCTTTACTGTATCTTGGCGGTTGGGGCGGACTCTCGCGATGCATGTACTTCTAACCAGCAGTCTTCTTTGCATACAGCAAGAACATCGAATTCCTAGACCTGCACCCATTCACCTCGTATAGTCTTCTTCACCCTCTGCTTGTCACATATTCTCTACCTTGCTGAATATCTCCAATACCTGTGATTCACCCCGCGTATCTGCAGAGGCATAAGACATAGCCATTCACCATATCTCTTATCGTCCCATACCATCATGCAGTCAGAAACATCAACCTATTCTTCGAATCGTCAAGGACCACCGGACCTACGATTGCTACATTATAACGATGTCTATCACGTCTCCGAAGGATCACAGGAACCAGTCGGTGGCATTGCTCGGTTCCAGACGCTATGTGACTACTACGACAAGGACAAGCGATTCCATAACCTACCTGGGTTGTTGACACTCTTCTCCGGTGATGCGTTCAACCCATCCTTAGAGAGCAGTGTCACCAAAGGTATGCTTGGAGAGCCTGCCAGGGACTTATTTCGCTGGCTGATCTGTGATAAGGTAGTCATATGGTGCCTCTGCTCAACAACTTGGGCACCAAAGCGGCATGCGTTGGTGTAAGACTTCCGCAGCTGTCAAGCAGACCGTAGTTTCTTGACCAAAGACTAATGCCAATCTGCTCCTGCGTAGAATCACGATCTTGACTTCGGTATACAGCAGTTTCGCCACCTCGTGGGGCAATGCAGCTTTCCATGGCTTCTGGCAAATGTTCTTGGTAAGCGGACTCTCCGTACTTCTAGACCATGTCAAGCTCAAAACTCATATCAGATCTTGATCTCGGCGACGATGTCCCCCTGGGCAATGCTCAGAAGACTACCATGCTCACATCAACCAATGGTATCAAGATAGGCGTCATCGGTATCGTCGAGCGCGAATGGCTTGACACAATCAACTCTCTGCCACCAAACCTACAGTTCCTACCTGCTGCGCCAGTTGTCGAAGACCTTGCGAAGGATCTCCGCGAGCGAGGCGCGGAGATGATAATAGTATTGACACATCAACGGGAACCAAACGACATCAAGCTTGCCGAAGCATTACCGCCACATACAATCGACCTCATGCTTGGCGGCCACGACCACTTCTACGCCCACGCAATCATAAACGGCATCCATCTCCTACGCTCTGGGACAGATTTCAAGCAACTCAGCTATCTCGAAGCGTGGCGCTCTTCCAGCAAAGACCACATTTCTGACTCCAGTCAAGTTCGTCCTGCATGGGACGTCACCATCACCCGCCGCGACATCACGCGGTCCATCGAGCCGCACGGTCCGACGATGTCACTGGTCGACAGCATGACT
>Ga0058702_10000326_pt1 | contig 22130 bp, 20 predicted proteins | sample AgamicOrSfe_FD_83781 | JGI IMG/M metagenome (GOLD analysis project Ga0058702, IMG submission 83781) | Agave microbial communities from Guanajuato, Mexico - Or.Sf.e | ecosystem: Host-associated > Plants > Phyllosphere > Phylloplane/Leaf | place: Guanajuato, Mexico | collected 2012-05-30 | reverse complement strand
TTGTGGGCGAGGATGGCTTCGCACATGTGCTTGACCTGCTCTTCTTCGATTTCGAGGATGCGCTTCCAGTCTTCCTCCTTTGTGACTTCGATTGCGGTCTGGGACTCGCCCTTTTTGTATTCGAGCGTGCAGTCGAGGAGGATAATGCGGGGGTTTTCGATGCGGCGGCGCATTTTGGGGTGGGTGATGTCTTTATTGAGCATGACGCCGTCGAGGACGCGGGAGTCCTCGATTTGGCCGCCGGGTACCTTTTCTACGCGCGCGTAGCGTTTTGTGTCGACTTCTTTCTTGCCTCCAACTTCGCTCGTTACTGTTCGGACTGCCTCTAATGCAAGATTACACATCAGCGTCGACCATCGTGAGACGTACTTCGTCCCGATTGAGGCTGATATTAGCTGTGTCATGGCTTTGTCGTCGTTCACATCGACTGGTACAGAGATCTCTTCCATCACGACTAGGGCATCAGCAAGAGCTCGCTTGTATGCCGCAATGATGTTGACAGGGTGGATGTTGCGTTCGAGTTGTGGTAATGACATTGCGAGCATTTCGCCAGCTGTACAACCCATGTCAGCACATCTTCATCTGCCTCTCCTGCTTGCTTCTTTATACCTAATATGATCACCGTCGTTGTGCCGTCTCCCACCTCTTCATCTTGCGTCCTGCTCAGCTCAATCATGCTCTTCGCTGCCGGGTGTGCCACTTCAATCTCCCTCAGAATCGCATGGCCGTCATTTGTGAGGACAATTCCACCCATTGGATCGAGCAGCATCTTCAGCATGGCTTTCGGTCCTAAACATGATCGGATTATGTCTGCGACTCTGATCGCGGGGGCAAAGTCAGTCCAGTCCTTTCTCTTACACGTCGACATGTACTGACGTCTTTGCGGCTGTGATATTCGAGATCTGTGCTTTTCGTCCAAACTGTCTCTCTCCACTCCCCGCGTCTGTCGGGGGCGTCAGTTGTGTCTGCCTCACGGTGTAACAGTCGCCATACTCATGACTACTACTGGCGCCTGCATGTTGCTGATCGTCGTTGCTTCAGGGTGCTCGCTGGGGTCGTTATGCAAGTCTGGAAGGGCAGCGTTTCAGAGCATGTCGATACACAACACTTTCGCAGCACGTTCGCGTCTCATGTTTTTCTTAGCTCCGGTATTTCCGTTTCACGCTGCCGCCTGTCATGTCGCTGAACGGAAGTGACTTCGTTCCATATGTGCACCAGTATGGAGCATTGAGTATTGCCTTGATCTTATGGCGGTAAGACTACCATGTGTGTGCTTGCCCAATATTTATTTTATGCCATACACCCTGGTGAAGCTGTTGCTTTTGGATGCAATACGCCAATACAAAGTCCATTCACCACCTCCTGGTTTATCTTTACACTTCCTTCGTCCTACAATGCCGTAATAATAGAACACGCTCTAAGTACTTTCAGATGTGAAAAGAATGCTAGTCGTTAGTCATCATGCGGAGCAATCATTCACAAAAGTGTTGTTCGGCCATGAGTATCCAGTTTCGAACCTGTTGCATGTTAGCATATTGACAAACCCGTCCAATACCAGCAGAAACGCTCACCATCTCGTCAAGTCCTTGTTGCTATAAGCATCCGGATGGGCCGCAATATACTCAGTCGTTGGATAGTCAGGCGGATCGCAGCCAATGTATCCTGTATCATCCTGATATATCCTGATGTAGTCGAATCTCATTGTTGCAGGCATGAGGGTTGCGAGACCAGTCATATTCAGATTCGCAAAACTGTTGGATAGTCCAAAATTGGCAACAATTGCCATGGGCTCCTGCGGAATCACACGCTGTCCCACATTGCCGTTCGGTCCCAGCGCTCGGGCATCGAGTGTCCAAGTTGAATTCTCGCCGACGAACCATGTAGTATATCCAGTACCGCCCGGCTCATACTCGAAGCCATAAGTTTGATATGCTTTGCCATTGTACCAATCGTTGTTGAGATTGGTCACCCCAGAGAGTGCCTGCTGGAAAACACCACCTCGATAGTTGTTCATGCTCGTGATAGAGTCGTCGTAGATTGCAACGAAGTCGTAGTTTGGCTGATACCAAATGTCAAAAGGAGCGAATTGAGCACTTTGCGAGGCAACGCCAATGCCTGCTTGGTTGCCCTCCTCCAGAAATGTCACACTGGCTTCTAGTGCGTCAATCTCAGGTGCTGTTCGCGACTTGCCGGGATTGGGGTGGTCTTGGTTACTGCAAGTACAGGCGGGAAGCCGCATACCAGGGAGCCCACTCAGTCCATCTGGCTGACTTTGGTTTGCAGTGATGCCAAAATCGCACCCGTCCCAGTAACTGTACGGCCACAGTCCGTCAGTGGTTGAAGCATATCCGGGTCGGCCAAGGTTTCCCACTAGGTATCTCATCAGCATAGAGTCTCTCATATCTGGACAGGATCACGAACTTGACCAGAACCCCGGCCAGAAACCAATGGTATCACCAGCACCAGGTAAACTGATACTTGCTTCCATGTATCCGCCCTTGAAGCACATCTGATTCCAGGACTGAAGCATACCCGATCTGTAGTTCAGATTGTGGTTCTCGAAAGCATCAAATCGTATTGTCATCGTCCCATTCGCTGTAGTGATGGCATCAGGATCATACCACTACCATATCTGATTAGTTCATCCTTGACTTCAGTTTGCAGAAGACATACCTCTAAATCTTGTGTCACTCCATACCACAAATCTACTGCAGTGAAATAAGGATCATCTCCAGGATAGAATGATCGTCCGTCTGTTTCAAACTCGTCTGAGAACTGATACAATAGTCAGAACAATCTTGCGTTTCGTTGAAAGATGCAGCCACATACAACAAGATTCTGAGTACCGCCCTTGGTCGACTTCCGTGTGTACGCAGAGGTCGGCGTTTTCGGATCGATCAGACTTGCCCGGACGTTCTTGAGCAGAGGCACGTTATCGCGTAAACAGTCTGGATCCGATGCGCAGGTACTTGCTCCCGAGGGATACACAGCACGATCAATGTATTGCCTGTGTGGGCGCATATTAGCCAGAAATCAAAGACGAAGAGGCATGTGGCAGCCTCGCCGCCTGGCAGCGCTAAAGAGCTTGTGGGGTATATCATACAAGACTGGCCATATTATGAATAGGATTGATAGACCTATGCCTAAGAAGGCCAAACCGCCCATGTTCACCAAGCTTCGTCTCCCAAAGAACTCACAGTCCCTAGTCTCTTTTTCGCCAGGTTGTGGATTGTGTAACCAGTCGTCCTTCTCAACATCGTGTGGGTATAGAAGCAGACCTTCTGATGGCGTAATGTTGTACTTCTGTGCCACTGTCTGCGTATTAAGATCCTCGTCATCGATTGATCCAGCTCGACTGGACGATACAGGAGAGTCCAGTGGATCTGCGAAAGGTCCATAATTCGACTCGAAGCTCGAACGGGTTGAAGACGCTATCGATGGCCCTGGCGAAGGTGAACGAGACGGCGCATCTCGGTATTTCCTGACCTTTGGAGCGGGTTTGGGCGGCAGTAGATGTTCAGAAGAACCTATCCGTCTGAACTCCGAGGTTGTGGATCCTCCCGAGGACTGTCGGCTACTGAATCCACCTGACGGTATTAATGAGCGTCTAGGTGATGGCTGGATGTTTGATTCTCTTGTTTTTGATATGCTGAGGGCACCTTGCGATAGAAGGTCTGCGGGATTGGAGTTGAGTCGTATATGTGGGTTCGACCTTGAACCTCGAGGCGGCTGGTCGGGCGGCTGAGACGACGACATGACGAGTAGAAAGGAGTGGTGAACAGCAAATACACAGCGAGGACTTTATTGCATAGTAAAGAATGGTGTGCGCGCGAGATCGATGAGAAGTCCTTGGGAAGTGTCTTCAAGAGCAAGTCAAGCAATGTCCAGCACTGCGCTCACAACGTCCTCTACAGTAAGTTCGCTGCTGAAGCCAGAACCAGAAGAATGTCCCGTCCGTATCGTAGCTAGACTCCGCTGGCCAGGTGTATCGTGCTGAAATGGTACCTCGTTACTCAGTCTTGGCAGATGTATGAGGCTGCAAAAAAGATCGTTATTGGCGCGGGGATTGAGGCCAGAGGTCGTATAGAAAGCCAAAGCAAGCAACAGTGTGAGCAAGGGATCGTTCGAAAGCAGAGCAACGACCAGCAATGAGAGTGTTTACAGCAAAGCAAAGTCTCTGTCTGTGCAGAGTAAGATAGAACTAGCTCGTGCCCTCATGATTTTGGATCCAAGCTTTCGCAAACAACGCGGGTAGTCGCGACAAGGGAGAATCCGCAAAATCCTCCCGACTCTCCACTACAGGAACGAGCACGACATACACGTTTGAACATACTACTGTGCATTCGGTCTATTGAAGACTTGTATATACAAGAGTCTGTACAGCGACACTGTAAGCTGTGCCGCATCATGTAGTCAATCCAATGGCAGCAGGTATAACATCGCAGCAGAATAGCCCTGAACTCCACCCTCCACATCGAACTGTTGTCAACATTCAATCGTCCGTCCCTTTCCGTCCTTTTCATTCCTCTAGATGATAATGTACTCGCCATCATTCCGGCGCATTGCATGTCTCCATCTGAACGCCTGTCCCTGTATCATTGGTGGAGCCTCCGTGCCAGCAGCGTTCTCCTTCCAGATCTTAAGTAGCACTCGCAGACTGGCGAGGTTGTTGTAGAAACCACTCTCGTTGTAGATTTCGATAATTTTGTCCCTGATGACCTGCCGATGCATGTCATCCACACATTCAGTCCCGATGATGAAAAGTGGCCATAGCATGAACTTGGTCACACAGCTGTTTCGGCTGATTTGTGCAATACGGAATAGTGCCTGTACAACAATGCCCTGAAAGTTGTCCGCTGCCGACGGCAGACCGGGATGGGCGAGCCGTTCTGTGTACAGCAGCGCTGCTAAGCGAAAGCACTCGGAGATGTTGAGCAGATCGCGCTGCGGTATGGGAAGAGACTCCATAGAGATCATGTACGGTGCGTGCATATGCTCCATCTCCCATTGTGCAAGGGACTGCCGGATGTCCCGCCATTCCCGCCAGAAGTCCGTGCGGTGGTCTGGATCTGGTGCTTCGACGTTCTCACCGTCGTCAGACATACCATCAAAGTCCATACTATAGCTGCCACCGTTTGTGAAGCTGTTGAAGTTCAAGAAAGTCGATTGGGTGCCTGCACGAGGTACCATAGCGCTCACAGACCTCTCTTGAGCAAGTAAGTTGAGTCGCCCAAGTCGAGAGATGAGCTTGAATAGGCGACCTTCGCAGCCGGAATACTGTTCCGGCGTCCCGAGATTGTTGCCGATAGTGTTGAGGTCGATGTATTCACCTGAGATCTCGACCTCACGATCATTGACAGCAGATGTCATGGCATCGAACCAGGCGAAGAAGATTTCCACCCAGCTGATAAATTCAGTGTGCATCATTTGTCCTCGCAGCATGAGAAGTTTCTGTACTCCCGCTAGTTGTACCTTGAACTTGGAAAACCCACTGTCGCTGACATGGAACAGGCAGAGAACCAGGAGGGTTGCCAAAACGGCATCGTCTCTTGCAGAAACTGTCGAGACCAGCTGCTGATTGAGATGCCTGATCGAGTACGCTTTGTAAACATTTTCTTCAGCAGTGGCAGGGGGCACGATCTGGTTATCGTCGATGGCGTCAATATTCTCTCCAGACGTAGCTGCAAGGAAGCGCGGCAGCACACCAGCCTGCTTCATGCGTATGTTGTTCAGGGCTAGCGCGCCGATGGCATGTTGTAAGCCAGGATTTTCCGTAGCCAGGTTCAGGATGTACGTCCGATAAGGATTGGGGCTTGCAGTAGTACCATCAAATGCGACGACAACTGGACAAATGTATTTGTCGTAGTAATCCATGAGGAACCGCATGCGAGGCGGGATACTGAAAAGCACCAAGCCGACTTGCGGACTTGTCAAGTTGGCGAGATATCCCTGTTTCGAGTCCACTGCCTCGCCACGAGGAAGCTCGACGGGCTCAGGTTCCTCCGTGTCCATGGTACCGCCACTCGAGTCCCGATTGCTGCTTGAGTCTGTGGGTGAAAAGTCATCCGGGGACCGCGTCTCGACAACGTCGAAAGCAGGGTCAATCACGGACTGTGCAGTACTCGTTGAGCCAGCGTATACACTATCACCTATTGGCACAACGTACTCGGCATTGCTTAACCTGGGATCTAACATCATCATGCTCGGCATTATCGGAGCACCTTCTCCTATTGGGTCTTCTCTCGCGGCGGATGTCTCGAATGTGCTCATTCGATATGATCTCGCATACTGATGATGCGGAAAGTAGTCATCGTTCAAATTCGAATCTCCACTCATGTGTCTCCCAGCATAGCTTCCATAATCGGATGGCGCTCTGCCAGATTCTGGTGATGTTGCCATGGAACTTCTGTACGCCGCTTGGTTCATATCCTCTGGCATGACCGGATTGAGTACGTGTGTAAGGAAAGGAGGTAAAGGATTGTTGATTGAGCTTGTTCTGCTTGGTGCTGATGGTCGGATTGTACTCGGTGTTGGAGGAGGTAATTGCCAGCTGTTTTCGTGCCTGAACCCGGGCATCTGCGCCTGGACATGGGGATATGGCTTGCTGTTGTCCTGGGAAGTGGCTTCAGATTTGATAGATATCGATCTATTCCGCTTGGTTCGTGCCTGGGTTGTAGCTCTGCTCTTGCTTTCTACCGGTGCCGCTGACTGTGTGCTACCACTAGCAGGTTTCTTTGGCACAGGTATGGGCAGGGACATCCCTCGTAGCTTGCCTCGGCTGGCTACACCGACACCCCATGTAAGGACAGTCTTGTAACCAGGACACTCTTTTCCTTGCTCAACACAAGCGCCGCAGTATGGCCTCTTACGGTCGCAGTACTTTTGTTGTTTGCGACATGAGGCACAGTCTTCTCCAGCTCCATTGGTAGATGCCTTTCTCCGGCGCTTTTTGGGTATCTCAGTTTGATGCTCGGGGTCGAGCGGTTTTGCGGAGTCTATGGGCATCTTGGGAGAGTCGTGGGTGGGCCCGGTTAATCCAGAGGAGTAAATTGGTTGAGAGTGGTAGCTACAGCTGATGACACGCACTGTAACGTGCTGGTATTCACACGAGACGCGAATTGGTCGTCTGAAACTTGAGGCGGGTGATTGGAGACAAATGGCGGGGTTCAGATGAAGATCAGCCGGCCCATCACAGGGTTATTGCAGTGCAATGCGACGTTTGGAGAGGTTGTGGCGAGCATGTATTCGTTTGCGTGATGGCGTGATGGTGGACTGCACGAGCAAGAGGATCTGGGAATGTATTGCACTAAGTACTCAAGACTGTAGTGGTTGTGGAGGTGTTTGGAGTTAGCGGTGTGAGAGCTCCTTTCGGAGTAACTTTCGTCGGTATAATCCAAATCCAATTGCTGGCTATCACGCTATCTTCCCCCAGCCAGCTATCATTGCATATCTAAGCAACAAGCTGCTTTAACCTGGGAAAGCTTGCATGACATTGGACGAACGAGCGAGCTTAACCATACTTGCGTGCCTGGCATAGCCCTTTAGCGTCTACCGACTACTCTCTTCCTTCTATAGTACGGCAATACTGCCTTGAAGAGTGCCTTGTCAAATCACGTTTCCGTCTCGTCTATTCCCGGCTCCCGCTTTTCGAACCAGCTCGCTTCCAACAAGGGTCTCGTTTTCCCCGCAGATGGCCCTCCGAAACATTTCCCCCTCTCTCGCGCGGGGTCGACTTACCTATTTGTGCTCAAGAAGCATGGGTCCTGTCATATCAAGGTCTCGAGGTCTCGAGGGTGTGGTCGGTGGACGTATCAGAAAGAGGGTGTCCTCCACTTTGACATTATTTGATCACAAGATGTCCATCAGACTTCCATTCAGTAGTAGCACAAGGGGTCGTGCATTGAGGCGGTTTCGAGCCGAGCCCCATGCTGGGCGTGCTGGGGGCTCTTGAAGCCTTGACTAACACCAACCCGCTTTTGACGTTCGCGGTCTTCTCCCAGTATGGTACGTTCGACTCATCTGTCAAAGCTCTTCCTTGACCATGAGGTTTACATGTAAGGTACCCTCCAGAGAATTGTGAGTCAAATCGAGTTGCTAAGTCTTGATTCTGATCACATTGTTCGATGCCATAGGGAGACGGCGCGCGGGTCACCAAGCTCATCTTGCTGCAGACATCATGAGTTCAATGTACAAATTAATCGACAAACGGCTGTCTCAAGTCACTCAACCGCCAACGTGTAGCCGTCGGAAGATCTGCTTACCTTACTTAGGTGTCGTCCTACTTTGCCTTCGAGACGACCTGCTCGAGTCTTCAGCAGGTAGCAGGAATACTCTTCATATCTAATGACAATAGCAGTCTGGGTTGATGACCGAGAACTGTGAAGAGGACCGTAGAGCAGGTCAGACATCACGACAACAAGCCAGTATAGAGCCTCACTTCAGACAAAACCCCGCGCGGTGATCCAAAACTATCCCTCGCAACTTGAAGCATGTCGATCGGTCTATCACCCAAAAGCTCACGGGTGATCAACATGCCGCATGCCGCAGTCGTACGTCGCAACGATTGTACCATAATGTATATTCTGGATTTAACCGGTGCGTCTCAGCCTCATTTGTTGGGAAAGCTTCAGACTCTCATTGGATGGTTGCGAATCTGCTGCTCCAACTTGAGACAGGTATGATACATCTCATTATTTGCAGGTTTAGGCAACCATACCCGGCATACCCGGTGAGAAGCTATGTACACCACAGCCATTACCATCGGTTGGGCGTGGAGAGATGGTTCTGTGTTGCATACTATGCTAAGCCAGAATGCCCCAATGTGTCATCACGTGTCGCCTTATACTTATTTGATATTACAGATGCTACCAGTATGGTCCAGCTCGAAGATGATGCAAGCCTAAGAAAAGCCTTGGAAGTGTGCCGTGAGAATTCACGCACAATCATGACCCCGTGATCTAGCATGATGCTTTCCGCTCTCATTCCCCAGGCATCGAGCAGACATCATGTCAGATTAATGCCTCGATGTATCACGAACACACACTACATAACCTGACGTCAACTGTCCAAGTCTTCCTGCTGGAGAAGAGTCTTGGGGTGGAAATAATAGGGCGATATACGCAGTCGATACTGACAGACATGTCGAGTGCTCATGCCTGCAGAGATATGACAATGAGGTCAGCAGTAATCGATGTCACGCACGGTGTACCTGACAATTTGACAACCCGCGTCTGAGGCCTGCAATGGCACCCTCGGACCACTACAGCACCCTACCCTGAAGACAGTGCGAAAGAGAGCCGAGAGAGAGAAGGGACTGTGATGTGTTTGAACGTCTGCAGTTTGTCGAGCTCGATCGATAAGCAACACCACACACGAAGCTCTCACCGCCTTCGAAGGCTTGTGTAAGCCATGAGAGATTATGGAATATATCATTTGGTGAAGTGCATACACTCGTACAACACTCCCAAGCCTTCTTTCTTGAAGCATATCATGCCTCCTACTTACAGAGGTGCTCTGTGCTCCACAGACTTGGCGTGCTTCAAAGCCCACAATCACAAAATCAAGCTCGGGAATTGTACGAGAGCATCTTACACCTCATCTCATCTGGAATAAAGTATAGCACGAAAGCACGGAACCAAGGCAAGACTACTGTCTCCGTAAGACGGTTTAACTTGAGATGAACAGGGGTTGGAAAGTGGAATGTAGGGATTGGCAGGATCGCAAAGTCTAAAAACAATGAGCTAATGAGCTAATCCACCGGCCAGAGGCGGGTACCACGCGCGAGGCTTGGTGAACGCCGGTGCTTGATGGGGCAGAAGACGTTGCGTGGCGCCACCCTGACCGAGCGATTGCCAGGACCGAGGTGGAGGCTTATTATCCGCAGGTCCGCACGACACAAGACACGTTGGCAGTGTCTGGTCAACTCTGGTGTAAACGACGTCGTACTTGGGGCGGTCCGCCAACAGTCAACACGACGCTTTGCAATCACGTCACGACTCTTAGTATCGAGGTGGAGAGACAGAAGAAGTCCATCGTGAGCGGGAAAGCCGATATGACACCTGTCCACATCCTTTGATCCACAGCTCCACGGGGGACACAGTAAGCATTAGTTGCATACAAGAGATTACGCCGGTGTGGGAGTGGGGTACCGTCTGTTGTGTTTTTCGCCGAAGAAGACGCCTATCGTATGACGAGGCCGGAGGTTCAGCTCACATGTCGCTTGTCATACTTTGTAGGGCTGGACCAGGGTATCAGCCAATGAAAGACGATCTCAGGTACAGCGCGATGATGTGCGGCGGGCACATACAGTACTGGGCAAGTATACACTGCCAAGGTAGCACATCCGAGCGCCATAGTGCGCATGTGCCCACCATTTTGGGATCAGGACTCCGTACTGTAGCACAATACAGTGAACGGAGGCTCATGTACATGCACCGGCATATCCGGTCTGGATCATGTCCTCCAGCTGAAACTTGCACTCTGTCTGCCTTCTGAAGATTACCATAACAGAGTTAGGGCTGCTGTCACTTGCTAGGATTGGCGTTTCAGCTGGAAAGTTTGTCGTGCCAGCCTGGAAGAAGCATGGGATAACTCTATCGGACTTTGTCCTTTGATATCCACCGCAGATAGAAGAAGAAGCCTCGAATATTTCGCGTGCAAGTATCTTCGTCCCAATTCCATGGCCGTCCAACAGAACTCAAAACGAGAAGAGAAGACATGGAACGTGTCTAAGCAAGTAGTTGGCACACCGTTGATGGTGAGATCTAGGACAAGTGACAGTGAAGGTGACATTTGATTACGAGCACGAACAAGCGGGAGTGGTAATGTGTCCAATGTGACCCCACACTCATATGGAAAGCAGCCGTTTCGTAGCGGACCCATCACAAGGCTGGGTCTGGGTCAACCGTCTAGGACTGCAGCACTGCAGCACCTCGACGATTCAGATTCAGATTCAGACGCTTCGACCTTCTCTTTCTCTTCTCCTCCTGCCTTCTGCCTTGTGTGCCTCCCGTCCTTTCCCTTTTCCCGTCGTCACTCGTTTCGAAGCGCGATAGACTACGTCAAAGTCCCCCATCACCACCATTGCCCTGCTATCTACGGCACTCGCTGCGCATCAGCTTTCCCGTAGTATTGGAGTAAAAGGTGAGCACACTTGGCCAGTTGACCTTGTATTTCACGCGCGATTCCTCCACACCGCCGGGTCGCATGTAGTTGCGGCGCACTTCAACGCGTCAATCTTGCGATTTCGCTCTCAATCTCGACAGTTACTTTCCGAGCCAACACTGACGCTCAGCAGTGCATTGTATAGTCCTTACAGGTGACTGTGTTATGAGTGGGGGGAACTTCACGGCACATCAGAGGCACATCAAAAGACCCGCACCATGGCCACTCATTATCAAACATCGCCCTCGAGCGCCATGCACGCCCAGCACGGACAGCCTCCACCACTACTCATGCAGCAACCAAATGGCCACAATCAGATCGCACTGCAACATGCCCAGCCACCACCTCAGACATCCTCGGAGCGACTCCCGAGGCTATATGAAGAAGTCTATCTGCAAATAGGTCCGTGGGAATACATGGGTCAGTCAGATTACAGCGCGACTGACGCGCAGTAGGACATCTCTTCGAAGCGATGGCGCACAATGACGCAGCGGCCGATTGCTACTCTAATGCATTACGGCACAACAAACTCTCAATCGAAGGACTGCGCTCTATGGCTAGTATTTTGCGGGCGGAGGACAAATATGATGCTGCAATCGATTATATCAGGAACATCTTGACACTCAACTCGGCTGATGGAGAAAGTTGGAGCAGTCTTGGTATGTGTCGTGTCCTTTTTCCTCGATGATGATCTAACAATAATCAGGCCATTGCTACCTGATGATGGACGAGCTTCAACAAGCTTACACAGCCTACCAGTCTGCTCTGTACAATCTGCGTGACCCTAAGGTAATTTCCATCGTTCTGAATGCATCTTGGCAAAGCTAATGATGCTTGAAGGAACCCAAGTTGTGGTATGGTATCGGCATACTGTATGATCGCTATGGTTCTCTTGATCACGCCGAAGAGGCATTTTCTCAGGTCATGCGCATGGCACCAGAATTCGACAAGGCGAATGAGATTTACTTTCGACTGGGAATAATCTACAAACAACAGGCCAAGTACCAGCAAAGTCTCGAGGTAAGCACGTTGAGCTGTAAGTCATGTACCTCAATGCTAACATACTCAGTGCTTCCAATACATTGTCAAGAACCCACCGCAACCTCTGAGCCAGACAGACATTTGGTTTCAGATCGGTCACGTTTATGAACAGCAGAAGGATGTGTGTAGATTGCATTGTGTGTCTCGCTTGAAATCGAGCTAACAAAGTCATCAGCATGAAGCTGCAAAACATGCCTACCTTCGCGTCCTTGATCGCGATCCTCATCATGCCAAGGTCCTACAGCAGCTCGGCTGGCTCCATCATCAACAGAGCTCGGACTATGCCACCCAGGATCAGGCCATCGAGTTTCTGGAGAAATCAGTCGCCGCAGGTGAAAATCATGTCTTACCATGTAATATTCACATTCACTGACGAATTCAAGATCAAACCGATGCACAGAGCTGGTACTTACTCGGCAGATGCTACATGTCTCAGCACAAATTTCCCAAAGCATACGAGGCATACCAGCAAGCTGTATACCGGGAAGGACGCAATCCCACGTTCTGGTGCTCAATAGGTGTTTTGTACTACCAGATCAATCAGTACAGAGATGCGCTTGATGCATACTCCCGCGCCATCCGTCTCAATCCGAACATCTCAGAGGTCTGGTACGACCTTGGCACCCTGGTATGTCAATGATTGTTTCGTTGTTACAACATGCACTGATTACACATAGTATGAGTCTTGCAATAACCAGACTAGCGATGCTCTGGACGCGTACGAGCGCGCAGCTCAGCTCGATCCGACAAACACGCAGATCAAGGCTCGATTGCAATTGCTTCGCAGTGGCCAAGGCGGTGGACTAAACGGTCAAAACGGTGCTCCGATACCTCAAGACATGCAACCTCATCACTACCAGGCACCTGGAGCTGCGCCAAATGGCCCACCCGCACAATGGGGAGCGCCACAAGGTCCTGGTCAACTAGGACCTCCTCATATCCAGGGACCACCGCCACCACCTCTTCAAGGAGGTCCGCAACCGCGTGACTGGACACAACGCCTCGGAGATATGCAAAGCTCGCAGCCACCACCAATGGCTCAGCCGCCACACCCATATGAGCAACGGGATATCCGCGGCGCCCCCCTGAGTGGACGCCCTCAGAGCCCACCTCCTGACAGCATGAGAGGTATGGACCCGGCTCATCAAACACCTATGCAACGTCCGCTGTCTCCTTCTCCGAGAACCAGGAACGCCATTCCAAGCCTCTTCCATGCTCAAAACGGTCCACCACCTGCTTCTGGTGCATTACCAGGCATGGTCTCGCAAGGTCGGCCCCTGCCTTTAGCACCGCATCATCAGCAGGGACCGCCACCAAACAGGATCCCTAACCCCAATTACCCGCATCCACACATGAGTAGTGCGGCGCCCCTGCCACCACCACCTTCGATGGGTCAAACACTTGCTGGCTATGGTTATCCACGGGGTAGCCCTGGTCCTGAAGCACGTCCGATCATAAACAGTCGCCCTACTTCACCTCGCTCAGGCTATCCATATCAGTCCACACCTTCCCAAGCACACCGGCCTGGGCCTCTGATGGGCTTCGCGCCAATTCACAGTCAATCGAATGCCCCGTCTCCAGCACTGCCATCGATCGATGCACAACGTGAGCGCGATATGGAACGGGAGCGAGAACGGGAGCGGGAACGCGAACGCGAACGCGAGCGAGAAAGAGATCGGGAGCGTGACCGAGAGCGTGATGAGCGCGATCGATCTGTCATGCCTCCTATGCCGAAAAGACTTCGAGAGTGGGAAGATCGGGAAGAGCCACAGAGCAAAAAGAACGCCACTGAAGAAGGTCGTGCACGCCTTGACGAAATTGGTCGTCGTGATGCGACTCCTGTGACAAACATCCCATCTATCACACGCGATGGCTATGAGCAGCCACGAGAATCTTTTGGCCCTAGGTATCCTCGTGAACAGCCAGACATGGGTAGGGGAGTGGCTGGTGCAGTATTGGCGAGCGGTCTAGGCTCAAGACCAACATCTGCAATGGCAATGCAGCCACCCTCGCCTGCTGCAGCACGTCGTGCAGACGACGTTCGCCGAGCTAACGAGACATACAAGCCAAGCGATGCAGCTCACCATCCTGCACCGTTGAGCACGATCTTGCACCAGGAGAGAATCAACCCGCCTGTGCCTCACTCACCATATCATCGCATGTCATCTCAGCAACCAGTGGCAGCATCAACGTCGGCCCATCCGACTCCGCAACCCCAACAGCAGCATTTGCCGGCACAGCATGCCCCTCCACCACCTCCTCAAGAACAGAGGCATGAATCGGCACGTCCAGAACAGCCTACTCAGCAGCCTCCACCACTCAATCTCGCACCCAAGCGTGAAGCAGAGCCAGACCAGATGGATATTGACGACGATCATCGTCGCCGCATGGAACAGCAACACAGAGATGAGCAGAGCCGCGCTGAGCAACAAAGGCGTCCTGAGGAGCCGGCTGCCCGGAACATTAACGTGAATGAGGATTATGATGATGAAAGCGAAAAAGGAAGTGTCAAGGGCAGCATAGAAGGGCCAGCTAACCCGGCCTCTGGCACTTCGAGCAGACGAAGTAGCCCAAAGGCAGCGGGACCGGGCTTGAGTGTCCAACAGAATGGTGTACGAATTGATGCGGCATGAGGTGTTTAGGCGGAAGATGTGCTATGAGGGTTGTATTAAAATATCCTGGAACGTGCCCAATATGTGGCGATATGCTTGTTGAGCTATGTAGACTTGGATATTTGAGAGTTAACCTCGGAGCTGGACGAAGTATATGAAACAGGAATCGATCAGAATCTTGCCTCATGTGCCTCTCCTGGCTCTGAAACCTTGTTGTAACAACGGACCCTGATTATCCTGATTATGTCATCCTTCTTATCAGCGACAACAATCACTTCCAAGCTCTCTCCAACCACAACATACATATCTCATGCACATTGTCTTGCCAAATACTCGCACCCTGTTGACAACGGCCAAAGCTCTCATACCAAAGTCATCACAGCAAAGCCACTCGAGTACGCCCCGCCGCCGTCAATCCTCTTGTCTCCAAACCAGCCGCAACCTCTGCCACTCCTCTCCAACAGCTTCTAGACAGCAGTCAGGATCGAAACGTGTGCCTAACCGAGGGCCCTTCCAAGCATCACCTCTAACCTATCTATATTCCGCAACTTCACCCACGCCTTTGAGTATAGCCAGCTCGACCACACATACAACATACGACATCGCAAGCCTGCCTACCAACCCAGCAACCTCTCTCACGCAGCCTACTTCCTCCAACGCTACAGCCACAGGCAGCTGCGAAGCACCTAGTCCTGACAATAAGATCTCGCAAGAACAACAAACACATCCAAGCTCGTCATCACCTACTCGAACACATCACACAATGGCCTCCGACGACGACTATGCAGCCTTCCTCGACCGTGCCAACGAACCCTCCAGCACATCCGCAAACAGCACATCATCACAACCCAAGAACTCCGGCTTCACAACCAAAACCCACGACACGTCCTCCTCCATCCCCTCAACGCTACAGAACATCGAGAGCGTGTACATCAGCGAGGCAGACGAGGAATGGGTGCCTGTCAGTCTCAATCTAAATCATGGGGTTAAAGAGCTGGATGCGAACAGTTTCGCCAAGGTGATTGGACAAGCGAGTAAGAGCGTGGAGAAGCTGGAGAGTAAGCAGTTTGATCCGAGGGACCAGTATGGGGATGTGCTTGAGGCGGTGGAGCGGGTCGTGGGGAAGCAGGGGGTTAAGATATTTAGGGTGGAGTTGGGGGGAGCGAGGTGTGAGTATTGGGTTGTGGGTGTGTTGGAGGGGAAGAGGGTTGTGGGTGCTAAGGTTGGTGCTGTTGAGAGCTGATGTCGTAGTGGGTGAGCAGGAGGGCGACAATGATGGATTGAGGAGGGATAGGCCAGGAAGTGGTCGAACAAGCTCCTGGTCATGCTTATGCTCGGTGATAATGAATTTGGGATGGTGGATTCACTATTGAGGTATGAAATGTACAGTCATGATCATGGCTGCATTCTACCATCTCCAGCTTCGACATCTTAGCCTGTTTACCTCAGTCCAAAGCGTTTGTACGCAATGCTCAGCACGAGGACATGAAGCTCCTCTACTGCTCCTGTCGGCAGTCGGTACTTTAAGTGTCCATGTACCTTCGTACCCTGTAGTCAATGCAGCCACGGGTCCATCTCCGCGGAAAGAGGAGAGCCAAAAAGCCAATGGATGATGATGCGACGATGTATCGAAGCTAGTGTAGTGTAGTGTAGCTTATCTTGCGAGATGAACATGCTGTCCCTGCTATAGCTTCTCTATTGTTGATGCTAAGTCTGCTCTCGTGAGGGATGCGCCTGTCCTCTGAAGAAGGTCTCAGCTGAATCACAAGACTCGCGCTTTATGCTGGCACGTCACGCAGGCAAGTGCGATACTGATCACAGGGTTCTTCCAGAATGAACAAATCCTCTCATCTGATCCATTTCCCATCGCTTCTTACATCTGCATCTACCTTGCTTCTCTTGTATACATACCTCGCATCGACCTCTGCTCTTCAGCCACTCTCTTACTGGAATAGTACAGCATTCCTCCTTGCGTCCTTCTGCACAAAAGGCACTCTCCTCTCAGTCTATACCTCGGCGCTCTAGCCTACTTCGCAGCAATAGCATGAGCTCGCCAAATGGGAGTACACACCATGACCAGCCTCACTTGAATATCACCGGTGCTGCCAATGGACACCACGATACCAGCAGCCAACACAACTCTGCCATCCACGATGTTTCACCCATTCACCACAACCCTATTCACCAAGATGCTATAGATCATCACAATACTACCAACCAACAGCGTCGACTCACCAATGGCGCACCTCCAGCAGGAGATCCCTTCGCGGTTGCACACGAGTATTACGGCCCTGACGGCCCTGCTGCAAGACGTGAACCAAAACTTCGTACTCAGTCTCAGATCATACCCTCAGGCTCGCACCCCCTAGCCCTTGACTTGCCCATACAACCCAGAAGAGGTAGCGTCGACGAACAAGGCGAGCGATACTTCCAGGTGAACAATGTCGACGCAATGTACAAAAGGCTGCTCCATCAAGAAGATACCGATGGCAATGGTCAGATCACTGTTGAAGATGTCGGTCCAAAGGTATGTTCAACATTATCGTGCAAGATGCTGAGCCATGCTGATACCTAGTATTGTAGACTATCCAGATCGGTACTTACGCATCCCGTGGTCTAAAATACACTGATGTCCGTGGCACCTATGTGCTGTCGAATCTGCTCCAAGAGCTCACCTTGGCAAAAGAACAGGGGCGCGAGACCGCCATCATCCCAGCAGCTCGGATCACAGAGAATCCTGTCGATCGGCTCAGCCGCTTCATTCGTGATCAGTTCTGGACGAACTTGACCCGACGTATCGATGGAGGTAACGTCCTGGAAGTGGCCTCTGACCCCAAGGATTGGACAGCCAACCCAAGACCAAGAATCTATGTCCCTCCTGGTGCCCCGGAGCAGTATGCATACTACCAGGGCATTGCAGAAAAGCAGAGACAGGAGCAAGAGTCGGCAGGAGGCTCCGTCGAACACCATAAGATTTTGGATGTTCAGTGGCTGGCCAAAGACGTGACACCAGAGTATATCAGAGATCTCAACGGTGCTCCTGGCTTGCTTGCTGTCGGCATGGACGAAGTCACGGACGAGAAGGGTCACAAAACACTCCAAGGCAAGCCTTTCATCGTGCCCGGTGGTCGATTTAATGAGTTCTACGGGTGGGACAGCTACATGGGCTCTCTTGGACTCATCATACACAAACGTATCGACATTTGCAAATCCATGGTTGAGAACTTTACCTTTTGCATTCAACATTATGGCAAAATCCTAAATGCAAATCGCTCCTATTATCTTGGACGTTCTCAACCACCATTCCTCACCGACATGGTGCTTCGTGTTTGGGATCAAATCCCTCACGATGAGGCTGGTCTTGACTTTATACGGAAGGGAACCTTGGCAGCCATCAAAGAGTACTTCAATGTCTGGATGGCTGAACCTCGCCTGGATCACGTGACTGGGCTGTCTCGCTATCGTCCCATCGGTGTCGGTGTGCCTCCTGAGACCGAGTCTACTCACTTCCTGCATGTCCTCGAGCCTTATGCCAAGAAACATGGTCTTGAATACCAAGAGTTTGTCAAGCGTTATAACTCGAGGGAGATTCTCGAGCCTGATCTTGACGAGTACTTTCTCCATGACCGAGCTGTTCGCGAGTCTGGGCACGATACTAGCTACCGTCTTGAAGGGCTCGCCGCAAATCTTGCCACCATCGATCTGAACTCTTGCCTGTTCAAGATCGAGTCTGACATTGCTCGCATTATCCGATTTGTCTTCAACGATAAACTTCCAGTCCCACCAGAGTTTCAGACAGCTGGTCAGTTGCCTGGTCACATCGAGAGTTCTTCTGCTTGGGAACGCCGATGGAAGAAGCGCAGAGTCGCCATGGACAAGTACATGTGGGACGAGGAAAGAGGTATGTACTTAGACTACGACACTGTCAAGAAGGAGAGGACTATTTATGAATCTGCCACCACATTCTGGGCCATGTGGTCAGGCGTTGCCACTCCTCGGCAAGCAGCGCATATGGTCATCAAGGCTTTGCCAAAGTTTGAGATGCACGGTGGTCTTGTCTCGGGTACTTTGGAATCTCGTGGCAATGTTGGCCTGCACAGACCAAACCGTCAATGGGATTACCCCTTCGCTTGGGCACCTCATCAGATTCTTGCTTGGAATGGTATGCAGCGTTACGGCTACATTGAAGAAGCACAACGTCTGGCCTACCGCTGGTGCCACATGGTCACCAATGCCTTTCAGCAGTTCAACGGTATCGTCGTCGAAAAGTACGATCTCACTCGCACTTTCGACCCGCAGCGTGTCGAAGCCGAATATGGGAACCAGGGTGCCGACTTCAAGGGAGTGCCAAAGGAGGGCTTCGGTTGGGTCAATGCATCCTACATTGTCGGTATCGACCTTCTCACTACTCATCAGAAGAAAGTGCTCGGCACCAACGTTGACTGGGAGGCATTCAGCAAGACTGTCGACTCTGAGATCTACAGCGAAGAGGGCGTGGCAGCTGGGAGTGGATTCCCTGAACAGGCTGCTGCTGAGCGTGGTCTTCAACAGAATTATATCGGGCCCTATGGCACTGGCAGCGGCCATGTTGGACATGCTCGCGAGCACGTCGGCAGTAATGGCCGTCACTGAATGGGTTCATTGTTGTTGAAGCGTATGGGAGATGGTGTCACGAATGACGATTATTGACTGTATGGACGAGCGGGTATGGTGTACGATAGGGATGATGACACTGGTAGACTTTGGTGTCTGCAGACTTTTGGGACGAGAGGGAGGAACACAGCTAGTGAGTAGAACCTTGTTGATATTGATACTCTTTTATCCTAGTATGAGCATAGGGAGACCTTCGTGCTTCAAGATATGTCTGATTCAATTCCGCTTTGGTGACCACCGTGGATCATGCTTCACAGCGACTTCGTGGCCATCGTACAACCTCAATAACGACAATGCTCTGTTCCTCCCGCGTACGCGATGCTGGTCTGGTGTATGCCAGATACCCAATATGTTCTAAGCCCAAGAAAAATCCTCCAAAATGCCACTACATCAGCTCATCCCAATCTCACAAAGGTTGCGTCTCCCTCTCCAACCAAGCGAGAGTCTTCTCATCGCCCTTGAAATACCCCGTTGTCTTCCGCGCCACCTCCTCGTGGTACTCGTTGATGAACGCCTTCTCCTCTTTCGTCAATAGTGTGGGATCGATCAGTTTGCGACACAGGGGCACCATGGTGACGTGCTCGAAGCCGAGGAAGGGCTTGTCGCCGAAGCGATACTTGGTTTCGACTTCGCGGACCATGATGACGTCTGTGGGGGTGGGTTAGTGGGCGCTGCTTGAGAGTGGACAACGGAGGGAAGTAGGGAGAGCAATGGGGATGGAAATGGGAATGGAGGCTCACTCTCGATGCGAATGCCGAAGCCGTTGTCTTCGTAGTAGCCGGGCTCGTCTGATATGACATTGCCTGGTGCCAAGGGGACGTCGGTGTACTGTACGCGAGTTCCAATGCCTATTGGGCCTTCGTGGACGTTCTGTAGATTGCGTCAGTGCGATCAATCACTGCCGGGTGGCTGGCTATACATACCAGAAACGAACCAACACCGTGTCCAGTTCCATGCCTGTAGTCTAAACCCTGTTGCCAAAGGAACTGTCTAGCCAAAGCGTCCAATGCGTATCCAGAAGTGCCCTTTGGAAACTTCACCACTTCCAATGCAATGTTACCCTTCAGGACGTTAGTGTATGCCATCTTCTCCATCTCGGTCGGTTCGCCGAAATGTAACGTCCGCGTTGTATCTGTTGTGCCATCGAGATATTGCGCCCCCGAGTCACAGAGATATATCTTCGTTGGGTCGATCGTGGAGCAATTCCCTCGTTCCGGCTGGTAGTGGATGACAGCTGCGTTTGCTCCGGTCGACGATATCGTGGGGGAAGGACAAGCCAACAAAGTGCTCTTTTGTTGATCGAAGTTCTTCCAACTTGTCTGCAGCTTCTACCTCGTCAAGTTTTGCTTTTTGATTTATAAGCTGATCTTCCAGCCATGCAAAGTATTCAATGAGGGCTGCACCATCACGGATGTGGCACTCTCGCATGCCTTTCAATTCGGTGCCGTTCTTCAATGCCTTGGCATCACCTATTGGACTTCGCATCTCCTCGACGATATCTTGCCCTCCAAGTGCAAGACTTAATGCCCATGAAGTCTCCTTTGACATGAGATATTTCCTCTTGCTCGCTGGACTGTCACTTTCTTTGATGCTGGCATTCAGAGCCTTACCCATTGCGGCCGCATCGTCGAAGACTGCCTCGTAAGGTTTTATCGTAACTACACCTTCGAGGTGCTTTCTCACGGCGCCATCGAGCTTTGTCTCGTCGACGTATAATATTGCTTCATCTTTTGTGATGGCAGCATAAGAGAAGAAGACCGGATTGTAAGGGATGCTGTTTCAGTCAGTCTCTGAACAAGGGTTCTTCCAACACAGCGTCACCTACTCATTACCACGGATGTTGTAGAGCCAGGCAACTTCGTCGAGCATAGCTGCACCCCGTCAGCTTCCAAGTATGCAATCGAGGTGTGAGATGATGCAACATACAGACAAGAAAGCCTGATGATTTCTTCTTCTCCAGCTCTTTCCGAACATCCTCAACCTTCTCGCCAATACCTTTCCCAGCATATTGCAGATCCAGCACTATCACAGGCTCATTCGGTCTTGACGGCTTCTCCTTGGCCCAAACTTTGTCCACCAGATTCTGTGTCACTGCCTTCAGATCTTTGCCCCCCTTCTTCTTGATCTTATCAGCAAGCTTGCGTGCGTCCGCTGCAGAGAAAGTCAATGTGTGTGTCTGTCCTTGCTAGAGCATAACCCACCTGCTGTTACTAGTTCGGGATCTACTCCAACCATTTTACCACCCTCTGATTGATCTGCGGTCCAGTCTTGCCATGTTGGAACATCTTGTAGACCTTGCTTCAGAAGCTCCCAATTGCTGTCAAGTTGTTTCGCCGCTTGGTTGAAATACCGGCCGTCTGTTGCTAGGGCCGCCTTGTCATGTGTGATCACCGCTGTACCTGCAGACCCATTGAAGCCACATATGAAAGCTGGTCGTCATTAGAATGGGTTCCAATATCTTCCATGATGTGTGCTCAACCTCTTCGAGCGTCTGTCGGAGCTATGTATTCAGACTGATGGCTATCCTGAGACGGTACAACTAGCTGGGAGTCAAATATTGTTCTTAAGACGTGTCTCTATCCGTCGGCGTACTATATATGTCGACACTATTCTGCTTCATCAGATCCCGCAGGTGGGCCAGTCTGTCTGAGGTGTTAACAG
>Ga0058702_10000325_pt1 | contig 22169 bp, 23 predicted proteins | sample AgamicOrSfe_FD_83781 | JGI IMG/M metagenome (GOLD analysis project Ga0058702, IMG submission 83781) | Agave microbial communities from Guanajuato, Mexico - Or.Sf.e | ecosystem: Host-associated > Plants > Phyllosphere > Phylloplane/Leaf | place: Guanajuato, Mexico | collected 2012-05-30 | reverse complement strand
GGGGACGGTGGAAGGGTGTGGTGTTGAGGTGGGCGAGGGGGGAAGGGCTCGAAGTTACGTGGTAGGTGAGTGAGTGAGATCTGAGGCTTCTTATACAAAACGGTCAAGGTAGGCGTCCACGTAGCTGACGGTAATTGCGTAGGGAACTCGTCAAATACGGCCTCACGCTCCTCGGCTCGCGAGCATTCGCTTCGTCACAAGTCGCAACACACATCAAGCGCGATGGACAACCCATTACCGCGCTGTACGACCCGGATATGCTGCTCTACCCCGGCGTCGACTCTCTGAACCACAACCCGCTGACGAAGAATCGCTGGTTCAGTGATGAGAAAGTGTTTGGGATTGTGGTCGAGGATGAAGTGACAGCGGGAATGGAGATCTGGAATCCGTATGGCGGAAAGGGGAATGGTGAATGTGAGTTTAACTTCCTTCCTAATGGAATTCGGTTGGTGGAAGAGAGGAGAGAAGATGTTTGCATGGGGAAGAGGGGGCTAATATCTGCTAGTACTGCTGTCATATGGCTTCTGTCTAGAGGACAACCCGTGCGACTCGTTCGCCATGAAGTTAGCACCGCCGTCGTCGGAGCTGCTGAACCTGGTGCTCGACGCTACTGTCCATGAGAACCTATCAGTCCTCGCAGAGGCAGAGGAGAGTACTCACACGTTGCCAATTTCGACTCGAAACAGCACCTCTACTCTCCCACAGACCTCTCCAATGACACCACACAACCGACCGCCCGCTCACAACCTCGTGCACAATATCTACTACATCCGCTCCTCCTCGCGGCATCACCTGTACGAAGATGGGTATCCCAATCCGATACTTGACCACGACCTTGCGGCGTCATCTCTAGCACTGCGCTCAGCACTCCCAGGCTTCCCAGCACATCTACTCGCCACTCTCGGTATTTCCTTGGCAAGTCCGCATGAGCAGAAAGTCATCAGAGCGAATCCAGCCGCGTTCTCACTGGAGAATGGCTGTGAGCATTTGGGGATCCGTAACTGCGTAAATGTTACGAATCTGTTGCTACAGAGACTGCGGATGGAGCTGGACCGACTGGACGATGCGGAAAGTGCTTTCCAAGCCAGCAAGGATGATGACGATGATGATGAGAGGGTGAATGGAGATGATCACGAGAACAGGCGTAGGCAGATGCGAAGACAGTGTGTACACCTCTACCGCACAGGTCAGCGCAAGATATTGCAGGAGAATATTACAGTGCTTGAGGCTGGACTCACGAGTTTCTTCGCGCCATCATCTGCCACGATCGAGGGACGTCCGTTTGGATCGGCGGAGTGCCATGGCATCCTTCTGACTCTCAATGCTGCGTTTGATGTTCTGAAAGTATTACATGTGGAGAAACACGATAGCGTCCTGTCAGGTCTAGCTACAACGTATGGCCTAAGCTATAACCCAAAACAGCCAACAAAACTCCTTGCGCAATTCAGGGAGATGGGGGTGGAGGAAGTGGCATGGGCTGTTTGGATCGGCACAGTGGTGAAACTACGACGGCATCGTGATGAGACGCAGGCCATGGCGGCAAATGAAGAGCAAGACCCTGCCATTCAGGGCCGGCTATGGCAATGGTGCAGTTGGCTGGAAGTCGTATATGAGCTTCGAGTGGAAGAAAATATGGGCGAGACAATTGAGGCGCACTCAAGCGTCAAGGCAGATGACGATGGCTTCCTCCAGCATCTTTTGGAGGTCGTGCAGAATATGCAGGCCGACTCTAGAAGCTTGGATGTCGAGCCACCTTGGAGTTCCAGCTTTGTCGCAGCGTGCGGCGCGGTTGTGCAGGCGGAGAGCTTGGTGGTGCGAGCGAAGTCTGGGACGGCTATGGGTCGAAAAGTCAACGTGCGTGGGAATGGAAAGGAGCAAGCGGAAGAGCATACAGCGAGACGGCCTGAGGAAGGACGGGATGCGGACATGACGGAGATTGTAGTACTGTATGTCGGTCCTGGGCTTGAGATGAAGTGAGGTACATCTAAGGGTACACTCTCGATGATGTCGTTCGAAGAAGATCTTCAAACGTCCAGACGAAGCAGCAATATGTAGTACGTAGAAGCTTGCTACCAAATTCTGTTATCTCAGCGCGAGCCACAGTACAATGTCCAGCGGACGTCACGCGGAACCTGATTCTAGTGTAACAAACCTTCTAGACAGCAAAGACACGCAACGTGGGACTTCGACCCGGATGATTTTAGGTGGAATAGGGAGATTATGCTTGCCTTTACTGCGACCGCAACTCCACGATGGATCAGCAAGAGGTCGTCTGTAAGTGCACTAAGAAGGTTACATAAGCGTCTGGGGTGCTCGTTGTCATAGATGTTTGAATGTAGAAATGGTTAATCCGGGGACAGCTTTCCGTGGAGTAATAACATCGTAGAAGCCTGATTATGTCTATAGAAGCGTAATGTTGGTCCTGCGCTGTGGAATAGTGACGTGTAGGCTACGCTGAGGACGAATGCATATATCAAAGCTACTGGTCCAGCTGCAGCAATAACCTGGATGTTGAAAGTATCTATTGAGTATGTAAATTGTGGTAGAATCAAATCAGCCCGGCTGGCGCAATGGGTAAGCAATAACATTCACGGCCGCAGATATCATTGGCAGTCGCTAATAACCATCCAGTAGCGCGCAAGACTTCTAAACAGTGAGCCAATTTTACAATCGGCTCCGATATCTTGAGGCTGCGGGTTCGAGTCCCGCGTTGGGTGTTTTTATCACTTTTGCAGGTGATATAACGATTTTTTTTGGTCGTGGATATGTTCATGTTGTCCCCTGCTATGTTTTGGTTTACTAGGATTAAAAGATTTGGCAATGCATAACGCTGTATGCTTATGGCGAGTTTTGGGCGTGATATCCTTTTTCAGCACGTGCACGAGGCGAATTCCCAATATGCCCTCAAAAGCTCCCGGCCAAAATGCGATATTGACACGTGATTGGGCTCATCTCCAGGAGACTCTGGAACCACCCCATGCTGGTTCCAGTGACCCTAAACACGCCCCTGTTTCGACTACTGTGCCTGACGCAAAGTATATCACGCTCTTCCGACCTTGAGTTAAGAGCTGATGTGCGCTTCCCGCGATTTCCTGACGATCTTGTGTTCTTCCTGCGTGGGTATGGCTGTGCAGCGAACTCGAGGTTGACAACAGCAGTCACTTGAACGAGGAGGCAAAACTCAGGCCTTGTTTAAAACAGCATAATTTACGATGGTAGCAGACTGAGGGCAGTGCTTCGACCGGTCTGTAACAGCCTGCAGGTGCTTCGCTCAAATCGATCGCCTATCTTCGAGATCAAGCGCTCAGAAGTGACAATTGCACAAATATTCGACTCGAGCCTTTACGACAATACTTTGAGTAATACAGAAAACAATGTATAGGAACGATGCAAGCAGCTCTTCCTGCATGTGATTCTGAAGAGCAGACCGCACCACAGTCCATATTCCCGTTATGACCTCCTAATCCTCCTCCTCATCCTCCTCATCCTCCTCATCCTCCTCATTCACTTGACCTCACTCGTTGTCCCATCCTCACTCTTACCATCTTCCCCCGTATACGATCCCTGCACTCTCCTGCAAGTCTCCAACAGTCTGAAGACATGAAGACTCTTCACCTTGTTTGTTTGTGCATTCACCCCAGTCAACGTCCATCCGGCTGTATTTCAGGTGACTCTGGAAAGAGACGTTGCTGAAGCCTTCAGGAGGCCACACGAGCGATCTTGGGACGAACGGAGGGCACAGCCGGAATCTTACTATGAATCTAGGCGTCTCCGATGAGGCGTTACTGCAAAGCTGAACTGTGTGTGTCGACTGCTGCTTCGATCGAAATACTGCTTGCTACCTATGTCTACGGGGGAATAGATGCTTCAGAGAACAGTACTACAGGAGGAATTGTCGACTTGCTAAGTGCATAACGAGTGTCCTTGCTGCACAACAGGGTCGAAAGCATGCTGAATGATAGATCAAAAGCACGAGTTCAGACACGAGTAAGGTATCATATGCTTTCATAATCATTGTTATATAGGTGTGAATCACCCAACCTATGCCGATGAATCGTGGGAGGAAAATGACTGTAGTACACGCCACGACAACCCAATCCAACGCCGACAGCTCTGAACACCAATCTATGCCGATCTTGCCTCAGATGTAAGAGTCAAGGTTCAGCACGAACTTGCTTTTTGTCTCGTGGATGTAAGAGTCAAGGTTCAGCACGAATTTGCTCGTTGTCTCGTGTGGACCAGGTGCTCCGCCATGGCATCGATTTCACGGCTCCAATTCACAGCTTCATCCCCATCGCCTTGTGCACGCGCATTGCTTGACGCATGCTCAGATCTAGCATGATCTAGGTATTATTAGCAAGAGAACAATATTATCAGATGCCAATGAACATACCTCTTCAGAACCACCCGGTATCTTGTACGCCAGTACCTAAAATGGGTCAGTCACCACTAAAAAGAGCCCAAAAGTGGCAAGCTCATGGAGATCAAACTTACATCACGATACAACCTCTCCACTTTGGCGCCCTGCCCTCCCTTGCTATACGCCAACCCGCCAAACACCTGCGCCGCCTCCTGCGCACAGAAGCCAAATGTCTGCGTCGCCTGAGCTTTGAGACCAGCGATGGCACCGCCAAGCTTGAGCATCGCTTCCGTGTCGTCCATGGTTTCAGCTTGGTAGACGATGTTCTCGAGCCAGTTGTAGGTGGCTTCGATCTGGCGGGCCATGTGGGCGAGTCTGTTGGGGTGTTAGTATCTCATAGTAGTGATTGCAGACGGGGGAGGTTTTGAGCTTACTTCATGCGAATGACAGGTTGTTCGTAAAGCGTCTTCCCAAACGTTTCGCGCTTATTGGCATACTTGACGCTCTCTTCATAGCAGACACGAGCGAATCGCGTTGCTTGAATGATGATACCGATGCGCTCATGGTTGAAATTTGTCATCAGGACGCGGAAGCCCTTATCCTGCTTTCCGATCAAATTCGCCACGGGAACCTTGACATCCTCAAAGGTCACGTAGGTTGTCCCGGAGCCCCACACACCCTGGCAATCCATCTTTCGGGTCGAGACACCGCCGAATGAGCGTTCGATCAGGAGAACGGAGATACCGTCCATGCCCTTCCCGCCGGTGCGCACGGCTGTGGTGAAGTAGTCGGCGTAGACGCCGTTTGTAATCCCTAGATTCAAACAATATTAGTTTTTGATAACTACTAATTCTCAAGTATGGTGTTGATTTATTTGCCAGTGGTATCAAAACGCAAGCAGGAACAGGGTGAACGACTTACATTTCTTCTCGCCATTGACGATGTAATGCGTTTTGTCCTCGGAGAGCTTGGCTTCGCAGGTCAGGTTGGCGACGTCGGAGCCGGCGTCCGGCTCTGTGATGGCGAGACAGATGCGCTTGTCACCGTTGAGGATGTCGGGGACTATGCGGTTGACCAGTGCCTTCTTGCCGTGTTTCATGACTGGTGGAATGCCTATTCCGAATCCACCGAGGAGGTTCCACACGAAACCACCACTGCCGGACCGGGAGAACTCGTCCTGTTTCCTGCATGAGTACCGTATGTCTGCGACACTCAGACCTCACTTACTGTGATTATGAGCTCGTGAAAGCCGTCCCATTTCTCAGGTGGTACGCTCTTGACAACGTTTTTGACGAGGTGACGAGGATAGTGAACACCCATTAGGCCAGCTAGCCAACCTTTCTCACCAATGGTCTTGTATATCGTCTCAGGTACTTCTTTGGCTGCCTCCCAGTCGTTGATGTTGGGCATGACTTCGGCGTCCATCCATTCGCGAACTTCTTTGCGCAGGGCGACATGTGTTTCGTTGAAGTATGGTGAATGCCACTGTGCCAATTAGTCGTGTAGGGACACCTGGCTCAACAATCAAACTTACACCCTGATACCAAGAAGGATCAGCATAGGGTATCATATCACCATATTGCTCCAATGTATCCTTGTGCTCTTTCGCAGCTGGACCTGGTTGTGGTGCAACAGTCCCCGGTATTGGCTCTGGCTCGAGCACTCTTGGCACCTCTCTTTCGTTCTCCTTCGCCTGTTTCTTCAGCTCTGGCTTCAACTCTGGTGTTTTTGGCGGTGTTGGTGGTGCTTGTTCTTGCTTCGTTGGTTGTGCCTTCGAGTCTAGTGATCCAATCTGGAGTTTTGGTTGGTACTTTTTGAGGATGCCTTCATTGTGGTATCTGTGTAACTATTAGTGCAGTACTTTACTTGTCAGAGATAACGCTCACTTCCAAAACTGTTTCGATGCATCCTTTCCAGCTACACGGGTGAGTATCTTGGCGCCACCAGGGTGCTCTTCCTTGAATTTGGTAAGATCATAGACGTCGCCATCCACAATGATCCATAAGTTGTCCGTTTTGTTGTGACCGGCAACGTCGCTCTGTGAGAAGGTCTTCATTTTGCTATCAGTGTAAAGAGAGATAGGTAGGAGAACAAGGAGGGCGTGGCTAGAGGAGGGTGATCAGACGACGACTCTGTTGTCCGAGAACAGCCTCGGCTGATCGGAGTTGTTTCCATTGTTGTTATCGTTATCGGGATTTAACCCTAAATTATCCCAAACAGATCCCAAACATACCGGGTACCGAGCGCCGCCAGAGATTCGGAATTGACGATGGAGTGGAGATGTCCTTGACTCTCAAAATCAGCTCGCTTGTCATCCGTACTGCCGCAAAACCCATCGGCAACTACATCAAAAGGTCTAACCCAAGCATACAATATCACACAAAAGCTTTGCTCACCTGTCCATAGACAAGCCCGCGAACATGATACCTTCCGTCGTGTTTGCGTCACCTTCGCGCAAGGTCTACACAAGCTAGACATGCGCATGCGCCTCGGGCTGCTTCAGGACCCCGCCGCTATCGATCGCCAGATTGCACGCGAAGCAGCAGAGGCTGAAGCCCGGCGCAAAGCACTCAAGCTCGATTCCAACAAGCCTACCGTGCTCACAGAAGAGGAGACACTCGCGGCAAAGAATCTGACTGACGAAGAGCGCAAAAAAATTGAAGAGAAGATCAAGAATGAGGAGAAAAGCAAGACATTGAGGCGGATTCGACCTTTGAGTGAGGCGAAAGCTATCGACAGTGGGGCCAACTTCATCAGTGAAGCTTTTTTGTTTTGTGTGGCGGGTGGTTTGATCATTTTTGAGACGTTCAGAAGTAGACGGAAACAGCAGACACAGCAGCGAGGTGTGGAGGAAAGGTTGAAAGATTTGGAAGAGGAGGTTGGAAGTCTAGAAGAGGATCGGGATAGGTATAGGGACCTATCGGAAGGCTATCGAGAAGCGCTGGACCTACTTAAGCGGCTCCAAGCGAGCGAACCTGCGGCCGGAGAAGTGGTAAAAGAGGATAGCAAAACTCGCACCAAAAGATCGGCGTGAAGAACTCAAGAACCAAGACCGTGTACCGGGACAACGAAGAAAGTATTACGGAGACACTGAAGCCAGACAGTTCATGGCAAGTACAAAGCACTACTCCAGCGCCACTGTATATTAGAAAATGATACCCCATTCAGTAGTAAACCATAGATATATGGACATGTATCTACGGACAGGGCCACGTCTGGAATGTCCTCAGGCAGACGCAGAATAAGCTGGGGCGACCATCGACTATTGCTGTCGTTTGGAAAAGGACACCGCGCTATATGCCACGGTCATGCCGTCCCGTCTCATATATGTTTTAGCTGATTAGTCGACGTCGGATAGACCGAAAGTGCCAGGCCATGATAACTCGCTTAACTTAGAGTAGTGGGGCGCTCGCATAACACGCGAGCGATGATGGAATGATGAAACATTTAAACCATGAGAAGAAGCGACCGGCCGCCACCTCGCCTCGACATCTATGCATCTTCTGCACAATTCGCGAGATAATTCCCCCGCCTCTACTTCTCAGCTTTCTAACACATCTGTCGCCACCATCTCTGCGATATAACCCCAGTGTCACGACTAAACTCCAATTCCAAAGATCGTGAACACGAGGAGACACACGGAGCTAGCTCCTCCTCCACCACCACCACCAAACACAGTCGCACATAAGACGACGACTCTACGCCCCAGCCTGCACGGCTCTCCACACAACACCCTCCTCCATCATGCCGAAACACACTGTCCTCTGCACTGAGGTCACACCAGATTGCCCTGTCAGCGGCACCCTCTATGGCTATTACCCAAATCTTCCCGGCAACGCAATCCTATGCGCCGTCTTCTTCCTCTGCACAGTCGTCCAGCTATACCTAGGGATACGGCATCGCCTGAAGGCCTTCACAACTGCCACAGTCATAGGATGTGGCGGAGAAGGCATAGGCTACATTGGTCGCCTGCTTATGCACAGTAACCCGTACGTTTCAAGTCCTCGTCGGTCAAACACATGAGGACATATTCGCTAATCTCCCTGCCTACCTACAGATACAACCAATCCTACTTCGACATCCAAATTTGCTGCCTCGTCCTCGCGCCTTCCTTCCTCGCCGCCGCCATCTACCTCACCATAAAACACCTCGTCCTACACCTCGGTCCTGAGAACTCTCGCCTCCCACCCAAATACTACCCCTGGATCTTCATCTCCTGCGATCTCATCTCCATCTTCATGCAAGCCGCCGGCGGTGGCACTGCTGCCTCCGAAACACCAAATCTCGTAAACATTGGCGACAAGATGATTGTGGCGGGTATCGGGTTCCAGGTCGCGACGATGAGCATTTGCGGCTTGTTGGTTGTTGACTTTGCGGTTAGGACGTACAGGGCGAGGAAGGTTGTGGGAGAGGAGAAGGTGTTGGGAAAGGAGGCGAAGAGGTTCAACTTCTATCTTTTCGCGACTGGATTCGCGTTCTTGACGATTTATATCCGATGCATATATCGTGTGCCAGGTAAGTCTCTTCACACAAACACCACAGTCAAATAAAGCCCAGGTTGCTAAGATTCCACTAGAACAGGCAAAAGGCTGGGGAAACCCGCTCATGCGCCGCGAAAACGAATTCCTTGTCCTCGACGGCGCCATGATTGCCATTGCGTGCGTCCTCCTATCAATAGCCCACCCTGGTCTCTACTTCCCGAAGATGGCAGGAAAGCGTATGCGTGTACGAGCTCAGCCTGGTGCGAATGTGGCGGATGAGGAGGGGGCACATGGACTGGTTAACGTGGACGGGCCACAGGAGAAGATGTGGAGTGAAAGTGAGGCGGAGAGGGAGAGTAGGGAGAAGCTTGAGATTGAGCATGGGAGACATGCGAGGGAGACGTCGAGTAGTGAAGAGGAGGAGAGTCTGGGGGCACGGTAGTTTGTGGAAGTGGAAGACGCATTTGGCACATTGAGACGAATTTGCATTTCGTTTCAGCCATACATTTCATTCCAGATAATTCTCTTCCTCTTCGGCACACGCCTCGCCTGGCTTTCGTGTTACATCTGTGCTTCCATGAATGCGATGGTATGCATGTTGTCGTCCGACTTAATATGTCCGTCTCAGCACAACCTCTTTCCCAGACTTCCAATTGTATTCAGCTTGAACACTCCGGGTCTTCAATCACCCGATCTCAAACTCCCTCCTCAAGGAGCCCTTACTCCATACACTTGCGATCTGTCCTCCCCTCCAACCTCGAGGTCGCAATAGCAGGGCCGCCCAACCTGATTACACACCCTTTCGACCCCGTCCCGGTCTCCTCTTCCCATGCTCATCATCCCCATCCGCCACCGGTCCCCCCTTGACCTTCACACACTTCGCCCCAACCCCCAGCCCCGCAGCCTCCGCCACAACACCCGCGACGCATTCAGGCGTCGCCATGAAGTGGTTCCATTCTGCGGCGTATCTGATGTCGTCCCCTTCTCCTGGGACATCGAGTCCCACAGTCCCGTACCATGATTCGAGTTCAATGTCGTAGAGGAAATGCCGAGTGAGTCCGCATTTCCGGTTCAAGCGGTCTTTTAGCTTGCCAACGTCGAGGGAGGGGGCGAGGCCGTCGAGGTAGTACGTTGAGAGGATGGTGTTGCCGCGGTAGGTGCATGTCGCGGCGTAGTATGAGGATTTGGCGGCGGCGGCGGCCTTGATTTGTGGTTGGGGAGGTGAGATGGTGGTGGTGTTGATTACGGCAGAGTCGCTTGTGGTTGTACTGAGAGGGTTGCGTGGTGGTATGTATGTGTTGGGCGCGATGCGGGTAGCGTTGCGAAACCATGGCAGGGTTGTGTTGGTGACGATGGTGTTATTGAACTTGATATAGTCGATGGCGTCGATGCTGATAGGCAGAGCCATGATAGGCGCTGCGGTGGCCAGGACGAGACCGAGAATGCTGGAAGGCTTCATTTTGGTCGAAGCGGGCGTGGAGGTGTGGTACTCGAAGTAGTGTTTGTTCGATATGATATTGTCGTGGTAGCTTGAGTCTTATCGTTGGCTTCGAAGCGTGATGTGGCGTTGTTGAATTGCTGGAAGAACAGGCTTCAAGTTGGGACAGAGTATGCTGAGCTTGAGTTTGATAACGAAAAATCGAAGGGGGAATGGGCTGCTATATAGATGGTCATCCGCATCTGAGCGTAAAGAGAAAGCATAATCGCGGCTTCTGGTGAGTGAAGAATCAAATCGAAAGTGGAGTGTACACTCTGGCTTTCTCGTTCGCGCGCGAACTACTTCTTGGGTGCCTCATGGTTTACTAGCATATGTAAAATATGATTACTGTACAGGGGTATATGAAAGAAGTCTGATGAGTATCGAAGGGAACACATAGAGAATTTGAACGAGCAACCACATCTCACGCAATACGCATGGGTCACGGTCACTGGACTACGCTCTGTCGCATAGGAAGAGGGCAACAGGAAGAGTGTCGGAAGATGCTACCTGGACTCATGTTCTTCATCTTCTCCCTTGTCATGTCGTCGTCGGAAAATGCAATGCAACAAAGGTTCCGAACGCGGGGATGAAGAGAGCCTCCGGATTCAGATCCGGGTGGCGTGGAGCAGTCTCAGTGGACAGCATGGAACATCCATGCTACATGCTTCGGGCTCGACATACACAGTTCTCCAGAAGCCGCATAGAAGGTCAATGCCACAACGAGATGGCCAGTGGCAATAGTCATGATGCAACGACACGCGGACAGACTGAAGCTCAACCTCCGACTAGTCCATGACGTACGCTGTGCATTACCCCACCTAGTACATCTGTGTTGGCCTATATACTTGGACTGCTTCCTGCTGTCTTCACTTTAAATGCTCTCTCGTCCATCTTCTTCACTCACACGCTCAATCCTCCGCACAGCAAGACAGCAACCTCTAAAGCTCAGACGCCAAGCAAGCCCTCTCATCACTCGCACATTCACAACCAATCCCACCTTCAAGATGCCCGAGTCCGTCAAGCAATCCGAGGTCGCCAGTGGCACCGACATGACCATCGCCAAGCAGTTCGACACTGAGACTCCCATGCACGAGCAGTTCGAGGAGCTTTACGGTATGTAGCAGCTTCTCTCCCACGCGTCATCACCACCATCACCAGCATCCATACTAACAGCCTTGCCCTCTTGCAGGAATCGTCGACAAGCTCAAAATCTCCCTCATGACCACCATCCGCCCTGGCGTCGGCCCCGTCTCCCGCTCCATGGCCGTCTCCAAGCGCTCCGGCCCTGACTTCCTCTACCTCTCCAACAACCACTCCCAGAAATTCAAGGACCTCGAGTCAAACAAGCAGATCCAGATCACCTTCCAGGACTCTTCTACACAGAACTGGGTTTCCATCACCGGCGAAGCCACCACGATTTCGAACTCAGACCCTCGTGTCAAGGAACTGTACAACCCGGCGATTAAGGCGTGGTTTGGTGACTTGGGCGATGGTGTTCACAACGGAACGTATGAGGACCCGAGGATGACATTGATTGAGGTCAAGAGTTCGTACATTACGTATTGGAAGAGTACTGTCACGAAGCTCGGATTTGTGAAGGAGGTCGCGCAGGTATGTCGTCCCAAGGCCTGAATGTGAGGTGACAGAAAGCTAATATATGGACTGCAGGCGGCTATCACTGGATCAGTTGCTCAGAACGGTGTCCAGAGACAGATGAAGGAGGCTGATATCACCAAGGCGCGCGAGATGGCGTAGGTGAGCTCCGCGAGTATGGCCAGCTGAGATTGGCGTGAAAGGTCTGACAACGTGTTGTCCTAGACATCCACCTGGATGGACGGAGAAGGCGAAGCTGTGATTGCACTGAAAAGACAAGTATGAACGAGCAGGCTCTGAACAGAGCGTAAATAATGACAAGCATAATGATAATTGTTGCTTATTGCCACTGTATCCTATGCTGTAATGCAAGACTTTGGATTGGTCTTTGTGGTGGGAAAGGTTCTCTCAGCCTCGTAACATCGTGCGTCTGCCCAATCGTAGTCACTTCTGCCGAAGCTTGCACAGTAGTTGTCTTTCTCTCCTTGTCTGCTAGTAGTGGTGGGGGCGTGGTCTGACATCTAATCTCCGACCATCTCCGACGACATCCTTACCTTAGCAGCTCTTCGCTGACTAGATTCGAAGTCAGCTAACATGCCTCTCACGATCTTGACGGACGCCGACGTGAACGCCGTCTTATTTGGCTTAACGAGAGACGATGTCCTCCGTCTGCACACCGCGCTTGCTGAAGCACTACACAGCTACAGCACAGCAACCACGTCAGAGGAAAGTGGCTGTTGCTCCTCGAATCAGCCTGAACGCATATCTGTCAAAGATGCAAATCAGAACACCACCCTCTTCATGCCCGCTGTGAGCGACAAAGCAAAAGGAGTGAAGATCGTGACTATCGCAACAATACCGCCGTCTGAGTCGTCCGCAACATCGCCCTATGACATGTCCTCCCTGTCTCTGTCAGATTCTGGCAGCTCCAGAACCGCCATGCCATCCAGTCCCTCTGGTGGTAGCTCGCCCAGCTTGAGTAGAATTGCGTTTAAGGAGCCGTCTTCACCCCGTGGTTCTCCGTCTCGCGGCAGCAAGAGCATCTATCGAACTTCTCGGGGCTCTCTAAGAGAAGCAGCTCGTGCCGAAAGTGCTGCGCCCTCGACTTCACCAAAGGGTTCAGTCACATTACTAGACGCAAATGGCCAACCTCGAGCACTTGTCAATGCTTCCACACTAACTGGGTTCCGCACCGCTTTGGCGTCTGTGATGCTCTTCAAAGCACGGGACTCCGTGCACCACGTGACCTGTTTTGGCGCTGTAAGTTTTCCACTACTATCCTGCCGTCCCCAGTCCATGCTCTCACTCCTTGTCGTACCATGCCTAACCTCTAATCATGTACTCGGCGTAGGGCCTCCAAGCCTTCTGGCACATCTACCTCTCCTTCCTCCTCCGCGGCCCCGAAATCCACCATCTCACCATCATCAACCGCTCCTTCGACCGCGCCCGCACCCTTATGCAATCCCTCGCCCGCACCCTCAACCCCACCGTCGCCTCCTACTTCGCCTCCGAGCGCCTCCATGCCGAGATCCTCACCCCGGCATTCGGCGAATATGATCGTCTCCTCAAAGTCGCCATTCGTGCCAGCGGTAAGTGCAGTTCGCTAAATCTCATCATCCCTGTCCCCGTCCTTCCCGCCTGTCTAATTATGATACTTGTATCACTCTAGACGTCATCTACTGCACCACTCCTTCTCACACTCCCCTGTGGCCCCACGCCCACCTGACCGCTCCCGCCGCCCACACCAAAGGCCGCTATATCGCCGCTATCGGGTCCTACACGCCCGCGATGCGCGAAATTCCAATCGAAGTGCTCCAGCAAGCCGTCGCTTCTCCGTCTCACTCACACACAGCAGGAATCCACATCCACCATCGTCCGGCGGGCGGCGGGGGCGCAGTGGTGGTAGACACGATTGAAGGCGCCTTCAAGGAAGCGGGCGAGCTTATCGCTAGCGGGATTGGGAGCGAAAGTGTGGTTGAATTGGGCGAGTTGGTCATGCTTGTGAGGGACGATGGAGGGTTGCGACACGCGCACTCGCACAAGAAAGGGGCATTGGGAGAGGAGCGGAAGAGTCGGAGTCGGAGTCGAAGCCGCAGTCGCGGGCGAAATCAAAGCACGGGTGTAGGCGCAGGCAAGGAGTGGCCGGCGGGCGACAGGGGCATGACGCAGTGGTTGGAGAGCGGATTGCTGATCTTCAAGGGCGTGGGCATGGGGTTAATGGATGTGGTGGTTGGCATGGAGATTGTAAGGTTGGCGGAGGAGAGGGGGGTTGGGACTACTGTGCATGACTTTTGAGCATATTGGGCGAAGCGAGCAACGTCAAGTCGCGAGGCGATTGCAGTCGCCTGGCTATGCTGACATGATGTCTTGACGACTCAGGGTCACGACTATGCTGCAGCTGCAGGGTTGACGAGTCGCCAGGAACGCCATTCCTGCTCTTCTGTCTCACACCAGCGCAATCTTCCCTCGGCTTTCCCCGGCACGCAGGTTCCTGGGTACCACAGTCAGGAACAAGTTGCGCAGAGATCCACCAACTCCCCCCGAACGAGCCAGAAAGGCTTAGGCTCAGGCTCGACCTCCAGACTGGCGGCAAAGCCCCACGCTCGCTAGCTGTAGGGTAACCTGGCTCAGACAACAAGCAAGCAAGTGCGCAAGTAAGCGAATAAGCAAGCAAGTGAACAAGCAAACACCTTCGACGCAGAAGGCAAATTGGCCAAACTTGAAGGACTCGACGTGGGTAGGTCGAGCGCAGAGTAGCCGAGATCGTGGCATGGAAGAGAAAGAAAAGTCGACCTTGGTGTTGGACGTGCAGAGGGCCGACCGACGCTGAGCCGACGTGCATATGCTTCCAGTCCCAGTGTAAGGTCCGGTCGTAATGAGGCATCAGCAGCGATAGCATGGCAAGTGTAGTGGTCGTGTCGTCGAGCCAAGAGAGGCGTACGAGTGGAGTACATGTTCGATTTGAATCGGTGGCGGTATGACAGGACACTGACTTGGCCGGGAATACGCTGAGCTGACAGTGACGACACCGTGTGGTAACGTGGTGCAGGTAGGGAGGGCTGTGTCATCGCTAGGCATGTCAAAGGCCAAACTAAGGCAGTGGACGACTTGCTATACATGTACCGACGTGTGAAGGGCCGAGGACGATTGAAACGCCGTGGTCGAGGTCGCACGTTCCAGTTGTTGGCGTTCGGGTTTGAGAACAGGCGCCTAGGATGTGTAAGGGATGTGTTTTGCGGAATGCACGCACGCGCGCACGCACGCCGATATCATCATGTCGTAAGATTCGTAGATTCGTGCTTGCTACACATACACCGTGTCTATCATTTCGGATTACAGATCTAAACCTCTCGCCCTACTTCTGCTCCCCGGCTGCATCATCCATAACGGCACGTCCGGTATCATCGCCCTGAGCCTCGTCCTGCCCCTCGGCCTCCTCCTCCTCATCTACAGTCTCCTCACCCCTTCCCACTCCACCCAGCCCATCCGCATCCGCCTCCGACCTGCCCGGTCCACCACTCCCAAAGACCTGCCACGGGCCCGGCACCAGCGGGAAATATCTCGGCATGCTCTTCCTAAACCTGGTGCGATAGTCCTTCGGCCCCATGACTGTAGGCTTGTGCTTCCCACGGTCCTTGATCCAGCTCTCAATTTTCTTGTCCCATGTGTACGTGCGTATGTAGTCGATGATGCCAACGCAGAGTTCCTGCCTTGTCGAGGCAGATTTTGAGGCAGGGCCGGCGTTGGGGATGTCGTACAGCCCGGCGATGAGAGAGTAGTCCATGACGTTCTGTTTGGAGCAGAAGAGCGTGTCGTTCTGGATGCTGCTTGCAAGTAGAGAGTTACTATGGGCGCGGACATAGATGGGATGGGCGGAGATATAGTCGAGCAAGTTCTCGTCCAGAAGGACTTCGTCCGCTTCGCCTGTGGCTTGGATGCGCCGGTTACGCATACTACCCTTGAGGTCGAACATGCGCATTGGCGTTGGGGTTTCGTAGAAGACGTTTTCCATGACTTGGAGGAAGTAGTTGAGGTCGGTTCCTGTGGCGGGGTTTTTGATGACGACTTGGTAGAAGCCGAGCATCTTTGCGAGGGCGGAGGGCAGGCCGTGGAAGAGGCATTTGGACATATAGTCGAAGTAGTCGGGGGCGAATTTGAGGAACGATTGAGTTTCAATTGCGCTGAGGGATTTGAGGATGAAGCGCTCGTCGAGGGTTTTGAGGAAGAGGGACTTCGTTTTGCCACCTTTGGAGTCCCACTTGATGCTGCGAGAAAGTGATTCAACGAAGCGAGGTTCCACGCCACATTTGCGGCGGATGGCGTCGAAAGATTCGGCGTAGAAGACTTTGACAAGCATTCGTGCGCTACCAGCCTGGAATTGGTACTTCATGTGAGTTGCTGTTTTACCAAGCATTACACGTTCGACGTCGATGTCGGCCTGGCACTTCACCGTGTCAGCAGTACCTGTGGTTGATTGAGCGTTGATCACATCGACAGTCATAGCTCGCTCGCGGAACTTCTGAAGCTTCGTGCTATAGTCTTCGGAAGCGAGCGCAAACGCTATCAGCGAGGACGGCTCGTCTTCACGCACGATGATGTCTGAATCGGCAAAGATGTGATCAGTCGAGGCAAGTGGATAGTCAAGCGGTGTCCAGCCACTGGCAGACCGCTCTGACCAGAAGCTCGTCAACATCTTGAGCAGCGAGGTCTTTTCATGCTTCGGAAGCTCGGCTGCATCGTCTTGTTGTTGATCCGGCAACGATCCATGGTTGTCAGAGAAGTCCAGAGAAGCCCGCGTGTCGTACGTCATGCTTGTGTCTTCGTTGTCGCTCATCGTGGCCTCGATATCAGAGGCTGAATAGCTAACAACGGTACGATCGTCTTCGACCTGCTCGGCGGGTAGTGCGTCTGCTTGTGGTGCTTCCTGCTGAGGTTCTTGTCTCACAGCCTGTGCAACTTCCTGAATGTCATGATCCGTCTGCCCAAAGGGATCATCATCAAAGTCATCGATTTGAGGACGATTTCGAGGTAGGGTATCGTCGGCATGGCTGTCTGCCACATCACGTTCCTCTACAGCCTCGTGAGCATCGCGGAAGACCTCGACAATTGGTCGTGACACCATCATAGGATACGCACGAGACTGTTGATTACGAACAGCTCGTTGACGACGCTCCCGAAGACGTTCTTTCTCAAACTCTCGACTCATCTCCTCGAAGTGCTTCGCCAAAGCTGACACCTTTGATTCCTGCTTCTTGACAGCACGTGGGATCATGGACTGTAGAGGTCCTTTGCCGGTCCTCATGGCGCTCATTCCCATGCGATCCACAAGAAGAGTTGATGGAGCGAGAGGTATCCTCGAGGTAAAATTAGCAAAGGGATTCTGGGTTGTGCTTTCTGCATTCACGCTTGGCTTGACTGGTGTGTCGGGGTCCGGCCAGGTCGGCATATCCGGCTGCGTTTTCGAACGAAGCATTGGTGGCATCACCGCCAGAGCAGACTCGGTCACGTCGCCGATATTGGATGGACCATTCTCCGGAGTATGAGGTCGGATTTCGTCAGCCGTCGATTGCATAGCTTCAACTTTCTGAACTATCTCAGCCTCGAGTGGGTGCGGATGTGGTGCCGGGGCAATCGATGGACGGCGGACTTCGGTCAGCAGGATGGGTGACATGACATCCGTAGGTAGCTGTGTACTAGCCGGTGGAGATGTCATGGCTATTGCAGGTTCCGGTATTGCTAAATCAAGCGTCTGTACGAGCTGCTCAGAATCTTTCAGCGACGTAGACGTGGTTGGGCTGAACAATGACTCGATAGGCATGCTTCCGATCTTGGATGCGCTATCTGACACGAGAGTAGGCATGTCCTCAAGTGGGATGTCACTCTCTTCGATAGTCTTGACATGATGCGCCGTCTTCTCATTGTCGGCGATTTCGGTGGTTGTTTTGTCATTGGCACTCTTCTCGTCCCCGTCTCCTCCATCAGAATCTTCACGTTCGAGAAAGACCTTTCGTATCTGAAGCGCAGCTAGCCGTCTGATGTCCTTCTCTGAAGGGAAGTAGTCGCGCTCAAAGTCAGCAAAGGCTGTGTCCCACTCCGCTACCTTTTCCTGCACGAAGCGAGCAGCACGATTCATTGGTATCAGCTCGTAATACTGTGATACTGTGTACTCCTCCTGTAGTTTCTTGATCAATAGTTCTGATTCGTTATGTGCTTTAGCAGACAGTTTCTCAATCTCAGACTTGCAAGCCTCAAGTTTATCAGGCGCAATTGTTGCAATGTTGATGCTTTGTATCCTCTGGCGTACGGAAGTAGAAAACCGAACGAGACGTTCTTCTGCTTTAAGGTATAAATTGTTTTTCAGCCTCAAATCTTTTTCGACACTCCAAATGACTGTAGTTCGAGGTACTGCAATATCCACGATGTTTATCTTGTCGTATTGTACTCGAATGGCATAGTTTTTGAAGCCAAAATACCTGATATGGTCCCTGTGGATATCGTGTGTGCAGAAGCCGGTCTTGGGGGTCAGCGGCTTTGCCCAGAAGGATAGCTCGAGATACTTGGCAAAGGAGTATTTCCAGGTATTGCCGGACATAGGAGTGATCTGTGTCTCTTGTTGACATTTTCTACACACACTCCACATCAGAATGGTATTCTCCATGCCTTTGAAGCGAGATGCATATTTCTGCAGATAGAAATTGACTTGACCATCGCCGTGAACATATTGGCGGTGATGATCGATCATCCGCTTATCACACCTATTGGCAGTACAGTGGGAATCGGCTTGATTGCACAACCGTTCCACGTACTCGCCTAATGGCACATCAGGTTCGAGGTTCTCGTCGATGTCGTGCTCTTGGTAAAAGTCAAGCTCAAGCAGTTCAGGTCCATCGCATGCATCCAGGGTAGGTGTGGAAATTATACTGAATGACACCATGATTCGCTGATGGCTAAGAGGGCTGAGGAAATTCGGTGTCCAAGCAGTGAATCGGTCCCATGTCCGTTTTAGACTCCCATACTGGTATTGGGCTAGTTCGTGCTCGGCCTCACGCATAGCATATTGAACGGCTTTTGCGCAAGCTGAAGCTTTGGAGCCCGCACGACGTGCAGCCTCAGGCCTGATTATCTCAAACTTACTTTCGGTGTGTTTCTCGTCGGAAGTCTCCAGGTGTGGTTTGTGAGCCTGTTGGAGCTTGCGGATACGGGCCATTCGTTGTTCACAATCTTTGCCGCGGAGCAGCATCCACGGTTCAGCGAGCTTGACGAGAGGTGATGCTGATAGCAGACGACCTGCGAGCTCACCGACCAAAGCGTCATAAGGCCCAGCAGGAGATGCTTTGTCCCTTTTCACGATGTCATGAGAAACCTCTCCATCCTGACGTTGCGATTCACCAGTAGTCATTTCGTGCTTATCGGGGTCCGACGCTGTATTCGGTCGAGATGCATGGTGATCTAGTGCGTCAACAGATGTTTGCTCCACTTCAACGACGTCCTCAGATGCTGCAGGAAGGGCAGCGAATTCATCTCGCATGAGGCAAGTCTCAAGCTTGAGATTGTAAGTCACATAACACATGAACTCTGTTATCCATTTGAGACGTGAAAGAGTCTCCAATGACGCGCCCCTGAGCACAACAGTGCAGCCGAGGTCTCTTAGACAACCCGAGAATGACATGAATGTTCTTTTGACCTTCAGGTTTACATATGTCTTAACATCGAAACTTCCGCAGGTTCCGAGTGCGTTATAGCTCGTATTTAGACGTTCCGCCGAAGTGACAATTCGTGTCTGCGTGCAGCGGGAGACTGCTTGAAGTACCGACCCTTTTACATTGTATGCAACGACTATATGGGCCTCGTTCAAAAACTGCAGTGCAAGGCCGGATACATCGCGCTGTACCAGAAGAACATTTGGGCGGAGAGCCTTGATTCTGCCCACGAGGTTGCGAAGATACTCTCTCTCCTGAGCGATCACCGGCTCGAGACTCATGAAGTGCTGCTGGTGTCGAGCATAGACGATCGAGAAGGAGATAAGCAGGATCCTCGGCCTCGATATGTGTCGTGGCATACTCTTGAGAGCGACGTTCTTGGAAAATACGACTCCAGATATATAGGATGTGTCGGCGGGTGAGCCTCCTGCGGCCTTCTTGAGCTTGACGTATTGACGAATGTCAATGTCGTCGCCTCGATGAATATTCGGATCAACGTCTGCAGCACATCGAAGTATGATCGGAACTAATGCTTTCTCCCATTGTCGAACATGTTCTATGTGAGCATCCTTGAGGAATTGTCGAAGTAGCTTCTTGACGTGATCCAGTCCAGCCAGATTGAGACCGGCATCGGCAATACTTGGGGTACTTCCGGGTAGTGCATCAGTCTGTTGTCGGTCTTCCTCCAGGTTGATAGCCCCGCGAAGAGCCATTGCGTGTAGATTGTCGGAACTGGCGAGGAAAGTGTCTGCTCGTGGAGCACGAGGCGAAGAGCTACTTATATTAGTCACGACCATCTGGAGGAGACTTGCGTGCACAACCACACGTACCTAGGGAACGAAAAGCTAGTCACGCTCACAGATCTTGATCCCAACTGTCTTCTCAGACGACTATTACGCGCACTGTCAACACTGGCATTGTCCGCGTCGCGAGCGCTCCGAGGCTGGTCATTATTCTGTCTGTTCGGCCCATATGATCGAGCTCTCCTAAGAGCACCAAAGATGCTGGTAGAAAGGCCAGTAGGCTGATCCTGGAAGTCCGACGTGAGAGCCGCCGCAATGTTTGGTGTTTCGTCTTCGCTCGAATCCTCATCTGACAAGAAAGCAGCAAGATCAGGATCAATGACCGAATCAGTATGCAAGACGCCAAGAGAAGACTCTCCAGGGCCCATAAAGCTCGTCTGTTGTTGGAATGGAACACCTTCGTCATCCGCGACACCAAGACTACGCATGTGTTGAGTTCGTAGTCGTCGTGTTTTATGACTACTTGATCTGGGGCGACCTATTGCAGATTTCAAGGAACGTGATGACGATGGCCTTGACACAATAGTGTGATCCGGTTGTACAGATCTACGTCTTCCATCTCTAGACCTGCGAAAAGCCGAAGATCCACTGCTTGGGGTCGCAATTTTCTCGCCGTCCGTGAGCTCTTCAGCATCGATATCATCAGCTGCGACGGGAGCCACTCGGGGTGTCTCGCTGAACCTTATTTGCTTGATCTGAGGTGGCAGGGGCGTGTCATCGTCCTCGGAATAGTCCGAGGAATCATCGCCATTCATCATAGTCTCACATGTCTTGCATACCCGAAGCTTACTAGCCTGGCCAAAAGGTTTACCGGAGACGAGATTGGTGCAGGAGCTGCAGAAGATTTGTCCACACAAGCGGCAATGATGTTTGCGCCTGAACGTTGAGAAGCTGTCACCACATCCAAAGCAGACTTTGGCATTCTCGTCCTTCATCCAAAAATCTCGACTGAGGATCTTGCGTCTCATTTGGTGCATGAACTTGCTAGTGGAAGGCTTTGCGGCTCGTTTGATTGTCTTTGTGCTATCTGGTTTTGGGACTTCCCGTTCTGATACAGTGGGAGCCACATGGACATGCGGTTTAGCCTCAGCAGAACGATGTATGTCTTGTGGTCGATCACCTTCTGGACGGTGTTGGTCTGGCCGATCAGACAGTGCGGTAGATGATCGGGAGCCTTCTCGACGATGAGCCGTGTTTGACTGGCTTTGACTGGTGCTCCTGAATGCGGAAACAGGCTCGTCCAGAGCAGTCACTACAGACAAGGATGGCTTTGTCGGAGAGAGTAAGTCTGCTTTCGACTGGGACGATACAGCTGGACTAGGCTCATTAACCTCTAGGGAACCATTCGGAGCATTCGGATTCTTCTCATCATGCGCGCTCACAGCTCGGGTGCCAGGTCCTTTGGAAGTAGAGTGACTTCGCATGCCAGTTTCGCCACCTTCATGGCGATTGTTCTGTAAGGAGAGTTTTGGCAGAGGTTCTATCACTCTGGCAACGTCAGCATCAATATGCCCAGCGGCACGTGAGCTATGTATTCCAAGCCCGGCTGGAGCGTCTTGCGGCTGGTCGTTACCAATCGATAATGTGCCCGCAAAGGCGGTCTGTAACGTAGGCGATACGATGCGGGATCGAGCAACAGATGGCGATCGATCAACATTGTCCCGTAAGCCATCTTGCTGCTTCAGTGGAGGAGGTCGCGGACGTTTCGCAGAAGCATCTCTGCTGTCAGCACTCCCAGGTCTAGGAGTGGGC
>Ga0058702_10000324_pt1 | contig 22191 bp, 30 predicted proteins | sample AgamicOrSfe_FD_83781 | JGI IMG/M metagenome (GOLD analysis project Ga0058702, IMG submission 83781) | Agave microbial communities from Guanajuato, Mexico - Or.Sf.e | ecosystem: Host-associated > Plants > Phyllosphere > Phylloplane/Leaf | place: Guanajuato, Mexico | collected 2012-05-30 | reverse complement strand
CTAATGTCTCTCCATTTGTGCTTCGAAGCACGTTGTATGGTGTGGACGTGCCTGAATTGTCCTCACTGGGAATATAAAATGGATCGTCCTTGTGTCGATCTCGCCGCTCTGCACGTCGTTTCGCCGCTGCCTCTGGATCTGCTTTGTCGCCGTTGGACTGTTGGTACGACACTTCAGCTTCTTGTAGTCGTGTAGCGGCAGGCTCGATAGATCTGATGACAGTCTTTGGACGTTCATTGTAGTATATGTCGAACTCATCGTCAGCATCGCCGCCCTGGTCGAGCTGGTCGACAGCAAGCAAACTCGATAAATTAGCATTGATGGGCTTTTCCAAGTCGAGTCCCTCTGGTACCGGGACCTTGCGCTGTGCGTCTTTTGCGACAGGGTTAAGCTCGACACCGCTGAAAAGAGCCGGCAGGGCCTGGGTGAACAGTGGCGGTGGTTCGACGAGATTACCATAATCTGATGACGCATCCTGTGCCGAAGCAGCTTCGGATGCAAGTCGCCCCAGCTCGAGATATTCCACAGCTCGCTCCTGGATCTCTAGATTGGGGTGAGTAGTCAGAGACTCTAAGAAGTGGACAACCTTTGCGATGGTTAACCCAACGACGCCCTTTCGCTCTGGCGTCCAACTCCTTTGCGTGTCCGATAAGATAAAAGTGAGGATCTTGATGGCTGCTTGAACGTAGCCTCCAAGAATTCGAGGTGGAAGTTGTTGTGTCGAGGACTGAGTGAGAGAATCAAGTGTACTTTCGGGACTTTGCAGGTGTCTCGCAAATTCGCCTGCTATCCACACGGCATGCTCCAGCACCCCTTGGCCGCCATTATGAGACGAAGGGAACAGACGAGCTCGCTGATCAATTGCTATCAACATCTCCGCTGCACGTGTAGCATCAGTTCTCGAACTCTTTACACGAATTGCTATGTTTTGCAACTCAGCACCAATATTGACCGCGACGTCTTCTCCAGGTAGAGAGAGGATCTCGTTCTTGGCGCCTCCGGATGACGTTGGCGGTGGGACATGCCGGACGAGTGATACCAAAGTGTCAATATACCAGTCAAAGTCAGCGACATTCGTATACGTGTTACGACTGCACATCTCCAAGATCCTTTGTATGATGTTATGGCGATAGTCGTCTGGTAGTGGTGCTGCTTGTGCCGAGCGTTTCTGAGCTGGCTTGATCGTCTGTACAACGTCCTCGTCGTCCCATTCGGAGGATGGCTGAACACCCGCCGTTGCACCTCTGTCATTTAGCAAATCATGCGCGTTATCGTCAACAGGAGAGTTCTTCAATTGCCGTAGGAGATTGTCCACGATTTGAGTCAGATTGTCCGAGTTGACCATACCGACCACAAGATCCAAGGCTCGTAATCGGATCGAGACATCGGCATCATCCAGGCACGACATGATGACATCTTCGTGTACCGCAATGAGGTGCGGATAGCGCTCGACGATCCTGTTGAATGCCAGTAGTGACACGTATTTCACTGGCGGAAACGATTAGCATTGAGTACAGCTGAATAGCATTATTGCACTCACGGTTGGGATCGCCCTCGATCACCAACATGCCTCGCAACTTGCCAATACATAATCGAGCTACCTCATCACCCTCCGACGTGCCTTGAGCAGCGTCCAAAATGCCTCCCTGGATTATCCCATTTATGCATTCGTACAACAGTGACATTGCTGGTGTACTCTTTATGATCGTAGTTAGTGGTGGCAGCAGCTTTTTCACCAGTCGCGGTTCCAGTGGCGTCAATGTTGCAAACAATTTGATAATCTTGATCGCCATCCAATTATTACTCCCATCAACTAGTAAATCGAATAGTCGTGGTGCCAAAGGTAAGAAGTCGTGTGGCCGCCTATATCCAAGCTCACAAACGACATTGACAACGGCGGCAGTGACACTGGGATCCTCGTTCTCATCCGCTAGTCGATCCTTGATTCTTGGCCAAGCAGGTCGCAATGTTTCAGGGTAGACCAACGCCAGTCTGTAGAGCGTAACAACAGTCTTCTTTCTGACAGACGCGTTGGAATGCGTTAATCGTGGGAGCAGATCTGACAGCAGAGAGTTTGCCATGGCCGGACTAATGACGTGTGGTATAGCCATGAGCGGCAACGACATTGTCGGTATCTGCGGCGAGCTCAAATCCTTCTTAAGCAGATTCTCTGCCAATACAAGAATGTCCGTGTCTGGTCGAAAGCTCTGGACTGCTCCCAGATATCCCAACCTCTTCTGCACGTACTTGGCGGACGACATGACCTCAAGCACGTTGAACGATGCCCATGACATGTCATGTCCGAACATCTCGAGGTAGGTCAACTTGAGTACGGCATTTGCCTTGAGGTCCATGTCTTGGCTCTTAATCTCCTTCCGACAGTCCCTTATGGTCGCCTGTATGTATTCTCGTTCATTGCCCTTGTGGTTGCGCATGCCTCGAATGAGGTCGATGAGCGACTTCTCGAACATCCTTGCGCTTGCTCTGGGTGTATCTTGTTGGAGATGTGGATTGGCAGTGAATGCATGGCCGGACTATTCGCTGATCATGGAGGATAGTATGTGACTCCCGATAAGCTATGAGAATTCTGTGATGCTTGAGTCACTGAGGCAGCTCTGAAGAAGCAATCAATTGTGTCTACCACCTTGTCACACGACCAGCAAGTAATCTTCAGGAGCAATGATGTGACGATGGTGAACTGGTGACAGCATCAACATCGCGGTCGGAGACACCCCGATCAATGGACCGCCCATACTTCGCCCATATCACAATACACCACAATCAACACATCACAATGTCGACACTAGAGCTCCAGCGCCCTCCTCTCATCCCTTCGTCCCAGACTGCCAGAGAACGATCTCGATTAGCACCCCAAGCTCTCTCCGCGCTCGCGCCGTCTTCCCTGCCATACCCATTATCCCTGCTATTCTCCTCGGACGCCATCTCGAAATATACTAGTGCGGAAACACTATTCTACTCCTGCCTGCAGACTGGGGACAATGCTTCCGCAAAGAAATGCCTCGACGCACTGACAGCACGCTTCGGACCCGATAATGAGCGTGTCATGGGTCTTGCCGGCGTATATGCTGAGGCTACAGCAGCCGACACGAAAGCATTAGAAGCGCAATTGGAAGTCTACAAAGCACAAGTCGCTGCGGTGCCGGCAAATATGGTGATACGGAAGCGCGGTGTGGCATTGCTGAAGAGTATGGGACGGCTGGCGGAGGCTGTACAAGTATTGGTCACGCTGGTGCAGGATAACCCCATAGATGCGGAGTCGTGGGCTGAGCTGGGTGAGCTATATGTCGTGCAAGGGCTTTGGGCGCAAGCTGTATACTGCTTCGAGGAGGTGCTATTAGGCATGCCGAATGCGTGGAATGTGAGTCTCTTGATCGCAGAGTGAACAAGGCGAAGTGTTCTGCTGCTGATACATGCATAGATACATGCCCGTCTCGCCGAAATTCTCTACCTCTCCACCCAAACATCCTCCTCATCCTCCTCATCTTCAACTCCATCAGATGCGACCTCCCTAGCCACCCTCACACGCGCTCTCAAGTCCTCCCTTCGCTCCATCGAGCTATGTCCCGCCTATCTCCGGGCTTTCTACAGTCTACATCTCATCACCACCGCTCTCCTGACCTACTCCCTCCCAACCACGAGCACTTCCTCCAGCAGCGCCGTGACCAAATCATCCAACTCCACCACATCTACAGATACGGCCCCAGATCTCCCGACACCGAGTCAACAAACAGTTCAAAAATTGCGCGAGCTCGCAACAGCACAACTTGCGGAGATCGTGAGACGGAGTAGTGCCGGCGAGGTAGGTTGGACAGGATATGATGACGCAGAGGTCGCAGCTGCGCGGGCACTGCTGAGCAGGGAGAGTGCAGGCGTGGCGCGGTAGAATGAGATTTCGAATAGCCTGGTGCTGTGAACCACTGAAAAGGTGCTCAGGGAGAAGCTGTACTCTCGGTTTGGATTATGGTTGGCTAGACTAGACATGGCTGGGCTGGGCTGGGCTGGCTTTCAATGGGGCAGGAACATATGATTTTGAACGATTGGGATGAAAGGACGACAGTTCTAACAGGACCTCTGCTATGAATTGGTTCAATTCGATGACCAAGCTACGGGAGCAGATATGGAGGCAGGAACACAAGACTTCGAATGCTATGCTCTACTCAGCTATCCTTCTCGAGGAAGACTTCATATCAGATCACTGCTCATCACACGTAATCTCCGTCAGCTTGCTTGATCATTCACCTCACTACACACCCATACAGTTCCCAGTCTCTCACACGACCCCGGGCATGCACCCTTCTACTCACTCTCCCTACGTTCTCCCACCTGCATCAGCTCTGACTCCTCAAACTCCAACCCTCCGTGCTCTCGCCCTGACCCTCCAGCACGCTCAACACAAGCCTTACAAGGCAAGCTCCAGGGTCGTGTCCGTTCATGCTCGAATTTAGGGTCGGGCCACACGCATTTCGGATTTAACTTGTGCTGTTTCTCGCAGTGGTCGATGCCGGATGTTTTCACAGTTGTGTGTCCGCAGCCATATTGTCGAGGGCGCAGGTAGACTAGACACATCAAGAAGATGGAGGTGGTCGTAGGCGCTGAGTGCGGGTGTAAGAGGAGTGGAAAGTGAACAATTGGAGCTTGGTGCGCTTGGGATGCTCTAGGTATGGCCGACGTTGGTCGAAGCTGGGTTATGCCGTAGTCCAGGTATCTGTTGGGCGTGAAGCAGAGGGCAGAATCTGACAGTCTGGGCACCTAATCATTCCAGACGAAGGCCCATAGAGTCAGTATATCTGTCAATGACGGTCTGCCAGCAATGCGGTGTGCTGTTTTCCACCAGGTAGATGGAGCTGAGACCGCATATGCTGTGTAACCACATCTGCAGGTACAAGATAGCCAATACCCGTTTAGGCGTCGAAGCTCACCATAGTGGCTGCCTTGTTTCCAAGCCATGGCTGCTATAGCACATCCAGGTCAAGTCTTCCTTGAACTAATGGCGGTCAAGACACGGCCAAGTAGTACTACAGGTCACAGAATCGTACTTCTGCCGACCTCTCCAGGATATCGTATTCCACCCAGCTGACCTCTCGCCCACCTCTTTTGCCACCTTTGCCTGCACTACCTTGTCCGCTTACTATACGGCCTGCGTTCATGACGCAGCAGCCTTGGTAGCGTACGACAAAGGCATCTGCGTCTGTGTCACATAGCATTAGCGCCGAAGGCAGCGGATATAGAGACAACGAGTGCGCGAACGACCAGTGAAGAGGTCGTGTGGCGAGCGGGAAGGGTGAGAGGTGCGCTTGGTCTAGAAGTGTTTTAGTTAGGGATCGAGCGTGCTGTAGTGAGGTGGATGTCTTTTGTCGTTCTTTAGGTGTATTTGAGGTCGGTAATGCAGGTGCATCAACAACCACGACGTCCTCGTCAACTCCATCAGTCTGTGTGGCCATACCATCAATGTCCATGGCATGCTCATCGGGCAATGCCCCGGACATCATTGTCGATGTGACAGCTTGTCGCTGACGAGGCTCTCTGCCTTGCTCTCCGCTACCATAACCTTCATCCTCGGCTAGTAAGGCAGTCTTGAGCGGTACCGATGTACGCCTCATCCGGCCAGAAAGGTCATCTCTAAAGAGCACGATCTCTTGGCTGGTGCCGAACAGGCTGACCCTAGCTGGGTTTGTCGTCCAGATCGCCTCACCCTGCACTTTCTCCTTGCCGGATGTCGTAGAAGCACTACCAATTGCCGTATTTGCTGTAGCGAAAGCACGTCTGACACGAGTAATAAGCATTTCCGGAATGGCATTCCGCGGCAATGGCACTGAAGCACCGGAAGAGAATGAAGACGCCCAAGGATCATTATCTCCAGGCACAAAGATCCAGGTTGAGCTGCGCAGAAGGCCAGGGAAGTCCGAGAGAACAGCGGCCAATGCATCGAATGACTCTTTGTAGGTAATGCTATCAGGAATGGTAGTTGATGCTGATGTTGCGGATGACTTGGTATTACTCATCGCAGCCTGACCGACGAAGTTCCCGAGCAAGACAAAGGTCACAGGGGGCGGTATTGGGACAGAAGCTAATGGCGGTGCGTAAGTCAGAAGGACACGACGCAAGGCAGTCAGGCAGATTGCGTTGTCAAGATTGACCTCGCCAAGTACGATGACCTTGTTGCTGTTCGTGTGATCCGAGCCAAGTGCATTCATCGATGACGATAAAGTTCTAGATGCACGAGGATGAAGAAGACGTTGCTCAATCTTGCGCATCCTAGATCCGACAGCACGTTCACTGCCTATTCCAAGAAAGTCCACCCAGCCAAAGGCGCCACCCACATTGTGCTCATTCTGTGACATACCTGAGCCATCTGCAATACCCAGAGTGGTTGCACGTGTCTCGCATCGTGGTGCTCCGATAGAAAAGCCTGTCAAGCGTCCTCCGATGGTCCCACCGATGCCACCAGTACCGCCCAGGCTACCTCCAGCTGAGTTGTACTCTTCCTCGTAAACTCCGTCTACAAGGACTATCATGCCTGGACACAGCCACGTCTTTACAGGGTCGATTGAGGTGGCTTGTTCTAGGTCAAGAGATATCGTTCCGGTCAAGTCACTAATTGCCAAAGTACCTGTCGTTGATATGGTTAGTAGACCAAGGATAAGATGTCCAGTTCCATTACGCCCAAGAAGGTTCGCTATTGGGGTGATCTTCCATTCAGTCGTCTTGCTACCTCGAGCAGAGATCTGAAATGACTCGTTGCGAAGAACCCGTTGATGTATGAGGTGATATCGTTGGCGGAAAAGGTCCGTCTTTAGTGATGGCGATGGGAATAGTGCGTCTGATGGTTTCGATCTGTGAAACTATGAGCAAGGTCGGCAAAGTGTCAGCAGCAATAAATCTTACTTCTCGAAATGATTTCTCGATGGGTTGTACATCATTCGTGGCTGCTCGAAAGCATTGATGACTTTGATCCAGCTTCTCGGGTCTTTTCCCTCTGATTCTTCTTCCTCCTCAACATCGAGGTTGCTCATCCCAAAGCTGTCCTGTCTCTGAAGTCCACCACTATCACCGAAGCTTTCACTTGCGATCAGGCTCGAATGCCGACTCAAAGTTGAGCCTGCTCGTCCGATAACGATTCTGCCACCACTCATGCTGCCTTCCAACTGTTTGAGAATGTTCTTCAGGGTGTTCCCTTCTCCATCTACAATGACTTTGCTTCCAATTCGCTTCCATGATCTTGCCACTTCCTCCAATACCTGTTCTGCTAGTCCTTCTTCTCGCCATCCCGACCCACAATGTCTGCCCACGAAAGTAGCAAGTGCTTGAAGTGCGGCAGACGTCAACGTGAGGTTGTGCTTCTTCGTGAATGTTCGAAATGCAATCGGTCGGAGAGTAGCAGGTGGAAGAGAGATGGGTAATATTGGGGTAGGTCGAATCGCGTCTTGCTTATTGATCAGGCTTGTTCGTAGGGGACGTACAGGGGTTGCAAACGCAGGCGAAGATGACGGGATAGCCGGTGGCGCGAGCTTGAACGGCGTCCGTGCCACAGGCCTGTCAGGTGCAGAAGCCATAGCTATACAACCTTGTCCAGAGAAGAGATACTACTGCTGTCATGAACGCGTCGAGAAAGATAGACGCGTCGTCAATTTAGCCCTACAGGGTGGGGCGTTTCACGATGTCACGATGGACGTATTGTTACTGCAGTACAACGAAGACTAGTTTCAGTATATTTGGTCGTTCTCATCTATCTATCTACCCACCCTTTGTCGTGATATTCTACATAATTGTCTTGAACACCATAAGATGTTTCGCCCAGACCAAAGGTTTGCGCCGGCAGCTCGCCGCTCTCCTTACCCGCGTCAACATTTCCATGATCCTCATCAGTTACAACATTTTAATTTCTGTCATCGGTTTACAACTTTGACGGTCCAGCCTCTTTGAGTCGTGCAGGGAGGTCTACCTCTGCAATAAGTGACGGTAGCGATCCGTAGATGCCCGACACGAGATGCTCCGCTGTGAAGCCATAGCGCTGATATGCCTTCATCGATTCGGAGAGTGCAATGCAGCCCTCGATCTCTCGATCACATCCTATCCGCTCGAACCACTCTGCAGCAATACGAAGAGGTAGAGAAAAGCAGTGAATCAGCGCTTCTGCGCATGCACTAGACCTGATCCAGTAGGTTCCGCCCTGACAGATCTGGGTTGCGAATTCTGTAGCCTTGTCTCGACTTTTGTTGCTCTCCGCATTACCAAGAAATTTCTCAATGTCTGTCAAGAGTATGGCGAGCTGCAGCTTGCTCGTGAAGAAAATCATCGAGACTTCTGCAATGGAATGCGTGGCAAAGTCGAGTGGAGCGGTGAATATCTCGTTTGTTCCAGCAACTGAGGTACTCGTCCACCACAACTTGGCCTCTGTCATAGAGCCCGGTCTCCAGAAAGTTCTGGTCTCCACGAAGTGTTTCATCCATTCGTCAAGAGTATGCTCGAGCTCCAAGACCTTTTTGTGCAGCGATACCATGTCCTCTAAATCGGCATTTACCTCTGGTATGGCATGACAAGCTATCGTCTCATCATATTGCTGCATGAGGCTTGGGATTTGGACGGCCAGTGGCGCTATGGCATCCTTAACATGAGGTTTTGGCATTGCGACCAACATTCGCAACCACTCTGGTGATGTCAAAAAGAGTGAGTATCGTCCTTTACAGGCATAGACCATCTAGCAACGTTGCTTAGTACAAGTGCTGCATTGACCGGAGCACGATCGCATACCAGTTTAGGTATCATTCCCAGGAGAACTCGTGCTCCGACGCCGTCAGCAAAGACCTGAGGACCTGCTTCTTGCATTACCGTAGCTGCCGCGTGCTGTAATCGGTCAATGCATGGTCTAGAAGTACGTGCAATCAACTACAAGAGACTGCGAAGATCAACCATGAAGAGACTCGATACGTACTACATGATGCGACTCGGGGTGTGAATCGGGCTCGATCCAAGGCTGACCTTGTCGTACAGCCAGCATTTTCTCGGCGACCTTCACGAGTTAGCTAGAAGACTGCCATTGCTTGCTGGATCACTACCTACCTCGTGCACTTGTCGCGCTGATTCGTACATTTCCAGCATAAACTGACCAACAACAACTCTGACAGCGTCACGGCCCGGGGCAGATTCTCTAACGGAGGCACGTAGCTTGCTTAGAGCATCGCCATATGATAGCTCAGCCATGTAGATAAGACCTGGATTTCTCTGGACTTATCTCAGCTGGAACAAACTGGGGATTCCTAAGTACACAAAACGTACATTCCACAAGGCGACACAGAATGCCTGTCCCGCGATTGATGCTGGCAGCGCAACATCGCCTGAGATATCGAGGCTAAGATCGGAGTGAGTGCTCTCGTATGGCCACCACGACAAGTCTATGCCACTGATCTGGATGAAGTCTTGCCATAGTAGGCTTGTCACCATGGCGTTGCTGTCCATTTTGAGCTCCTGTGGCATTAGCGTTGGAGACTCGACCTGCTGTGGTGAGTCTATCATGGTGATAGGCGATTTCAATATGAGCTCGAGGCTGTCTGAACTTCCAGCATCCTTGTCAACGTGCACGTTAGTGTCTAGGGATAGGCTCTCCGATGTAGATACGTCCGATGCAAATGCCTTTTTGCGCTCACGATAGGCACGAACATGGAGCTTGGTCTGCCTTTTACGCGCTTGTTTGGCCTCCTCCTCCGTGAAGTAGAGCCTTGGCCGACCCATGCTTGGAGATCACAGAGGCAGCTGTGGCAGTCGAATAGTGTAGTGTAGTCCGGACCCGTGAGACGAATGCTAACACTGTACTATGCGGCCCCCAGTTCACGTGGCTGTTGTCAAGATTTTAGGTGGTAGCATAAGCATATTACTATTTGAATTCCAGGAGCGAGATTCAGTTTTACCGAGCGCGTTTCCACTCTCCGGTAGTACTGCGCCTCCCAGTAGTTGTAGTACATCATGTAGTCCGTTCAGCTGAAGAGCCTAGCCTAGCCTTGAAGCCTCGCCGGATTCCGTTCCGTTGCCCCGCAATCAGAAACAAGGGTACATACGGTAACTTGATCGACTCGATTACCGCTCCATGTTTCATGTTTCAGACTTAGACATCCAAAGCACAGTACCTACAACATGAGTGACGCCGACGTAGCAACGAGAGCTCCCGAGAGTGACTTCGACGCTGAAGGACCAGCAATGGACAGCGTACCTCTCGAAGAATCCACGACCGCCCCATCGCAAAAACCTGAACAGCCTCAAATCAGCGACCACTGCACAACCGACCGACCTCTGCCTCCTTCCAGCTCGAAACCTGTTGGCGACCTGGATCCCATCGGTGGCATCCCGTGCTATGTCAGCAAACCGTCGTCATACCCTTCAGAACCAAGTCGCCTCCTCCTTCTCCTCACAGGAGGTACCGGTCTACTGAGCACGAACAATCAGCTCCAAGCAGATGCCTGGGCTCAACAAGGCTATGTGGTGGTAATGCCTGACCAATTTTCGGGCGATCCTGCACCTAGTGCGGCGAACACAGCGACATCACTATCTGCCACAACGGAAGGCACTGTTGGATCAGAAGCAGGCGCGCAACCCGAGCAGCATACACCAAGTATCATAGAAAGAGTCAAGCTGGGACTGGCGGAAGGCACGAAAAGCTTCATGCTAGATATGTGGCTCGCTAGACATACCCCGGCCACTGTGGAGCCGATACTGCAGAAGGTGCTGGCAGGGTGCAAGGAGCAATATGCGGATGCTGTGGCCAATGGCGGAGGTATCTTCGGTGTAGGCTACTGCTTTGGCGCGAAGTACATCCTACGACTTTGTGGAGAGCTTCAATCCGGAAGTGGCGCAGGTGAGGAAGAGAAGGGAGAGATCCAGCATGGCCCGGCGCTCAAAGCAGGAGCTGTCGCGCACGGGACACTGGTCACGAAAGAAGATATTGAGGCAGTGTCACAGCCTGTGTGGTTGTCGTGCTGTCGAGATGATCCTGTCTTTCCCGATGCGATTGTGATGGCGGGGAGGGAGAGCTTCAAAAGGAAAGGTGTCAAGCATGGCCTACAGTATTACGACTCTCCTCATGGGTTCGCGGTCGTGGGGGACTATGAGGATGAATCGATCAAGAAGGATCAGAAGGACGCTTTCAGGGCGATGAGTGATTTCCTGCAGCAACAGCAATAATGATGGAATGAGCAATGACCTGTACGAATAGAACACAAGATTGCTTGGTATGACAACGAATCAGCATGACAAAAATCATGATAAAGGAGGATACTGTTGGTTGATGTACATGCCCGCATTCACCTGCGATGTGTCCGTGTCCGGACTTGGAACTACCCTAGTTCCTCTACACAGAGCAGCATACTACTGATACTGCTACACACCAAATGATGCGCTTGAGATGCTTCCAGAAGAGGTCGCCGCGGACATACTCGGTATATCTCGGCAGTTGCGTCGCTTATCAGAACCACTTTCCTCATCCGGGCGATATGACCTTCTCGTCCACGACCACCTCACTTACTGTACCTCTAACCCATCACTAGTAAAACGAGCAAGACCACTGTCGATAGGCGGGCTCACATGATGATAGCGTCGCCAACATAGATCCGTCTCGCTCTGGGTTCGTAGGAAACTGCTGTGCGGAAGTCGATCTTCGGTATAGTCTATGTCTTATCATTGGACCCATCCAGTCGTCTATCTATTGGCACTTTTGTTCTTATCATGCTAAGCCCGAGCAGTGTCAGTGCTCCGCATGGCCCGTCGTGAGACGCGTGAGATAATATGCTCGTGCTCGTCATGCCTTCAATATATATCCCTCTACTACTACTCCCATCACTGCGCCATCCCGAGTCCTTTGAGCGAAGTGAAGTAACAGGAGTGTGGCGTTTCCTATTCTTAACCTCATCCTTGTCACTCTCATAGAGCATCAGTCTGAGCAGAATCCTTGCGGCACTCTCCCCAGTACATTTCTTGATTGGTGACACTATACATATCACATATCACAAGCATGGAGTCTCAATCGCTCAATGAGAAACCCACGAAAGGTGCTCCCAATGTACAAGCAGCTTCCATCCGATCCGGAGACGATGCTGCCCAGGACTATTTGCGCCAGTATGAAGTCGGTGTGGTCGAAGAACTTGGCAGTAACAAGTCACTGCGATGGAAGATTGACTTACGAATCATGCCTCTTCTCATGACCATCTACTTCCTGCAGTACCTCGACAAGACACTGCTCAACTATGCGTCTGTCATGGGAATCAAGGACTACCTCAAGGGCAATGAGTACAACAATCTCGGAACAATGTGAGAACACTACACCAACAGCTAGAAGTCCTGACTGACATGCGCTAGTTTTTACGTCGGGTACATCATCGCAGGTACGTTCGATCACTTGATACACGCGATCGTGATCAAAGTCAATTATTGGATATGTAACAACCGCTAACTTCCTCCAGAATTTCCCCATGCCTACCTCATGCAGAGATTTCCCATAGGCATCTACCTCGGTGTGAACGTCACACTTTGGGGTGTCCTGGTCTGTCTGCATGCGGCCGCGAAGTCCTACGCCGGTCTGATGATTGTCCGCTGCCTGCTGGGCGTCTTGGAAGCCTCCGTAGCTCCTGCGCTGATCCTGATCACCGGGATGTGGTGGACAAAAGCCGAGCAATCTCGACGCACCGGACTCTGGTACATGCAAATCGGTGTAGCGCAGATTGTCGGTTCCGGCATCTCCTATGGCTTCCAACATGTCAACTCGACCGCGCTTGCGAATTGGCAGATTCTCTTTGTTTTCTGCGTACGCTTCGGCCGTCATCCCGGTTGAGTCACACACTAACCGCTTCTTAGGGTATACTCACCGTCATAGTCGGCCTCCTCACCATCTTCCTCCTCCCCAACAACCCCATGACGGCCTCCTTCCTCGCCCCCGCTGAACGCGCCGCCGCCATTGAACGCGTCCGCATCAACCAGACCGGCGTCGAGAACAAAACATTCAAGTGGTATCAAGTCCGCGAGCTGCTCGTATCCGACAAATCCACCTGGCCGCTCTTCTTCATCACGCTGCTTGCCATGATCGACAACGGTGCCGTGTCCAATTTCTCCAGCGTCATCATCAAGACTTTCGGCTACTCCAACGCAAGGACTACGATTATCCAGATGCCGAGTGGTGCGGTGAGCATTGTATGTGCTTTTGCGGCGACGTATCTGGTTGGTGCGGTGGGGCACAGGTCGTTCATTATTGCGGCGGTGTGCATACCGACGATCATTGGAGTCATCCTCTTGCTGGCTTTGGACAACGAGCACAAGGTTGGAAAACTGTTTGGCGTGTATTTGCTAAACGCGTGTCCTGCTGTAAGTCAAGCGAGATTGTGCTTGTAGAGTCCTCCTGTTAGCGATACTGACTACATCACCAGATGCTGCCCATGATCTACAGCTGGAACAGCGCCAACACAGCCGGCTACACCAAGCGCACCATGCGCAACGCGCTGACTCTCTGCGCTTTCTGCTTGGGCAATATTATCGGTCCACAGCTTTTCCAAACCTCCGACGCGCCCAACTACACCCCTGCCAAGATCGTGCTCTTGGTGTCGGTCTCTGCGGTCGTGGTCTTCCAGCTGCTCCTGCGGCAGGTCATGAAGGCGGAGAATGCGAAGCGGGATCGTGAAGGAGGTGCGGTGGCGATGTCGGCTAAGGAGTATGTGGAGATTACGGATAAGACGGATTTGGAGAATAGGGAGTTTAGATATGTGTACTGAGGAGAGTACGTGGTTACGGCTCTCATTGCGAAAGGTTTGTGTTTGGCGGCGGTCTGATTTTGTACGGAGTTGGACCAGACCAGCAATTCAATGTCCAGGCCTTGCGTATCAGCCACTGTCACTCCCACAAAATGCCCAGACAGTGACAGAACAGAAAGAACGAAAGAAGCACTCCCACTCCACAGACTGTTTCCAACAAGCCATCTTCAAATCAGATCAAAGACATCTTCGGCACTCACCGACCACCACAACAAGCGTTTCAAGAGACTGCAGCAGCGTGACGTCCTCGCAGTATCCCATGCCAGCAGACACTGTGCCATAGCAGACCCTCCCAGCACTCATGTTCCGTTGTACCATCTAGCCCCAACGTGAAGCTGAATGCCGACGAATTCCTCCCGGATACCAGGATATTCGTACTCGAGCTCTTCTAATGAGACCTGATACACATTCATCAGGTCCATCAGATGTAGTATCCGGTCTCCCTGCCCTGGCGGCTCTTCGGGGTCAGTCCCAGACAAGGGATGAGGGACGCGATCTAATGATAGCACTGCGTACGCGTTCGCCACGCCACGTGGACCACTCGTATTGCCTGGCCCAACATGAAGATCATGTGGCCGGACACCTTCCGCACGACATTGTGCATACCTTGCAAGCATGGGAGCCTCCTTCTCGTCGAGCTTGCTGGCATCGAACGGCATGAGTGTCTCTTTGCCTGTCGAGTCAACGCTGTAGCCTGCGTTCTGTACAATGGTGTCCATGTGGAAGGGACCAGTATAGCCATATGCACGGAGCACGTAACGTTCCTGATCTATCCCAGCAAGGACGGATACTTCTGAGGTCTGTGGGGGCACGGCGGGCGTGTCGGGTATCAGTGTCATGTAAGTCTTGAAACGTGTCATCCGGTCCATGCTAGCGGTGGACTGAAATTCTTCGCACATCTTCAAAGCTTTGCGATGAAGAGCATTCGGCTCAAGCTTCAACGCGGACAGGAGAGCCTGTTTGGCTCTTTCGTACTGGCCTAGGCCAACGTGTGCGGCAGCTCGAATGAATAGCCCATCTGCTGCTAGACGCCAGTCGTTCGCTGAGATAGTATGCGGGTTGATATCGGAGAGGAATGAGAGAACGTCCGAACACTCGCACTCGCACTCGCGTACCGTCGACGTCTCTGCCAGCCAGAGCCTACTCGACATCAGGCCTTGTTGGCACTGACCCAGGATCAATGCAGAGTAAATATTGCTCTGGAAGACCCTGTCATTGCTTGATATCATCTGGCAATTGATCCATCCAATCTTGCTAGGCGTGCCGAAGAGCTCAGATAGCTCGCTATAGATATGGTGGGCAACCACGGCATGCTTCTTCTGGCCAGCACTCCGAGCCATGGAGACCTTTTGCGCGATGATGTCATAATAGTCGCGACATCGAGCTCGAGTCCAGAATACCGTAGGTGTCATGCTCTCCTCAACCCTCTTGGCGAGTGTCGTGTCGACGTTCCCTTTCACCTTGCAGCTCTGACCAACGCCTTTGAGCTTTTCGAAGGGCGATAGAAGTGACTCCTGGTAATGGACCGATAATGCTTCTTGTTGCACGGCATTGGCCCCGACCTGAAGCTGGATCTTCCACCTAGGATTCGCCACAGTATAAGTGAGGTGTCGAAGGATACAAAGCAAATCTTGTAGATCAGCAAGACATAACATGAAGAAGATAGATTTCTCCCTGGTGTGAACAAACTTCTGGGAGATGATATGTACACGTAGTGCGTAGTGTTTGAATTTCGAAATCTTCTGAGTCCAGATCACGACATTGTGAGCTTGGGCGTCCGACACGAAGACGGAGGCGTGCGTTGTTGAGGCCAGGATGAATCGATTGAGTCTGAGCACTGCTACTCCTTGGGTGTAGAGGTTCTTGCAGGTCCGAAGGATGGCAGTCTCGAATCGGTATGCTCGCTGACACTTGGTCTTGGTGCAGAGAGCGGGAGGAATGGTGACTTCGACGTGTTTGGCGAGGAGGAGGTACTCCAAAATGCTGCGGAGGACGACCTCTGGTAGATTTGGCAAAGAAAGTGGTTGCTGGGTGCCTGCTGGAAGAATGTCAGCGAGTTGTTGACGTTGGGAATGGCCGCCCCGTCAAGGACGCCCTGTCGTCTCCAAGTGGGATGTTCGATTGAAGTCAAGATTGCGATGATGTGTTGATAGTACGATCTTTGCTTAGGTCTGAGAAGAGTCTCCATGAGGTGTGCTCAGTCATTTCGAACTCGATTTCTTCAACACGGCGCCGATGTGAGACTGAAGCTTCGGTGGAGTTCTGCGGAGAAGAGAAGAAGGGACTTACCTTGTGACTCAACTGAAAGATGATCGAGAGCATTGGTGAGGCGAGAGACCTCAGGAAGTTGTGTAGACATCACAGCTGCGTTCAGAGAAGTAACAAGACTCCCAAGACAGTGCTTGGGCTTCAGCACATTGAGGTTCCAGCTGCTCTGTTGTTTGCCGACGAGTGCTCAATGAGACGAGACGAAAGGCGTCGATAAGCTTGACACCAAAGTGCCAAAAGACGGGAGAATGCGAAGTAGAGGGAGATGTGTGGAAGACAGAGAGAGGAAGGCAGAAGAAGGTAGCGTGAAATCACGCGGTTGAACGGCGCGATCGACTTGTAAACATGCAAACGCTCAAACGCAGGGTCCTCGCGCTGTTTGTCTCAGATCCGTTTCGAGTCTCGAGTGATCGCAGTAGTGCATAGATTCGACCACCGCCTAGCACAAAATAATATCGATTGAGGCCGTAACTAGATCTTTTCTATATCAAATATCCACATATCTCCCCAAATTGGTCATCCAAAACATTCCAATCCTTCTCCTCCTCCAAGTCACCCCGCCAATATATCCAATCATCCTTGCCTTTCCACCTCTTCACTGATCAAAGAAAAACCTCTCCTTTCCCCTCTTCACAAACCTCAACGGCACATGCCCCTCCCTAATCTGAATCGTAATAATCGTGCTCATGCCCTCCTTCATCAGCCACCTCGCCCTTTGTGCCGCCTTCTCCCACACTTGTTTCTTCTCCTCGACAGTCATCCTGGCGACCTCTTCATCACTGACACCCTCACCATTAGCAAGATCATCCACAGCCAACTCAACACTCCAATCCTTGAAAATCACCGCCAGCACCGCCAATATCTCAACCTGCGCGAACCGTCGTCCCAGACACGCGCGCGGACCTTCAGAGAAAGGATAATACGACCCCTTGGCCGGTCTCAGCAGCGAAGCCGAGATATCAGCGCCGCCTGGCCCGCCATATTGTTCATCATCCGCCTCTTTCTCCGCCGCTTTCTCATTATCAGATCCGTTGTGGTTGTTCACCAACCACCTCTCCGGCCGAAACTCATCAAGGTCATTGGGCTGGCCCGGAGCAAGCCAGTAAGCCGGGTCACGGTGCGAGGCGACGGTTATGAGCTCTATGAATGTGTTTTCGGGGACGATGACGCGGTGGGGGGTGCTGGGGGAGGAAGGGTCGCGGATGCTGAGGGGTTGGGCGCTTTTGGTGCATTTGGGGATGGCGATGACGGGGGGGATGAGGCGGAGTTCTTCGTTCATTATGGCTGCCTAGTTTTGGGGTTAGCATTTTCACAATGAAGAGAGGAGATGAGATAACAGGTGTGGGGAGGCCGATAGTAAACAGCAAAAGGCTCAAAAGCACTCACGGGCATTCCCCCAAACAACTTCGGCAAATCATGTTCATAGTCCCACTCCTCCACCGGCTTATCCACAAACCCGCCACTTGTCAACTCGGCCTGCAGGCGGCGCTGGTTTTGCGTATGCAGTGCCAGGTAAAGCAACGAGTAGTGGATCGTGTTAGCGGCGGTTTCGTGGCCAGCGAGGATGAAGACGAAAGCGTTGCCGAGAATTTCATCGTCTGTAAGCGTGCGTGCCGAGTCGCCTTTTGATAGGGAGTCGGCGGTTGCGCCGGAGTTGCGGAGCAGTGCGCCTGTATTACACTGGTTAGCCGCAGATTCTTGTGGAGGAGGAGGGTGAGAGCGGATAGAACTGACCCATCAAATCCATGCCATCCTGTGTGCTTCCAGCACGAATCTCGGATTTCTTCTCCTCAAGCATCTCATTCATGTATTTTCCCCATTCGACAAAGGACTCGTTTGCGTTCTTCTGCTTGGTAAACGGTGAGTTTGCTAAAGCAGGCATCAATGTCTGCAGCAGTCGTGCTCTCGCTATAACAAATTCCGACATGTCACTTACACAGCAGCACCCTCGGCATGAGCATAACCTGAATAATATTTTCCAACAAATTATGCATCGCATCCTTATAACTCAACGTATGTCCCTCTGGCACCTTAACACCTGCCTCCTCATGCGGCCACTTCAGCGAACGACCGAAACCCGCGCGTGAAATGACGTGAAGGGAAAGACGCATCGTGTCTTCGGCGATGTGGTGCACAGTCTTCTGGTTTTCGCCGGTGGAGCCGACCCAGCTGGTGAGCATGGATTGAGCTTGACGGATCGATTCCTGGAAGACGAGGAGGTTATTCTTCTCGGTGAAGGGCGGAGAGGTGATTTTGCGATGGTGGCGCCAGATGCTGCCTTCTGTACCTATCATTCAGATTAGTCAGTCCAGCCAGCCCGTCAATACTCACGAGAGACGTCTTCAGAGTTGCGAGAGGTGCTATCACCTACTAACGACATTCTTCCCGAACAGATCAACACTGCCATAAAATTCCGTCGGCTTAGGAAAATCATTCCTGCGCGTCGTGATCTGATTCACCGCTTCGGCGTCACACACCCACATCATGATGCGTCCAGGTGAGATGATGAGCATGGCGCCACAGCCGTCTGCGAATGGCGCATACTGCTGCTTCCATGCGAATTCCGGATTCAAGTATCTGTGTTTCATGAGTAAATATTTTAGCATGATTGGCAAAGGGGGCAATACTGACATTGTCCAATGATCTGTCCATGCCGCTGGAAGATTTCCAAGGAGTCGCAGCCAGAGACGGTGGGTTATCAGCCATACTGGGTTGAACGTGAAGACAGGGACGACGACATATTTCATGTTGGAGCGCTTGGCGGCGGCGATGTTGAGCTGGAGGCATCGTATGTTGTACAGTGTATACCCCGTCAGCAAAGCCGCGAGGGCTAGGAAGATGGTGTTCATCGTGACGGAATCGTGTTCCGACGAGGCTGTGGTGGTACAGTACAGTATACAGTGCAGTACAAGACCCCGTGATGCTGGGCTCGGATGATCGACCACCGTAGACTTGGCACGCCGATTAGGTGCTTACAGTCAACCTTGCAGCAACTCAATCGTGATACAGGTCTGACACCAATCTAAGGAACGATGTCGTTGTCAGAACTCTGTTTCACGGCTTGCCACTTCAAGCAGCAGGAAGGCCATGGCAGCACGGCAGCCTGTCGGAACTTGCCATATCATACAGTAGACGATAGACAGAACGTCATTCATGAACGAGTGGGTTGCAGGTTAAGCGAGGCGAGTGGGGTCGAGAGAGATTTGTTGGCCGAAATAAATGCTGACGATCGTGCGTTTCTCGATTGGGTCCTGCTGTCTCCGTCGCTGCTGCTGTTGTGTCTGTATTTGTCACGTCTGTATTGCGCGAGTGTGTCAAATCGGTACGATGGTGGTGGCATAATCGGGGCAGAGTGACAAGTTGGATAAATAGAGAAGACGCAGCTGTTTGGGCTTAAACGAAAGTGCCCTGTAGTCTTTTCTTTTCTTTGCTGCTGCTGCTGCCGCTGCATTCCTCAGTGCAGATTGCATGCTTTGACATCCTTGGCAATTCCAGTACAGGCGTGCCGTAAACGCTATTCGTTTGGATGGCGCCCCCCCACTGTCGACTGCTCTTTGACATGAATCTGTAGACATCTCCCTCGAACGTGAGGAATTTGGTCGCATGCTCAATCCTTCGACATCTATACTCGCAACCGTCTGTCAGCGCTAGACTCCACAAGGACTACAGCTGGTTATACTGAAGAGAACTCAATGTAAGTTGAATCAATTGCATCTGTCAAGATACGCGTACACTATTGCAACACAACGACGTCACTGCAACACAACACAGACCACATCACTGCATTGAAGCCGAAATATCATGCAGAATCGGTCTGTTCATTATAAAGTTCTATCGACACCTGAAAAGAGAATCAAAAAGGACACCACATCAACGCTCGGCTCCATCTCATGCTATTGGTACATTTCTCATGCATCAACCATGTCGTCCGGTCATATGTCGCGTGTCATCAGCGTTCCATACGGCTATGCAATTTTTTCGTGTTCCACCAATCCCAGTGCAGTCGTAAAAATAAAGGAAAAAAAAGGAATAGCCATCATGGAAGAGTCTTGCACGCAGATGAGCTATATGAAGACCTTCATGGACAAGAAAGGAACGAAGACACGAAAGAAGCTGTCACCAGCTAGTCTGGATTCATGATCAAGAAAGTCGTTTAGCAGACGCTGACGTAGACACCAATGGGGCTTCTAGGAACACGATTAGTACTGTTCCGTGACAGAACATGTCCACGTTAACTTACGCATTGTAGTCCTGGAAATAGCTGAGGTCCAAGCTGCCAGTGGCAGAAACCTTGAAAGAGATGCGCTCGCCGGCGCCGCAAGCGTGGCTGATGACAGTGTAGTCATTGCCAGCTGTGACAGAAGGAATGGTGACATCGACGCCAGCAGGGGCGGGAGTGTTGGCGTAAGTAGTGTCCACGGTTGCAGGGCTGGAAAGCTCCTGGAAGTGAAGACCACCGGCACCGGAGATGGTGTAAGACGAGGTAACGAGATCCTTCTGCTCAGGAAGGAGGAAGACAACGGTGCAGGTCTTGCCAGCATCGCTCGCTGGAATGTCGAAGTTGAAGATGGATGAGACAGTGCTGGAGAACTCGCCGTCGTATGAGGTACCGAAAGCTGTCGAAGGAGCCGAGCTGTCGACGGGGACAATCAAATGAGGAAATTCGTATGTTCCGGAGAGGATATCAGTGGTGCACGAGCCAGCACTGGGAGCTGGTGCCGGGCTGGCGGAAACTGGAGATCCAGTAGCAGTGCCAGAGACAGTTGGCAACGGTGCCGAGGAAGCAGTGGAGGTTGCGGGCGCGCTGACAACAGTGCTCAAGGTGGTAGCAGGCACAACAGTGCTGGCAGCTGCGGAGCTGGCAGCTGCGGAGCTTGCTTGCGCCGAACTTGCTAGTGCGGAGCTGACGGGTGCGGAAGATGCAGAAACAGAGCTCGCCGATACTGAGCTAGTCGGCGCGGAGCTAACTGGCGCAGAGCTGACTGGTGCGGTGGTCGAGACAATAGTAGCGGTAGCAGAAGCGCTACTCACAGGAGTCGTGGTAGTGCCAACGATCGAACTGTCAGTGGAGATGAGAGACGCAGAGGTCGAGCTGAAGGTGACCGACGTGGCAGTGCTTGATGGTGTGCTGGAAGCAGAAGTGCTGCTGCTGGACGAAGAAACAGCCTCAGCAGGGCAGGTAAGGTCGAACAAAGGAGTGTCGCTCAGCACGCTGCCAACAATGCCGAAGCTGGGGCTTGGGGTGGTCGGGTAAGAGTCCTGGAGAGTGTACCAGAAGAGATTGTACACGCCATCGGCGGAGCACTTGACCTGGTCCCAGTATGTCTTTGCGTTGGCAACATTGGCGACAGCGAGGTTCTCCGTAGGACCGCTAACGGGCCAGCTGCAGGGGTGTTAGTGCACTGAAAGAGTGAATGCAATGCAAGGCGACTTACCCAGTTTCCGTTATCCAAACTGTCTTCCTGAACGAGGTGTTAGTGCGTTACAAGAATGAATGTGAGGCATAAAATCTTACCCCTGAGAGGCACCAATGGTGGCGTCAAGAGCGTCGTAGAAGGTTGCGTTGGCAGTGTCAATGCTGTTGTCCTCGGTATTCTGGAAGTACGGGTAGGCATCCATGGAGACACTATGGTCCAGTCAGTAAACGAGTTTCCATGCACAAGTCAGATGTTAGACTTACAAGTCAACAGCCTCAATGACCGGATTGTTGGTGGCATTGACCCAAGCAGTCCATGTGTCGACGTGGGTGATCTGAGCAGTCACCTGGGCATTGGTGAGGAGTGTCCTGACCTGACCAATATAGTTGACAAGCGTAGCAGGATCTGCACCAGCGCCCGACAGGTTCGAGATACCAGTAGGCGAGATACGGTAAAGATCCTCTGACCCAACAGAGATACCCGCAATCAAGTTTGTGAATGCCGAGCCATACTGGGTAATCGCAGCACTGAGAGCAGCGAGCTCATTGTCAAAGTCAGCCTGACCAGCAGACGCCCACAGTCCGAGAAGCAAGTGTGTGTTTGTGTTAACGGCAGCAGGAATGGCAGAGATGACGCCGTTGGTGGTGCCAGCCTGGATCATGGTGTAGAGACGAGCAGCGCTGAACTCTCCGTTGGTGTTG
>Ga0058702_10000323_pt1 | contig 22192 bp, 26 predicted proteins | sample AgamicOrSfe_FD_83781 | JGI IMG/M metagenome (GOLD analysis project Ga0058702, IMG submission 83781) | Agave microbial communities from Guanajuato, Mexico - Or.Sf.e | ecosystem: Host-associated > Plants > Phyllosphere > Phylloplane/Leaf | place: Guanajuato, Mexico | collected 2012-05-30 | reverse complement strand
GATGGGTGGTTAGCGCAGTGAAGGAGGAACGATGTGGTGGAGCTGGAATGGGATGAGCATGGGGACAAGGATACTCACACTGAAAGGCAAATACATGAAAGACTTCGACGTCCAGGTTCGCCAGCGTTCAGGCTCAAACAGCGTCGAATCAGTGTACTGCGCCGAGTCTGGTGGTGGATAATTCTCTGCATTCAGCTGGAGGTTGTTGATGTTGGGAGGCTCGATTGATCTTGTAGAAAAGGAAGTCAAGACCTGAGAGATGGGTTAGGGAGATTGATTCGGTTCCCACGACACTCTAGATACAGTACTCCAAGCAGCTCAAACATACCAAAAGGTGCCCAAGTCTTCATTTTTGGCGCATTTCCACCACGTAGCTCATCAAGCTGAAAACCACAAGGCAAATCGTGAAGACTGGTTGGCCATATGCGAACAGTATGGCCAACACCCTGCGTGTTATTGAGGTGAAAGCATCGATTGTTGTAGGCAACTGGGATGCAGCACTGCAGCCTCGTAAGGTCGTGGCGGAAGCAAGCGGTGGTACATTGGCACTTCAGCGCGGGGATAGCACTAGACAGCAAAGTAAAGTAGTAAGATCAGATCGGATCGGATCGGATCAAGAATCTACTCATGGGGCAGTGACATATTATGTGTATCTTAAGGTCGTAAATGTAGTCTGACATAGCTCTTCTCTTTTGGCTTTCTTTATCATCACTCACAGAGTGTAGACCAGCTTCTGCCCGCTGACCTTGCCCTGCCTTAACTGGTCCAGCCCGTCAAAAACACTGTTCAAGCTCTTGCCCTTCTGCATCGGCGGCACCTTGATCTTCCCGTCCTGCATCAACTGCGTCGTCAACTCCCAGAACTTCTTGCCCTCCTCAAAGTCCTCCTTTGACGCCGGAATATCGTGGCCAGCAAAGTTGAACGCTTCATTCTCTATCGTGTACGCAAGTGTACTGCGGCTGTTGACATCCTTGCGGGGAAAGTCGCTGATGGGCAATAAACTCGAGTACTCGCCACCGGAAGAGCTAAGGGAGTCGGCGCAGATCTTGGAGCTTGCGCCTGCGGCAATGCAGTCGAAGGCATACTTGAGGTTGCCCTTGGTGTAGTCCTTGACTTCCTTGGCGCACTTGTCGGCATCGGAGTAGTCGAATGCGGCGTCAGCGCCGTACTTCTTGACGAGGTCGAAGTTCTTGGGCGAGCAGGTAACGACGACCTCATAGCCGGAGAGCTTGGCGAACTGGATAGCGAAGAGACCTGTACCGGTTGTGCCGCCATAGATGAGGAGAGGAGTCTTGTCCTTGATGGGTGAAGTGGGAGGAGAGAGCTTGAGAGACTGGTAGAGACCTTGGCCGACAGTACTGATGCTGACACCGAGTGTTGCAGCTTCCTCGTAAGAAATGTTCTCTGGAATCTTCATCTGGATGTCACCCTTGGCAACAACGTACCTATGTGTGGTTTCGTCAATTGCTGCTTTGGCACGTTCAGCTTGAACACATACTCCGAAAAGCCACCATCCTCGGTCGACTTGCTGCTAACACCGTGGACGAATCCAGCGACTCTGTCACCCTTGCTGAACTTCTTTGTGACAGCCTTGCCGACCTCGACAACTTCTCCAGCGTAATCACAACCGACGGTAGCGTCCTTTTGCGGCAAGTAGTCGATGTGCTTGAAGTCAGTGGGGTTGAGGCCGACTGCGTGGACCTTGACAAGGATGTAGTCGTCGCGGAGCTTGGGAATGGAAGTGTCGACGAGGGCAGCTTTGCCTTGCTCTTGGACCTTGATGGCCTTCATGCTGGATGGTGTGGACATTTGGAGATGAATATGATTAATTGTATACTGCTAGAAGGTGGTGATTGCAATGCAGATTTTGGATATGCTAATGTGTCTTATAGAAACAGAAAGATAGAATGCTGAAGCTCACTCGGGAACGCTCGGCAGATACAATGGAAGGATTTCCAATGGCAATGTTTGTTTACTGATCATGACAACATTGATCTTGACACGTGAGATGCTTGGCCAGAAAGCTTGTTCGGGAGTGGCGAAGGAGGGGCATAATGATGCTCTTTGCTTGCTTACTGAGCGTTGTGCATGATTCAGTAGACGTTGCTGTTCAGCTTCAAAAAGATGCTGGGAATATGAGGCTTCTGACTGTGCAGAAGCACACACAGTTTCCTCAGACAATGCAATGGCAGAGAAGTCCTTCTATACTCATTCCCCTCATGTCATTGACTGTGCAAGCTTTGGATTTGACGTCTTCCAATCCTCTTACTAGGTCACACCGATCTCATGTATGTGCCAATGGCCCTGTCTTGTACTCCCTCCATCGAATGCCGAAGGGGCCTACAGCGCAGATTAGCTTAGTAAGTAAAGGAGTCTCCTGAACAGTCCTGGACATACCTTTTGCAAACGACGACTCTACTGCCACGCCGGCCATGATAGCCTCGCATTTCTTCTGCAGCGTCTTCTCTCCTTTCTCGCCAGTGCTCACACCTGATGCTTTGCCGACGCGTTCTTCCTCCTCTGAACCTTCTCCTCCCCTTTTACCTTTCTTGTTCTTCTTCTTTCCTCCTTTACCTTTCGAAGAGCCCTCCTCTTCGGCCTCATCTTGTACCACAACCTGCCAACCGAACGCTACAAGCCGTCTTGCAGCACAACGCACCTGTTCGCGCTGACGTGCTCTCGTCTCACCTGCCAATCGCTTCTCGCGCATCTCATCTGTCTCTTCGAGCTTCTCAGCCCACCCTCGCTCACCGCCCATAGCGCTGAAGTTGAGTTCTGTTTCTAATTGAGAGGGCCGTACTTTGCCAGCGCCGAAGTCTTTCGCCTCGAAGGCTTTCATCTCAGCGGTAGTTCTATTCGTGGATGGTGGGGTCTCTGTGTCGTTGGGTGTGCTGGTTGCGGCAGGGCCGGCCACACTAGGAGGAGAGACACGACTTCGATCTGGTAGTGACAAGGGTACGCCGCCAGATCCTTGATACGCATCGAGCTCGTCCTCGTCATCGCTTGCAGGCACGCTCGCTGTCCCATCTGTCCCATCCGTGCCATCTGTTCCGTCCGTAACATCACCGCCCCTGTCTTCACCAGCAGGGACGACATTACCATAAGACACGTCATTTTCGACACCGTCGCCGCTAAGTGTGCGTTTCGCTTTGTTCCTACGACGCCCATGTGTCTTGTCAGGATCGAAGCGCGACCCGAAGATCAAGGTCTCTACGTCGTCACACTGGATCAGTATACGCTTGTCGCCTTTGACAGGTTTAGCTGATTGCTTTCTATATGTATATGGCAAGGGGTTCGCTGGTGAGCTTGCAATCGTGACAGGCTCAGCCGCAGCTGATGTTGCCAGCGACGCTGCATCTGCGCCGTTCAGGAGCGCCACGAATGTTTCCTCAATACGGCGGTCCAATGGATTAGTGCGACGAGAGCGGCAGCGATCTGAACAGTACTTGACTTCCGCCGCGTTCTTTGCATTATTGAGCTTGCCTATAACTATCAGTCAGTAGTGATGTGCTGAGAATAGGACAAGGGGTCTACCTGCTCATCACTCGTCCGCAGGATTTGCAGTAGTGTACACTCTCCTCTCCATCCTTGGTGAGATATAGTGGTGGAGGCGTCACTGCATGCTTGGTCGGCCTCGACCATGAAGAGCCTGTTGCATGCATGGCTGCGAACAAGAGACGAGAAGACAGAAGGTTGCGGTTGCAATGATATACAAATCTAGTCAATCTCAGGATCTGGCATGTATCTGTTACAACAAGTTTCATATGGTGGAATGGTCAAGCAATAGATACCCTGATGTGTGCAACTACTGCTGCCTTTCAGTGTGGCTAGGTGCTCACGTGACTTCGTGCCGGAGATTCGGCGCGTTGTCGCGGTTTGCCACTTCAGTCAACTTTCAGGCATCCATCACCAGCGCTTACACTGCGACGCTCACGGACAGCGCGCTGACTAGGATATCATACACTATGTAAGCTATTGGTCAGCTCTAACCAATTGCAGAGCTGACAACAACCACTTATAGGCGTCCACGAGCAGCAACTGGACCTGGCAAAGAAAACCTACTCATCACGAGCACTCCCGGCACAAAGCATATCACTAGACCATATTCTATCACTCCTCAATCTGCCGATCGTCTCATCAAACCTTTTAAGTGTCCCGGGTCAGCTGTAGTACTCTCCTCGCGCAAATCGGATTTACCAGCACGTAAGAGGAGGAAGGTCAACTATGGAGGAGCAGACGGTGGCGGCGATGATGAGGATGAGAAGCCATATTCAAACAATGACCGACTAGCGTTGGCGACTCGGGATATCAACCGCTTTCCTGTGTTCAAGCCTAGAGACAAAGATACTGCGTTTCGACAGAAGTTCGCTGTGCCCATGATCAACAAGAATGTAGATGCATACTCCCAGAATAAGCCACCGCCACTTCTAGGTCTTCGACAAGGTGCGGTATTCGTTGCCAGACCACTTCACGATCCATCAGGCGAATTCGCTATCGTGCTCTTCGATCCAACAATAGACGACATGCAGAATGATATTGCGAACAAAGGCGAGAAGGAGGGGGAATACCACGACATCGATGCAGCAGATAAGTCAGCAGAAGTGGTGAAGTTGGATCGTCCCGTCATGCACAAGAGCTTAGCAGAGATACTCGGCCTCAAGAAGGAGGTGCAAGAACGGCCGAGAGTCCCTGTAGTAATAGATCCGAGATTGGCAAAAGTACTTCGACCACATCAGGTTGAGGGCGTGAAGGTATGTGTGGGAAAGATACTCTTCTCATCAGTATACTGATATAACACTAGTTCCTGTACCGTTGCACGACTGGCCTCATCGATCCCAAGGCAAACGGGTGCATCATGGCTGACGAGATGGGCTTGGGTAAAACACTACAATGCATTGCCCTGATGTGGACACTACTGAAGCAGTCACCTGATGCGGGGAAGTCAACAATACAAAAGGCCGTCATTGCATGCCCGTCGAGTCTTGTCAGGAATTGGGCAAACGAGCTTGTAAAGTGGCTGGGACCAGACGCAATCAATCCGTTTGCCATTGACGGGAAAGCAACAAAGGAACAGCTAATACAGCAATTGAAGCAATGGTCGGTCGCATCGGGTCGATCTGTAGTCCGGCCTGTACTGATCGTGTCTTACGAAACTCTTCGCCTTTACTCTGATGAGCTGAAAGACACTCCGATTGGGCTCATGCTTTGCGATGAAGGTCACAGACTCAAGAATGGTGACAGTCAGACATTTACAGCTCTAAACGGGCTCAATGTTCAGAAGCGAGTCATTCTGTCTGGCACACCGATCCAAAATGACTTGTCTGAGTATTTTGCTCTCCTGAACTTTGCTAATCCCAATTTGCTCGGTACGCGGCTAGAGTTCCGTAAGCAGTACGAGCTTCCCATTCTGAAAGGTCGCGATGCAGCAGGGTCTGATGCAGACCGTGCCAAAGGGGACGAGCGTCTCAAGGAGCTCCTGACTCTTGTCAACAAGTTCATCATTCGCAGAACAAACGACATCCTGTCGAAGTACTTGCCGGTAAAGTATGAGCACGTCGTCTTCTGCAATCTAGCACCATTCCAGAAAGATCTCTACAATCACTTCATCCAATCTCCCGACATCAAGGGACTGCTAAAGGGTAAGGGTAGCCAGCCGCTAAAAGCTATCGGAATGCTCAAGAAGCTCTGCAACCACCCAGATCTGCTCGATCTGTCCACCGATTTACCAGGATGTGAGAAATTCTTTCCCGAGGACTACGTACCAAAAGAAGCGCGCGGCCGCGACCGTGACATCAAAGCCTGGTATTCCGGCAAGATGGCCGTCCTCGACCGCATGCTCGCCAGCATCCGCGCCAACACCAACGATAAAATCGTCCTCATATCCAACTACACTCAAACCCTCGACCTCTTCGGTGCCCTATGCCGAGCCAAGAACTACGGCTGCCTCCGCCTCGACGGCACCATGAACGTCAACAAGCGTCAGAAGCTCGTCGACAAGTTCAACGATCCTGAAGGTCCTGAATTCGTCTTTCTACTTTCCTCCAAAGCTGGTGGCTGCGGTCTCAACCTCATCGGCGCGAATCGCCTTGTCCTCTTTGATCCAGACTGGAACCCAGCTGCTGATCAGCAAGCCCTGGCGCGTGTGTGGCGTGATGGGCAGAAGAAAGATTGTTTCGTGTACCGCTTCATCGCAACAGGAACCATCGAGGAGAAAGTGTTCCAACGCCAATCGCACAAACAGTCGCTATCAGCCTGCGTGGTCGACAGCTCCGAGGACGTTGAGCGCCACTTTACGCTGGACTCACTGCGTGAGCTGTTCCAATACCGCGACAAAACGACGAGTGACACGCACGATACGTTCAAGTGTAAGAGGTGTAGAAAGGATGATGGAAGGCAGATTCTCAAGGCGCCGGCGCTGCTGTATGGTGATACGAGTACATGGAATCACTTTGTCAATGACGGGGAGAAGGGACCATTAGCGGGCGTGCAGGATGTATTGTTGAGGGACGAGACCAAGGAGAAGGACGTTAGTGCTGTGTTTCAGTATATCAGTCATTGAGGCAGGCACTTGGTGTTGCGGACACAAGGTTATGACTTCATGGATGGGAACGGGCTCCAATGGCTGATGTGTATGGAAGGGAAGTGGCACACCAAGAAACCGAGATTGCAGTGCGGCAATGCTCGGCATGCTTGAACGCCATGCTTGTCGTGCATGATGGATTTTATACCAGTAGATAGCTTGACTTGCTGCATCATTAGACCAATATGCTAGATTTCACTTCGATGCGCATGACCTATACTTACCACTCCATGCAAGTCTGAACAGGATGTACATGGCACTACCCATGATGCTTCTAGTCTTCTGGCCTGTCACACAATAGTGGCCCCAGACAGGCTTGAGACTGTAGTACACGCAACAAATAAGGGATAAGCCTCGCTGTGGCGGTTGAGTCTCAAGTCAAAGCGCTTCTGCCGTCTCAAAACTGCTGGGAAGGCGACGGATTATCATCCCTGCCCTCGGCACCTCGGCGCTATGAGGCAAAGGATGTAGGGTGCCGTAGGTGTCTTTCCTGTCTTCTGCTCTGCATACTGAGGGAGGTCACGGCTCACTGTATTGCTAGAATATCGTCATGGACACGAAAAGGCAAGAAGAGTAGCGACGCGGCTTTGACAACCAATCTATTGTTTCGCGGAGTGGTGCGGTCGAAACATTGTGTGGCGGCAGAAGACATGGGTGGCAATGAGGTGAATGATCGTAGCACGCGAGGCATGCGTGTTCGTCATGAGATGCCTGGGTTACCTGTAATTGAGTAAGCATCAAAGAGAATGCCACTCGTTGTTGATGTCGTTATTGAATGCTATATAGTCATGAATTAGTCAACCGTTCTGAAGCTCTCGACGCACCACTCCCCTTCCCGATGGTGACCTCCTCAGTGACACTCTGCTCCTCCTCACTGCCCCTTTCACTCTCGATAATCCTGTCCGTCCGCTCAGAGCTCTTCGTCTCTTTCTTCCCGCCAAAAGGCCACCACCATGCCTGCCTCTTGCCCGCTTTCGTCTCAGCATGGCTATTCTCCTCTGCGATGTTATGCTTGCGCACGACATTGAGGAACAGCTGATCTAGAGTGGTCGGAGATACGGAGTAGAACGCGATCCCCAACTCCTCCTTGTGTGTTTCGAGAAGATCGAAGAGGGCGCGGATGGTGTGACCCGAGGAAGATTGTGACTTCGAGGATGAGGAAGGCTCGTGGGTCCGAGTAGTGATTGAACTTGCAGGAGTATTGGCGACACTGAATCGCAGCTGTCCGTGATAAGTCCTCTCCTCGACTGTCGCGCCCGCGATGTTTCTCTGTACCCACTCGCGCATTCTTTGCATATCAGTGTCCGATGTATGTGGCGAGTCTTTGTGCACAATATGAATGTGGTGTCCATCACCATGTGCCTTTCGCAACTCGTCAGCTGTGCCAATTGCTAACATCCTCCGTGCAAGGATGCCAGCTCTGTTTGCAAGCGCATCTGCCTCTTCCATGCTGTGCGTTGTGATCAGCAGGGCGCGCCCAGCCGTAATTCCGCCCAGAACTCGCCACATGACACGTTTCGCTGCTGCGTCCATGCCTGACGAGGGTTCGTCAAGCAAAAGGCAGTTGGGGTTGCCCATCAGCGCGATTGCCAATGATGTCTTACGCTTATTACCGCCTTGCGAGAGAAGTCAGCACTGTTTCGTGACGAATTCGCATTTGCCTTTACCTGAAAGTGTCATAGCCATCCGATCCGCGTACTGGGTGATGCCTACTGCGCGCATGACCTCATTGACGTTGTGCTCGACGTCTTTGACACCGCGGACCTTGGCGTAGAACTGCAAGTGCCCACGCACACTGAGCGTATCCATGGCGTCGAACTTGTCCTGATGTTAGTGACATCACAAAAGACACGAGTTGTTTCAACCTACCTGTGGACATACGCCCAGATGATTGCGGGCGGCGGTGCGATTATGGGCAAGGGAAATGCCGTTGATCTGAATAGCGTCTGTCGAGGAAGCCTGAGAAGGGCGAAGTTCGCCGCGTATCAAAGATATGCAGGTGGATTTCCCGGCACCGTTCGGGCCCAGGAGTGCAAAGCGCTCGTTATTCTGGATGAAAAACGAGACATTGTCGACAGCTCTGTTGGAGCCAAAAGACTTAGTCAGATGGAGGACGCGGAGGGCCGAATCGGGAGACTTCTCAACGTTTTGCGTCTCACGTATGACTTCTGGGTCTTGGTCGGTTGCTATGTCTTCAATGTCCTGGGATTGTTTGCTTGAGCGGCGTAAGAAAGAGAGGGAGGGTCGTCCGCCAGCGTCCCACCATATCAAGAAGGTCATCAGTACGATAAACTGGACGATTAGGTACAATATTGGTCCACCTTGAACTGCGCGTCAGCCAAAAACTGCAAGCTTGGCAACTTGTAAACAGCTTACCATAGACTTTGATGTTTCCGGGACTGCTTGCGAAGGCGAACCCGTCGCAAGTCACCGAGAATTCGTTCAGGGATAATAGGAGGCCACGCAGGAGCGACGAAGATGGGGAGAATAAAGAGACGATCCAGTTACTTAGCAAGATGTCGGCATCGATGCTATTTGCCGGCGCATACGTGATTATGCACAAGTAAGCCACTAGATATACGAGGAACAGTACGGCCTGGGTTCCAGCAGCAAAAGCAAAGGCAGCCAGCTGTGATGTGACGAAGAGAGACACGACATCTGTCAATCATTAGCAAGATACATCGACGCCGGAGGAGCAAAGCCTACAAGAAAAAGCCGTGGCTGTAAGACCATACAAGAAACTGTATCGAGTTAGCGTATGTACCGATCAAGCAGAGGGATGTACTTGCAAGACAACAAAAAGATACCCAATTCCATACCAATGGTTCCAGAGCCCTGCAAACAAGACCGTAACAATGACGCTGACAAGCATGACGAAGATGAAGTCGAAGAGAATATAAGCCGACCACAACGGCGCACTCCTCACGCCGTTACTGTAGTGCAGAGCCCGAACTCTTCTCAAACGTTCGGCTGTAGGGTACAGAGCGAAGAACGCTGGGAATACACACATTGCGAGGCTCCCAGAAGTCAGCTTGATGTGCTGTCACGAGGTGTAATCTGGTATTGAACTAACCCGAAGTACAAAATCAGCTGGAGCGTGCTGCCGGCCTTTTCAACTCCGAGTTAGCTTGATGTGCTACCGCGAAGACTGTTCTGTTTTGTACTAACCCCTGGGGCCCAAGGCAGAGCAAAGCTCTGATACTGTGTGCTGATGGTAGTGCCGGATACCAGGTTATCTACTATAGTCATCACTAATGCCGCTGTTGAGACCTGGTAGTTTGCTAGGTAAGCGAATGTTGGGGTTTCTCCAAGGAAGAACCCGCCTGGCGTTACGTTCGCGAAGTTTGCGCCAATGTACTCATTGAACTCTACCAGAGTATTTACTGCGTGCAATGAGCTGGCATTTAAATTCGGTATGAGGAGTGTCAGTGCTTCGACTGGAACAGCAGACTGTGGCCCGTAGACCAAATCAATGTTGAGCTGGTCTGAGATGTCAAAAGAGTTTTGAACAGATATCCCAGCAGTCGGAGAACAGCCAAGCCCAGCAAAGCCATGCAAGAATCTTGTGGTTAAGCCACCAGCTATGATTGGGATGATGAAGGCTGCAAGGTATGGCAGGTAATTGTGCCTAAGAACAATGAACCTTTTCCCAAACAGTATCCACGCCTGTGCCAGCCAGCTGGTGCCATAGCCGGGTTGTAGGTGAAGAGAATTCTCCTTGGGATCAGCATCGGATGACTTTGACTCATTATTAGAGCCCACAGAACCAGTAGCAGGCTCGGCTGGTCCTTTTTGGAAGACCCCGCCACTGAAGTCATCCCTCGACTCGTCAGCCAAGTCGAGGAAAACGGATTCAATCGTTGGTCCTTGAACACGATATTGAATGTTACCACTGATGCCAGCAAGGAAGCGTGAAACCTCGCTAGGATCGCTGAGTTGATACACAGTCTGATCGTAGTCGAAATATGTCGGCACATCAGCAAATTGCGCTTCAGGTATGAAGCTAGTACCAGCGACGCAGACTCGATAGCCCCCTCCAAGTGTGTGCTTAAGCTCAACACTGCTTCCTTGCGCTTTGAGCACGCCTTTCGACATGATCGAGATTTCGTCTGACAGGACGTCTGCTTCATCGAGGAAGTGAGTGGTCAATAGAATTGTGCGACGTCCCCTCTCGGCGAGTAAGATGTCCTATTGGCTATTAGCTGGGTCCACGCATGGGGATCGTGACTACATACCCACACCTTCCGGCGTGCCAAAGGATCAATTCCACCTGCTAGGTGTCAGGTAGGCCCATCCATGCGTAGCCTAGATACATACTCGATACTTCGTCGATACAGCACACCTTTGAGCCACCTGTGAACATCATCGCGAGCTGGAGCTTCCTGTTTTGCCATCAGATTTCATTTCGTAGCTTTACTCAGGTTAAAGACGTACCGCTTCTGTCCACCGCTCAAAGTCTTAGACCTTGCATCTTGCTTCATGGCAAGGTCACAAGCCGCAATCAGATCTTCGTTCTCAGTTCTGGTGGAAAGAACACGCGATTTCAAGCTATTAAATATGCGGACGTGTTCGAGCACAGAAACGTCATCCCAGAGCACGTTCTTCTGAGGACACAAACCAATGCCTTCACGACCGTCTACCTCGATCGTCCCGCTCGTTGCAGAGTGCAATCCAGCAATGGCATCGAGGGTAGTAGACTTGCCACTACTCCAGTGTCAGCTCACGCTGCAGAGACGGAAAATATCATACTCACCTGCCATTAGCGCCTAGCAGAATCGCAATCTGTCCTTGGACAACATCAAGAGTAAGATCCTTGACGGCATGTACCTGTGGAGTCTTCCGACGAAAACAGGATTGGAAGAAGCGTTTCGTGCGTCCAGGTGTGTAAACTTTATTAAATCCGGTCAGTTTGACCGCGACCTGTGCCCCAGACGACGTTTTGCTGTCGTAAAGCTCGCGATCGGTGCTGCCAGTACCATAAAGCGCACGCTCGACCAAAGCGCCGAGTATGGGAAATACAATGATCTGAATTATAGCAAAGATCCACAAGATTAAACCCGAGATTGCCCAGTCGCTGTTTGGAGGTGTTTCAACCAAGTTCGTCGGCCTTTGGATTTGCTGGAACCTTGCCATCATAATGAGCATGAAGATGTACTGAGCACTTGGGAAGAGGAGACTCAAGATGGCCACCGCTCCAGTACTGCCATTCCCGCCAACAGCGATCTGGGCGATTATTGCAAGCACGATCGAGATAATCGTGGCTGTGATACCGCTCAGTTGTGCCTTCTTGAAGAACGTGGCGAAGAATATTGAGTAACTCGTCAAAGCCTAGGAGGTGTTAGTGGTATCACATAAGGGGCTAGAAATCGCTTACAAGACCAAGCAGCACATGGTATATGATCGTGATCGCGTAGGATGCGTCAGGGAACACGAGACCACTGATAATTGCGCCGTTAATCAGCCAGCTTGGGAGATAAATGATCGTGAAGCTTAGATGGTACGCGAGAATGCGAGCAACCTGAGGTTCCCACCGTCGCTTGTTAGGCATCATTGCTTCGATGAGTTGCGACATGCCAAGTTCCCTTTCAGAGGCCATATGTCCGGTCAGCTGATAAGTAACGCCTACCATACCTAGATAGAACGCAATAGCCAAAATACTGATCACTGTGCCTTGGTAGAGTCGCACGATGTCGGCAGCTCGCTGAGCATTGTCTTCATAGGTAAAGGGGTACTCTTCGATGGAGGACGGCAGGGAATTCCCAGTAGAAGTCGCTATCAGGCTATCGATCGCATGCTGGAAAGGCAGTATATAGATCTCCTGATCGTTTGTGTCGTGGTTGACGAAGATCTTCGTACCCAATGCGCCATCGGCATGAAGTGCTAGACAGCGGCTTAGTGACATGCATGACATGGCACACATACTGTGGCTTCTTTGATGGTAAGGCAACATACTGTAGTTCCAGATGCCTCCAGGCCCTTGAGTTGTGGAGGAATGAAAGTTGACCGCAGCATAACATCTCGTAGCGCCCCTGAGACTGCTCTTGCATATAGAGAGCAGTTCCGTCTCATCGCTAACGACTGGTGCTAGGAATCCTGCCGTCCGTACAGTCTCAGAGAGGTCATTGATGATGTTTGATATATCACCATTGGTAAAGCCATTGTTCACGAATGCAACCGTATCGTGTCCAGCGTTCGCATCTGCTAGTGCATTGCTGAGACTTCGTATAGGCGTGGCATGACCAATGCCAAAATCTGCCTAAGAAATGATCAGCAACTCTATCCAACAGGTTCCAGGCAGCTCTGGGGCTAGCAAACCGGCGGGATGAAGAAATTCTTCGCGAAGCTGATGAAGAAGGTGAAGACAATGGGCAGAATGAAGGCCCTGAAGAGGGTGCTTCCAAAATGCCTCTGAAGCACAATAAGCAAATTCTTCCGCGTTAGCGTCCAAGTCTGCCGTATTAGACTCATATCTAGTACCCTGAAGGTCGGACGATACTGTCGGTCAGCCAGACTTCGTCAGGCAGCGGGAGTGACCTGCAAGTCGAAGATATCAATATTCGCCACCAATGCAACGCAACATGCTCCGGCACTTCCTGATTCGTGCTAATATGATACAAGTGTGCCCGGCCCAGGCTTCTTACTTGATTGACAGATATACAAGACGAAAGATCAAGCAAATATGCGGTTCGAGAATGAAACAGAGTAGGAAATACGGAAAAGCAGAGGCAAAGTCATGTAGCATTCGATACGGACGGACCTCTTGCCGAGAGCGCCGAGAGATGTATTGTGGAGAAGTCGCAATCTGCCCGCTTCAAATGTGGGGCAGCATTGAACGCGCTGACGACTTCTATAAAAGGTCGATTTTGCCCAAGCCTTGGCCTTGCATTCTGGTGAAGAAGAGAAGTGCAGTGGCGACATAGGCGAGTGTCTTATGATGCTGCTGGGTCTGACTGGGGTTTTGATGCTGCAGGCGATGGCACTTTGTGCCGACTGGCATTCTCCATGTATCCATGTGCAATACCAGCCGTCCTTCTCGTCCCTGGCAGTGTTCTGTTGAGACGCTGGTGACGTCTTCTGTCTTGCTACAGTAAGCTCCCCGAAACGCAGTGGCCTGAATACAGCTGGACGAGGCACGGGAGCGGCTGAAGACGGCCTGGGCCGATGACAAACGAGACAGTAAGCCTAATCATGATGCTAGGTTTGAGATCCGTACTGATGAAGTTTCAACAGTCAAGGGAGGCTTGCTTGCAGGACTTTTGGGGCAGGGGTTTCCCGATACCTACAAGTATTACCAACGAAAGGCGTATTAGGGAGGACAGAATCTCTCAACGACGAAAAGCTGTGCCAGCACGAGACACCGCTGCGCTGCCTAGGCCCCTACGCTGGACTGCGCCAACAAGAATTGTCCTGCCCAGACCCATTCCTACTTCCGGCGGCAGTCTACTGGCACTCTAGCAACCGACACCACCACCTCTCCGCCTACTTCCGCCCGGTCCGTCCTTCTCGCAAGGTGACACGATCAGGCGCTTCGGTGTCAAGACCAGCATCGCAGATAAATATCGCACAGCAAAGAGTGTATCGAAGGATAACTAGCCTATATGCAAGTACATTGTAATTCTAGATAGTTTCTGTAATATAAGCAAAAGACAACGCACTCGCAATGGATTCCACTAGTTTCAGACCATCCCTCTTGCGCATGTCATTAATATATCAACGTCAGTGAGAGAGACCACAAGCTGCCAAGCACTCTGCAGTACCAGCAATGGCACCAGCGCCGACTGGTTGCATCTTCGTGAAGTCAGGCACGTTGCCGCCGAAAGCAGCCTCCAAGATGTCGGATGGAAGCTGTTGAAGGCCATTGACGATGTTGCTAGTGCCAGTGTCGGTGTTGCTGAGGGCGGAGATGAGCTGCGCACTGGTGCACTGGGTGTTGACCATGGAGTGGATAGAACCTGGAACGAGTATGGTCAGCATAGACTTCTATCTCCTTCACGATAAGAAGAACAAGTTCATACCACGAGGAAAAATGGTCATGCGGCTAGGTGTGAGACGGGATTCAACCATGCGCGCCCCGTTCTCCTCAATCATATACGTGGTGACATTGCCAGTGATGCCCATCACATAATTGCTGGCGCGTGGGTGCAAGTGAGGTGGCAACATTGCGCAAGGTCCAAGGTTAATGAGTGCCTAAACAGTATATGTTAGTATAAGTCATCATATACACAATCACAGACATCCAGCACATACCATAGTAAGCTCATTATCCACGGCGGCAGGGAATGTGGCCGCATTGGCATTGACAACAGAGCCAGGAGAGAAAGTATACGACGGTTGAGCCATGAAGTCGAACAACCAGTCGCTGTCAGACGGAAGTAGAGCAAGCCTGTCAATCTGCTGTGTTGCTGTTTCAAGCTGAACGTTAAGAGAAGCATTCTTTGTGACATCGACAGCTATGGCAGTGGCTGCCAGGAACATGGCAGCGAGCTTGGAGGAAGGCATCTCAGGGTTCGACAAGGGAATGAGGTTGAAGATAGTATGAAGGAATGGGATGTTTCAGGCAAGGAGTTTCTTGATGTGCTGGCGATGTAATAGATCCAGCTGAGGTGATTCCTCGAGCCTTATATAAGCAGGCAGGCCGAATGGCAACGAGGCTCTGCAGCGTCTTACCTGATCGCAGAAGTCCAGTGGCGTTCTGGTTGCCTGGATGAGAAGCTCAGCCGAGCAGCGTCTGCGATCTATATGTGCAATTTTCGCCCTATGCGAGTATTATCCTAAATTCGTGAGCTCTGTCCATTGGTATGTAGAGCATCAGTAGAGACGGCTCAGCGTCCCGTTGACATGGCGCGAAGTAGATGTAAGCAGTGCGCCTGCTCCGGATCCTGGACCGTGAGAATGTCGAGTGCAGCCTTGCAAAGGTACAAAGAATTACGCCCGTCTGTCCGTTTCTCGAGTATAGTCACAAAAGCTATGTCTTTCTTTTGGTGAAGCGAATACCGCTGACCACGAGGACTGGCAGACCATGAGTACATCACAACAATTTCAATCAATTCAGAGTATATGTGAAACTCGACGAGTGTTACACAAACGGCACATCATGGCACATCACGGGAGACTGCAGTAGCAGTCAGACTCTGCTGCACGATGCTATCTCTCCATCAACGGGTCGGCCCCCAACTGCATGCTGCACGATCCGGCTTAGACTCCTCGACGGTAATAACCTGCCCTCCAATGATAACATCATCCATATCGCGTTCAATATACACAGACGAGGCTTGGCTCGGTAGCTCAGTATGCTCATGCAGATGATCACGAGGCTGGGTAAGCACTGAGGTAGATTGAGGCTTACGATCTTCTTGAGCCTTGGGACGTGGGTATACATCCTACCGCTGAAGTAGAGTCAATCGTGCGATTCGTCAAGGATGATTTAGGCGAGCTGCAGGATGCTCGAGGAATAGCCCGCTGTATGGTACTGCTGTATCCTCATTTCGTTTCAGCCGAGCCTTGGGGGCCTCAAAAGTCAAGATGCGTCACTGGGTCCAAGGGAAGCTCAGAACTCGACGAGCTCGTTCAGAAGCACTATTAGAGCCCTCAAGGGCCATCCAGTCGCCGTTATCGAAGAAGGAGGCGGTCGTGATTTGGTGCTATATCAAAGGTTGCCGGATCCAGTAGTATCTTATCAGTCCGAGGTCCACGTGCTTTCCTGTGCGTCATTGCGATCTGAAACACCTATCCTATCCTACTCCTCTACACGACACGCGACAGTAGTACCCTTCGACCGTCATCTAGTCATGAGTTATCACTAAATCAGCATCTCCACACCACCCGAACTACTCGTTTGGGTTCTTCGGAGAGATACACTCTGTGGCGAAGGTGTGGTCATGGCTAGAATCAGGATTGACGACATTCCATAGCTGGCCCTGCAAGGGGTGCTTCCACTAGATCCTCACCTATGATGTCGTCCAACCTACTTTCCCGTCATCTCCCTCCAGCAGGATCACCTTCGATTTATGACCTCCTCCGCGCACACGATCGCCCTAATGATGACCCTGATACGAATGATGATATGGAGGAGGTCCGCATAGACGAGCAGAATCTCGACGAAAGATTCCATGATCAAGACATAGACGACCTGCTCGCGGAAGCCACGCAAAGTAGGGTGACTACCGAAAGCACACCTTTCATCTCCCCAGAAGCAGAAGTACCTCCTCCTCGTGGTCCGTCTCGAGCTGCTGTACCAGGTGGACAGCGGACAAGACGGCTAAGCGACAGGATACAGTGTCAAGACGATGACGATGTACCCGAGTCCATGCTACTTGGTGAAAGAGCTTCAGAGGCCGAACGAGGAGGACAGCCTGCAGCAACAAAGCCACCGAGGGAGCTACCACCACCTGTACCAGGACCTTCGCGAGCCACACATCGCAGTCGAAATCATACACAACAGGCCGCTTCACCTCGTCACGATGTGCGAACTCAGAAGATCTCAGATCCGAAACGGCTCGCTGGCCTGCTTTCTGCAGATCCTGTCGAGCAGGCTTTGTGGCGGTGGACCAATGTTGTGAACCTTGACAGATTTCTGATCGAAGTCTACACATACTATTCCGGGAAGGGGATCTGGTCAATCATATTGGAAAGGACAATCGAGTGTCTTACAACTGCATTTGTCGGCATTTTGCTTTCGTTTCTGACTTTCTGCATCGACTACAAGAGTATACCAGGCAGCAAGGGTCTTCCAAACGTGATGATTCCACAATGTACTCAAAAGATCGGTGGCTTCAGTAATATACTCATCTGGATAGTGTCGTTTTTGTGGATCATGCGAGTACTGCACTACATACTGGACTTTCGACGACTGTGGCAGATGCACGATTTCTATCATCATCTTTTAGGCATACCTGATCTTGATATGCAGACCATCTCATGGCAGACAGTAGTCAGTCGGCTGATGGACCTTCGCGACTCAAACCCTCGTACCGCGACAAACCTCACTTCACAGGCGCGTCGAGTGCTGGGCGAGAACTCGAAGCAGCGTATGGATGCTCATGACATTGCCAACAGGATCATGCGGAAAGAGAATTACCTGATTGCTTTGTTCAATAAGGAAATCCTGGACTTTGGTCTGCCGATACCTTTCCTTGGGACACGACAGTTGTTCTCACGCAACTTCGAGTGGTGGGTTCAGTTGTGTATAATGGACCACGTTTTTACCCAGCACGGTCAAGTGAATCAACTCTTCCTCAAGGACACGCACCGTCAAGCGTTGATAGACACAATGCGAGGCCGCTGCATCACGTATGGCTACCTCAGTGCACTTTGTGCTCCATTCATCACAGTGTACTTGGTGTCAATCTATGTTTTGCGTTTCTTCACAGTAGGTTGTTGCACTATCCTTGACCGTGTTGCCGTTACTGACACACATACAGGAATTTCAGAAGAATCCTGCTGCACTAGGAGCTCGAGCTTATTCACCGCTAGCTGAGTGGAGAATCCGCGAGTTCAATGAAGTCTGGCATATGTTTGAACGACGAATCGACATGTCTTATCCCTTCGCAGCCAGGTACATTGACCAGTTTCCGAAGCACAAAACTGTCCAAATTGCAAAGTTCCTGGCTTTTGTCTCTGGAGCACTCAGTGCAGTACTTGCGATAGCCTCACTCTTAGATCCTGACCTGTTCCTTGGCTTTGAGATTACGCATGACAGGACAGTGCTATTTTACCTCGGAATCTTGACCACAATATGGGCTGTCACGCGAGGCGTGGTCCCAGAGGAAAATCAAGTATTCGACCCAGAGTATGCCATTCAGAATGTCATCGACTACACTCACTTCCAGCCAGCACACTGGAAGGGTCGTCTGCATAGTGACAAAGTGCGGCAGGAGTTCGCACAACTGTATCGACCCAAGGTCCTGAACTTTTTGGAGGAGCTCGCGAGTGTCATCTTCACTCCCTTCATCCTATGGTTCTGCTTACCAGGCTGTGCTGAACGTCTAATTGACTTCTTCAGAGAATTCACAGTACATGTAGATGGCCTAGGCTATGTGTGTTCTTTCGCTTTGTTCGAGTTCCAAAAGGGCGGCCCATCCATGACGACGAAGCCTGCCACCCGGGGGCCGGCAACTCAAGATCCTCGAGACGAATACTACGCGACAAAAGACAATAAGATGCTCGCCTCGTACTTCAACTTCCTAGACACCTATGGGAATAATACTCGGCGACCCATACCTCGCGAAGCACGAAAGAAGGACTTTCATCCGCCACCAGCATTTCCAGGTCTCACCACATCACAGATGACAGTGATTGGATCACCTCCTGTGATAGAAGACACCACTCCTATCCAAACACATGCGGCTTCATTGTTTCGAGATCGAAACCCGGTCAATATCAATCAGCTCAATGCTTCACCTTCTCCATCACTTCTGCTCGACGCCCGTCACCAACCTTCAAACCCTGCTCAACCACGCCAGAAAATCCAGCGAGGACCTTCTAAGCTGCGCAAAGTCGATGACTCGATATCGCTACAGCCAGCTGTCGACATATACGACTCCCACCCTACCGCAGCCTCTGAGACTGAGCTGGAGGAGAGCAACCTCGGCGACTCGTGGAAGACAACCCGTGGTGCGCCTGCAAATGAGGAGGATGCAACGTCTGAGCTGGAGGAAATGCAGGGCGAAGGCGGGGCCGGGGTTTTGGGAATGATATACCAATTTCAGAAGGCGCAGACAGAAGGTCGTGCTGGTGTCGGTATATAACATTGGCTCTTCCATCACATGCTTTCGGAGGCAGTTCCGGTCAATGACGTTCTTGAGAGACACGGCAGTGCCCCTCCAACACGATCACCTTTAACTGTAACACATTATCCTAGCTTCAGTATTTGTCCCTATCACATAATCACCTGGAACCAGAACGAACGAACTGCTGCAGAGCTCTATCAAACATGGCTCAGAACTACAGCGACGCCCCTCCAGCATATTCTCAGGCTGTCGGTGACTCCTCGTCCGGCGGACCATCGAGACCGAGTCGTCTCCAGCCAGTCGCACGCAATGGCATTCCTCCAGAGGCCCGCAGAAGCATGGAAGACGAGCACCGCGAGCTACCTCCTGGCTGGGTTAGGCAGTACGACGCGAAATCGCAGCATCAAGTACGCTCAACTATTACAGCCACGATCCACCTAAGCTAACACGACCACACCAGTTCTTCGTAGACACCAACGCCAAGCCAGCTCGTTCGATCTGGCACCACCCCTACGACGACGACCAATACCTTTCAACCCTTTCCTCGTCAGAACGCGAACGTGTTCAAGCACGTCATCCAAGCATGGCAGATATTGCGGCCGAAGAGACCGATGATGAGTACGAGTACCACGACAACAAACAATCTCACCCTAAGCAGTCCTCCTCGGCCATCCCGAAACCTGCGGGCACCTCTACCGCAGCATCTTCCAGCAAGGGCAAGGAGACATTCGGCCAGAAGATGAAGGATAAGCTCACAGGCTCGACGCATGCAGAGCGAGAGAAGGATCGCGCTAAGAGAGCCGAGGACGAACAGAAGGCCTATCAGCGCCATCTCGCTCTCCGACAAGCAATGAACAAAGCCATTGAGACTGGCCAGCCGCAGCTAATCGGCAAAGATGCCCAAGGACATGATCTATATCTGGAGCCTCCAGAGCAGCAGGGCGGTGGATATGGCATGCGGCCTGGTAATGGGCAGTACAACCCTTATGCGTCTGGACCGTATCAGAACCCGAATGCAAGATTCTTGAAGCCTGACTATGGATACAATCGTCCGTATGGCGGTGGGTATGGAATGGGATATGGCATGCCCCTCATGCTTGGAATGGGAGGTCTCGGCGGGGGCTTGATGCTTGGGGGCATGATGGGAGGAATGGGTGGCGGATTCGGTGGAGGCTTCTGATAGTCAAGGTATGGGTATGTATGGTAGACTTTTAGAGTCGTCAATACCCCGATCGGGTTAGCGTTACTGAGAAAACCTTCTCAATGAGGCTCACCACCATGCGAAGCAGCATATTGAACATCACTATTACGTCCATTGTAATTGTATCTCTCACTTCCGGCACCCGCCAGGGCCAGACCCGTAGCTTAGCCCCTACATTGACAACACCAGATGTCCTCCATTTCCCCCCAAGAGACGACATCAGTCAGGACGGCACTCTCCAGAGCTTAGCCATGAGCATGATCTATCCTGGGTAGAGGTTAGGTTGCAATGGAGGCTTCGAGGCTTCTAAGCTATCGGGCTCCTGATTACAATGCTTAGGAGTCTGGCAGTATCCCAGAGTGTGCCGTACAAAGGTCCTGCTCGCACTCATATATCTTCGCACTGGATTTGCGCGTATATACCATTACAGGCTGCGTCTTACGTCCACGCCTTCCGGCTCGGTGTGGGCGTTCGCGGTGAGTTCTGCGCACTGTGCTAAGCTATGCAGCGCAGCTACACCTTTTCGACCTCGATAATGATCTCTTAGTGTTTATGTCAGCCCTGTTGTCTTCGCTGTTCAGGCCAGCTATCCGATTTACCTACTACTTTTCCATCTTCCCCTTCGTTGCGTCCTTTCGTGGCACTTTGCTGTTATGCATTGCTCTGACGCACACCCTTCCTCATTGGTTTGTCGCCAACTGCTTTTCCTTTTGCTTCTTCTCCGTTTCCTCCTCTTCTATCTTCTCCTTCACCTTCTCCTCCTGCTCTAAACCGATCGTGGGGTGCGCTCCCACACAGCTCCATTAAACCCAGGATTGTTCAACACCGATGCTGAAAGGAACAGACAAGTGTCTCTACTCTCTACACATGCCCAAAAAGCCTGAGGAGAGGTGCACATCAAATTATATAGACCCATTCTCTTGCTCCTATGTTGTTCTCAGCGGCACTGAAGGACGATGGTGATACTTGTCAGCTTTTGCTAGTTGTCTGCACGAAGCACCTTGTACGCGGCATGCTGCACGAAGCAACCTACTCCTTCTTCTTCTGTCTTCTCCACCGAATCTTCGCGTGCAGTATGCTGTGACAAGGCGAGGCGCTGATCTTGCGAGCTGCTGAGTGCAATCGAATCGGACGACGATCGGAGCTGAGTTCAGCACACCCTGTGCTCATTCTCACCCGCCTGTCTGCTGACTTCCTCTTTCCACTCGGGTGAGTGCCGTGGCATTTACAAAGCCCCCACAAGTCTTATCAGGACACATGACTGCTCAAGACCTCGCTTTTGGCAGGAATCGAGACGAGGTCCCTATACACGTGCTTAATGTCATGTTGGTGGGATTGCGGTTGTGACACACAGAGCTTCTGGCCGAGATGAGGATGGAGCTATCAGTATGCAAGTCCGAGATAGCTTCGTTCAACAGGCAAATCTCAGCTTACATACAGCCCTGGCGATTGCCGTGCAATAAGTAATGTGTAGTTGGGGCGGCACAGCAGGGAATCTGTCAGGTGTATAGCAAGATTGAGGTGAAGTGCACAGAGTTTGTGTATTAGTCATTCATTAAGCGGAAGTTGAATCCTTGTGTTATAATATAAGTACAAAACTGCAATCCGGGTATCCGGATATCCCAGAGCAATGTAGTGCACCGTGGCTGTAGTCGAAACGCCTGCTCCCGAATACAAGCTCGT